>Ga0209229_10000383_pt1 | contig 17943 bp, 18 predicted proteins | sample SanBayMetagenome_FD_187466 | JGI IMG/M metagenome (GOLD analysis project Ga0209229, IMG submission 187466) | Freshwater and sediment microbial communities from dead zone in Sandusky Bay, Ohio, USA (SPAdes) (version 2) | ecosystem: Environmental > Aquatic > Freshwater > Lentic > Sediment... | reverse complement strand
AGTTTTAAGGCTCAAATGATAATTTAGACTCAACCTATTTTATACATCACTGGTATTATATATTAATAGTATTTATATTATAGATACGTACTACCACGTCAGATATAGTTTAACTTTAATCTATCTAGCATACAATCTAGCTAAGTAATATTAAAAATACTATTAGGATATAAATATCTTATTTACCTCTGGGTATAAATATTTATTTATCCTAAGTAATAAATAACTAATCTTTAAATCGCGAGGCAATGACATTACCAAATATTTCACTTAAATCCTATGGTATAATAATCCTTATAGGTATAGTAATTTTCCTATTATTATTAAGACAATGTGAAAAACCTAAACCTATTCCGGGTACAGCAGCATCGGAAATTATTTATCAAACAGATAGCCTATATAAGGATAAATATTATGAGCTGCTTAATAAACCAGGTAAAGTAGTGCCACCCAGAATTATCGAAAAATGGTTACCCCAAAAACCTCAAATAATTGATAGTGTTGCTATTATTAATGGTTATCTATTATTACACCCACAAGGTAAACCTCCCATCCCTATTAAGAATGAATTCCTAACTAATCATACTACATCTCCAAAATTATTAGATTTTAACCTTATAAAAGATACTTTAACTATTACCTTATTCAAACCAGATGCTTCTACTGTAACTAATCATTATCCTTTATTCTTAGATATTTATGGGTATAATTGGCAAAAAGACACTCTTGGTAAGTATGAAGTTAAGAAAACTAAACCAGTAGTTGTTAGAAAAAACCGATTAAGTAATTTCTATGTAAACGTTGGGTATGATGGTTTTCTCCAAGTTCCAACTACAGGTTTGGAGTATAATTTGATACCAGGTAGGTTTAAATTAGACTTAGATGGGACTGTACTTATACAAGAAGAACCTAAATTAAATCTTAATGCTAAACTTGGGTATAGACTTTTTTAATAAAAATACCTAATGGCCAAGGAGAATATATTTAAGAAAGCGTTAACAGCAGAAGAATTTAAGATATTAAACAAGATATACAGAGATGTATTTTTGTTTGCGAAATATATATACGTAATACATCCTATACAAGGTAAGACAAGATTTGACCTATATCCTTACCAAATGAAAGTACTATGGTACTTCATAACTAAACGTTTCAATATAATACTCAAGTTCAGACAGGCAGGCATCACAGAGTTAATCTCGATGTACTGCCTGTGGCTTGCAATGTTTCATCCTAATAAAACCATTGTTATTATATCTATTAAGGATAGAGTAGCTAAGAAAGTACTTAGGAAGATTAAATATATGTATAAGAATCTACCCGAATTTCTAAAGATTGACATTGTCAATGGTAGAACTGGTGATTTCGGTACTTCAACTGAGATAGAATTCTCTAATGGCTCAACCATATCATCTATACCAACAACAGAAGATGCTGGTAGGTCTGAAGCTGTATCACTACTTGTTATTGATGAGGCTGCTATCGTAAGATGGGCTAATCAAATTTGGGCTGCTGCATTCCCCACATTATCAACCGGGGGTTCTGCTATTGTAAATTCAACTCCCTATGGTATTGGTAACTGGTATCATAAACAATGGGTAGATGCTGTTGCTCAAGGTAGTTATTTTAATCCCATACGTTTACACTGGACTATGCATCCCGAGAGGGACCAAGTTTGGTATGATACAATGAGGGAATCATTAGGATTAAGAAGAACAGCACAGGAGATAGATGGTGACTTCTTAACCTCTGGTAATTCAGTATTTGATTTGAATGATATTAAAGCTATAGAGGATTTAATACCGGGTTACTCAATCATAGAAACTAGATTCAATGGAGCTCTTAGGTTATTCAATCAACCAGAGGAAGGTGTTGCCTATTATATAGGGGCTGACGTTTCAACAGGTAGGTCACGAGATTATTCAGCCTTTAGTATAATGGATAGGTATGGAGAAGAGGTTGGGTGTTTTAAAGGTAAAATACCCACAAATCAACTATCTGCACTACTTATAGAGATGGGTTACAAATACAATACAGCGATGCTTGCACCAGAATCTAATGATATTGGTTTAGCAGTTGTATCTGATATACAGGTAGCTAACTACCCAAACCTATACTATTCACAAAAAATACTGAAAGAGAAGAAGTCAAATAAACCTAAAGTTGAAGCTATTCCGGGTTGGTTAACTACCAGTAAGAACCGACCAGTAATAATTGACCAATTAGAAGAAGATGTTAGGAATGACCAAGTTGAAATTAAAGACCCATTCTTTGTGCAGGAGGCATATACCTTTATATATGACGAAACTAATAAGCCAGTTGCCTTAGGTAAGAACCGAAGAACCAGTAGTGGTTCAGAAGAAGGTTTAGAAGATGAAACATATACTGATGACTCAATCCTGGCAAAAGCAATTACTAACTATATAAGAAAAGGTAATAAACCTAAAGTAATAATAGCACCTAAATAAATTAACATGAGCATATTATCTCAAATCCTTCAATCTATAGGTTATTCAAAAATTGAAACTAAGGTTGAGAATCCAATAAAAAAGACAACTGTTAAACCAGCTGGTAGGGTTTCTAAATCTGAATATGAGTCTAATACTGATATAGTAAAAGGCTTAGATGGTTTTACTACACCCGATTTCGACCTAAACATCATCAAAGTTTTAAGGGTATTATCTAAAAACAATGAGGATGTTGGTTCTGTGTATAATGACCTTATACAATTAACCAACACAGGTCATAATATTGTATTTGACCAATCTATAGATGGCAAGCTTCAAGATAGAATGAGAGTACATCTTGATAATAAGGTGATTAAATGGGGTTCTGGAGTAGCAGGTATTAATGGTTTAATTAATAAGTGGATAGGACAAATTTGGGTTTCTGGTGCTTTATCTAATGAGTGGGTAGTTTCTAATAAACTAGATGGAATAGAAAACAATGTATTAGTTAACCCCGAGAATATAAGGTTCAAGTATGATAGTAAGACTACTCGTTATATACCCCATCAAGTAGTTACTAACAAGATATTTAAAAATGGTAAGAATTATGTAGAATTAAACCCCAATACATATTTCTACGTTGGTATATTAGGTAACACAGATTCACCTTATGGTGTACCACCTTTTATGACTGCTATTACTGCTATATCTACTCAAGCTACAATGCGTAAGAATATAAACCACATACTTAAACAATTAGGTTTATTGGGATATTTAGAGGTTAAAGTTGATAAACCAAACCAGAATGAAAAGGAATCATTACCAGCTTACCAAGCTAGATTAGAAAATCTATTAGTTGAATCTAAGAAAAATGTAACAGAAGGATTTAGTGATGGTGTGGTAGTAGGATATGAAGGTGACCATGAATTTGATTTCCATTCAACCACTAAACAACTAAATGGTGTATCTGAGTTATTCAATCAGAATGAGGTACAGATAGCTAATGGTTTAAAAACATCTCCAAGTTTCATCGGTCAAAAATCAAATGGTACTGAAACTAATATGAGTATAGTTTTCACTAAGATGTTATCTCAGTTAAAAAACATTCAAGAGATAGTATCAGCTAATATAGCTATGGGATATTTATTAGAGCTACAGCTAGCGGGTTTTAATATAAAGAAATCTGATTTTACTATAACTTTTAATACTTCTACTATAACTGACGATTTAAAACTCTGGCAAGGTAAAGAAATTAAACAAAGAGTTTTAAAAGCATTAATCGTAGATGGTATCATAAGTCAAGATACTTATGCTGAAGGTATGGGTTATAGAAAACCTTTCCAAGATGAACCTATAGTACCATACGAACAACAAATAGGTAAAGCTCAATCTGACCCAGAACAAAAAGAAAAGGATGCAGATGTAAAGAATAAATCGGCAAGAAAGCAAAGAACCAAGGATAAAAAACAACCTAAGCGTAAAGATGCAAGTACTAAAACACAATAATTATGAAGATAGATTTAAAAAACAAAACAGGGGTAATTACATTAGAGTCGGGTCACTCTATGTATTCCAATAATCGGCCAGAGGTAATAACCAATGAGATGTTCTCATCAATTATACCTAAGATATTTGAAAGCACAAATAAAGAGGATATTGAGAACTTGGGCTTATTTGATAATTCAACTCCTAATTATACAACATACTACCCAGATGTTAGTCCAGAGGATTTAATGCCTAAAGAAACTGATTTCATATATCCAATATTCAGATGCTTATCAGCTACTGTAGTATGGAAAGGGTATAAGCCAATTGATTTTAGTAAACCGGGCGTTCTTAAATCCGCTATGAAGATGTTAGTAGGTCAAACTATTAATGTAGACCATGAAACTGCCTTAGGTAATGGCATAGGTGTTGTTAAGTCAGTTGCCTGGAATGAATCATATACAGTAGATGGCGTAGTTGTACCGGCTGGTATTAATGGGGAATTTATGATTGATGGTAAATCTAATCCTAGATTAGCAAGAGGTATGATGATGAAGCCACCTTCAATACATTCCAACTCTGTATCTGTAAGATTCGAATGGGAACCTTCTCATAAATTAAAAAGTGATGATGAGTTCTATAGTAAATTAGGTAGTAGGGATGCAGATGGTAATCTATACCGTTTAATCGTAACCAAGATACAACAATTTACAGAGACATCTTTAGTTGCACATGGTGCTGACCCATTTGCCCAAATAGTAAACGATGGTCAAATAAATAATGCTAAGTATGCTAATGGAGTATACAACTTTTCAGCTACCGATGCTACAGGTAATGAAGTAAAAGCATACCACCAGTTTGATTATAAATCAGACCTTACAGTAGACCTATCACAGGACACAATACCTAATAAATTAAATAATAACTTTAACACTAATGAAAATGAAGAAAGTATGGAACTAATTAAACAACTGGAGACTATCTTAGGTTTATCTGAGGATTCTTTAAAAGATGCAGACCAAGCTAAACTTTCTGAAGCTATTACTAACTTTTCTACTTCGGCTGTAACAGTTGCTACTTCTGAATTGGAAACTAAGTTACAAACTGCTCAGGATGAAAATGCCACTCTGACTACTGATAAAGAAACTCTTACCCAAGAGGTGGCTGCCTTAAAAATTAAGGAAGCTGTAGCTTTAAAATATGAAGGTATTTTAGAAGCTAAAAGGGTAGAAGCTAAAAGGCTTTACCAATTAAGTAAAGGAGAAGATGCAAAGGCGGATATTTCGGCAATGCTTGATACCTGTGAAGAATCTATCTTAGATTCACTATCATCAGACTACTTAAAAGAAGCGGAATTAAAATACCCATCTTCTTGTAAAAAATGTGGTTCACATGAAATAAACAAAGCATCATTTCAAAATGAAGGTAATTTCCAAAGCGATAAAGGAGGTAAAAACCAAACTAAAACCGCAGCTAGAGAGGACTTAAGAAAAGTAGCTAGAGAAAACAACAAAAAGAAATAATAATTAAAATCTAAACAGATATGGCAAATTTAACAGCCTTTGGCGGAAAGTCAAAAACAATCTTTTTAAATGAAGCGGAGTCACATAAACTTCACTTAGCATTTAGTGTAGCAGCTGGTCAAACAGTGAAGAGAGGTCAGCCTATGAAAATGGCAGCTGATGGTACAATAACTCCTTTAGTAGGTGATGGTACAGATGCCCACAAGATAGTAGGATACAGCATCCATAATGGAGTAGCTGGTGATGAGGTAACTTTAGCCTGTAAAGGTTTTGCAGTAGTATTCGCAACAGCGGAGACCGCTTTAACTCCAGGCCCAGTTTGGTACTCAGGACAAGATTCAGTAGATGCAGATTATTCTATGTACGATGATACTGCCGCAACAGCAGCTAACATGAACGGTATTGCTATTGATGCAGCCACCGCACTTCATGATGTTATCAGAGTAATTTTATTTTAATCACAAACCAAAAAAATATAAAAGATGAACACAGAAAAATTCGAAGCATCGGAACACAAAGGTAAGTTACATGATGCATTCTTAATAGCGGATAGCTTAAGAAGAGATTCAAAAGAACCAGTAGATATTTCATTCACAGATATTTGTCAAAAACAATTTGAATTGAGTTTTGATGAACTGTTGGAGGAATTAGGTATTAACCCAGCGATAGATACTATCTCAGCTATTCACACAACAGGTGATTTAGATGTTAGATGGTTAATCCCTGAAATCATCAGAGAAGCAATCCGTACAGGTTTACGTGATGCTCCAATCTGGCCAAATATTACAGCAATGGAATTTGAGTCTACTCAAAAGAAATTGACTATGCCATTCCTTAATATGTCAGATGCTGACCCTAGAAAAGTAAACGAGGGAGAAACAATTTCAGTTGGTTCTGTTAGTTATGGGGAAAAATCAGTAGAGGTATATAAAATTGGTAGAGGTATTAAAATTCCATATGAAATTTTACAATTCGTTTCTATCGATGTAGTATCTCTATTCCTTCAGGATTTTGGGGTTAAATTGGGACAAGCTTTAGATACATTAGCAATTGATGTATTACTTAATGGAGACCAATTGGATGGTTCTGCTTCAGCTCCTGTAATTGGGGTAGTTACTCCTGGTACTAAAGTATACAAAGATTTCTTGAAACCTTGGATTAGAGGTTCTAGAATGGGTAGAAAATTCTCAACAATCATTGGTTCTGAAGCATCAGCTTTAGAAACATTGGATTTACCAGAATTCAAAACTAAACAAAGCGGTACCACTCAAGCAACCTTGAATTTGAAAACTCCAGTACCTAATCAAGCTGATTATTTCGTACATGGTAACATTCCATCTAATCAAGAAATCTTATTGGACAAACGTTATGCTCTTTTGAAAATCAATGTTATTCCATTATTAATCGAATCTGATAAAGTTATCTCAAACCAAACTATTGAAACATATGCTTCAGTAACAACTGGTTTCAGTAAAATCTTCCTAGATTCAGCTTTAGTATTGGATAAATCATTAAACTTCAATGCAGCTGGATTCCCATCTTACATGGATGTAGATACACTACAGAATGTAGAGATAAAATAGAAATTTTGATTATATTGATAAGTAAAAGCCTAAGCAAACACTTAGGCTTTTTTTGTTTTTACTATTAATTAATAATATAAACCCATTAAAAACATATAAGATGGCAAAAGAGGAAAAAAAGAAATTTATTAAGCTGGGAGAAAAAGCCAGTAGTTTTTCATGCCCAACAACTGGGGTATCATTATCAGGTAACAAAGTTATCGAATTAACCCCAACACTAGCTGCCTCAAAGAAAATTAAAAATGCTTTAAGAGGAGGTCACCTAGAATATGCAGATGAAAAGGAAGTTACTGAAGATTTATCTGATACTCCAGCAATGGACAGAACTTTCTTAGAAGGTAAAACAAAAGCGGTATTAGTTCCTATGGCTATTAGCCTATTAACTGAAGATGATGAAGAGGACGAAGATGATATCAACTCAATGAAGAAAGCTGATTTGGTAGACTTCATCCTTTTGAAAAATGAAGCAACTGAATAGTAAACATTAAAAAATAAGTAATATGCTATCACCAATATCCCAATTCGGCTACCAAATAAATGGGCTAGAAGTTTCACTAACTTCATTATCCCTTAATACTGATGCAGACACACAATATCTATGGGACTTTGGTGATGGTATTACTTCAACTTTAGAAAATCCATTACACACTTTCCTACAAGCTGGATTTTATCAAGTATCATTAACTGTTACAAATCTAGACTTACAATCTACAAGTAGTAGTAACATAATAAACCTATCAGGAACATTACAACCAGTAATGTTTACAGATATACCTCAATTAGTTGACTTATATTGCCCTACCGAAATTATAGGCACAGCTAAGAATAATTCACAGAAAGAATTTTTAATAGATAAATGGCAAGAGTATTTACAACCGTTAGTATTCAATCCGAGTGTATCTATTGAGAATACTCATATTGCAAATTCCTACCCACCTCTAGTAAACTATTTAATAGCTAAGCTAGTTGTTATTGATATTATTATTATGGAATCCTCTGCTTTCTTAATACAAGCAGCAACTTCTGGTAATAATGGAGGAACAACTTCATCATCAGGTACCACTAATTCAAGTACACAAGGTGGTATTAAATCCATAGAAACGGGGCCAACTAAGGTTGAGAGATATGAAAATAAAGATACATCATCTACTTCAGAGAAATTATCTAACTTATCCAAAGCTTACCAGAGCCTAATATCTCCAGGAGGTGTATTAGACCAATTAAGAGAAACAGCTTGCCAAGAGGCTAAAAGATTACAAATATATTTACCAACCTGTGGACCACTTGTTAATGACAATAAAGGGTTTAAGGTAGTTAAAAATACAAAAGTAATTACCAATCCATTTAATACTTAATATAGATGAGTTATTTTCTTACTACAGAAGAGTGGCTAGAGTATGAGGATGTAATAAACTCCTTTAGTGAAGATACATTTAACCAGGAAATCACCTGGTTGAGATGTGTTAGGTCATTATCGGTTGATGGTAGTGATGATAATCCTTTATATAATGAGGTAGTTATTAAAGGACTTATCCATTATAACGTATTTCGTTCATGGCCTATAAACTTAAATACTTCTACTGGACAAGTAGATAGTGAGTCAGCTTTATTATTACTAAATAATAAATATCTAAACGATAATGGTTATCTAAATGAACATGGTCAATTTAAAATGAGACCTAGTTTAGATAAATTCATAATCAATGGGTTAAGGTATGTTAACAAAGGCGATAGTCAAGCAGCTCAAACTTATAATAATAACCCTCTAATACATTTCATAGTTCTACTAAGAGATTATACAGAAGAACCAGATAATCGTTACTAATGGGACAATATGAAGCAGTACATAAAGGTGGTGGCGGACTCAATCCAGAAATTGAATTAGTCGGTGATTGGGATAAAGTAATGGCTGTTATAAATGGTCATGCTTTATCCGCTGCTGTTATTGCTGGTGCCAAAGAGGGTCAACATAAAGCTGCCAAGCAAATAGTAAAATTAGTAAAAGAAAATATAAATAGAGGAGGAGTACCGGGAATACATTGGCCTGGTTTCTCACCATCCTATTTAGTCCAAAAAGCACGTAAAGGCGGCGGTAATAAAGCTTATATATACACTGGTCAATATTATAGCTCTATATCTGTAATAGTTAAACCCAGTGGTATATATGCTGGTATACCGAGATGGGCAAAAGGTAGAGTTAATAAGAACTCAGCTTCTCTTACTAAGATAGCTAGGATATTGGAATACCATAGACCATTATGGAAACCCACATTTAGACAATTTGGAGGCAAGGCTGCAGTTGGCTTATATGTCACAGTAGCTATAAAGAAAAACCTATTATTATTAGCGGGAGTTAGTTCAATTAGAGGAACAGTAAAATTAAGGTAAAATGACTACAGAAAAATCAATATCAACATTATTATTTAATGCTATAAGAGAAAAACTTGTAGTAGAGGGATGGACTCCAGATATTAAACTAATACCAAACTATGATTCCACTGTCCCAGCCTTAGCCCAAATAGCTGGTGATACATATACAGCTCAGTTAAATGTAATAAAAGAAACAAAGGGATTCTGTATACAACCTATAGGTTTTTCAAGCAATCAATATAGGGATGATAAAAAGGTAGCTAGGATAGTTATTGATATCCAAAGTGCCTTACCATCTGTACTCGGTAATGATACTAAGGTTTTTTATGAGAAACAAGGTACTGGTACTACTGAAGACCCATTTTATTATACTCGAAAACAAAGCATACCATTGTTATCGGATATATATTTCACTATATATGCTATAGGTAGTAATACAAACCAAATAATGGTTATGAACCAACTTATAATGGAGGTATTACCTCATAGAGGTTATTTAAAACCAGAGGCTGAATCAGAATTATTAAAAGCTGGCAACCTATTCACTACTCTAACTGATAAAGGTAGAACTAGTGAATTACCAGTTGGTATTATGGAAAGATATTATGTATATAAAATATCCGATGTACAAGAAGTAGAAGATACTTTAGTACCTGGAACAGTTCCTATTATCAAGGATATAGACCTTACTGCAAGCTCACATTAATATAAATAACTTAAGTATAAACAAAATAAATAAATATTATGAACACACCGCAAGTAAAATTTAAGGTTACAGACCTTACTGCTACTGTAGGAAAACCTACAGATGGTATAAGCTTTGTATTGGGTAAAGCCAAACGAGGTAGAATAAACAAACCAGACATTGTATTTAATACTTATAATGCCTTTGTAAAAGAACATGGTGGTATAGAGGCTGGTACTTCTACTGAACTTGTGAAAAGGATATTTGATGGTGGCGGATTGGTTAGATTCTGTAACCTTGGCCATTACACAGATATAGATACTGCCGCATCATTAACTGGTACAAAAGCAACAGCATCTGGTAATTTCACAGATACCAGTGTTACACCAGTTCCACTGTTTGGTTTCACTATGAAACATATTGGAGCAGATTATAACAATATTAAAATTGAGTTGCTACCATCTTCAAATGGTTTAACAACACATTTTAATATTAGGGTATGGCATATCTCAGATACCAGTATAGATGAATTATATCAAAACTTATCTATACCAACAAAACCTTCTGGTTTTAATACATTCAACCCAGCTGTTGGATATTTAGATGTTATAGCTATAAATTCTACCGTGGTTAACCCAACCTATATAGACTTCACAGCTTCAACTATCGATGATGCTGTTGATTCTTTTGTTACACCAGAAGCGGCTGTAATAACATTCTCTGGTGGAACTAATACTGGTACTATAGTAGCTCAGGATATGATTGGTAGTGCACTTACTGGTACTGGTCTACATGCATTTGATGATTATGAGGACTCATTACAAATCTTCTACTTACTACCAACTGCTATTGGTTCAACAGTACATGTTGCTGGGGATGCCTATGCTAGTACAAGAGGAGACTTACAATATTGGGCCTATTTATCAGCAGCTTCATTAAATAAGGATTCATTAATTGCCGAGAAAGCATTACTTAACATAAACAGTAAGTATACAAACTTCTTCGCTGCCTATATTAAAGTAGCTCACCCAGTAACTGGTATTATCACAGAGCAAACTGCTTTAGCTGATATTGCTGGATTAGCTGCTCAATCAGATTATCGTTTCGGAACTCACTTCTCATTCTCAGGTAACAAAAGGGGAGTACTTAAAAATGTATTGGGGGTAGTTACTAACTATGGAACCAATGGAAGATTCAATGATTTGAATGAATTAGCCCAAAGACAAATCAACTGTGTAATAAGTAGAGACAATCAAATTAAACTATGGGGTTCATGCACAGCTTTAATCAACTCTACTCAAGAAAGATTTATATCAGTGGTAAGAGGTACTTTTACTATCAAGAAAACTCTTAGACCTTTATTAGAAGACTATCTAGAAGAACCAAATGATATGCAGTCATGGAAACTTATGTATTACCAAGTTAAACCATACTTGGAATCATTGGTAACAAGTAGAGCTTTATACAGCTATCGTTGGGAAGGTGACCAAGACGTTACATCTTTAGACCAATTAGTTGTAAATAAGGCTGAAGATGTTACAATGGGTAAATATAAAGTTAAACTATTCTTATCATTCATAGTTGGTATGCAAGAAATAGAAGTAAACTTGGTATTAACTCCTGGTAACATATCATTTGAAGAAGCAGCACAAATAGCCTGAACAGAGGCGGACAACGCAAATGTGGGGGTTTTTGGCCCAGCCTTTGGGTCTGCATTCAACTAAATAAAAAGTAAAAGATGCCAATAAATATCAAGGAAATAGTCCAAACAACTATCATAGATTCTAATACACCCGAGTCAATAACTAATCAAGAAGTTGGTGACATATTAAACCAGATTGTAGAATTAACCAATGTTCCTAATGGGGCATTGGTTATTATCTATAAGGGTAAGCAAAACGATATACCTAATACAGGTAATGCTTTACAGGTAAATGATTATGTAAGAGGACAATTACCTGGTGGACCTTATTGGGATAAAGCTATATACAATGGTGGTAGTCCAACCTCTGTAGATAGTTATACTATGATATCTGTACAAGGACCTACAGGCCCACAAGGACCAGCTGGACCTACAGGCCCACAAGGACCAGCTGGACAGGATGCAGTATTTGGGGCTAAAACCCGAGGGGATAAAGTTGGGTCACCAATATCAGCACCAACCAATTACACTGTATTATCAGATGATATAAATAATCTAGTAATTACAGTAAATGGTGAGACTCATTATACATTACCAACCACTACCACTTTTGGTAAAGAAGTAATAGTTATAAATGATAGTGTTTACATTAGTGAGATACACAGTATAAGTCCAGTTATTATCAGGTTGAACTATCCGGTTGAACTAAACAATCAACCATCTATGAGTACATCAACTTATGTACATAGTGGTAAAAGCTTTAAATTTACCTATCTAAAGGATAATACTTGGTTTATGGAAGAATACTATACACCTTGTATACCAGAAGCTATTATTACAACTCCGGGAGAAAGTACACCAAGTTACAATATCCCAGTAGCGGGGGGTATTTATGGTTCTTGTGTAGTAAGCTGTACTCCAACTAATGCAATTAATAGTTACATAAAATTAAGAGAAAATCCTCTTGATAATGGTTATAGAGTAACAGATTCTATTACTGTATGTAATGCTAGTAAAACTGAAAACCTTAACCTAATAAATTCAAACCTATACCATAATTACTTACTTCAACTTCCAAATAATACACCTTATGTAATACCTCCTATGGGAGTTGCAAGGTTTACACTTGGTCCAAATAGTTTTTATTGGATAGCAGAGAAACTAATTTATTAATAACTAAAATAACGTAATATGAAAACAAGCAATTTTTTATCATTAAACCTAGCCGATTTAGCAAAGGGTTTAGTCATGGCTGCTATACTACCATTAGTGGTAAAAGCTCAAGAAGTTATCTCAACTGGTGATATAACATTTAACTGGAAAGAAATGGGAGCTTTAGCTTTAGCTGGTGCTGTAGCTTACTTGGCAAAGAACTTCTTCAGTAATAGTGCTGGGGTACCATTTTCAAAAGAAAGTAACTAATTAAATAACAAATAAAAACATGGCACAGATAGTAAATCCTAGAAAAGAATTTAACTTTTCTATACAAGTAGTTGGTGCTCCTATTAATCCATTCCTGGTTCAAGATGTAACTATAAGTGAAATATCAATTGCTCAAGTAAAGCACGGAGATACTAACTTTGATGTTAAAACTGCTGGTAGAGTAGATGTAGGGGAATTAGAATTAGAAAAAATCATGTCCACATCTGGGGCTGATAACTATTTCATGAATTGGGCATTCTCATGCCAAGATATGATTATAGGTGGTGGGTTAACACCAAACAAATATAAAAGAAGTTTGATAGTACAGGAGCTAGCTGAAGATGGTAAGTCTGTAATCAATCAATGGCTTCTTGAAGGATGTTGGCCAACTAAAATCAATGGTCAAAAATTAAGCAGAAAAGGTACTGACAACTCAGTTGAGAAAGTAACTATGTCTGTTGACCGTTTTGAGAAAGTATAAACACGTTCCTAGACATACTAAGATTAAACTAAACAAGGGGACCTGCAAGTCCCCTTTTTTTTATTGTATATATAACTTAAATTCCTATAAAAATGAAAAATGAAAACCTTGAGTTTTTAGCGTTTGGTAGAACGTTGAAAACTATGACTCCTTCTGGGAGAATTTTTACTATTAGAGAACAGAATGGAGATGATGATGATATATTATCAAACACATCAACAGCTAATGATTTATCAAACATTGATAATTTCCTTAATGCTATCGTTGTTTCAGAGACAATAGGGGATAAGGAATGTAACATTAACTTCTCTACTATAACATCATTACCTAACAATGATAGATACCATTTACTCATAGCTAGTAGAATCCATACACTTGGACCCATTATGAAATTCCAATATGAGTTTGAACCTGGAGTACCTATTGATTTCGAAGAAGACTTATCACAATATCTCCATGATTATACAACCCCCTTTCCAGAACCCGGAGAGCCAGGTTATTCTAAATATAAAATACCTCCTTATCCTGCTAATTCTGACCATACTAGTACTTTTAGTTTTACAACTAAATCTGGTAAGACTGTTTCTTTTGGTTTAATGACTAGAATAGGCGAGAAATATGTTCTATCTTTACCTAATGACCAACAAAGTCGTAACACAGAGTTAAAAGCCAGAAACCTACAACTACTAGTTGATGGTGTACTAACTAAGGTAGAGAATTTCTCTATTTTTTCAAAAATGGATATGATAGAGATACATAAAGCAGTACAAGAAATAGACCCAACTTATAACTTTGTTTCAGATATCCAAAATCCTAAAACAAAAGCTATTATAAATTTCCCAATTATGTTCTCACCATCTTTTTTCTTTCCAGTGGAAGTTTAGAAGATGAATTCGTTTTCTTCCACTTAAGTGAATTACGAATGGGATTCAGGGAATTCATGAAAATGCCATATTCAAGGAGAAAGAAATTCTCGGATATATTAATAGAAAGAAATAAAAAAATAAAATGATAGGAACAGAAAACTTAGCCATTGGGGTATCTCTCTTTATGAGGGATACCTTTACAGCTCAGGCCCAAAGAGCTGGGGTTGCTATGCAAAGTCTTAAAGCTAATGCTGATGGCTTAGCTAGAACTAATGCAATTGCTGCTCGTAATACTGCTGCCGTAGGGGCGGCAGTTGGTGTGACTATGCTTAATGGTATTACTCATGCTTATAAAGCAGCTTCTGAATATAACTATCTTATCAAATACATCGAGACAATAGGGGATAAAGCACAAGGTCATTTCCATGAGATTTTAACTAAATCAAATGAAGTAGCGAATAGTACCATGTTTAACCCTAAGGATGTAGCTGAAGGTATGACATACATGGCTCAGGCCGGTGTGGAATATAAAACAATGATGGCTTCTATTAATTCAGCTGCTAACTTAGCAATGGCAACTAAATCTCAATTAGCTGGTCTAGGAGGTTCAGCAGATATTATGACCTCTATGACCTTAGGTTGGAACTTAGATAAAACTGAAAAAGGTTTTAGTCACATGGCTGATGTATTAACTAAGGTAGTAAATGGTTCTAAAACTAGTTTATTAGACTTAGGTGAAAGTATGAAGTATGTAATGGGAACAGGTAACCACCTTAATGCTGGATTTGAAGAAACTGCTGCTGCTGCTATGATGTTATCAAACATGGGTATGAGGGGTTCAGTTAGTGGGGTAGCAATGGATAACCTGTTAAAATTCTCAACACGAGCTGCTGCTGGTAAGATAGATAAAAAACAAGGTAGAGCATTAGCAATGTTAGGATTAGCTCCTACTGATTTAATAGATGCCAAAGGTGACTTAATAGCTATAGGTGAAATCCTACAAAAGATTCAAACGGGTTCTCAGAAAATACCTAAATACTTAGCAGAGAATGCAAGACATGATATTTTCGGTACAAGAGGTATGAGGGTATTACCAATAGCTGACCACTTAGAAACTTACTATGAATTCTTAAACAAATTAAAACAGAATGATGGTATAGCAGATAAGCAAGGTAAGATGTTAATGAATACAGAGGAAGGACAACTGGATGTATTAAAAGATAACTGGTTAGTTGCTATAAATGAATTTGGAACAGCTATTACTCCAATATTTGCCCCTATGGTTAAAATGTTAACGGTTATATTAAATGTAATGACTGCCATAGTTAGTAACCCTTTGGGTAAGATATTAGCTACACTAGTAACTGGATTCATAATGTTGAAAACTGTTACAATGGCGTATCAAGCAGTTACTCTTACTTTAGCTCTAATGCAAAACCGTTTAGGAGTAGCTGGAGTAACAGCTGCTAATAATACAACTTCCGCTGTAGTAACTCAAACAACAGCAGAGAATGCTTTAGCTGCATCCCTAGCATTAGTAGCTGCAGAAACACAGGCAGTAGCTATTGCTAACATGCAAATGACCCAATCAATGACCAGAGCACAAAGGGCTTCTATACAATCAGCCCAAGCTCATATAGCATCAGGAGCTATTGCTGCTGGGACCGCTGGGATAGGGGCTGCAAGTTTAGCTGCTGCTACAAGAAGTAGAAGCGGTATATTTGGTAGGATAGGAAGAGGAGCTGGTAAGTTCCTTGGGGGTAATGGTATGATGATTGGAATGCTTGGAGGTATGGCATTAAACTCTGCTTCAAGTTCTGCCGGGGGTAATACAACTAAAACTGGAGTAGGTCTAGGTATAGCTGGAGATACATTACAATGGGCTGGTACTGGAGCAATGGTTGGTTCAATGTTTGGTCCTTTAGGAACAGTGATTGGAGGAGTAGTTGGAGGAGTAGGAGCTTTAGCTTGGAGTTTAAAAACACGATTAACAGAATACGATGACAGTCTTAAAGAAGCGGCTAAGGATATCCAAAGCTCAAGTCATAAAATAGATACAATGAATCTTAAGAAACGTTTAGCTATGCTAGATAGATTAAGAGTTGGAGGAACCTATGGGTATAATAATGAAGATGGCAGTATGTATAGTTTTCAAGGACGTACTGGAAATGGAGCATATAATGAAAAGGTAGAAAGACATCAAACTATTGCTATATACATTGATGGTAAACAAGCTATGCAAGAAACCTTGAGAAGAGAACAATTAAAAGAAATAGTTAACCTTAATTATAGATAACCTTTAACTATGAGTACTATAAAGATACTTCCAGATATTAAGGTCTTAAATGACTTTGTACAGAATGCTCCTACTCCACAAGTAGAGGATATAAGTTTAATTGTGAGTTATGCTTTTAGAGCAAAGATTATAGCTGACAGGTATACTAGGGGTTTTGAAAGAGCCGATACAGATGGTGGTAAAGGAGCATTCATTACATCAGGTAAACCTATCTTCCAAACTGAGCGTGATGAGAATAATAAAAGGATGGCTATCGAGATGGGTGATGGTAGGTCAGCCGGTATACAAACTCCCGCCGAAAGTTATTCATATGAACAACCAAGAGCTATAGAAAATTATAAGAAAAATGATGGTACTATAGATGCTGTATACTTAATTGACATAGACTACAAAGGGGGTTCTGGAAGAGGTTATGAATATATAAAGCTACCCTTTATACCCCGTGAATTGGATTATCAACCAACGTCTAAGTTTGTAGGAATTGCTACGATGGGAAGAAATAATCCACACTACCACTTCACGGGGTCAGAGGATAGTCTAACCTTTGAAATTGATTGGTTCTCTGCTATGGATAACAGGCAAGATGTTATAGAATCATGTAGATGGGTTGAGGCTTTATCTAAAGCTGATGGTTATGATGATATGCCTCATAGGGTAAAATTACAATGGGGATATATGGATTTATTATTTGCTGGAGTTGTATGGGTTGTAACAGAAGCTTCATATAAGTTAACTGATTTTGTTAAAGCTTATAGAGACCCCGATTCCGGAAATATTGTGAAAGTTGGTATGATGCCACAACAAGCTTATCAGAAAGTTACATTAAAAAGATTAACTAAAGATAACTTAAAATCATCAGAAATAATAAATGCTACAACAACTGGTGATTTAAGGACTATAAAACAACCTGGAATATAATGAAGACAATAGATAGCCCCTATAGCAAATCTCAGATAATTATGTATGATGAGGGAGATTATTCTCTAGATAGAAATCCTGTTATTTATACTGATTCACCTGATGATGTATATCATATAGTTAAAGAAGATGATACCTTAACCTCTATATCTCATAAATATTATGGCACGGGTAGATATTGGTATATCATAGCTGATAAGAATAATATCTTAGATATCTTCTATT
>Ga0209229_10000382_pt1 | contig 17955 bp, 14 predicted proteins | sample SanBayMetagenome_FD_187466 | JGI IMG/M metagenome (GOLD analysis project Ga0209229, IMG submission 187466) | Freshwater and sediment microbial communities from dead zone in Sandusky Bay, Ohio, USA (SPAdes) (version 2) | ecosystem: Environmental > Aquatic > Freshwater > Lentic > Sediment... | reverse complement strand
GGCGAAGCCGGCGCATCTCTTCGCGATGCGCACGGCGACGCGGTTCGCCACCAAGATGAACAAGGGCTCCCTCGGCGACGACCTCTTCCGCGGACCGAACCCGGCCTATGGCGCCCTCATCCGCTATCACCTGAAGGCGTCGCCGGCGGCAGGGACCACGTCGAAGATGGAGATCGTCGACGAGGCCGGGCGGGTGATCCGCACCTATTCGCGCATCCCGACCGCGGCCGGGATCAACACCACCGCATGGGACCTCGCGTATGAGGCGGCGCGTCCGCGGCGTGCGCCGGCGGCGGACGCCACCCCTGGCGGCGATGATGGCGAGGGCGGCTTCGGCGGCGGGGGGGGGCCACGCGCCCTGCCCGGCCGCTACACCGTGCGTCTCACCATCGGCACGCAGGTGCTCGAACAGCCGGTGATGGTGCGCGTCGATCCCACCGCCCGCACCACGCCCGAGGGGCTCCGCGCGCAGTTCGACCTCGCGATGCAGTTGCGGGACCTCGTCTCGCAGGCGAACGACACCCTCCGCGCTCTTGACGCACGCAAGGGGGAGCTCGAGGCGCGTCGCCGCGCGGCCGAGGCGCTCCCGAACCAGGAGGGCGCCGCGGTGGTGCAGGGGCTGACGACGGAACTGGCCGAGGTGGACGCGTTGATCACGACCCTCACGAAGCCGGCGAACTATCCCTACTGGAGCGAGGGGCCGCGCGTGACCGAGCGGCTCGGCGGCCTCCAGCGCAACGTCGATGCGGGGCACTTCCCGCCCACGGCGCCGCAGCAGGCGCTCTCACGCGAACTCGCGACCGAGCTCAAGCAGGCGCTCGACCGCGTGCAGAAGTACCTGGGGCGCTACCTGACGATGTGAGGGGGGGACGTGAATGCGGCACCGATGCTCCGAGCATCGGTGCCGCATTCGTGTGGTTGACTAAATAGCTGGGGCGGGACTCGAACCCGCGACCCCGGCATTATGAGTGCCGTGCTCTAACCGGCTGAGCTACCCAGCCACACCTTCCACAAACCACGAGGCGGCCGGTTCGGATGAACCGACCGCCTCGAACATAGCGGGGGCGGGATTTGAACCCGCGACCTTCGGGTTATGAGCCCGACGAGCTACCAGGCTGCTCCACCCCGCGGTAGTCTTTAAAATCTAGGCGACAGGTGCACCGGATTCAAGGTGTCGACGAGGCGTGCAGGGCGTGATCAGGGATCCACGAACCGATAGAGCAGCTCCCCCTCCCGGACCATCCCGAACTCCTCCCGGGCGATACGCTCCTGGGTCGCCGGATCCGACTCGACCAGCCGCTTCCGCTCCCGCAGCCCCTGCACCACCCGCTCCAGCGAATCGACGCGCGCCCGGGCCTCCTGGACCCGGCCACGCTGCCGCAGGAGGTCGGTGGTCCCGTACTCCCCCCCCTGCACCGCCCAGAACGCCACGAAAAGCCAGAGCCCCCAGAGGGCGAGCCGACGCGCGATCGCCTTGGGGTCCCGCTCCTCGCGCCGGCCCTTCGCCATCAGCCCTCGATCCCGTACAGCGCCCCGCCCGGGAACTCGGCGTGGGCCCCGAGCTCCGCCTCGATCCGCAGGAGCTGGTTGTACTTGGCCACGCGATCGGTGCGGCTCGCCGAGCCGGTCTTGATCTGCCCCGCGTTGGTCGCGACGGCGAGGTCGGCGATAAAGGTGTCCTCCGTCTCACCGGAGCGATGCGAGATGATCGAGGCATACCCGTTCCGCCCCGCCATCTCGATCGTCTCGAGCGTCTCGGTGAGCGTCCCGATCTGATTCACCTTCACGAGGATCGCATTCGCGACATCCTCCTCGATCCCGCGCGCGAGGAACTCGACATTCGTCACGAAGAGGTCGTCGCCGACGAGTTGCACGCGATCGCCGATCGCCTCGGTCATCTGGCCCCACCCCGCCCAATCCCCCTCGGCCAATCCATCCTCGATCGAGACGATGGGATACTTATTCAACCACTTCGCATACATCTCGATCATCTGTTCGGCGGTCTTGGTCCCCGCCCCGCTCTTCTGGAAGGTGTACTTCCCCTTCGTGAAGAGCTCGCTCGCCGCGCAGTCGAGCGCGAGCGCGATCTCCGTCCCGGGCGCGTAGCCCGCGGCCTCGATCGCCTCGATCACCACGTCGAGCGCCGCCTGATCGCTCGCGAGGTCGGGGGCGAAGCCCCCTTCGTCACCGACGCCGGTCGAGAGCTTCCGCTTCACGAGGACCTTCTTGAGCGCGTGGAAGACCTCGGTCCCCATCCGGAGCGCGTCGCTGAAGCTCGTCGCCCCCACGGGGACGATCATGTACTCCTGGAAGTCGACGGTGTTGGTCGCGTGCGCGCCGCCATTCAGGATGTTCATGAGCGGCACCGGGAGGGTACGTGCCATCGGGCCACCGAGGTACTTGTGCAGCGGGAGGTCGACGCTGGCCGCCGCCGCCCGCGCCGACGCCATCGAGACGGCAAGCATGGCGTTGGCCCCGAGCCGAGCCTTGGTCTTGGTGCCATCGAGGGCGATGAGGGTGCGATCGATGGTGAGCTGCTCGGTGACATCGAGGCCGATCAGCGCCGGCTCGATCAGTCGACTGACGTTCGCGATCGCCTTCTGGACGCCCCGGCCGAGGTAGCGCGCGGCATCGCCATCACGCAATTCGTTGGCCTCATGTTCCCCGGTGGAGGCGCCACTCGGGACCGCGGCGCGGCCGTAGGTGCCATCCTCGAGGATGACATCGGCTTCGACGGTGGGGTTGCCGCGCGAGTCGAGGATCTCACGGGCCTGGACGGCGAGGATGGTAGACATCAGGGGTCAGGTGGCAGGGGTCAGGGATCAGATGGCGCGCACGAAAGATATCGGATCAGGCCGAGCCGTACGGCGGGGAGACGACGCCGTAACGCTCGCGCGCACAGGTGGCCATCGCTTCATACGTCCGCTTGGCGAGCGCGTCGCGATCGTCGTGGGTGAGGCCGGCGGTCGGGATCGGGGGGAGGTAGTGCAGATGGATCGTTCCCGGGTAGACCCGGAAGGTCCCGCGTGGGGCGAGCTCGAGCACCCCGTACACGAACATCGGGACGACCGGGACCTGGGCCTGGATGGCCAAGACGAACGGGCCCCTCTTGAAGGGACGGAGCGGATAGGCGCGCCCGCGCGTCCCCTCGGGATAAACGCCAACCGAGGCGCCGGCGCGGATGCGCTCGGTGGCGGTGGTGTAGGCCCCGAACGCGGCCTTCCGGTTCGCCCGCTCGATCGGGATCATCCCCGCATGACGCATCGACGGCCCGAGGATCGGGACCCGGAAGAGCTCCGCCTTCGCCACGAACTTGATCCACGGGAGGTGTCCCCCGAGGGCGAGGACGTCGAGGATGCTCAGGTGATTGGCGACGAAGATGTGCCCCGCCCCCTGCTTGTGCTCCACGCCATGCTCTTGGACGCGAATGCCGGCCATCCAGAGGGCGAAGCGCCCCCACCGGCGCGGTGCCAGCGCATAGGTCGAGTGCGGCCCGTCCGGCACCCGGAGCAGGGCGGCCACGATGCAGCTCCCGCCGAAGAGGATCGTCCCGACGGCGACGCTGAGCTGGAAGATCAGGAAACGGAGGAAGGACATCATCTGGCGAAGTGATCGTGGGCCGACGGGAGTTCCACCGCACCACCGCGGTCGAGGAGGCGCACCGATCCCGCGGGGCCCGGGACGACCCGACCGATCGCGGTGAGTGCGAGGCCCGCCTGTGCCGCGGAGAAGGCCGGCGCATCGAGCGCCGCCGCGGTGAGGAGCAGCTCATACTCCTCACCGCTCGCGAGTGCCTCGCGCGGCGTCACGCCCTCACTGACAGGGAGGCACTCGAGGTCGATCTCGGCGCAGACGCCGCTCGCCGCCGCGAGATGCGCGAGGTCCCCCGCCAGCCCATCGGAGAGATCGATCGCCGCCGTCGCACCCTGCTGGGCGCACCAGCGTGCAGCCGCGATCCGCGCCTCGGGGCGCGCGAAGCGTGCCCGATGCGCCAGCGTCGGTGCGCGCCCCGCGAGCCAGGCACCGAGCGCGGCGCCTGGGCCACCGAGCCGCCCGGTCACGTAGATCGCATCGCCCACCCGCGCCCCGCTACGCGCGAGGGGATGCGCCGCATGGCCGAGCACGGTGATCGCGAGGGCGAGACGGTCCCCAGCGGTCACGTCCCCCCCGACGATCGGGATGTCACCGTGCGCCGCCGCCTCCCCGATCCCGTGCGCGATCGGCGTGAGCGCCTCACGCCACGCGGTGGGGACGGTGAGGGCGAGGAGGACACCGAGCGGGGCGGCCGCCATCGCCGCGAGATCGGAGAGCGCCGCCATCGTCGCGCGCCACCCGATCTCCTCCGGCGTGAGCCACTCCCGGCGGAAGTGCACATACTCCACCGTGGTATCGGTGCTCACGACGAGCCTGGAGCCCGCCGGGACGTCGAGCACCGCGCCATCATCGCCGATCCCCCGCGCGCGCGGCCCCCACGCCGCAAGGAGGGTGCGGATGGCGTCGAACTCGGCGCCGGGTCCGAGGGGGAGGTGCGTGGTCATCGCGCCGCTCCGACGGCGGGGAGTGCCGCACGAACGGGTGCGACTGGCAGGGGATCATCGAGACGCCACACCATCGGGAGCGCGTCGATGACATCGATGAGATTCGTCCCGCGCACGGAGCGCCGTCCGTGCTGCTCGAGTCCCGGCGCCTCGATCCCCGCCGCGATCTCCCCCGCGCGACCATGCACCCAGGCGCCGGCGACCGCCGCGACGAAGGGATCCCCGAGCTGCGCGAGGAGGGTGGCGACGATCCCGCTCAACACATCCCCGCTCCCCCCCGTCCCGAGCGCTGGACTCCCCGCGGCCACGACCGCCACGCGACCATCGGGGGCGGAGATCACCGTCGGCGGTCCTTTGAGGAGGACCACCGCGCCGAGCGTCTTGGCAAGCTCTGCCCCCACGATGAACCGGTTCGCGAGGATCGCCGCGGGATCGAGCCGCATCAATCGCGCCGCCTCCACCGGATGCGGGGTCACGATCGCGGGGCGCGCGCCGAGCAAGGAGCCCAGGGTGCGCGGCTCCCCTTCGAAGACGTTGAGCGCATCGGCATCGAGCACCACCGGGCCACGCCAGGTCACCAGAAGACGCTCGACGAGCGCCCTCGACTTGGTCCCCATCCCGAGTCCGGGGCCGAGGAGGAGGAGATGCGACCACTCGAGGACTGGGGTCTGTTCCTCCTCGGTCATCGGCCATCGTGCCGCCATCGCCTCGGGCAACGCCCCCTGCACCACCGGGACGTTGGTGGGCGCGACGAGGAGCCGCACCATCCCGATCCCGCTGCGCAGGGCGCCGCGTGCCGCGAGCGCCGGGGCCCCGGCCATCCCATCCCCGCCCCCGACGATCGTGATCCGCCGCCGCACCCCCTTGTGCGCCGCCGCTGGGATCGGCGGCACCGCCGCGCGCACCCATTCGGCGTCGATCAACTCGGGGCCGAAGGCGCGCGCCGCGTTTCCATCGACGAGCGCACCGAGCCCGATATCGAGTACGACGAGCGCCCCCGTCTCATCACGCCGGAGCAGGAGCCCCTGTTTCATGGCATCGAAGGTCACGGTGCAGTCAGCGTGGACCACGCGCCCCCCGGCACCACTGGTGGCATCGATCCCGCTCGGGATATCGACCGCGACCACGCGCGCACCGGTCGAACGGAGCGCACCGATCCGAGCGATCGCGTCGGCGAGCACGCCGCGAGGCTCGCCCTTGGCCCCCGTGCCGAGGAGTGCATCGACGACCACCGCGGGCGCCGTGACCGCGCCGCGCTCCGCCGCCCGCTCGAGCGCCACCGAGGCCGCTCCCTTGGCGCGCTGTGCATCAGCGGAGGTCGGCTCACCGAGCGACTCGACCTGTACGGGGCACCCTTCGTGCGCGAGCACACCGGCGATCACCCAGCCGTCGCCCCCATTGTTCCCGGTGCCCACGAAGACGATCGCACCCTGGGTGCGCACCGCAGGGTAGTGCGCGAGGATCACCGCCGCCGTGCCTTCACCGGCAGCCCGCATGGCATCATACGAGGACCGCCCCGCCGCGAAGGCCTGATCCTCGCGCGCACGCATCCCCGCCGCGGTGCAGACTCGGACCGTCATGGCTGTGGCCACCGCGAGGTCATGGCGCGCCCTACGCGGTCGGGACCGCGTGCCAGGGATAGTTGCGGTCGAAGGCGTCGGTGAAGTCGAAGACGTCGACGAAATCCGCCTTGTCGTCGTTGGGCTGCGCATGGAGCAGCCCGACGTCGACGAGGGTGAAGACCACCTCGCCGAGGTCACCGGAGGCGCGGATCCCCCAGTGCTCGAGCACGCTGCGCGCGAGCACGCCATAGCGCTCGAGCGCGAGGTCACGACACCCCAGTGCGAGCTCCCGCCCGGTGAGATGGCGCCGCTCGATCAACCGCTGCTGACAGAACTCGAGCGCCGCGAGGACGAAGAGATAGGCGCGCTCATCGTACCGCGACTCCTTGAGTCGGATACGATCCATCACCCCGTCGCGGAAGGCGAGTTCAGCCATCGATCGATCCGGCACGAGGGCGCATCGGCAACGCGCTCAGAGGTAGAGCGGGAAGGCGGCGGTCAGCGCGTGCACGTCGGCCTTCACCGCCGCGAGCACCGCCGCGTCGGTCGGCGCGGCCAGCACGCGATCGACCAACGCCGCGATCCTGACCATCTCCGGCTCCCGCATCCCGCGTGTCGTCACCGCTGGTGTCCCGATGCGGATCCCACTCGTCACGAAGGGCGACTGCGTCTCCTTGGGCACGGTGTTCTTGTTCACCGTGATCCCCGCCGCGTCGAGCGCCTGCTCCGCCACCTTCCCCGTGAGCGCGGCGCTCTTCGGCCGGAGGTCGCAGAGCATCAGGTGATTGTCGGTGCCACCGGAGACGACGTGCACGCCGTGCGACTGCAACGCCGTCGCCATCGCCTTGGCGTTCCGCACCACCTGCTCGCAGTACGTCGTGAACGCTGGATCGAGTGCCTCCTTGAACGCCACCGCCTTGGCGGCGATCACATGCTCGAGCGGCCCCCCCTGGGTCCCGGGGAACATCGCCTTGTCGATCGCCTTGGCATGCGCGGCCTTGCAGAGGATCAGCCCGCCACGCGGCCCACGCAGCGTCTTGTGCGTGGTGGTGGTGATCACATCGGCGTACGGGACCGGACTGGGGTAGACGCCCGTCGCGGCGAGCCCCGCGAAGTGCGCCATGTCGACCATGAAGATCGCCCCGACCTCACGCGCCGCCTCGACGAACTGCGCGTAGTCGAGCACACGCGAGTAGGCGCTGTATCCGGCGATGATGAGCTTGGGGCGCTCCTTCCGCGCGAGCTCGCGCATCTGCGCGTAGTCGATCAGCCCTTCGCCGGTGACCCCGTAATGCACCGCCCGATAGTTGAGCCCGGAGAAGTTGACGGGGGAACCATGCGTGAGATGCCCCCCCTGCGAGAGGTCGAGCCCGAGGATGGTGTCCCCTGGCTTGAGGAAGGCGAGGAAGACCGCCGCATTGGCGGTCGCTCCCGAGTGGGGCTGCACGTTCGCGTGCTCGGCACCGAAGAGCTCCTTGGCCCGGTCGATCGCGAGCTGCTCGATCTGGTCGACGACCTCACACCCACCGTAGTAGCGCTTCCCGGGAAGCCCCTCGGCGTACTTGTTGGTGAGGATCGACCCCGCCGCCTCGAGCACCGCGGGCGAGACGAAGTTCTCGCTCGCGATGAGCTCGATCCCCTCGCTCTGCCGCCGCGTCTCCTCCCCGATCAGCGCCGCGATCTCGGGGTCGCTCCCCGCGAGCGCCGCGCTCGGGAGTCGTCGCTCCCACTGGTTCCAGGTGAGGGTGTGCTTCCCGTCTGCCGTCCCGCTCATCATGCCTCCGGTTCGATCTTCTTGACGCGCGACTCGTGGCGCCCCCCCTCGAATGGGGTGGCCAGCCAGGTCGTCAGGATCTTCGTCGCCTCGGCCTCGCTCAGGAACCGCGCCGGGAGGACGAGGACGTTGGAATCGTTGTGCTGCCGTGAGAGCGCCGCGACCTCCGGTGACCACGCGACCGCCGCGCGGACCCCGTGATGCCGATTGGCGGCATAGGCCATCCCGAGCCCCGTCCCGCAGAGGAGGATCCCGCGCTTCGCGCGCCCCTCCTCCACCTGCGCGGCCACCGGGTGCGCGTAATCGGGATAGTCGGTCGACGCCGTCGAGTGGGTCCCGACGTCGTCGACCGCATAGCCCAACCCCGTCAACACCGCCTCGAGCTTCTCCTTCAGCTCGAACCCGGCGTGATCCGAGCCGATCGGGATGCGCTCCGGCTGACTCATGCCTCCTTCCGCGGCCACTGTGGCCAGGTGCGGACCATCCCCGCCACCGCCGCGATCCGCTGCTCGGCAAGCTTGTCGGCCGCCACGTACGTGTACACCTGCTGTTCCTTGGCGATGCGATAGACACCGAGGACGGTGTCATAGATCTCATCGGCCTTGCGAAGCGCACGCTCGCGCGTCCAGCCGGCGAGCTCGCCGTAGACGTTGATCACGCCGCCGGCGTTCGCGACGAAATCCGGAGCGTAGTCGATCCCCGCCTTGGCGAGCATCTCGCCATGCTTCTCGGGCTCGAGGAGCTGGTTGTTCGCGCCGCCGCAGACGATCTCGACCTTGAGCTTGTGGATCGTCTGATCGTTGAGGATCGCGCCGAGGGCGCAGGGGGCGAAGATGTCGGCCTTGGCGGCGTAGATCGCATCCCCCTCGACGGCCGTCGCGCCGAACTCCTTCACCGCATGCGCGACCTTCTCGGCGCGGATATCGCTCACGATGAGCTTGGCTCCGGCCGCATGGAGCTCCTTGCAGAGGTAGGTGCCGACGTTCCCCATCCCCTGCACGCTGATCGTCTTGCCGCCGAGATCCGACGAGCCCCAGCGATGCATCGCTGAGGCCTGGATGGCGCGGAAGACGCCGTGCGCGGTGACCGGCGAGGGATCGCCCGACTTGTTCGCGAGCCCCGCGACGTAGTCGGTCTCCATATGGACGAAGTCCATGTCGGCGGTGCTCGTGCCGACATCCTCCGCCGTCACATAGCGCCCCCCGAGCGACTCGACGAAACGACCGTGGGCACGGAAGATCATCTCCCGATTGGGGGTGCGATTGTCCCCGATGATGACCGACTTCCCGCCCCCGAGGTTGAGGGCGGCGACGGCGTTCTTGTACGTCATCCCGCGCGCGAGACGGAGCGCGTCGACGATCGCCTCCTCATCGGAGGCGTAGGTCCAGAAGCGCGTGCCGCCAAGGGCGGGGCCAAGCGTCGTGTCGTGGATCGCGATGATGCCGCGATAGCCGGCGGTCTCATCGGCGCAGATGACGAGCTGCTCGTGGCCCAGCTTCGCGATGGTGTCGAAGAGCTTCATTTGGTCAGGTATCAGGGGACAGGTGCTAGGGGACAGGGACTGCGACTACGAACCGCTCACTGCCGCGCGGCCGATCACGACGCGCTGGACTTCCGACGTCCCCTCGTAGATCTCCGTGACCTTGGCGTCACGGAAGTAGCGCTCCACGGGGTACTCCTTCACATAGCCATAGCCGCCGAAGAGCTGCACGGCATTGGTGGTCACCCACATCGCGGTCTCGCTGGCGAAGAGCTTGGCCATCGAGGCCTGCGTCCCGATGTCGACCCCACGATCCTTGGCGGCGGCCGCCATGTGGAGCAGGCTGCGCGCCGCGGTGATACGCGTGGCCATATCGGCCAGCTTGAACTGGACCGCCTGGAACTCGGCGATCGGCTTCCCGAACTGTTTCCGCTCCACCACGTAGGCGCAGGCGGCCTCGTACGCGGCGCGTGCGATCCCGATGGCCTGTGCGGCGATCCCGAGGCGCCCATGTTCGAGTGAACGCATGGCGTAGGTGAATCCCATCCCTTCCTCGCCGAGCAACCGGTCGGCGGGGACACGCATCCCGTCGAAGACGAGCTGGACCGTCGGGGAGGCGCGCATCCCCATCTTGTCCTCCTTCTTTCCGACCGAGTACCCGGGGAGATCAGGGGTGATGATGAAGGCGGAGATCCCCTTCGCCCCCTTCCGCGCGTCGGGGGTATCGGTGCGGGCCATGGCGAGGATCACGCCGGCATGCGTCCCGCTCGTCACCCACGACTTGGCGCCGTCGAGGATCCAGTGGTCCCCCTCGCGGCGCGCCTGACAGCGGAGCGAGGCGGCATCGGAGCCCGAGTCGGGCTCGGAGAGGGCGAAGGCCCCGAGCAGCTCCCCACGCGCCATCGGCGCCAAGAAGCGCGCCTGCTGCGCCGCCGACCCGAAGTGGAGGAGCATCTGCGTCGGGAGCGAGTTGTGCACCGACATCATGACGGCGGTGCTCGCGTCGGCGACGGCGATCTCCTCGAGCGCCAAGAGATAGCTCCGCGCATCGAGCCCCAAGCCGTCGTGCTCGCTCGGCAGGAGCATCCCGAGGAAGCCGAGCTCGCCGAGCTTCGGGATCAGCGACGGCTCGAAGTGCGCGTCACGGTCCCACGCGGCAGCATTCGGGCGAAGCTGCTCATCGGCGAAGGCGCGCGCCGTCTCGACGATCGCGCGCTGCTCCTCGGTGAGCTCGAGCAACGGGTCGGTCATCGGCGGTGCGCTGGGGGCAGAATGCGACGCATCGACTCAGGCCTTCCGGTAGTCATAGAAGCCGCGCCCTGACTTACGGCCATACCACCCCGCCGCCACGTAGCGCTTGAGGAGCGGGCAGGGCCGGTACTTCGGGTCACCGAGCCCCTCGTGGAGCACCTCGAGGATCGCGACGCAGGTATCGAGCCCGATGAAGTCGGCCAGCGTGAGCGGCCCCATCGGATGATTCATCCCGAGCGTCATCACCTGATCGACCGCCTCGGGGGTCCCGACCCCCTCCATCACGGCGTAGCAGGCCTCGTTGATCATCGGCATCAGGATCCGGTTCGCGAGGAAGCCGGGATAATCGTTCGCCTCGACGGGGATCTTCCCGAGCGCCTTCGAGAGCTCGACCGTCCGCGCATTCACCGCATCGGTGGTCGCCTGCCCGCGGATCACCTCGACGAGCTTCATCACCGGGACGGGATTCATGAAGTGCATCCCGATCACCTGCTCCGGGCGCTTCGTCACCGCCGCGATCTCGGTGATCGAGATCGAGCTCGTGTTCGTCGCGAGGATCGCCCCGGCATCAGCGAGACGGTCGAGCTCGCGGAAGATCTGGAACTTGAGCTCCTTCCGCTCGGTCGCGGCCTCGACGATCACCGTCGCACCCTTCACGGCCTCAAGCGAGGTCGCCGTCGCGATGCGCCCTAAGGTCGCGGCCTTCGCCGCCTCGTCGATCGTCCCCTTCTTCACCTGGCGATCGAGGTTCCCCCCGATCGTCGCGAGCGCCTTGGTGAGCGCCTCGGCCGAGACATCGATCAACGTGACCGGGAACCCCTGCATCGCGCAGACATGCGCGATCCCGTTCCCCATCTGGCCGGCGCCGACCACGGCGAACCGATCCGTCCCCATCGTCATCAGACCATCTCCACGCTGAGGGCCACCGCGTTCCCGCCACCGAGGCAGAGCGTCGCGAGGCCGGTCGACTTCCCACGCGCCTTGAGGGCGTGCACCAGGGTCACGAGGATCCGCGCCCCGCTGGCGCCGATCGGATGACCGAGCGCGATCGCCCCGCCATTCACGTTGACGCGCGCCTCGTCCCACCCGAGCGCATCGCCATCGGCGAGCGCCTGCGAGGCAAAGGCCTCGTTGGCCTCGATCAGATCGTAGTCCCCGATCGACGCCCCGGTCTTCGCCATGAGATTCCGCACGGCGACGATCGGCGCGAAGAAGAGATCCTGCGGATCGCCGCCGCCGGAGGCATAGCCGGTGATCCGCGCGAGGATCGGGAGCCCATGCGCTTTCGCATACGCCTCGGAGGCCACGACGACTGCGGCGCCCCCATCGTTCAGCCCCGGCGCGTTCCCCGCCGTCACGGTGAGCTCACTCGGGCTCATCTCCTTGGGCGCGTCCTTCGCGAACGCCGGCTTCAATGCCCCGAGCGCTTCTATCGACGTATCGGCGCGCGGCGACTCATCGGCGTTCACCATGGTCGGCCCCTTCTTTCCCGGGATCTCCACTGGGACGATCTCCGCGTCGAACCGCCCCGCCTTCATCGCCTCGACCGCCAACTGATGCGAGCGATACGCGAAGGCATCCTGCCGCGCACGCGTGATCCCCGCCTTCTTCGCGGTGTACTCCGCGTGTCCGCCCATGTGGCGATCGTAGAAGGCGCACCAGAGCCCATCGGAGATGAGCCCATCGGCCATGGTCTGCGCGCCGAACTTCACCCCGGTGCGCATCCCGCGTACGTAGTGCGGCGCGTTCGACATCGACTCCTGCCCGCCCGCCACCAGCAGCTGTTCGTCACCGGCGCGGATCGCCTGCGCCGCCATCATCACCGCCTGTAGCCCGGAGCCGCAGACCTTGTTGATGGTGACCGCGGGGACGGTGCCCGGGATCCCGGCCTTGATCATCGCCTGGCGCGCCGGGGCCTGTCCGACGCCGCCCTGGAGCACGTGGCCCATCAGCACCTCACCGATCGCACTTCCATCGACACCGGCACGCTCGACGGCGGCCCGGATCGCGATCGCACCGAGGTCGGAGGCCTGCAACGAGCTCAACCCGCCGAGGAATCGGCCGATCGGGGTGCGAGCCGCGCTCACGATGACTGGGGTACGCTCACTCGACATCAGAGGATCACCGACGGTTAGAGAGGATGAAGGAATTCAGGGGGAGCGACGCGTCGAGTTGAAGCCGATCGACGCGCCAACGGCCGGAAGGAGGGCGATGAGGTTGGCGGTCGCCCAGCGCCCCCTGGTGCGCATCCCCGAGGGGGGATTGAGCTCGGGACCGAGGAGGACCCGCGCGAGTGCCATCGAGGCGGCGAATCCGACACCGGCGCCCAACGCCGTCGCATCGAAGTCGCCGGACTGGTCGCCGAGACTCCCGATCCCATACACGACCCCAGCGGTCGCGAGCCCGCCGCCGATGGTACCGGTCGCGAACCCCACCTGGCGGATCGTCGGCTCGTGCTCGCTCCCGAGGCGCTGCACGATCTCCTCACCCACATAGCGCCCGATGATGAAACCGCCGATCCCCGCATAGGCGCCGAGCACCACCTCGCCCGCAACGCGTGCCGGCTCGAGTCGTGGCTTGGGTTGCTGCTGCCCCTCAGCCGCCCTCGCCGTCGCGACGAGCGCGAGCATCACCATCGCGAGGCGCGCGGCGCGCATCACTCCGCTCCGGCGGATGACGGGGTGAGCGCGCGGGTGCGGATCTCCTCGGTCACCCGGGCGATGAAGGCGTCGAGCGCGACGACCTCCTGCTTCTTCCCGGCCCCGCGCACGCGGACGGCGACCTGCCCCGCCTCCGCCTCACGCTTACCCAAGACGAGCATGTACGGGGTCTTCTGGATCTCGCCGTCGCGGATGCGGTAGTTGAGGGTGTCACTGCGCGCATCGAGGTGCGCGCGCACCCCCGCGGCCTTGAGCGCCGCCGTCACCTGCTCGGCGTACGGGAGGAGCTCGTCGGAGATCGGGAGGACGCGGACCTGCTCCGGCGCGAGCCAGACCGGGAAGGCGCCCGCGAAGTGCTCGATGAGGATCGCGAGGAAGCGCTCGAACGACCCGCTCACCGCGCGGTGGATCACCACCGGACGATGCGCGGCGTTGTCCTCGCCGGTGTAGGTGAGGTCGAAGCGCTCCGGCGCATTGTAGTCGAGCTGGATCGTCCCGAGCTGCCAGGCGCGGCCGATCGAGTCGAGCACGTCGAAGTCGATCTTGGGGCCGTAGAAGGCACCGTCGCCGGGCTTCATCTCATACGGCCGCCCAGTGGCGTCGAGCGCCGCGCGGAGCGCCCCCTCGGCGCGATCCCACAGCTCATCGGAGCCGATCCGCTGTTCCGGGCGCGTCGCGAACTTGAGCCGGGCCTCGAGCCCGAAGGTGTCGTAGTACGCGAGGATGAAGCGCATGAGGAACGCGACCTCATCGGCGATCTGGTCCTCGCGCAGGTACACATGGCAATCGTCCTGCGAGAACTGCCGCACGCGGGTCAGCCCGGAGAGCGCCCCCGAGATCTCATTGCGGTGGAGCGCATCGAAGGTGACGTAGCGCTTGGGGAGCTCTCGATACGAATGCTTGTCCGACCCGAAGTAGAGATGGTGGGACGGGCAATTCATCGGCTTGAGCGAGAAGTCGTGCTCCCCCGTCTCGTTGTCGAGGACGAGGAACATGTTCTCCTTGTACTTCCCCCAGTGCCCCGACTGCTCCCAGAGTCGCTTGTGGTAGAGGAGCGGGGTCTTGATCTCGAGAAAGGCGTCCTGCTGCCGCTCGCGGATGAACCCCTCGAGCGTGTTCCAGAGTTGCGTCCCCTTCGGCGTCCAGAAGGCGGCGCCCGGCGCCTGCGGGAAGAACTGGAAGAGATCGAGCTGCTTCCCCACCACGCGGTGGTCGCGCTTGCGCGCCTCCTCGATCCGATGGAGATGCCCCGCGAGCTCGTCCTTCTTGAAGAAGGCGGTCGCGTAGATGCGCTGCAGCATCTGCCGCTTCTCGTCACCGCGCCAATAGGCACCGGCCGCCGAGAGCAGCTTGAAGTGCTTCAGATACGAGGTATCGGGGACGTGCGGGCCGCGGCAGAGATCGGTGAACGGACCGTCGGTGTAGGTCGAGAGGATCTCGTCCGACCCCTCGAAGTCCTCAAGGCGCTCCAACTTGAGCGGATCATCGGCGAAGACCCGCTTCGCCTCCGCCTGGGAGACCTCGGCCCGCACAAAGGGGAAGGCCTCGGCGACCACCTTCCGCATCTCCGCCTCGAAGGCCTCGAGGTCCTCTGGCGTGAAGGGCCGCTCGACCTCGAAGTCGTAGTAGAAGCCGTCGTCGATCGCGGGGCCGAAGCCGATGTGCGCGTCCGGCCGGAGGCGACGCACCGCAGTCGCCAGGATGTGCGCGCCCGAATGCCGAAGGACGGCGAGGGCGCGCGGGTCCTTCTCCGTGATGACCTGGAAGCTCCCGCTCTGGCGGATCGGGGTCATCAGGTCCTGCACCTCCCCCTCCACCGCGACGGCGATCGCCGCCTGCAGGAGCCGGGGCCCGATCGTCGCGACGACGTCGCGGGCCAGGGTGCCGGGGGCGACCTCGCGGGTCGCCCCATCGGGGAGGGTCAGGATGAAGGGCGCGGCGTCGACCATATCGGGGGAAAGCTAGCCGCCCGCCGAGTGGGGGCCAACCACGCCAACCCCAAGCGCGGCGCGTGGATGCGCCCCCTCCGAGCGGCTAGCTTTCACGGATGTCCGAGACCCCGTCCGCCGCCCCCGATTTCCCCACCCATTTCGACTTCTCGACCGCCGAACGCGAGCTGAGCGCCGCGTGGGAGGGGGCTGGACTCTTCCGGGCCGAGGCCGACCGGACGACCCGCTGTGGTGGGGACCGCGACCCCTTCACCGTCCTGATCCCCCCGCCGAACGTGACGGCGGTGCTCCATGTGGGGCATGGGCTCAACAATACGGTGCAGGATGTGATCGTCCGGTGGCGCCGCATGTCGGGGGACGAGGCGCTCTGGCTCCCGGGGACCGACCATGCCGGGATCGCCACGCAGAACGTCGTCGAGAAGCAGCTCGCCAAGGAGGGGAAGACCCGCTTCGACCTGGGCCGCGAGGCCTTCGTGAAGCGGACCGAGGCCTTCGTCGAGGAGACCGGGGGGACGATCCTCCGCCAGCTCCGCGCGATCGGCGCCTCCGCCGACTGGTCCCGCACCGCCTACACCTTCTCCCCCGCCCTCTCCAAGGCGGTCCGCGAGGCCTTCGTACGCCTCTATGAGAAGGGGTTGGTCTACCGTGGCCATCGTGTGATCCACTGGTGCCCGCGTTGCCTCACCTCGCTCTCGGACGAGGAGGCGGAGTTCCACGACAGCCAGGGGAAGCTCTACCACATCGCTTACCCGCTGGCCGATGACCCCTCGAGGAGCATCACGATCGCGACCACGCGGCCGGAGACGATGCTCGCCGACGTCGCCGTCGCGGTGCACCCGGAAGACGCGCGCTACGCCGACCTCGTCGGGAAGGAGCTGACCCTCCCCCTCGTCGGGATCCGCATCCCGGTGATCGCCGACGCCTACGTGGAGAAGGACTTCGGCACCGGCGCGCTCAAGATCACGCCGGCGCACGATGCCAACGACTTCGAGGTCGGCGCGCGGCATCAGCTCGGGCGCCCGGTGGTGATCGATGCCGCGGGCCGGATCCGTGCCGTCGCCGACGCCGCGGGCCGCATCCCCGCCGCTCTCGAGGGGCTCGATCGCTTCGAGGCGCGCAAGAAGGTGGCCGAGCTGCTCGAGGCGGCAGGCGTGCTCGTGAAGGTCGCCGAGCATCCGAACAGCATCCGGCGCTGCTATCGCTGCGACACCGTGGTCGAGCCGCGCCTCTCGCAGCAGTGGTTCGTGAAGATGGCGCCGCTCGCCGAGCCCGCCCTCGCCGCGGTGCGCGATGGGACCATCCGGCTCCTCCCAGAGAAGTGGGAGAAGGTCTACATCAACTGGCTCGAGGGGATCCGCGACTGGAACATCTCGCGTCAGCTCTGGTGGGGACATCGCATCCCCGTCTGGACCTGCGGCGACTGCGGCGCGGTCTCGGCGCTTCGTGAGGATCCGAGCGCCTGTCCGTCGTGCGGCTCCGCGAAGCTCGAGCAGGACCCCGACGTCTTCGACACCTGGTTCTCCTCTGGGCTCTGGCCGATCTCCACCCTCGGCTGGCCTGACGAGAACGCCAAGGACCTCAAGGCCTTCTTCCCGAGTGACGTGCTCGTCACCGCGCCAGAGATCCTCTTCTTCTGGGTCGCGCGGATGATCATGACGGGGTACGCCTTCCAGGGGCGTCCTCCCTTCCACACGGTCTATCTCCACGGGACCGTGCGCGACATGCAGCATCGCAAGATGTCCAAGTCGCTCGGCAATGGGATCGATCCGCTCGACGTGGTCGAGCAGTTCGGCGCCGACGCGCTGCGCTGGACCCTGATCCAAGGGATGGGGCTCGGCGTCGACGTGATGCTCGACCCGAACGACCTCGAGAAGTCGTTCGCGCCAGGGCGCAACTTCGCGACGAAGCTCTGGAACATCGGCCGGTTCATCCTCCTCCAGGTCGGGGAGCAGCCGGTGCAACCGCTCGTACAGATCGACGCGGCACAGCTCGCGCTCGCGGATCGGTGGATCCTCGGGCGACTGCGTGCGACGATCGCCGAGTGCGATGCCGCACTGGGTCCAGCGCGTCCCACGAATGCGAGCGCGACCGCCGATGGCCATTGGCCCGAGGAGGCGCGGCAGGTCGGCCTCCGGCTCGATGCCTACGCCGAGGGGGCGCGGCGCTTCCTCTGGAACGAGCTCGCCGATTGGTATGTGGAGGCGGTGAAGGGACGACTCGCGCAGCCCGGTGCCGACCGCGAGGTCGCGCGCGCGGTGCTGGTGCATGTGATGGATCAGGGACTCCGCCTGCTCCACCCGATCATGCCCTTCGTGACGGAGTCGCTCTGGCAGCGCCTCCCCGGTACGCAACCCGGAGCCTTCCTCGCCGTCGCGCCCTGGCCGACGACGCAGGCCGCCGCCGCGCCCGAGGGGCGTGATTTCGAGGTGATCCGTGAGGCGATCGATGCGATCCGCGCGCTCCGCGCCGAGTATGGCGTGCAGCCCGGTGCAGGGATCCGCGCGCATGTGAGCGCGCACGCGGCGCGGGAGACGCTCCTGCGCGATGCGGCGTTGGTACAGCGCCTCGCGCGTTGTGAGCTCGATGGCGCGGCAGCGCCGAGCGGGGCGGCGGCACATGCCGTGCTTCCATCGGGGCTCGAACTCTCGCTCCCACTCGCGGGGATGGTCGATGTCGCGAAGGAACGCGCGCGACTCACCGGCGAGATCGAGGGGCTCACCAAGCAGCTCACCGGGCTGCGC
>Ga0209229_10000381_pt1 | contig 17963 bp, 16 predicted proteins | sample SanBayMetagenome_FD_187466 | JGI IMG/M metagenome (GOLD analysis project Ga0209229, IMG submission 187466) | Freshwater and sediment microbial communities from dead zone in Sandusky Bay, Ohio, USA (SPAdes) (version 2) | ecosystem: Environmental > Aquatic > Freshwater > Lentic > Sediment... | reverse complement strand
ACAAAGTTTAACCCGCTCGTGATCTACGGTCCAACGGGTCTTGGCAAAACACACCTCGTGCAGGCCATTGGAAACCGTGTACTTCAGCGCAACCCACAGGCAAAGGTGCTCTACACGAACTCCGAGTAGTTCACAATGGAGTATATCAATGCAATCCAGACCAACAAGGTGCCGGAGTTCACGAACTTCTACCGTAGCGTAGATGTACTTATCGTGGACGATATCCAGTTTCTGGGCGGAAAAGAAAAGACGCAGGATAACTTCTTCCACACGTTCAATGCTCTTCATCAGGACGGAAAGCAGCTTATTCTCACGTCAGACAAGCAGCCGAAAGACCTTGCTGACCTCGATGAGCGTCTGATTTCCCGTTTCCAGTGGGGACTAACAACAGACATTCAGCCCCCTGACCTTGAGACGCGTATTGCAATTCTTCAGCAGAAGAGCATGGAAGAAGGCATGGACCTTCCTGGTGATCTTCTTGAGTATGTCGGGATGCATGTAACAAGCAGCGTGCGCGAACTCGAAGGGTGTCTGATCTCGATCCTGGCAAAGGTATCGTTAGATCGCAGAGAGCTATCGTTGGAGCTCGCGAAAGAGGTTGTTCGTGGCATTTCCAGTGCTGCAAGTTCCCGCACGCTTACAATCGATGAGATCAAGAAGGAAGTTTCTGCGTTCTACAACATCGAGACGGCGTTGTTGTCTGCTAAGACACGCAAGCACGAGATTGTGCTTGCACGCCAGATGTCGATGTACCTTGCAAAGAACCTCACGCAGACCTCACTGAAGAGTATCGGTATGCATTTTGGAGGACGAGACCACACAACAGTCCTGCACTCTTGTCAGCAAATCCTGAACTACATCGATACGGATAAGAAGGTTCGCCAAGACGTGGAGTTTTTGAAAAAAGCGCTACGCGGATAACTTGGTAGATTTCGAATATGTGTTAAATTCGCAATCCCTATTCCGCAGTAGCTCAGCTGGTTAGAGCATCTGACTGTTAATCAGAGGGTCCGGGGTTCAAGTCCCTGCTGCGGAGCACGACATCACACAAAAGGCTATACTTGAGCAAGTATGGCCTTTTTGCCTTTTATAATGGTGCGCCGTGATCATCTCCGCTGAGTCCATCGTGCTGCATTCTCGTCGATACGGCGATTCCTCCCGTATCGTAACGCTGTATACGCGCGAGCTGGGGAAGGTATCGGTGGTAGCAAAGGGCATCAGGACCACGAAATCTACAATGAGTGCGGCCCTAGAGCCCCTTTCCCACTGTAGATGCACGATCTATCATGGCAAGAACAAAGAGCTGCATACACTATCACAGGCAGAGACGGTTACGCAACGGCGCAACCTTACAACGTTGGAGCATCTACAATCGGGCCTGCTAATGTGCGAGGTCATCATACGCACGCAGGCCCAAGAACAGGCCGAGACGGACGTGTTCGAGCTGCTCCGAAAGGCACTCGAGGTGCTTGAATCTACAGAAGAGGCACATGCCTATAGCGTTAGTGTTGCCATGCGGTGCAGGCTTGCAGAGGTAATGGGCTTTGGACTGCAGTTCGTGCCGCCGTTGGAACAGCCAGCAGTCTTCATCGACATAACCGATGGTAGCGTTCTTGTTGGAGGAATGGGTGTGCAGATGTCGCGCTCGGCATATCAGGCAATGTATTCGTGCCGGAAAGGGCAGTGGACTGCCGTCTGCGATGCAGATAGACTAGAGATCGAATCCACGCTGTCTCTGTATTTCTCGCATCATCTTGAACGACGTATCGTGGCACAGTCGTACTCAAGCCTGCGGTAGGGGGCGTATATTCGCTGCTATGATAGGTGATATAGCCCTAACGTTATTCTTTGTATTACTCAACGGCTTCTTTGTTGCGGCAGAGTTTGCGATTGTGAAAGTGCGAGCCTCGCAGATCGAAATCAAGGCCCGTGAAGGCAATTTTCTTGCAGGTATCGCAAAACATATCCTTGAGCATCTGGATTCCTACTTAAGTGCCTCACAGTTAGGCATAACTCTTGCGTCGCTTGGTCTGGGTTGGATTGGAGAGAGTGTTGTAGCGCGGGTTGTTTCGGAGAGTGCTCTGGCAATGAATGTTCATTTGTCCGGAGAATATCTCCACACGATCTCAATTGTGATCGCATTTTCGATCATAACGGTGCTGCACATCGTTGTCGGCGAGCAGGCCCCTAAAACATATGCTATTCGTCGCTCCGAGGCTGTTACGCTTGCAGTTGCCATTCCGATGCGGGCCTTTTACATCGTGTTTCGTCCAATTGTTGCAATGCTGAACTGGATGTCCAACGCAATGCTAGGCATCGCAGGTATTGAAGCTGCCGGTGAGCATGATGTGCACACCCCTGATGAATTGCGGTACCTGATCGCCGAGAGTTCAAAGCAGGGGGCTCTTGAGGTCTCCGAGCAAGAGCTTATCGAAAACGTTTTTGAGTTTACCGAGACCACAGCCGCACAGGTGATGGTGCCAAGATCGAAGATCACGGCATTGGACGGCGATCTTCCTGTAGCAGATCTTCTTGATACGGTGATGCGGGAGGGATATTCGCGTCTGCCAGTGTATTCAGATTCGATTGATACGATCATCGGAATCATCTACGCAAAGGATCTGCTGACATTGATGCACCATCGAGACCTCATCATTCTGCAGGATATTCTCCACGCCCCCTACGTGGTCCAGGAAGATGTAAAGCTTAAGCGTCTCTTGCGCGATATGCAGAGAGATAAGGTGCATATGGCAATCGTTATCGATGAGTTTGGCGGTACGGCCGGACTTCTTACGCTTGAAGACATCATAGAAGAGCTTGTTGGGAATATTCAGGATGAATATGATGATGAAGCTCCGCTGCATACAAATCAAACATCGGATGCTATCGAACTTGATGCATCCATACGCATTGATGAGGCAAACGAGATCCTGCTCGAGCCCCTTCCTGAAAGCGATGACTACGAAACCCTTGGCGGTATGATCAACAATTACGCTGGACGTATCCCGACAGTGGGCGATGTTGTGCAGCTTGAGGCATACGAGTGCACGGTACTTTCGGCAACTCCTCGCAGAGTAGAGCGCGTAGTGCTGAAAAAGATCTAGTTAACTCCGGCCGGTTACTTCACCACGAGCATCGGCTTCACAACCGAATAGCCCGGAGCTTCCAGCACAACGTTGTACAACGTTGATGCAGCTGGAGATTCGATCACATTGTATTCAATGCTATGAACTCCGCCAGGTAGCGTGGAATGGACAAGAGTAGCTACCGTGTTCCCGACGAGGTCGGTTATTCGCAAATCAACAAACAGAGCCTTAGGTAGCCGGAATGATATGGTAGCCCGTTCGGTAACAGGATTGGGGAAGACGTCTTCGAGTTCGACATCTGACACAACCGATGGCCTCGACACAACACCTGTGCCAGGTTGGTCAAGCTCGACAGTTACCGCACTGGTGCGTATCTGCGTGCATGGTGTTGAAAGCACCGCATGGTATGTCCCAATGGCGGACGCTGATGTGATGCGAAGCTCAGGAGTTGTTGCCCCAACAAGGGGCTCATCATTCCTAAACCACTGAATGTCGAAATACCGTGCCTGCTTCTCGAGCTCAATACCAAGTGTAACCGGCATGCCATGTGCAACGCGTACAATGCTCATTGGCTCGAGTGGTTTAGAGCCCCATCCTGCAACACGCGTTAGGCGCGGGGCCTGACCCGCAATGCTGATGCTGAGCACTGCGAAGAACGATACTGCGAATGTGAAAAGGCGTATGCCCATGAGAAACCTCTGTTTGGCCGACGAAAATATAGCGAAATTCGCAGCACCTGTAACTAAGTCATGCACACGTACAAACCGCCACGGATCTTTATCACTGCAGGCGAACCTTCGGGCGACGCCCATGCGGCGCGACTGATGGCGGCCATAAGGTTACAGGTGCCAGATGTGATCTTTGAGGGCTTTGGCGGACCCCGCATGGAGATGGAGGGGCTGCGGTCGCTGGCCCATATCCGCGACTTAGCCGTCACTGGGTTTTATGAGGTTGCTAAACGGTATTCGTTCTTTACCGACCTGATGAAGCGCTGTGAGAAGGCTATCAGCACCAACAAACCCGACATGTTCATACCGGTAGACTATCCAGGGTTTAACATGCGTCTTGCCGCACGTGTGCGCAGTCCGCGAATGCCCGTCGTCTGGTATATCGCTCCTCAGCTCTGGGCATGGGGCGAGCGGCGTGCGACAGAATTAGCAAGAGTTGTAGACCGGCTACTTGTGGTGTTTCCCTTCGAGGTTGAATTCTTCCAGCAGCGCGGCATTGCTGCTGAATACGTTGGGCATCCGCTGATGGAAACACTTACAGATGTCAGCCCAGAACGAAAACACGATCAGATACTCTTGATGCCAGGTAGTAGACGTCAGGAGATTCAGCACCATGTTCCCTTGCTTACCGATGTGGTCCGAAGACTTCGATCGTCTCATGCAGACTTGCAGTTCGTAGTTGCGAAATCTGCAAACGTCGATGAGTCACTGTTGCGTCCGCTGCTGAATGCTGGCGCAGAACTTCGCAGCGATGCCAGACAGGAGATGCAGACTGCTGCGGCCGGACTCATCAAGGCGGGAACGTCTACGCTGGAGGCAACGCTGAGCGGTCTGCCGTTTTCTACATTCTACCGCACCTCGTTTCTGAGTTATCACATCAGCAAGCACCTGGCAAGCATTTCATCGGTTACGCTTGCAAACCTGCTGCTTCAGCGCGATGTTGTTCGAGAGTTCATCCAGTCCGAGGCACGTCCGGAAGCCCTGGCTTCGGATGTGCTTGATTTGTTAGAAAACCAACCACGCCGGCTTGAACTGCGCCAGGCCATGCATGAGATTCAAACGATGCTGGCTGGTACGGGCGCAAGCACTACTGCTGCCCAGATTGTTACGTCAATGTTGGGTAAGAGATGAAGTCGCTACTTCTTTCAATGCTAGTGCGGATACTTGCGCGTACATGGACGATTCGCGTGCATGGACGCTTACCCACTGGACCCTCCATCGTGGCATTCTGGCACGGTGAGATGCTGCCTGTGTGGTATTCATTCCGTGCTCTCAGACCTGTAGCGCTTGTAAGCTCCAGTAAGGATGGTTCACTCCTTTCACGGTTGCTGCAGGACTGGGGGTATACTGTGGTTCTTGGATCTTCCTCAAAGGGCGGAAAGGAAGCACTGGATCAGCTTGTTCATGAGGCCTCGTCGAAGGTTGTACTCATTACTCCCGACGGTCCGAGGGGCCCCCTGCATCAGGCGAAGCCAGGGGCAGTTATTGCTGCACATCGCGCAGGGGTTCCGCTGATTCTTGTGCGAATGTCAACGTCTCGATCGAAGATCTTCGTGCGCTCCTGGGACAGGTTTCAATTGCCACTGCCGTTTGCGAGAGTAGATCTGCATGTAGATGATCAATGGTCGATACCAGCTGATGCATCGCGCGAACAGTTGGACTCGATGATCACCGAAATGAACAACCGCATGAAGTCTCTAGTGGCTGCCGAATGATCAACCCACTGCAGTCTCTGTATGCGTGGACGGTGCGCAGACGCAATGCCCAGTTCGATTCTGGCAAACGTCCGGCTGTGCAGGTTACCAAACCTGTAATCAGCGTAGGCAATATCACCGCAGGCGGTACGGGTAAGTCTCCAGCTGTGCAGCTTGTTGCAGGCATACTCATGGGTAATGGCCTAAGGCCAGCTATTGTGCTTCGTGGCTATAAGCGCAGGTCTAAAGGGCTGGTTGTGGTGCACGATGGCATATCAGTTTGTGCAACAGTAGATCGTGCGGGTGATGAAGCATACATGCATGCCATAATGCTCAATGTTCCCGTGGTTGTAAGTACAGATAAGGTAGAAGCTGCAGCCTATGCTGCCGGATGTCTGCCGTGTGATGTGATCATTGTAGATGATGGATATCAGCATCGTGCTCTGCATCGGTGCATAGATGTTGTGCTAGTAAACGAAGAGACGCTAACGAGCACGCTGCTGCCGAGTGGACGTCTACGAGAGCCCATCAGTGAACTCCGCCGAGCATCGATTATTGTGTGTGCAGATGCTTCGTTTGAACCACGTGTGCAAGACTTTAGTGCACCTAGCGCGCTTGTTGTCTCTTCAGCAGTAGAGCTAAAGTGCGATGCCCCGTGCGAAAGGCCCGTTGTAATCGTAAGCGGCATTGCGCATCCAGATCGAATGCGTGTTTCACTTGAGCAGGCAGGATACAGAGTTGTACAGCACATAGTCTATGATGATCATCACCGATATCGAACACGGGATATCTGGAACATCAGAGACGCAGCAGCTTCGATGAATGCTGTTGTTGTTACAACCGACAAAGACATTGCAAAGATTCGCAGTGTTGATTCGTCGAACGATCTTAATGCCATAAGCGTCTACGTAGCACACATCAGCATGCGGATCGACAAACCAGAGTTTACAGAACGAATTCTCCAGGATATTCGGAATGAAGATCGCCGTCTCGAAGAGTGAAGGGGCAACCATCGACAACTACATAAAGTGGCTAGCTGCTGCGCGAGAAGATGTAGACGTTATCGAACTATCTGGTTTGACGCCAGATGAGGCCAGGCAAGCACTTGCGGCTGCATGTGGACTCGTGTTGAGCGGAGGAGCAGATGTAGATCCTATTCGCTACGGACGCGAGGATCTGCGTACGCTCTGCAAGATGGATCCGGTGCGCGACGAGATGGAGTTTGCTCTTATCGAAGAGGCACGTGAACTGCGCATGCCTGTGCTCGGTATCTGCAGAGGAATGCAGATCCTAAATGTTGCTTACGGCGGCTCGCTGATTGCAGATATTCCGTCGCAGCACTCAACGGACACAGAGCATCGCCAGGATACAGAAACGAAGATTGATGCCGTCCACAACGTAGAGCTTCAGCCCGGTACCATTATGCGGCATCACATTCGGACTTTTGAAGGCATGGTCAACTCAGCACATCATCAGTGTGTAGATCAGCTAGCAGATGTCTTTACACCATCAGCCTATTCCTCAGACGGTATCATCGAAGCTCTAGAATGGGGCGATGCATCGCTTGGCGGCAAGCCATTCTTGTATGCTGTACAATGGCACCCAGAGCGTCTTGATTTCGAGAATCCGATGTCGCTGTCTATAGCTCAACATTTTCTTCTTGAGGCAGATACATATCGGGTGCTCGTGAAAGACGTGCGCTAACCCCCATCCATAGCTCAGGTATTGGTGACCCCACAGTTGGTGAATGTGTAACACTGGCTATGGCAGATAGGTTGATCATTCGGTTCCACGTCCATGCTACGCTCAGACTCCACCGCAGTCCGTACCCGTTGCAATAGACCATTCGTTGCAGGTCTCTCGACACATAGTCAATGATTCGTGGCGCTATCAAATAGGATGGGCTTGCGAACTGCAGGGCTCTAGCACGCAGAGTTGTGCTGGCATGTGGACGCCATAACACCTCTATGCGTGTTGTAGTTGATGATGCCGTGCCGGAGACGTCCCAGATCCATCGTACATCAGCTCGGGCCCGCCAGAGAAGCGTCGGACGGATGATACGTTCTATCGTCGATTGAAGTCCAACACGATACACATGCTTCTGAGCCCGAATACCGTTCAGCGTTACACCATCGTCAATGCGGCTGGCCTGCCCCCTCCATACAACATGCAGCTGAGACGTTACTGTCTGGCGGATCTCTGCTCTCAGCGATATCTCGGATTCAGGGAAGGGGGCGTCGTAGGTTCTTGACATCGACTGTCTCAGCAGAAGCCAGACATTCCACCCAACCACCGAGCGAATTGTATGTCCGGCTGAGATAGCAACACCTTGGATGTTTTGCGGCCGCGATGACACCGCAGAAAGAGATCCAAGTGGCAGATCGAGAGAATCAGGGCACATCCAGGCACATATTCCAAGGGAGAGCAGGGGGCTTCGATACGCATATGATAGTTGCACCGCCGGCAGACCCTTTGATGTATAGGCAATTTCGCCGATGATGCTGTGAGGTTCACCACGTGTTCGCAGCCAGAAGCTTGCGCTCAATGGTTCGATTGCGGTGCGGCTGAGAATGTTGATCCCCACAGTGCATGCCGGACGCTCCAATGCTGCCATAACAGCATAGGTCGCGGTTGAATCACTCAATGTCCGTCCGGCTGTAAGACCAATTGTGAGTGAACTGCTATCGATCGACGCGCATAATCCGAATCCTCGCAGTGCTGGAGAGCGATATCGTGATTTCCACGGCTCAATGAAGTTATCGTTCTGTCGCGGTACAGGAACTGACCGAACAGAGCGAAATCCTATTCCCGAAGACCCACAAAGAAGTCCTGTGCCAGCAAAGAGCCCCATATCACCAAGAAATGCTGAGACGTCGCCCGCTCTTCCTGAGAGCCAGTATCCGCCAGGTACTGTTTGTGTGGGTAGCGTCTGGGCAGTATACCCTGCCTGAATCATACCAAGTGAACCATCGATGCGATAGGATAGCGCATTCATCGATGTATCGCGCTGAAGAACAACAACGCGAAGCGAGGCAGGAATGCCCTGATACCAGTCCAGTGCATCGATGTCTGATGCAACGTCAATCGTATCGACGTCCACATCGTCCAACACGGTCCGCGTTGAATCGCACCCCATGATTACAACCATAACTGTTAGTACCAGCATAGCGAGATCCTTTGCTGCAGTCCAGCGAGTTCTCGCTGCTTGATCCCGAGAACAACATGCATGTTGTGCGAAACGGGGAAACGCACTGCAAACTCTACACCGATTGGGCTTGCCTGTAGGCGGAGAATGACTGATACAGAATCAGTTACATCATACCATGCACTGATCGTGCTTCGGAGCTGCATACCCCACGATGAAGCCGTCTCGAAACTGACGGCACCGCTGCTAAACGTGTGGGATATGCCAATCATGAATTGTGGTTGTGGAGGCCTGCCCCAGACTACGGCGTCGACAATACCAGAGCTGATGTACCAGTCAACCAGACGCATACGCGCTGCAATGTCAAGTCCGCATGACCATTGATCTGGAAAGAAACTCACGGCGTACCATTCGGCTGAGGTTTGAAGTGCCACGAGGTAGTCCTCTCTCGGCCGCCAGTGTGTGCGCGCACTCACAACCGAATGCAGCATTCCGGGAGCCCCCTGCAGAGCAACCAAAAGCGATGAATGATACTGCGGCATCCCATATGCCGCGCGGAGCTGAGAGAGTGAGGCATGCCCAAATGGTGCGGGTAGAATATCGAAGGATAGTTCGGGACGGATAGAACACAAGGGCGACTCTCTGGCGTCTGTTTCAGCGAGCGCATGCAGGAGGCTTATTGTGGGCTGGGCACAGATCGGACGTATGGGTATAACCACTACTGCGAAGAACACGATAATGGTGCGTAGATTCGTCCAACTTGGTTGAAGGAGAGCAGACATCATGACATTGAGAATTGCCCTATTCGTACTCTTCGTGCTGTTCATTGCCCAGAACGTGACAAGTTCTGCTCAAGAACTGCAGGCAACAGTGAACGTGAACATGCAGACGCTTACACAGGACCAGCGTCAGGACATGATGACGATGGCGCGGGACGTTGAGAATTACTTGAACAATAACAGGTATCTCAACAGCGATTGGGAAGGCGAAAAGGTCCCGGTAGATGTAACCATTTACGTGAACGCCCGGAATGGTAATCGGGTAAGTGGACGTCTTTCGGTGGTGAGTAAGCGGTTGGTGAACAACGTTGTGGGAACGGGTTCGGGCCTGCTGCGGGTATTCGATCAAGACTGGACGTTTGACTGGTCGTTTAGTCCAACACTTGTGTATCAGCCCCTTCGCTATGATCCGTTTACCAGCGTTCTAGACTACTACATGCTGGTAGCGATCGGTCTCGACATGGACACCTATGATGATCTCGCAGGAACAGAGGCATACAAGATCGCCCAGCAGATAGCCCAAAATGGCAATGCGCAGGGTGTGAGTCAGTTCTCAACAGTCTACCAGCCAGGACAGCTCACGCGGATGTCGTTGATCACAGAAATCATGGACATGCGTTTTCAGCCGTTCCGTAGACTGATCTATGACTACCATGATGCCATGGATACCTACGATAAGGATAAACTCAAGGGGCTCGCAGATCTCGAACTGGTTGTAAAAGACCTTGCTGATTTTAAGAAGAACAAACTCTCAAGCCGAAGCGTGCTGATGCAGGTGTTCTTTGATGCAAAGTCAATGGAGATCGCGGGCATGTTTAAAGGCGTCAAAAGTGCAGGTCTGTGGGCAGACCTGCGATTCCTTGATCCCGGAAACACACAGCTCTACGAAGCAGCACAGCAGGGCCGGTAAGTATGTCTGATGTAGCCCGCAGGCATGAGATCTACATGCGCGAGGCCTTGGCCCTGGCTGCGGATGCAGCCAAGTCTGGAGACGTTCCAGTTGGATGCGTTATCGTGCGCGGGGACGACGTCGTTGGCCGTGGAGCGAACCAGATTCAACAACTCGGCGATCCTACACGTCACGCAGAAATCGTGGCCATCGAGGATGCCGTGCGCACTATCGGCGAGAAATTTCTCCATGACTGCACATTGTATGTAACGCTCGAGCCATGCACGATGTGTGCCGGTGCAATTGTTCTAGCCCGTATTCCAAATTTGGTCTACGGCGCATCGGATGCAAAGACCGGTGCCTGCAGAAGCGTGTTCGAGCTCGTAGACGACCCCCGGCTTAACCACTCGGTGATTGTTCGCACTGGTATACTTGAACAAGAGTGCGCGGCTGTTCTTTCGACGTTCTTTGAGCAACAGCGTACGCACCCATCAGCGCATTTAGACGAACAGTCGGTTGCTGGCAAACCCGGGATGTTATGTCTGGTGCCCACGCCAATTGGTAATCTAGAAGACATGACGCTGAGGGCAGTCAAGACACTACGTCAGGCCGACGTGATTGTCTGTGAAGATACACGTCAGACCAGCCCCCTGCTCAAGAAATACGATGTACCGAAAAAGCCTCTTCTGAGCTACCATGAACACAATGAGCGTGAACGGGCTGATGAGATCGTGCGGCGTGTGCGGAGTGGACAGCTTGTAGCGCTCGTTTCGGATGCTGGCATGCCGGGCATCAGCGATCCCGGCTACCGGGCCGTGCGGGCATGTGTGGAGGAAGGGCTTCCCGTTTCTGCCCTACCGGGTGCCTCCGCGGTGATAACCGCCGCCGCTGCCTCGGGCTTGCCCACAGATAGGATTCTGTTTGGAGGATTTCTACCACATAAAAAGGGGCGCACTGCTGCATTGGAGTCGCTCCTAAACGTGCCCAGCACTACGGTAATCTTGTACGAATCTCCTCATCGGATGGCGCAGCTGCTGAGCGAACTGGAAGAATTGGCTGGTCCGAACAGAGAAGTGGTAATCGCACGTGAGATTTCAAAACTCCATGAAGAATATCTTCGTGGCACAGTGCAGCACCTTCGGAGTGTTCTTGAGAAGCGTTCCGGCATCAAGGGCGAGTGTGTTGTACTTATAGCGTCGGCAACGTAATTGAAGGAAACATCAGGTGTTCATTTCGTTTGAGGGTATAGACGGTTCAGGCAAAAGCACACAGCTTTCCCTTCTGCGGGAGTGGCTGGAGTCCAAGGGGCACGCAGTGCTCACGATTCGCGAGCCTGGAGCCACCCTGCTATCTGAGTCTATTCGTGAGATCCTGCTCAGTACGAAACAGACCATTACACCAACAGCAGAGTTATTGCTCTTCAGCTCTGCGCGGACTCAGCTGGTAGAGATGATCATTGAGCCAGCGTTGCAGGACGGGAAGTACATCTTGTGCGACCGGTTTGTGGATAGCACTACGGCATATCAAGGCTATGGACGACAGCTGAACATGGACCAGGTGCGTCAGTGTAACTATATCGCCACCCGCGGTGTTATGCCTCATGTAACGTTCTTTATCGACGTTGCATATGAGCAAGCTCAGCAGCGCATGCAGTTTACGCCCGGGTCTTCCGAGCCAGACCGCATGGAGCGATCCGGTAGAGAGTTTTTTGATCGCGTTCGTGACGGGTATCTGCAGATAGCCGCATCAGAGCCACAGAGATTTGTGGTAATTGACGGACATCGCGAGCGAGAGGCCATCCATGCCGACATCGTTGCGTATCTTTCGGGCCATTTTCTCATTGAAACAACATGAGTGTCACCATGACTACACATATACTTCGTATGCTTCAAACGCTTGTGCTATTCTGCGTTGGAGCACTAGCGATCTCTGCACAAGTTTCGATCGATACGCGCACACTGTTTGTGCCGTATGAGGCGGCTGGCAAGCAGGAAACTGCACAGCAGACTGGCTTCTTGAAGACAACGCTACTTTCGCACGCAACCGCCAAGAACGTGTTCGAGCAGTACAGCCAGCAGGTAGAGCTCAAGAACTTCCCATTGCCTGGCAACCAGGAAGCTACCTTGAAGCTTTCATTGGCACGTCCAGTAGTAGATGCAAACACGGAGTTCTACACCCACACGAAGGCCGGAAAAGTTCGGATGAAGGTGCGCCCAGTGGTCTCCTACTGGGGTAAGGTCGATGGCGATCCCACCTCCATGGTATCGGTGCACTACAGCGAGGGAAGTATAACGGGCTTTATTCAGCAATCAAACGGACAGCGTACAATTATCGGCCGCGATTTTTCGGGCTCACGTACACTTGGCTCTACGCCGCACGTTATTGGTGATGAGGCAACGATGTTTGGTGTAGACCCGATCACACGTTTTGTGTGCGGCAGCGAATCGTTGAAGATCGATCAGGACGGCATGGCACGTAAGATGTCGATGCCTGCAGCAGTGAAGGGGGCCGAAGGTACACAAGCAGAAGACCTGCGCGAGTTCAAGATCGCTGTTGTTTTGCGTGAAGATATCGACAGTGTTATGAAGCGCCGTGGTGAGACCGATGAGGAAGTTGCTCAGTACTTCGTCAAGGTTGTTGGTTCAATGGCACAAGTCTATGCACAGGAACTCAACGTACACCTCTACATGGGCTACTTTGAAAAGTACACGCAGGATGAGCCATCTGGATATTTCTACGATGGACGCCAGCCAGGTGAGCTTCTCGAGGAGTTTTCAAGCGACTGGTCGCGCAGAATGAACAGCGTAGATCGCGTTACAGCGCACCTATATGCACTTATCCGTCCAGTAGGTGGCTCGTTTGTTGGAGGTATTGCCTATCTCGATCAGCTCTGCAACAAAAAGAATAAAGGTGGCTACGGCGTGAGTACGGTATATCTCAATGCAGGCGACATCCCTGGCGATCCAAATCGCTCGAATGCCTTTGTTTGGGATGTATTCGTCGCAGCTCACGAAATGGGGCACAATATTGGATCGCCACACACACACAACTGCTTCTGGAACCCACCTGTGGACACATGTCAGTTGTCGTATGCAATTGACGGAACCGATGGTTGTTTTTCAGATCGCGCTTTAAAGAAGGTTGTGAATGGCACAATCATGAGCTATTGCCACTTAGCAAACGGTAATCGCACGCCCCTTACCTTTGGACCGCGTGTGAGCGAGCGTATGAGAACATGGATCAAAGCAGCTCCGTGCGCAGTGCCTGTTGCTTCACCATTGGTTTCTCTTACCGAACCACGAGGCACCGATTCCTATCAGCCGAACGAGAAGATGTCGATTCGCTGGGCGTCGGCAAGGGTAAGCGCGATCAACATCGCGTGGGGTCCGTCTGTATCTGGACCATGGACGCAGATTGCCGCCAATGTACCGTCGGCCGATCAGCTATATACGTGGACGGTTCCAACTCTTCCAGTTCCGGAATTCTGGATCCGTATCGAAGACGCATCGAATCCAAATGTGAACGATACATCACTGGCCAAGTACAAAATGAGCGTGCCGGTTGTGCTTGACGCGCCAAAGGGCGGCGAGCGTATTGGAGCAGGTTCCACATTTACGGTCAGGTGGACGAAGGCAACTGGTGTTGGCAGCTGCAATGTGGAGTATTCTGCCGATGGTGGAACGACGTATGAAACATTGGCATCTTCTGTAGCAGCAAACACGTATGCATGGACAGTGCCAACAACGTCTACCGAGACAGCACGAATTCGTGTAACGGCTATTAGCAGTCCATCTGTGCCAGCCACGAGTGGACTCTTCGCAATAGGAGAGCGCCGATTTGCTCTCGAGATTCCAGTTACAGGCGGTAAGATCTGCAAGAACCAGCCTAACCAGTATCGCTGGAGCGCTGATTTTATTCAGTCGATTAAGATTCAGTATTCAACCGATAACGGTTCAAACTGGCGCACAGCCACGCAGCAGTCAACGATTGATCCAACAGTATGGCAAGTGTTTAGTCGCAACGTGAACATGAACAACCTTACGGTTGGCTCCAAGGTTCAGGTGCGTGTAATAGATGCAAACACAGATCAGGTACTGGATACCAAAACAGACATCACTATCGATTCATGTGCTTCACCTGTTTCTGTTGATGAACTCACCGGCGAAACCCCATTTGCGATGACAATGGTTACGCCAAATCCTGCATCGACATCTGTACGCATTACGGTTGCCAGTGACAAGGAGTTCATCGGCAGTATCCTGCTTGTTGCAGCGGACGGTCGTGAGCTCACGTTGCGCAACGATCAGCGCGTTGCTGTTGGAACCCAAACAATTGAACTACCGTTGACGGATCTTTCCAGCGGTATCTACCGAATTGTTGTTCGTGATGGCAATGCACAGGTATCTGCTCAATTGATGATTGTCCGCTAATCGAGAACCAATGTGAGTCTGTTCAATAAGCTGGTAGTTGCAACACTACCGGCCATACCGAAGGGTATCGTAAAAGCTGTTGCGCAGCGCTACATCGCCGGCGATAAACTCTCCGACGCTGTGCGTGTAACGCAGCAGCTTATGGCGAAAGGGGCTTGTTCTACCATCGACGTGTTGGGCGAGTTTGTCTCAACTCGGGAGAGGGCCGTATCTGAGACCGCTGCACAAGCAGCCGTTATCGACGCAATCAGCGCGAACAAGCTTGAGTCTTATCTCTCGGTAAAGCCTACGTCGCTTGGGCTAGATATAGACCAGGATTTTGCGTTTGAGAACCTTACCGCTCTTGTGAAACGGGCGCAGTCTGCTGGCGTTGTTGTTCGCATGGACATGGAAAACACACCGTACACGGATATCACGCTAGATTTTTACAAGAGGCTTCGAGCATTAGGGTACGATAATGTAGGCGTGGTTATTCAAGCCTATCTCAAGCGCTCCGAGCAGGATATTCGCTCATTGCTAGACTATACGCCCTCGGTGCGTCTTTGCAAAGGTATCTATGTAGAGAGCGCAGACGTAGCGATCAAGGACCCTGACGCCATCCGCAGTAACTACAAGAACCTGCTTTCAATATTGCTATCAGCTGGCGCCAGAACACACATTGCCACACACGATGAGCAGCTCATCGTAGATGCTGATCGTCAGGTTGCACAACATCGTCCACAGGGAGACAACGTAGAGTTCCAGATGCTTCTTGGAGTGAGGGAAGATCGACGAGATTCTCTGATCAAGGCCGGGCATAAGGTTCGCATCTACGTCCCATTTGGCGATGATTGGTATGGGTATTCAACAAGGCGACTCAAGGAGAATCCGCAAGTAGCTGGATATGTCGCAAAGGCCTTTTTAACGGGGAAGTAGATGAAGACCACGCGTTCGATAGGCCTGTTGTTGGTGATGACCACAGCTGGCACACTGTTTATTAGTTGTCAGTCGGCGCGTATTCAGGATTCCAATTCTACAACTATCGGTACATTCAATATCGAGTGGCTCGGCGATGGCAAGGATGATCAAAAGCCCCGTACCGAAGAAGAGTACCGTCGTGTAGCCGATGTGATCGAGCGTACCCAGGCCGATGTTCTCGGGGTACAGGAGATTGAAAGCCAAGAAGCGTTAGACAGGGTGCTGAAGTATCTACCAGACTATAAGGGCATTGTCTACGATGCCGGCATTCCGCAGAATGTTGGGGTTGTATACAAGCACGGCGAGATTTCGGTTACACCTGTTGGCCCGTATTTGCCGCTTACGATGGGACGTACCAGGATGCGTCCGGGATTCGTGGTAACCTGCAGAAAGGGTAGTGTAGATTGGACCATGATGGTTGTACATCTCAAGAGTACATCTCGCATGGACAGCACAGATGCACTGCGCGAGGAATCGCGGCTCATTCGCGGCAAGCAGGTTGCCATGCTGCGCTCATGGAGTGATTCGGTTGTGAAGTCCACAGACGAAAAGGATGTGGTTATCGTTGGTGATTTCAACGATTTTACGGGAAGAAGGGGCGAGCAGGCAACGCTTACGCCATTGATTAATAGTGGTGAAATGTCGTTTCTGACAGGTTCACTCCGCAGCTGTAAGAATCCGAACTGGTACGTGATCGATCATGTGGTGGTCTCGCGCACGATGAAAGATCGCATGGTTGTCTCTAGTGAACGAGTCGACGACACGAGAGCATTTCTTTCGCCGGATGCAGCATCAGCTGTGAGCGACCACTGTCCTGTAACAGTGCGATTTGTTACGCAAACACCGTAACTCTGTTTCCACTCTTCTTGCTAACTCCAACAGCTGCATGTGCATGAGCAATCACATCGTCCCAGGTGTCTCGTGGTTCTGCCTGAGCAATACCAACTGAGACCGTAAAGGAAAGCCGTTTACCCTGAACGTCAACTGGTGAGCTTGCAACTTCTCTGCGCATTGTCTCTGTCCAGTTCTGCGCTTCCTGCAGTTTATAGCCACCCAAAGCCAGCGCAATCTGATACTCATCAACGCGGGCTACAACATCATACTCGCGCAGCTGCTCCTTGATAAGACGCAGAATATGGAGCACTGCATGCTGCCGTTGTTCTGCACTTGCTCGTGACGGATCGAGTTCGATCACGCATAGCGTCAGTGGCGTGTTGTAATCAATAGCGCGCGCAAATTCTTCACGCACGCGCATTTCAAATCCCTGCACATTCAGCACTCCGGTATCTGCATCAAGCAGAGCAGATTGCTCTAGGTTCGCTGCGCGATAGATCTGTTCGAAGAGAGATGCAACATTCTCGCAGAGCGATTCCGCCAGAGCTACATCCTGCTGAGACAGGCTGGATTCCATGTTTTCCATGAAAAGGGCTCCAAAGCACTCCGATGCAGTAGCAATTGGAACAGCCACGAACTGGCCACCCTCTAGCGGCGGCTCCTGTGCGAAAACACGCACCGTGGCACCATCGTCCGTTGCAACTACGGCATCGGCACTCTGAACCGCCTGGCCAACAAGCGCGCGAGTAAGATCAACCGTGGTACCTACATGCCCCCTGTAGCCGTCATCCATTGCTGAGCGTGCATCCGTAAGTGTCCACGCCTTGTTTGTGCCATCATAGCTCACAACACCAATGCGGCTAATATCCATGTACTGAATGAGGGTGCCAAACAAGGCCTTGATCACATGCTGCAGGTTCTGTGTATCGGACGCAAGTGCCGACCGGAAGTGTCGCAGTGCCTCGAGTGTTGTATTGGCATGGAGTAGATCGTACTTCGATGTGTAGGAAGAGACCAGTCCGGAGATCAGCTTGGTGAACTGACCAAAGAAGCCCACGGTGATATCTGAATAGGCATCCTCTACCAATGAATCTGCGAACAGAATACCTACAACGTTCCCACCGTAGTATACAGGCACCCCTATGAAGGATACCGTAGCTGCAGAGCGCTCGTAGTATGGGAGTAGCTCAAGTTCAGCACTGGCACTGATCTGAGTAATGATCTCTGGTCGGCCCTCGCGAGCGATCTGACTCAGTGCATCGATTCCCATCGGAATCTTTCGCTGCGATGTAAACTCATCCTCGGCCTCGGTGATCTTGGCTTCAACGACGAGCTGCTGCCGTTCATGGTTAACCCAGAGAAATGCTGCTGTACGAGCATTTGTTGCCGAACGAATAACCATCAGTACGCGGTTGAGGAGA
>Ga0209229_10000380_pt1 | contig 17964 bp, 16 predicted proteins | sample SanBayMetagenome_FD_187466 | JGI IMG/M metagenome (GOLD analysis project Ga0209229, IMG submission 187466) | Freshwater and sediment microbial communities from dead zone in Sandusky Bay, Ohio, USA (SPAdes) (version 2) | ecosystem: Environmental > Aquatic > Freshwater > Lentic > Sediment... | reverse complement strand
CATCCCTGGTGGTCACTCTCTTGATGCCTGGGGTGAGCGTCTCAAGCTACCCAAGACTAAGTTCTCCGACTTCTCCAAGTACTCCGAGGAGATGGTTTCATACTGCAAGCAAGACGTCCGAGTCTCCACTCAGCTATTCAAGACGTTCAAGCCTTACATCGAGTCTGATGCTTGGCGTAAGTCTCTACGCCTTGAGCATGACGTTGCATGGCTCTGCGGTGACCTTACGGCTACTGGCTTTGGCTTCGATTACGACACGGCTCAGAAGCTGCACTCGGAGATCATCTCCAAGATCAAGATACTATACGATGAACTGCAGGCTGCTTTCCCTCCTCGCTCCAAGTTAGTCAGGGAGATTACCCCTGTCCTAACCAAGCATGGCACCCTGCACCAGAAGGACTTCCGCTGGATTAAAGACGGACTTTTGACCGGCTACGGCCAGGGTCAAACCTTCTCCCTAATCCAGTGGGAGTCCTTCAATCCTGGTTCCCCCAAGCAGTGCGTTGAACGTCTCAACGAAGCTGGTTGGCGTCCTACCGAGAAGACCAAAGGTCACATCCAAGCAGAGCGTGATCGTGACCGGGAGAAGCTCAAACACTACGCTACCTATGGCTGGTCTGTATCAGAAACCAACCTTGCTACCCTACCTAAGACTGCACCACCTGCTGCCCGTAAGCTCGTCGAATGGCTACTACTTGACAGCCGTCGCTCTACCCTTGAGGAATGGTTTAATGCCTACAACCCAGCAACCTTGTCCATCCACGGTCGGTTTCGGCATATCGGGGCTTGGACCGGACGCATGTCCCACGCTTCACCCAACATGGCCAATATCCCGTCCAGTGGGTCGCTTTATGGCGATGACTTCCGCAAACTCTGGCGGGCACGTGGGAATGGCTACCTTGTCGGGGTCGACGCAGACGCCATCCAACTACGAGTCCTCGCCCACTATATGGACGACCCTCGATTCACAGGGGCTCTGGTCTCGGGTGACAAGGCTTCTGGAACGGACGCACACACTCTCAACCAGCGAGCTCTTGGATCTGTCTGTCGCACTCGAGACATTGCAAAGACATTCATTTACGCATGGCTCCTCGGTGCGGGCACCGGAAAGATTGCTCAGATCCTTGATTGCTACATTGGAGACGCTAGAGAGGCGATCGAATCCTTCATCAGCTACTACCCAGGACTCCGAGAACTCCGAGAAGACCGCATTCCTGCCGATGCATCGAGAGGTTACTTTCTCGGGATCGACGGCCGCAAAGTCGTCCAAGACTCGTCGCATCTCATGCTCGCCGGATACCTCCAAAACGGTGAAGCAGTCATCATGAAACAGGCCAATCTGCTATGGCAGGCTCAGGCCAGAAAGGAAGGGTTACTATTCAAACAAGTAAATTTTGTACACGATGAGTGGCAAACAGAGGTTTATGACTTGACAACTGCAGATAGAATTGGTATACTGAAAGTACAATCAATTATCGACGCAGGTGAGCTTCTCCAACTTAAGTGCCCGCTTGCTGGTAATGCCATCATTGGCCGTAACTGGCTAGATACCCATTAACTTTGAAAGGAGGCCAAAGTGACTGTCAACAAGAGCACTGGCCCAATGAAGTTCTATATCGTAGATTTCTCCTACACCGTGCATAACACGGCTAGGGGTACAGTAGCCGCTCTGGACGAAGATGATGCTCGATTCAAAATCCTCGAACAGATTGGTAAGCAGGTTGATGATATTATCGTGACTGACGTCATGGAGGTAGAAAACCCCAATGAAGGTCCCGTTGACCACGATGACCTGCCTGAAGGCGTGACCTCGCTTTCAAAGCACAGGACTAACTAAGTACTAGTAACTGCCTTTTCAATCCAAGCATTTAAGGAGCTATGACCAATGGCAACTACCGAGGTTTATCTGTCCGGCAAGGCTAAGTGGGCTAAGGTTTACAAGCCCGACGAGAAGTACCGTAACTGGACCATCAACCTATATCTTGACGATGACTCGCTTAAAAAGTACAAGGCATCTGGTATGAGCATGGCATTCAAGGAGGATGATGACGGCTCGTTCGTCACCTTCCGTCGTCCTGAAGCCAAGCTTATCAAGAATGAAATGGTTAAGTTTACGCCGCCCAAGGTAGTGAACAAAGACGGTGAGCCTATCTCCGACAACATCGGCAACGGTTCTAACGTCACTATCAAGGTAATCGTCTATGACACCGTCAAGGGTCCAGGCCATCGCCTTGAAGCTGTGCGTATCGACAAGCTCGTTGAGTACGCTGGCAAGAAGGAAACATCAACTGCCGACTTGGTAGGCGTTCCCTTTTAAGTAACCGGATTTGGCGAAAGCGAAAGACAGTTTACCACTGACCCCATCTGCCAGGGGAGATCATGGCCTAGCTAACCACTGTGGTGGTGGTGACGTAATGGTGGGCCCCGTTGCCCTTAAAATCACGGCAGAGCCAAACACTATTTGACCTAGCGTAAGCAGCCGGAAGCTTACCGATCTAAATGCTAGGCAAGCCACCCAGTCGTGGAGGTGGTACGACCTGAGCATGTCACTAAACTGCTCACCTAATTCAGTTAAGGATTTCATTTTGACAAAGACCATCAACACGCTCGTACAAGACATCTACTCCTTGTTTACTGAGCCCCATGAGTTCGATGAGGGCAACGTAGAAAGGTTCGCACACCGTCTTGCTACGCACATCAAGAACCGTATCTCGGACGAGCGTGGCAAGCCCAACCTTCGCATGTCAGCTCTTGGTACCCCTTGTGATCGCAAGCTCTGGTACTCAATCAACGCTAGTGAGGAAGCTGAAGCCTTGTCTCCGCAGACACGTTTCAAGTTCCTGTACGGTGACATCCTGGAAGAACTCGTCCTGTTCTTAGCCGCTGAGGCAGGCCATACAGTTGAAGGTGCCCAGGATCAGCTTAACATCGAAGGCGTCAAGGGCCACCGAGATGCTGTCATCGACGGTACCCTCGTAGATGTTAAGTCAGCCAGTACTTACTCATTCAAGAAGTTTGAGAACCATCTGACTAAGGAAGACGATGCCTTTGGTTACCTAGACCAGTTGGGTGCTTATTTGTACGCCTCCAAAGACGATCCAATCGTCAAGGACAAGCATAAGGCTGCATTCGTTGCTGTCGACAAGACGTTGGGTCACATCGTAGTTGACGTTCAACCCAACACTGGCAAGGACTACAGCAAAGTCGTCAAGTCCAAGCAGGCTGTAATCGAGGCTAAGCAACCTCCAGCCCGTGCCTTTGAGGACAAAGAAGACGGCAAGTCTGGTAACCGTAAGCTTGCAACTGCCTGCAGTTACTGTCAGTTCAAGACTAAGTGTTGGCCTGAGCTCCGTACGTTCCTGTACTCCGATGGTCCTCGCTTCCTTACTATAGTCAAGAACCAACCTAAAGTCATGGAGCGTGCATGACTAAACTGCCAAAGGCCCTAGCGGCCAGGCAGAGCGCATTAAGACGTACCTACGGCATTACTCTCGAACAATACGATCAGCTGTTAAAGAAACAAGATGGACGCTGCGCTATCTGCCAACGACCAAGAGAATCCTTCAACAAGAACTTAGCTGTCGAACACGACCATAAGACACTAGAAATTAGAGGCCTGTGCTGCACGTTCTGCAACAGGTACGTCATCGGAAGGCATCGTGATCCTACAATCTTCCGACAAGCTGCTAAGTACCTGACTGGCCCGTTTACTGGCTGGTTTGTCCCAGTTCGTAAACGCAAACGAAAGAAGAAAAAACGTGTCAACACACCTCGTAATTCCTGACTCTCACGCCCACTACCAACACCACAACAAACGAGCAGAGTGGTTGGGTAAGCTGATCAACGACGTCAAGCCTGACATTGTCATTCATATTGGTGACTCTGCTGACATGCCGTCCTTGGCAGGCTTTGACAAGGGTAAGAAGGCAGCAATTGGACGTACCTACAAGGCTGATATCCAGGCTCACCTCGACTGGAATGACCGCCTCTGGGAGACTGTCAAGTCTACTAAGAAGCGTCTACCCCGTCGTGTCTTCTGTGTCGGCAACCACGAAGAACGTATCAACAAGGCTATCAATAGCCAGCCAGAGCTCGAAGGAGCTATCGGTATGGCGGATCTAGAACTGGAGTACTTCTATGACCAAGTCATTCCGTACAACGGAGGAAGCCCTGGAGTTATTGAGCTCGATGGGGTCAGCTACGCGCACTTTCATGTATCTGGGCTTATGGGTAGACCTACTGGCGGTGAACATCCTGCTCACTCTCTGGTTACCAAGCAGTTTAGTAGTTGCACTGCCGGTCACAGCCATCTTGCTGACTTATGCTACCGTACTTCAACGACAGGCAAAAAGATCATTGGATGCCTTGCGGGAGTATATCAAGACTACGACGCAGACTGGGCAGGCGAAGTTAATCGTCTCTGGTGGCGAGGTGTTGTCGTCAAACGCAATGTAAGCAACGGCACGTACGATCCTCAATTCATTTCATTGGACGCCATCAAGCGGGAGTATGCGTGATGGAAAGAAACGAACTCCTTCTTCGGGAGCGTATCGAACGAGTCCTAGATGTCTACTCTTTAGATGATATCTTCGACTACAACGACGTCACTATCGAAGACATCCTAGTCTTTCTCTACTTCGAATATGGTCTTAAATTTCCAGATAAAGAGCCCCTCTGATGCCCCGCAATTATGACAAAGAGTACAAGGAATACCACGCTAAGCCTGAGCAGAAGAAGCGTAGAGCAGAACGTAACTCTGCCCGCAAGACTGCCGCTAAGAAAGGCTTGGTCAAGAAAGGTGACGGGAAGGAAGTCGATCATGTCGGGTCAAACCGAACAGGTAGTCTGAAGAACGTTCCAACCAAAGTCGTCTCCAAGACTACAAATCGAAAGCGTCAACCCAAGCGTTCATAAGGCATTTCATGCCAGCTTACATAACTCCATCCCTTTTGAGGTATATTTTGCAACAACCTGAGAATGCCTACGGACCTACTCTGTCTATCTCTATCGAACTGGACCAGATGAAATACCGTCAGCCTGGTGAGTCCTTCAAGGAGAAGTGCACTCGCATCGCTGACACACTCAAGGACAATGAAGACCACTTTAACAAGTTCCGTAACCTCTTGCTCGACCAGTCCTTTGTGCCTGCCGGTCGTGTTCAGGCTTCTATCGGTGCTGCCCGTATGGCTACGCCTTACAACTGCTTCGTCTCTCCGACGATCCCTGACTCAATGAAAGGCATTATGGATGTTGCTAAATACGCTGCTGAAACGATGCGTCTTGGGGGCGGTATCGGTTATGACTTCAGTACTATTCGCCCTCGTGGTGATAACATTGCTAATGGCAGTGTCGCTTCTGGCCCCATTAGCTTTATGCGTATTTTTGACTCTGTCTGTGGGACAGTTGCTTCTGCGGGCCATCGACGTGGCGCTCAGATGGGAGTCCTCCGAATCGACCACCCGGACATCGAAGAGTTCATCCGGGCGAAGCAGAACACCGCGAACCTGACTAACTTCAACATCTCAATTGGCGTAACTGACAACTTCATGAAGGCTGTCAAGGACGGGTCAGGCTTTGACCTTGTCTGGGGTGGCAAGAAGTACCGTACGATTGATGCTCGTAACCTGTGGAACGAGATCATGCGTTCTACTTGGGACTGGGCTGAGCCTGGTGTGTTGTTCATTGACCGTATCAATGAGTTCAATAACCTGAATTACTGCGAGACTATTGCAGCTACAAACCCGTGTGCTGAGCAGCCACTGCCTCCTAACGGTGCTTGCCTTCTTGGTTCCTTCAACCTCGTCAAGTACCTGACTCCGAAGACCACCCTCCAGACGTCTAATGGTGGCGGCGGTTGGACCTTTGATATGTACCGCTTCGAAGAGGATATTGCTGTTGTCGTCCGTGCTATGGACAACATCGTCGATCGAGCCCTGTATCCGCAGACTGAGCAGTACGAGGAAGCCATTGCTAAGCGTCGTATGGGCCTTGGTGTCACGGGTGTTGCCAACGCTCTTGAAGCCATGGGGTACCCGTACGGTTCAGATCAGTTCTTGTCTGTCCTCAACAACATCTTGAAGGTCTTCACTAATACTTGCTACAAGGCATCTGCAGTACTGGCTATGGAGAAGGGTGCATTCCCCCTCTTTAACAAGGACCTCTACCTTCAGTCCAAGTTTATCCAGCGTCTTGACCCAGATGTACGCAAGCTCATCGGGATGTACGGTATCCGTAACTCTCACCTGACATCCATTGCACCTACAGGAACTATCTCTCTTGTCGCAGACAACATCTCCTCGGGTATCGAACCCGTGTTCTCCTATGGATTTGACCGAACAATCCAGACTGCCAGTGGTCCAATCGTCGAGCGGGTGGATGATTACGGGGTACGAGTACTCGGGGTGCACGGAAAGACAGCCGATCAGTGCTCCATCGACGATCACCTTAACACCCTACAGATCGCCTCCTACTGGATGGATTCTGCTGTATCGAAAACCTGCAACGTCGGAGACTCCGTAAACTTCGAAGACTTCAAGGACGTCTACATGCGTGCCTTCGATATGGGTTGTAAGGGTATCACTACTTTCCGTGCTGCTGGTAAGCGTACGGGTATCCTCGTAGCAGCCCCTCAGGAAGGAGAAGGTGCTGCCTGCTACATCGACCCTGATACTGGAAAGAAGACCTGTGAATGAGTGCAATTGACCCCAATCACTACAAACGGTGGCAGATCGAACCGTGGGACTTCATCTACGCCAACGATCTACCATTCTGGTTAGGTAACGTCATCAAGTACGGTATGCGTTATGACGATAAGGACGGGCTTCAGGATCTTCTGAAAGCCCGTGCCTACCTCGATAAGAAGATCAAGGAAATGGAGGAAGCCCATGTTGCTCGATGACTACCAAGACAAAGCAGTAGAGACCGCCATCTTCCCAAGGGAAAATAACCTCGACATTATCTACCCAGCTTTGAAGCTGGCTGGGGAAGCTGGTGAGGTAGCCGAGAAGGTTGGTAAGGCTATCCGAGATGACATTACCAAGTTCCAAGAGTCGGCCTATCTAGGCGACTTGGCCAAGGAACTTGGAGACGTCCTGTGGTACATTGCAGCCCTTGCTGACAGTATTGGCTACGACCTGTCGGAGATTGCCCAGATGAACCTAGACAAGCTTAACAGCCGTCAGGAACGGGGTGTCTTAAAGGGTAGTGGTGACAACCGTTGAGCACGATTAAACTTGTAGACTACGGGCCTGACGTCTTCCTCGAAGTCGACGGTGTCCAGTATCCAATCACCGACTACCAACTATGTGAACTGTTGCTACAAGGCATCCAACACCTGAAGCACCAAGCCACATGGAGACAGTTCCAACCACCAATTAGAGAGACAACGTAATGGCTAAAACACCTGCATGGCAACGTAAAGAAGGGCAAGACCCTCAAGGAGGACTAAATGCGAAAGGTCGCGCATCGGCAAAAGCGGAAGGGAGCAACCTTAAAGCGCCCGTCAAGGGTGCAGCAAAGACACCCGAGCAAAAGAAGCGTCAAGGTTCCTTCCTTGTCCGTATGGGATCAGCTGCGGGCCCTTTGGAAAAGGATGGTAAAAAGACTCGTCTCAAGCTATCTCTGGAAGCGTGGGGTCACCGTGGTGACAAAGCTTCTGCGGTAGCCAAGGGTCGTCGACTCCTTGAGCAATACCAGAACTCTAAGAAGAAAAAGAAAGATGGAAAGTGATGACAATGTGGTACACTTCACCGGAGGCACAACGCTGGACATTGAACCAGATCGAGTCCTCCAAGCAGCTGTTGGACAGTTATCTAACGTACTGGTCATCGGCATCACGTCTGATGATGAGTTATATGTCGCCGCCTCCTCCGGTGACACCTTCCTCAACCACTACCTCGCCTCCCTCGCAGTCCAAGACTTACTAGACCGCAGCGAGTACTGACCAAAGAAAAACCCCAGGTGTGAGCCTGGGGTTTTTTCTTTTGCTATGTAATATGGGTTAGTAGTTCCAGCGTGTGGACTCTTTAGGGAGCAACTTGTCTTTGGTAATAAGGTCGAAGTGCATACCCATACCACGCATGTACTTTCCTACAGAACCATTCCCATTCTGCTCCCAGTAGTCAGCCAACTGGTCGAGGACAGCACGATCCTTCACTTGCTTACCGTCAGGTCCGATAATCCTAACGTCTGCAGCATTGCCGTAATCGTGCCTACGAGTACCCGTACGCTCCTTCTTTAGAAGAGGGTTCTTTTTAGCGTCCTCTTTGGACGGCTGACCTCCTGAGTAGACCTCAACGGTGTAGCCCTCACCAAGGACATCCTCAACAGCTGTGCCAAGGCGACGCTTAAGTTCAGGTTGGATTCCCTGGGCTCTGATGTTGTTGTTGGTGAACTTGAACTGGGTTGCAGAGTCTCCGTCTACCGTCAAACTCGCAGGCTCAATCTGAGTCCCATCAGGAAGCGCCATACCTCGCGTCTTAAGATTAGATTCTTTCTCTGGTTCCTGTAGACCGTCCATCAGCATACTTGGAGAGACTTCAAGAGGTTCATCAGGGACACGTACGTAGGTGTCTGACTCTTCTGCAGCAGGTGCAGTGAACTGCGGATCAGATTGGAACCCACTCAGTACCCAGTCAATCGTAGCTTGATTCTTCGGGGCTTCTAGGTTTAAGGCGCCAAGAGCTTGCATAACACCCGGTTCTACTTGACCACCAGATGCTTCAATAAGCGGGACTACACCAGCTACGTAGACATTAAGAGACTTCACTGCCTCAAGTCCACGACGTAGACGAGCCAACTGTGAGGCATCCGCAGTATCCAAACCAGTTACGTCTGGGCCCGGAGTCAAGAATAGGTTAGCTGCCTTTTGGCCGCTAAGGTGGTACTTGAGGAACTGACGTGCACGCTCAGGATTCTTAAAGCGAGACTCATCTACGTTGACCACAAACTCCTTTCGGCTTGGGTCAAAGCGTAACGTAGCGTACTTGTTCAACTCTACGATGTCATCCTGCGTCGTGTCGGTGTAAGGCTTCATAATAGCTTTACCGCCATCCAAGATCATCTGACTATAGTCGGAGAGTAGCTTAGGGTCTGTCTTACCAAGTTCAATAATTGACTTAGCAAAGTCAGGTGTATTGATCTTACGGAACACACGTTCACGCTCAGTCAAACCATCCTTACCTACCTTAGCAGATACCTTATCAAAGAAACCTTCGTTATTGGTAATAAGGGACTTAGCAGAATTCATACGTTGGTCAATTGGCAACGTATTGTCAGATACGACATCAACTGCTAGATCAACTTGGAAGGCTACTACATTGTTAACGTCTGCAGTAGGAAGTACCCCATTTAGTTTATTTGCAGTTTCAGTGGGAGAACCACCGTTAGCCAGAGTTTCACCAGCAAGAAGTGACTTAATGCCATTAATAAGTGGGTTATCCTTTTTAAACTTAGTTGCCTCTTGAGTAATTAAAGTATTAACAATTGTAGTAGTAGCACCACCTGATGCTTCACCCAAAGCACCCAACTGACGACCTACCTTAAAGGCATCAGTGTTCCATAGTCTAAGTGCATCACTATCTCGACCAGCCGCAATCAAATTAGCATTCTGTTTAAGTACAGAATACCCTTCCTTATTACCGCCTGTAATTGGGGTAAGAAGACCCTTTAAGTAATCGCGGTTAGCTTCAAGGTCATTTGCGTCTTCTTTAGTAAGTACTGATGCCAAAGTCTCACCAGTAGGGCCAACAACCTTACTCATAAACCCATTAAAGCGTTTGTCAATCAGCATTTCAATTTCACGGGCACCTTCCATGACTTGACGTAGTTCGTCTTGGTCCATGATACCATCAGCATTGAACTGATCAATCTTACTATTTAGTGATTCAATACCACCGCTACCGTCTATGAGTTCATTACTTAGACTCTGGAACTCACCTCGGGCCGCTTGACCAGCAGTCTTTTGGGCCTGCTCTGTAATCTTACCGTCTCTTTCCATCCCCTTCAGTTCAAGTTGTAGGCGGCTTGTAAGTACTTCATTGCCCTTCAACTCATTTTCTACACGGGATGAACGATAACGTAGATTCATAAAGCTATCGTCTGAAATATCTCCAGTAGTTGCCCACTGTTTTGCTTCGTTCTCTGAAAGATACCGACTATTCTGGTCAATGAACTTCTTACGTTCATCCAATGCTTTTTCTTCAGCAGACCTTCGGCCTTGCATAGCGTCAATGACCTGCGACCTAAGCATGTTAGCTGCAGGTGCATTGTAAGCAGTACGAACCATATCATCAATATCAGCTGAGTAACCTGGATACTGAGCCTTTAGGGCTTTTACACGACTATACAGCTGAGCAGAGTAGTTACCAGGAGACATTGATCCAGCTTCTTTAGCCTTGGTCATCATCTGTACTGACTGAATACCATCCCTAAGAGGAGTAGGCATATCGTTAACTGGAGTGCCACCAGGAACGCTAGTACCTGGAGCAGGGACATCAGGCTTTTCACCAGTAATGTCTGCAGCTACTGAGTCTAAACCGTAGATCTCATTATCCAAACCAGAGACCATACTATTAACTTGTTTACGGACACTAGTTTCGACCATTTGGTCAGCGCCCTTTACAAGGCTTTCGAAAAGAGTCCCCCAGCCCTGATTACCACTACTACGGCTTGAGTAGTTAATGTAGTTGTTAGTGCCAACGCTTTCGATTTTTGGATTAAACTCAGCCATCAGTTGTTCTCATTTTCAATAATAGTGGCACGATTTTCACGGGTAGACATGGGCCCAGACTTGACAAAAGACTCTTCCGTCTTATCAAGCATTGGTGCATCAATGAGAACTTCTGTATTCCATTGATTAACCTTACGTGGGTCAACGTCAAGTATATAGGAGTGTGCTCGTCTAACTTCAAGTTCACGAGTTAGGTCATCAGTAGCTAGTTCAGCTCTACGAAGATGCATCTTATACATCTTGCCAAGATCCTGTTCAGCAGCATTCATATCTGCTATTGAATCTTGCATAAGATACATATTAGACTCACGTTGCGGAGTCAAGCCTGTAGTAAACATATACCACGCCTCAGTGCTATTCATTGGTCCAATGTTGTTAGTGTTCTTGGACAAATGCTTTTGAGTACGGTGTGCGTATATCAACTTAGCTAAATTTGAGATCGTTGAAACTTCTTTGAAGGCATCGTAGACATCACCTTCAGTAATTGAGTTAAAGTCAAATGTTGCAAGTTTCTTCATAAGTGGAAATGCATTTGTAAGTAAGTCGTAAGAAATAGTACCAGAAGGCCCCATTCCTACTTCAACCCAAGTCTTATCTCCACGGAAAATATCCCGAAGAATATCAAGACCAGCGCCGGGACCTGTACGTTGACCTACGTTAAACTTAGTACCGGTCATAGACTCTATCCCCATGGAGATTACACCATCGGTTAAAGTCTTAGATACAATATTACTATCGGTATCATACCCATTCTCAAGGGCATACTGACGCATAGACTGACCTATCGGGTACAAAGTTAAGGCACCTACTGTTCCCGGTACGCCGTACAGCAAGCTATACATGGCCACGACACGAGCTTTCTCAGGGCCTGTCAAAGCCTTGCCGTAAATCTGCTCTGTTAGACGAGCCGAGTACGAACTAAACTGTGTTGGGATTGAGAATATTCCCTGCTGCCATGCAGCGTTAGAAGCATTTCTCATATTCACAGTAAGAATATCTGCACGCTTTAGCATAGACTTAATGTCAGCAGACGTAACTACCTTGTTTGGGTTTATAGAACGGAACTCTTTATAAGCCGTCGCCCAACCATTTAACTGTACTAAACGTTCAGCATTACGGTAAAGAACCGTACCTGCATCAAGAACACGTCCAACAGTTGTCTGAACTACTTTAGGTTGGAAGTTAGTAGAAAGATCTGCAACTTCACCGCCAACAACATCAATTGACTGCTCACGAGCAATGCGCCACATTTCCAGGAACTCGTCCTGCTTCCAACCCATCTTGCTTGCAGCTTTGGCAATACCACGCATGACGTCAGCATTCTTAGTAAACTGACCAGTCATCATCATAGTAGCACCAGCTAGTGCTGTTGTTGATCTTAAAGGATTACCAGTTACGAAAATAGAATGAGTCAGTCCGTTAGCCTGAATAAACAGCTGCACTGGGTTGAGGAAACCCATCTTGGAGTGGAAGCCAATGGCTCGCATGTACGTCGAGTAGTCCTTAACATACGGCAGCATGTGTTCGTCTACGTAGTCAGTCTTGGTTTTACCAAGCTTATCGTAGATTGAACTCATAACTTTATTCTTAACCCAGTCTACCTGCTCAGCACCGGGAGACTTCATACCAAGAAGGTTCAGAGTATGGAGTCGTACACCCTTAGCAGTAGCTACTAAGTTAGGGTTAGCATTCCTATTCCACTTTGGATTAAGAAGGTGCTCCATTGGGTCCCGACGAAGTTCAGCCATAGGTACATCAAGAGCATTAGAGAACTGTTGAATAAAGTTTTCAACAGACTTAATCTGCACGTTCTCAAGGGCAGAAGATCGCATAGCATTAGCTACAGCGTCTTGCATTGCCTTCATCGGAGAGATATGCCGAGCAGTGTCAAACTTCCACACAGCGTCTTGATCTGGAGAAATCGTCAAAGCAAGGTCGGATTTCTCACCAGCAAACTTCTTATCAATTAGACGGTAGCTATTTGTTGCATCGTCAATAGTATCGACAATACCGTCAAACAATGGTTGAAGTTCTTTGTTAGTCTTAGCAACGTCATTAACTCCTAGACGGTCACCTACAGCAACAAACGGAGAGTTAATATCAAAGATTGGCTCAGGATCATCTCCTACAGTACGAGGTGCAAACTGAGCTTTGAACTCTTCTGCAGATGAGTACGGAAGGTTCTTATCTGCAATGTAAGACCGCAATGCACCCATATCACCAGCAAGGAGTAACTTGCGGGCCTTTTCCATACGAGTAGCCCACAGACCTGCTTCCTTCTCACTAGAGAAAAAGCCTAGATGCCGATCACCCATGTACAGGCGATCACCATCACTAGTCGTGATAAACCGAGCCTGGCTTGCCTTAAACCGAGCATTAACTACGACGTGACCACCTTCGCGATAAGGAAGCTGACGGACACTAGGAGGTGCTTCGGTAAAGGTCTTGACCAATGCATACTGGATTAGGTTGTCGTTACCAGATGCATTCATCAAGGGCCGAGCATTTGGATTTGCGAGCTCTACAAGTTTATATCCCTTGTCTTGGTACGCCTTGACTTTGTCGAGTCCATCTACATTCTTACGAACGTAGGTGTTTTCCATCGTATCACTGTCGACGATAAGGATGCGCTTTTCTTTACCATCTTCTAGGACGTTGTCAACAAACTTACCTTCAACGGGACTTAGAAGGTCTTGCATAAAGCGACCTTTAGACCCTTCAGCAGGCAGTGCCATAGTAATCTCGCGGATACCCATGCGAGACTTTTCCATACGGATCTTGCCATTACGGACAAGATAATCGTAGTCCATTACAGAACGGTACGTAAAGTACGCCGCAGTTTCTGCTTCAGTTGGGTACTTACCAAAGATATTCTTGTAGTGGGTTTCTAACTGACCTACAGTCTTAAAGAAATAACCACGGGTGCCATCAGCATTAGTAAAGTCTCGGTTGTGTTCCAAGACTTGTTCCAAGCGTGTAGCCTGCTTTTTAGACAGTTTGCCAAGATTCTTTGTTGCTTCCTGTACGTACTTCTGAATACCTGTAATATTCAAGGTAGCTGTCAGACGTTCTTCATTCATGGACTTAGAACCAAAGGCATCAGCGCTTCGGTAGAATCGACTATACGTCCAGAAGTAACGTGTAGGAACAGTATTAGGTGTATCAATAATAAGATCTTGGAAGCCAGGAAGAGTTTCGTCTACCATCTGACGAGTCAGAATGTAGAAACCATTACCCTGCTGCATTGGAACGTTGTACGAACCTGGGGTTAAATGGTACAGGTTTACTGCCGCATCGTTAGCAGCCTTAGCACTGTCAAAGAAAGTACCATCTGGACGGCCAATACGGAACTCAGCATAGTTAATGCCGTCAAAGTTTTCTGACTCATGGACAACACGGAAACCAGCGTCAAGCACAGCATCATTGGGCCCATGAAACGTACGGCGAACCTCTTGTCGGATAAGGTCTTCAGCATTTTTCAACTGATCTACAGTTACACGACTAGCTCGAACACCTTCGTACAAAGCTTTGAGGAAGCTATCTGTTGACTCCCTCATGCTTCGGACAAAGTTCTCCGCAGCTGTCTTTGACATATTCTGAGACCCACGCAGGTAATAATTGGGGTCCACAAAGCCAGGCATATTCCTAGCCAAATTATCAGACAAGCCTGCACTGGCGTCAAAAGGATCAGCTATATAAGGTGTGTCAACAATGCGCTGCAAAGCAGCTTCGTCCAAGTCACCGTTAGTTTCTAGGATTTGTACAGGGTTGACTTCAGTACGGCCACCATTATCAACAGCCGATTCCAACATACCATTTACCCGGTTAGCAGGAGTATCAGCTGCTACACGAATAATACGTTCACCCGTAACCGGGTCAGTGATCTCACGTCCAATGGCTTTACCCATAGCCATTAGAGCCTTCTGGTTAATGACATTCTCGTACTGAGCAGTAGTCAAATCACCACGAGGCGTATCAATATGAGAAACCTCATGTTGAATAAGGAACTCACGCCATTCGTCTACTGTCTCAAAGGCATCGTCAGCAAGAGGTTCAACACCTTCAACACGGGGAGTTGTCCACGCCTTGCGATCAAAGTCACTTTGCAAACGAGCAGGATCAATTTCAACAGTATTCTTACCGTTGTCTCCACGAACTAGGCGTGCGGAAATGCTCTCACCATTGCGAGAAGATGTAATCGGGGTCTCTTTAATAGAGAACTCTTCACCACCAGTTGTAAAGCCTTGGTTGGTCTTAAGATCGTAGTCTGCACCAAAGGTAGAAGGAGTACGCGGAGTAGGGAGAGAAGGAACTTCTTTAGCTCCCTGTTCCACTACCTGCTTCATGCTAGCCTTGACAGCTTGCTTAGCAGTATAGCGAATACCACCCTTAACTAGACCTTTGATTGGATCGTATACCAAACCGCCAGGAACAAATTCGATACCATCTAGGTAGAAAAAGCTATTGCTTGTGCGTTGGTCAGCTTTACCATAGCGCTGAAATGCACCAAGCTTTTCTTCTGCTGCCAAGGCATTCTCATTATTGTCAACAACATCCTGTACAAGCTTACGTACAATGTCACGTTGTTCTTTATACGGCTTAAGGTGAAAGCTTACGGCTTGTTCTCGTAGTGCATCACCAGTAGCCAACACACCAGCATCTTCAAGATTTTCTGAACCAGCTCGAGAAATCTGATAATTGCCCCAGAACGGAACCAACTGTTCAGCATAGTCCTGAACACCGACCATCTTTCTTACCTGCTCTCTAGCGTCAGAAAGAAATTCATTAATAGCTACACGATCAACAGCGTCATTCTGCATCTGATCAAACATGTCAGGCACAGTTTCTTCAGCTTTGTCTACGTCACCCTTCTTATCCGAAGCCAATGTAGCTGTAACTGAATACTCAGCCCATCGCTTTTCAAGGATGTCTACAGGTTCACTAAGTTCTGTTGTAGATAGAGATTGCAGATACTCTCGTTCACCTGGCTGTAGTTCACCTTCAGGGCGATTTGAAGCATAGTCGTAGATAAGCTTACGACGCATAGCCTCGTTCTCAGAATACGTCTGAGCAGCAATAGCCGTACGAAGGTTATCTGCATTATTCTTTACAAGACCAGACGTAATAACATCTTTACCAGGAGACTTATCACCAAGCCCCAAATGGAACTTAGTAGACTTAACGTCAATAGTTCCCTGGTCAAGCATAGGAGTAGAAGACTCCGGAGTTAGTACTAGACTACCTTCGGCTTCCTGATCTTGATCAGTAAGGGTTAGTTCTGAAAACATATCTACCATTAGGATACCGGTATAAGGCGAGACATTGAATCTGAAGCACTTGAGATACCTTGGCCAAGACCGATTATGGCGCCAGCAGAAGCGTACTGTCGATTAGCAGCAAATACCTGCCTACCCAACTGCTGATCTTGGTTAAGAGCCATTACGTTGCGACCCAGATCACCACCAATCTGACCATAGCCACCCTGCAAACCAGAACCTGCCTGAGCACCCTGAGCCGTAGCATTACTCAATGCCATTGCACGGGCAGCCATAGCCTGACGAACAGCTTCACGGCGCTTGCGCTGAACGTCAAGGTTCATCTGCTTCTCACGAGCCTTCTCAGCCTTTTTAGCAGCTTTGGCCTGCTGGTACTGGCCAAATACACTAATTACTGCACCGATAGCTTGTGTCATTTACTTTAGTTCCTTTATCAAAGTTGTTTCCGTTGCCGTGTACCCACGTTTCCGGAAAGAAGTAGTCTCGTTCTTAATACGGCCAAGCATGACTGCTTTACAATCCGCAACATTCTTTGCCCAGTACTCAAGGCCACTAAGAAGACTTAGAAGAAGCTTTGGAGACTGTCCTTTGTCTACGTACCATAACCACTCAGCAGCTACACGGTCACTAGAGTAGAATGGTGTAATGACTGTTGAGCCTATCGCTCCAACGGCTTTACCGTCTTCTTTAGCTACTAGGACTACTCCCTGTTTGGGATCTCCAGTAATAGCGTCAGTAATGATTTGTCGGACTTTGTCATTAGAGAATCCAAAGCACTTGTAAAGAGAGGAGCTATGGAGATGTCGGCTGAAGTTAACTAGGTCTGGTACATCCTCAACCTTGGCTATTTGGATGATCACGGCTGGGCGTTAGACGTTTCGAATGCAGCCCAACCAGAGAGATTAAACGGCTTACCAGTAGTAGATCGGAAGTCCATCTGGCACACAAGACCATTACCACGGAGTTTAACTCTTCGTACGACGTAGTCACGGTTACTAACCGTACTATTGTAGACTTCTTGGTTTGCTGTCCACAGGCCAGTGTTAGAGTTATTAGCGTACATCCACCGCCCACGAAGCAGAAGTGAAGAATTACTTTGCTGCTTGCAGTAAACAACGACGTAGTTCTTTTGGTAGTTTGCTACACCCTGTCCATGAACCTTATACCCAGTAACTGCATAACTCTCGTAGTTCAATCCAGTAGAATGACCTTCCCAATCAAGGTAGTTAGTACTCCGAGTCTCAGCCCATGTGACGTTGAAAGTAGTACCACTGGTATTACGGGATACCAAGAACTTACGAATTGGAGAAAACTTCCCAAAGTTCTGTAAAACAATAGAACCATTAACTAGTGGGTATCCAGAAGCTTGTTGAATAGTCCACGGATAAAATGCACCTGTAATCGTATTAAGATTAAGGACACGATTGTACTCGTACCGTTCATCAACAGTAGTCGGAGAAGTAGACCGATAAACCCATGAGACAATCTTTGCTAACGGATCATATGACCCCTTGGCATAAAGTTTAGAAGCTGTAGGAATAGTATCAAAGAACGTTTTAATCGTAGTGTCTGTCAATGAGACAACTGACAGATCCCCAGAAGCCTGAGAAGGCTGCACAGCATAGATACCATTTGTATTCCAGAATAGTGGGTAGCCTTCCACATTCATAATGCTCTGGTGACCAAGTGCAGGGATGTTAGACAACTTACGGACGGCGTAGTCATCAGCCTGAAAGCTTAAACCCCTACTACCCGAAACAACCCAAATTCCGTTTGATGCAAAAATAACCAGGTCACTACCTACGGGTTCCAAAGAGACTACGGTACCAATATCAGGAATGACAATAACGCCACCATCTGTAGGTAGTAGATCTGACAGACTTTCTGAAGTAGGGTCATTGACCTGCATGCAGTGACCGTAGTCATCCGTAGATTCAACAATTTTAGAGAAGTAAATTT
>Ga0209229_10000379_pt1 | contig 17988 bp, 12 predicted proteins | sample SanBayMetagenome_FD_187466 | JGI IMG/M metagenome (GOLD analysis project Ga0209229, IMG submission 187466) | Freshwater and sediment microbial communities from dead zone in Sandusky Bay, Ohio, USA (SPAdes) (version 2) | ecosystem: Environmental > Aquatic > Freshwater > Lentic > Sediment... | reverse complement strand
TAGAGCAAACGCATCTGGCAATAGAGCAAGAGATACTGAACGAAACAATAGTCAATCTGATGGACCTGCAACCACAACTGGACGCAATCCACAGGGTGAAGGTAGAGCGTCTCAATAGTTGAGAAATAGTTTAAAAGGTTTGGTATAATAGAATCGTCATGAATATAAATAAAGCACATTGGTCAACAGACGGCGATAATGTACGTCTGTCAATGCCACTTACAAAAGTAGACAAAGAGAAGCGTATCGTTTCTGGATTTGCATCTTTGGATAACCTTGATAAGCAAGACGATATCGTCACAACAGAAGCCTCTATGGAGGCCTTTGCAAAGTTCCGTGGAAACATTAGAGAAATGCATCAGCCATCAGCAGTAGGCAAGATGGTTTCATTCAAAGAAGAAAAGTATTTTGATCCAGAATCAAAGAAGTTTTATAAGGGTGTTTTTGTATCAGCGTATATCTCAAAGGGTGCACAGGATGCATGGGAGAAGGTTCTAGATGGAACCTACACTGGTTTTTCTATTGGTGGACGAATGAACAAGTGGGACGATGCATATGATGAAAAAGCAGATAAGACAATTAGAGTTATTAAGGAATATGATTTGATTGAGTTGAGTCTTGTAGATTCCCCAGCAAATCAATTTGCAAATATTGTATCCGTTGAAAAAGTTGACGGAGTTGACACACTAACAGGATCATCAGCAAATGTAGTTGTTGAGAATGTGTTCTACGATTCAGAGTCTGGCATTGTAACTTTGTCAGCAAATGAGTCAGAGCTAAGCCCAGTTACTGGCGAAGAAATGAAAAACATTGGTTTTGTTGAAAAGAATGATTCAGAAAAAGTAGAAATGATAAAGTTCTTAGTTGATAGTGCAAAAGGCATTAGAACAATTAAGATAGCAAAGGAGGATAATCCTATGACAGAAGAAACAACAGCAGTTGTTGATGCTCCAGAAGCACCAGCAGCAGAGGTAGTTAATGAAGTTGAGGTTGCTCCAGAGGCTCCTGCAGAGGCAGTTGCAAAGTCACTAGAAGTTACAGAAGAAGTTGTAGCAGAAAAGTCAGATGCAGTTGTTGAAGAGGTTAGTGCTCCTTCTATTGAAGAAGTAACAGAGAAGGCTGACGAAGCAATCGTTGAGGTTGCAACAGCAACAGCAGAAGTTGCTAAGGCAGTTTCTGAAATTCAGAACTCTGTAACTAATGCCTTGAGCGATCTAGCAGCAACAGTAAAGGCTATGCAAGCTAATGTTGATGCAATCACAAAGTCTCTTGAATCCGTAACAGAGGAAGTTAAGGAAGTTAAGGGAAGCTTTAATGAGTTTGGAAAGACCGTAGATGCCGTAGTTGCAGATACCGCTTTCCGCAAGTCTGGCGATCTCGGCGAGATTGTACAGGAATCACCTAAAGTGATTCAGAAATCCCTATGGGGCGGACGTTTCCTCACAAATTCCGACCTATTTAACTAAAACAAAATCACTAGGAGGTGAACAATATGTCAGAAACAACAAACACAGATCTTCAAAAGTCTTTTAATCATCCCACAGGTGATGGCGTTGCCGTATCAGGTGGAATTGGTGGTGCAGTAGCACAAGGACCTAATGGAAATCTTTCTCCAGCTGCTTCGCTTGGTAACATTGCCACAGCAAACTATGGAGATTTCTCTGGACCAAACGCAGTAAACCCAACTGGTACACCAGGTGGTATTCTTGCACCAGAGCAAGCACGTCGCTTCATTGATTATGTATGGGATGCAACTGTCCTCGCTAAGGACGGACGTAGAGTTACAATGCGTGCCAATACAATGGAAATTGAGAAGGTCAACGTTGGAGAGCGTGTCATCCGTGCAGCAGCACAGGCACAGCCTACATTTGAAAATGCAGGTGCAACATTCTCTAAGGTAGAGCTTACAACCAAGAAGATTCGTCTTGATTGGGAAGTTTCAACAGAAGCACTTGAAGATAATATTGAAGGCGCAGCATTGGAAGATCATCTAGTTCGCTTGATGACCAACGCATTCGCAAACGATATTGAAGACCTTGCTATTAATGGCGATGGTTCAACAGGCGACTTCCTTTCAATCATGGAAGGTTTCGTTAACAAGGTTAAGACTGATGGAGATGCACACGAGTCAATCGTTACTGTCACAGACAATGCATGGACACCAGCAGTTATGCAGGATATCATCCTAGCAATGCCACGCAAGTACCGTGCAATCAAGTCTAACTTGAAGTTCTACGCAGGTACAGATGCATTCCAGGGTATCGTTAAGAACAACGGTACACTTGCTGATGCAGTTGCAGAAGCATTTGCAGGACAGATCGCAGGATCAACACAGGCTAATCGTCAGGCTTACCTAGATGGTGGAGCTCAGACATTTGGTGGAGCACGTACAACACGTGTTCTTGGTGTTGACGTACAGGAAGTTCCATACTACCCAGCAGGTTACGTAGATCTTACATTCCCTGCAAACCGTGTATGGGGATTCCAGCGAGATATCACTGTTAACCGTACCTACCAGCCAAAGAAGGACACAATTGAATACACAGTATTCGTCCGCTTCGGTCTTCAGTGGGAAGAGCTTGATGCAGTTGCTTACGCAGATGCTGCAGTAGAGTCATAATAATCACTGATTAACTTGACGAGGGAGACAGCGTAAAAACTGTCTCCCTTAGTCATATTCTGATATAATAGCAGTGGAGGTCAATATGTCATTGATAGAAGAATTAAAAAGCAAAACTGTATTTGAATTAAAGTCATATGCAAAGAAAAATAACATTGACCTATTTGGGGTAAGTACAAAAAATGATATTTTAGAGGTGATTTTTAGCTTTGTGCCTAAAGAGTCATCCAAGATACTAGTTAACAAGCCAGAGCCAACAGAAAAGGTAGCAATTTATTCAGTTCGCAATCTTTACTGGAATGGTGTTGGTGAGTTAACCAAGGGGTATAACATAGTCACTAAGGAGGATGCTGATAAATGGATAACAAACAAGTCTGTACGCACAGCTTCTCCAGAAGAAGTGAAGAGAGCATACGGTAAGTAATCCATGGAAGCTTTAAGAGTCCCACCATATCCTATACTTGTCACATATACAGTTGCAGAACCAAACACTGATCATGTAGTAGAAATTAAAGATAAAGATAGAAACGATGTCCTTGCAGAGTACGAGGTTGAATCTTCTGCAGACTCAAAAATTTCTATAGAGCTTTCTGGAGACTTTACCAAGTATGACGATAGCTACTACCTAGTTGTTTACCAGGGTTCAGTAGACCAAGACTCAATAGTCGTTGAAGATAATTTAGAAATAAAAAGACCATATGTAGACCCTAACAGACTGGCAACAACAGCATCTGAGGTTGCAGAATATGCTAAGCATGAGAGAATTGCAAGAGCCATAATTGATTCAATTACAGGCGGGTTCTACTATGAGGTTGATTGGCTTGATAAGACTGGACAAGGAACAGACTACCTTCCTCTTTGGGATAGAACCTATAAGATTTTAAAGGCATATGAAAATTCATTGTTAGTATATGATGCAACCCTAGAAGAACCAATTCTTGGTGAATGGTCGTACGAACTAACAAAAGATAAAACTGCTATTATGAAAAATACAGCAACACCAGGATTGATTGGCAATAGATCTGAGCAAAAAGGTTTAAACCTTCACGTTGCACCATCAGATTCATTTAATGTTTATGATACAGACTATAGCGAAAACGCATATACATTCTCAACTGGAGCAGCTTTTCCAGAAGGATGGGATTATCTATTCTTGCTTGAAACTGGATATAAGGTAGTTCCTCATGATATATATGAAGCAGCATTAATGCTAATTGAAGACATTAAGTGTGGAAAAATAGACTACTACAAGAGATATGTCACATCATATAATACAGAGCAGTTCAGAGTTCAGTTTGATAAGACAGTTCTGGACGGTACTGGAAATATGCTTGTTGATAAGATCCTTGATAAGTATAAGCAGAGTATAACAAGAATAGGTATTCTTTAATGCAATGCGAGCCAACAGACTTTTTATACCCAATGCTTGCAGATGTCTACTATCCAATAGTAGATCAGGGAGCATACGGTAACGTAAAAAAGCAATGGATTCTTGATAGATCTCTTGCTTGTAACTTTGCCCCTACTGGACAGTCTACAACTGAAGAAGTAAAACCAAATGTAAATATTACAAAAGAAAATATCTTATTAGGAAGAACCAAAACAGACTTAAGAATCTCTTCATCAAACAACAGAAACTCAGTAACTAACGTAGTTGTGACCAATATAAGAACACCACAACAAGAGGACATATACCTAGAAACATCTGGGCCAAGAAATGGAAGATCAACTATTTATGAAATAGCATCAACCGAAGCTATAGTTGGACCATTTGGTAATGTTGAGTATTATAAGGTAGTCTTAAGACGATCAGAGAATCAGGCAAGTGATCTATAATGAAAGTCATAATGAACAACGCTGCTTTTAAAAAAGACATGAAGAATATTATTGATTACTCAATAGGATTTTTAGAAGGAGTCAAAGTAGGTAAAACACCATTTTTAAATAATATGGGCATAATGACAAAAGAATTATTAGAACAATATATAGACTCAAATGCCAGGGTAAATCCAGAAGCACTACACCATATTTACGAATGGTATAAAGTGGGAAGTCCTGATGCACGTCTATACGATATAAACTATACAATAAGCAACCTTGGCCTTTCGTTTGTTTCAACATTAAAGCAATCAACATCAATTAAGGATGGCTCATCAGTACCTTTTTATAACAAGGCAAAAATAATGGAAGAAGGTTCTCCAGTAACCATTAGGCCACGCAAGTCAAACGTGCTGGTCTTTGAAGATGGTGGAGAAACAGTCTTTACTAAGGGCGAGGTTTTTATTGAATCACCTGGTGGTCCAGCCACTAAGGGTGCATTTGAGAATGTAGTAAACACATTTTTTAACAGATACTTTACTCAGGCATTTTTAAGAACAAGCGGTATTTCACAATATTTAAGCAACCCAGTAGTATATAAAGCAAACTTAAAAGCAGGAAAATCTTCTGGTAAATCTAGAGGATACCAAGTAGGTTACAGATGGATAGCGAATGCGGGGATTAGATAATGGCAAATGACTCATACCTTAACACTCCAGTACTCTGGATTAATAAATATCTTGAAGAAAAGATAGGGCTGTTCACTGATATTGAAGTTCCATTTTTTCCATCAACACCATCAGCAATAGATGATCTTACAGGATCTTTTCCAGCAGGTGGGGTAATGGCTACTTGGGATAGGCTTATTAGAATGAATCGCAAGACTTTACCACACATAAAGTCTGAGCAGCTATTGTATTATTTTTATGCCACAGCAGAAAATATGACAGAAAACATGGTTCAAATTCAAGAAGCTGTTTTTAGGCTTTTAGATCGTTTAGATGAGTCAGCAGAAGAGGTTAATAACTGGTGCAGCAATCGTCAAATTAGGTTAAGCCCCACAGAGGTTGTAGATAACATGTTCTACTTCCACAACTTTAAGGTATACCAGCTTGAGGAGACAAGAGATATTATTGACTTTGCCACAGCCCGTACCTATGGGGGAAATAAATTTATTATTGACTTTGAGTACCACCAAATGCCAGAACTGACAGCAAATACCTGGGCTCCAGAGCCTAAACTAGCTACAAAAATTATCCTATAAAACACTGTTATAATTGAGTTGAGGAAACACAACGCCGTACAACTAAATATCTATTCTTACAGAAAGAGGTGAATAAATGGCATATAGTCGTGGAACGTCTACCAACATTATCGTTGGAGCAGCAGCACTATTTATTGCAGACACTACATTGGCCCCTACAGGAGCTAATGCACTACCATCATTTGTTAACGCTGAATCATTCAGAGAGACTCTCGCTACTGACTCAGACTACACAAACGTAGGTTATACTATGAACGGTCTTGAATTGCAGTTCCAGCCTGACTTCGGTGAAGTTCAGGTTGACCAAATTCTTGACGTTGCTAAGCTTTACAAGCAAGGAATGACAGTTAATCTTTCAACAGCTTTTGCTGAAGCTACATTGGAAAATCTCCTTTTGGCTCTAGCATACAGCGAGACAAAGCTTACTACAGCACTTAATGGAGACAAGACATTAGACTTGTCAGCAGGAGATATCGGTGAATGCCCAGTTGAGCGAGGAATCGTTGCAATTGGACCAGGAACTGGTGACTGCGTAGACTCTGCATATGTAGAGCGTGTTTATGCAGCATACCGTGCACTCTCAATTGAGAATGTTACAGTATCTGCTAAGCGTGACGAAGCTTCAATGTTTGAGGTTTCATTCCGTCTTCTTCCAGAAGATGGTGGATCATACGGTAAGATCGTTGATCGTACATGGGGCGACGCTTCATAATAACAACTTAATAATACGACTTAGCCCATCTCATAACGAGGTGGGCTTTGTTGTTTTTGTGGTAAACTTAATATATCATGGCGACATCAATTTATAAAACAAAAAACATTTATTTGTTTGACGGCACAGAGATAGAGATCATGCCTCTTAAGATTAAGTATCTTAGAGAGTTTATGGATGCCTTTAATAAGATTAAGTATGCAGCAAATGATGATGAGTCAATGATGGTTTTAACGGAATGCACAAGAATAGCAATGAAACAATATTACCCTCAAATATCTAAAAGTATAGAAGACCTTGAAGATAATATAGATTTGCCAACTGTGCACGTAATCCTGGATGTTGCTGCTAATATCAAGATTGATCAAACAATGGAAGAAGACCAAGACATTAAATCAAAGGTTCAAAAGGGTGAAGCAGGACCATCCTGGGAAGAGTTTGACCTTGCTAAAATTGAGTCAGAGGTTTTTTTGCTTGGCATATGGAAAGACTATAACGAGTTAGAAGCATCGTTATCCTTGGCAGAAATAATGGCAATATTGTCTAGCAAAAGAGAACTAGATTATCAAGAAAAGAAATTCTTTGCATCAATACAAGGAGTTGACTTAGAGTCTGATGGAAATGAAGAGCGTGGACAAAAAGAATGGGAAAATCTTAAAGCAAGAGTCTTTAGCAAGGGTGCAACAAGCGATAGCAATGACGTGCTATCTTTACAAGGACAAAATGCTAGATCAGCAGGTTTTGGAATTGGAATGGGACTTGACTATGAAGATGCAAGAGATCCAAACCTTATAAAATAACCCCTTTGTATGCTATAATTAATACAAACCTAAAGGGAGGGATCAAGATGGCAACAACCGTGCACGAAGCGCAAACGATTAAGCTAATTGATGGTACAGAAATTACTCTAAGACCGCTTAAAATTTCACTTTTACGAAAGTTTATGAAAAAGTTTGAGGGTATTGCAGCAGTAGTAGATGATAATGATAAGTCAATTAATCTTCTAATGCAATGTGTGTTAATCGCTATGGAGCAGTACGCTGCTGGAGTAGATGTAGACCTTGCAAATCTAGAAGACAATATTGATTTGCCTACTGTCTACAAGATTGTTGAGACAGCATCAGGAATTGCAATTTCAGATGCAGCAGCAATCTTTGGCAACATTGAAGACTAAAACTAAATAAAGAGGTGTAGTGAATGGCTGATGTCCAGTCCAATATTAAAGTAAGTATTGATACTACTGATGCACTTGCCAGTATCAAAAACTTACAGAGACAGATATCAGCCTTCCACACATCAATGGCCCAGAGTGGCGCTGCAGCAAATGCAGTCACTGGCCAAATGCAACAAAACCTAATCAACTCAATTAATGCTACGGGCAAATTCTCTGCCCAGATGAAAACAATAAAGACTACCACAGAATCTTTTACTGACTCTTTACAAAAAAATAAGTTTTCTTTGGGTGAGTATTTTAGATATGCAGGTGGTGCATCTAAAAGTTTTGGTAGGTTGTTTAAGACTGAGTTTGAAACAATAAACAAGGTAGCAAGAGAAAATGTAAAAGATCTACAAACCCAGTATATAAAGATGGGTCGTGATGCTAACGGAGCAATGAAGGCAATTGCTGTAAGACCGCTATCTCTTGATATGAATGATCTTGCAACAAAAACAATGATTGCTTCTGAAAAGCAAGCTCTTTTAAATCAACTATTAAAGCAAGGCTCTACCAACCTTCTTAACTTTGGTAAAAATACACAATGGGCTGGTCGTCAGCTTATGGTTGGTTTTACAATTCCATTAATGGCTGCAGGAACAGCAGCAGCAAAATCATTTATGGATATGGAAAAGCAAGCTATTAGATTTAAAAAGGTATATGGAGATTTATTTACATCAACAGAAGAAAGCACAGCAGCACTAGAAAACATTAAAGAACTTGGAAAGAGTTTAACTCAATATGGTATTGCTGTAGCAGATACTGTTGGAGTTGCATCTGAAGCAGCAGCAGCTGGTTTTTCTGGAGTAGACTTACAAAGACAAACAGAGCAATCTATTAGGCTTTCAATTTTAGGACAAGTTGATTATCAAAAAGCATTAGAAACAACAATCTCAGTGCAAAATGCTTTTGGTATATCTTCAGACCAGCTAGCAGAATCAATTGACTTTCTTAACGCAGTAGAAAACCAAACTGTTGTTTCTCTTGACGATATTACAACAGCAATTCCAAAGGTAGCTCCTGTTATTCAGCAGCTTGGTGGAGATGTTAAAGACTTAGCATTCTTTATGACTGCTATGAAAGAAGGAGGAATCAACGCATCAGAAGGTGCTAACGCATTAAAGTCTGGTCTTGCTTCTATGATTAATCCAACAGGAAAAGCTGTAAGCATGCTTGAAAGTTTTGGAATAAATATTAAACAAATTGTTGAAGGCAACAGAGGAGATTTAAAGAAAACTGTTGTTGAGTTTGCAACTGCACTTAATCAACTTGATCCACTTAATCGTGCACAGGCAATTGAGCAAATGTTTGGTAAGTTCCAGTTTGCTCGTCTATCAACATTGTTTGCAAACGTTACAAAAGAAGGAACACAAGCAGCAAGAGTTCTTGACCTAGCTGGATCTTCAGTTCAAGAACTAGCAAGCCTATCTGAAAAAGAATTAGGTATGACCGCTGAGTCATCAATGAACAAGTTTAAGAAAGCTGTTGAAGATCTAAAACTAGCACTGGTTCCAGTTGGAGAAGAATTCTTAAAGGCAGTTACACCAGTTGCAGAATTTATTGCTAAAATTTTAGAAAAGTTTAATGGTTTAAGTGATGGAACAAAAAAGATTATTGTAACAATAACAGCTATCGTTGCAGGTCTTGGTCCAGTATTTCTTATGACATTTGGTTTACTAGCTAATGGTTTAGCAAACATAATTAAGGGCTTTACTTTCTTAAAAAGTATATTTAATAAAGCTGGTCAGTCTACTGCAACACTAGGTACTGAAGTTAAGTATATGACTCTTGAGCAAAGAAATGCAGCAGCAGTTGCAGCATCTCTTGATCAGGTACACAGAACTCTTGCACAAACATTTACTGCGGAGGCTTCAGCAGTTGATGCACTTACAAGAGCATATTACAGATCTATTGCTGCTCAAAATCAATTTGTTCCATCAGCCAGACCAATGGTTAGAGGTCCAATAACAAAGAGAGCAGAAGGAAAGCCTGCAGTTGTGGGCGGTACAGGAAATAAAGATTCAGAACTATCACTATTAATGCCAGGTGAAACAGTAATCCCAACTAAGATGAGCAAGAAGTATGGATCATTAATTAATGGAATGATTACAGATAGTATCCCTGGATATGGTGGTGGCAAGCTTTCTATGTACCCAGAGTTTGCATTAAGACTTCAAGATGCAGCAGAAAACATGGGTCAGCGTTCTGGAGCAACTGGCGTACCAAATGTTCTTGCACCACTTGCTTTAAGAATTGGAGAAGCAAGAGGTATTGCACCAACACAGGGACAGATTGATGCTGGAAGTTTTGACAGTATTTATGATGAGTATGAAGACATAACGTCTCAGTTTGTTGAAAAGCTTAATGGTGAATATAATGAAACATTCAAAGATATTCAAGATGAAAATGAAAGAATGCAAAAGGCTTGGTCATCTGCTGGAAAGCATGTAGAAAAACAAGTTGATTCTATTAAGTCAGAAGCAGAAAAACGTGTTGTTAGAAAAACATTTGGTCTTGAAAAAGATGAGTATGGAACAATACCTACAGACTCTAGAGAGGTTGGCGGTACAAAACCAAATAGAGCACGTCGTGGAGCATTCAAGGCGAAACTAGCTGGATATAGATCATATACTGCTTTACGCCCAGGAGCAAAAAGACTATTTGAAAGAAAAACAAAGACTTCAGCTAAAAACTTACAAATGGGTCACGTATATGGTCCAATAGAAGAAGATATCTCAACACTTCAGGCAGATCCAAGAAGATCTGGTGCAGTTGATTCAGCAGCAAAAATTTTAGCAAGAGGCGAAAAAGATGGCAAAGAATATAAAAAGGGAGTTGAGAAATCAACTAAAGATCCTTATGTTGTAAGCCGTGATAGAAATAGTCCACATCGTCTTGCAGCTCAAGATGGAAAAGATGATGCTATTGCATACGAAAAGGCAAAAGACAAAGTAATAACTCAAAGTGGTAAGGCACGTCGTATAGCAACAAGAGCACAAGGACCTGCACCTATTGGACCAGCAATGCCATCTGGAGCTACAGGGTTAACAATTGTTGCACCACTAACAGAATCAGAGCAGCGTAAAGAGGCTAAGAGACAGTCTAGGGCAGCAGCTTTAGGTAAGGCAAAGTCTGCAGGAATGAGAATTAATTCTTTTGGTGGAAATATGGGGCTCATGGGAGTCAACATGGGACTATCAATGATGCCAGATTTTGCTGGTAAGGGTCTTGCACAAGGTGCTCTTGCTGGAGCTAATCTTGGAAGCATGTTTGGTCCACAGGGTATGGCAATAGGAACCACTATTGGTTTAGTATCATCAGCAATTTCTGGCTTAATAGAAAAACAAAAACAGTTAAAGGCAATGAATGAAGCAGTCTTTAAGTCTAGTGCTGATGTAGCAACATTTTTTGGTAATTCTGCTGTTGATACAACAATAAAAGTAGGGTCTCTAACAAGTGCAGTTTCGTCAATGGGATCAGCAGGAGAAAATGCTGGAAAATCTTTTGGTTATACAAATGAAGAATTAGCTAGATTTGTTGCTCTTATTGAATCTCTTCCAGAAAACAATCCTTTAAGAGAACTAGTTGATGGATTAGCAAACCAAGAAAATCCACAAAAAATTATTCAAACAGCTAATGCATTTGTTGCAACACAGGTTGCAATTGGACAAATTAAACCAGAACAAGCTCAGAAACAACTTGATTTACTTTTGGCATCTAGTGGTCACTTATCTTTAGTTGGAACTACATTTGTAACTTTCGGAAGTCAAGTTCAAGCTATAACACAGATGTTAAAAAATGCTGCAGGAAGCTCTACAAATCTAGGAACTAGTTTAATTCAATTAACAGGTGCTGCAGCCAACTCTTCATCTTTAGAGCAAATGAAGCTTATTATAGATGGAGTAGCAGCAGCAGGAGTCTCAGGTGCAGCAGCAATAACATCAATGTATAATGCATACCTATTAATAGGAGATTTATCAGCAGCTGGAAATGTAAAAAATCTTAAAAATGTCGCTGGCATTACTGGTGAGCAAACAGCATTCCTAATTGCAGCAGCTGCAAAGGGATTTTATAAAGAAATTAACTCAAAAACTACAGCAGAAGGCTTAGTAAAAGAAGCACAAGACTGGCTTGCAAAAAATTCAGATAGACTGTTTAAAAAGACATCTGGTGTTAATGATATAACTCAAACAAAAGCTTACAAGAGTCAAGAAAAAGAATCTGATGGACTCAAAAAACAAATTGACATTTTAAAGAAAAAGAAAAAGATTATAGATGATCAAATTAAACAGCAAGAAAAAATAAGCAATGAAATTAAAAGACAAAATGATTATTTAGATAAACAAAGAGATCTAGATCAACAGATTGTTGATGCAAAAATAAAAGGAAATTATATTGAAGCAGCAAGCCTATTACAAGAAAAGTCTCAAAATACTGTAGAGTTTAATCAAGAAACAGCAAAGTCTAAACTTCAAGAAGAAGCAGATGCATTGCAAGCACAAATAGATGCACTCCAAGCAAATAGCGATGCAATTGTTGCTGCAATTAATAAGTCTTCTGCAGATCAAGCTGCTGCAACATCAGCTGCAGCAACTAGTATAGTAGAAGCCATCAAGGGTGGTTTTCCAGTAGCAAAAGTACCAACACCAGTATCAGGACCAGATGCAGTAAGAGCTGCACTATCAAACACTCCAGCACCACCTAACACTGGATTGCGTGGAGGACCATCAGTTAACTCAACAGGAATAGATCCAAAAACTGGTAAAAGGTATCTACTAAAAGAAGGCGTTCTTACAGAACCAATGAGCAAGTTTAAGGGTGGAGGAAGAAACTATAAAACTGGAGACATAATCTTTATAGGTCCTAACGGAGATATTCCTGGTATTACTTTAAAAGATGGAACAATAAAAAAGAAAGGCTCTATTTATGTAGAGGGAACAGATCCAGTTAATGGAAATATTTTCTTTACTATCCACGCAGCAAAGGGCGGATACATAAAGGGCTTTGAGCCTGGAGGAAAAGTCTCTGGTCCAGGAACAGCAACATCAGACTCTATTCCAGCAATGCTTTCAGATGGAGAGTATGTAATCAAAGCATCTTCTGTTGCAAAGTATGGCACAGGAGTAATGGATGCACTAAATGCTGGCAAGTATGCAAAGGGCGGAATGGTTTTACCTTCATTTAAAAAACCATCATCTCCTTACAACTCTAAGAATCAACCCACTGGAAGTCCATATGGAAGATACTGGGGAGAATTAGAAAGACTATATCAGGGATCTCCAATAGGGTTTGATAAAAACGGAAGACCAATATTTAACAATACAGGCAAAGACCCATGGGGCGGAATTGAAATTCCAGGCCTTCCATTTAACGGTAAGGTTGGACAGTTCTCAGACTACTGGCATCAGCTAGCAGAGCAACTAAGAAAGTCTAGTGCTCCTGGGATGGGTATTGATAGAAGTCCAGACCGCTACGCAGGCTCTGGTGCCTCTATGGGCGGTATTGGTAATGGAGCATATGGTGTAGCAGGACCACTAATGTTTGCAAAGGGCGGACCAGTAGGTTCTGCTCCACACGCAATGGGTATGTCATCAATGGGTTCACCAGCCAAAAAACCATCTATTTGGTCAAAAATTATGCACACCGCAATGAAAGCCATAGACCCATTTAAAGCTGGCAAACATAGCCTTGGTTATGAATTCCTAGGTGGAAAAGAAATTGCAAATGTATTTTCTGGAACAGGAACAAAGACTGACTATCTATCTGCAGCAATGGCTCCACTTGGAGTTGGAAAGTTTGGTTTGTCTGGATTAAAGGGTGCAACGTCTGCAGTAAAGAATATCTCTGCATCAAAAGCAAGCAAAACAATTATTAGAAACTTGCAAGGAAAATCTCTTGAGTTTGCTAAAGCAGAGGGAAGAACCGTACCAGAAATGGTTTTGACTGGTAAGGATTCATATATTGACGCACCTAGCACTCTTTGGCAAACACCAACAACAGACCTTTCAAAAGCTTATCATCATTATTGGGGGGAAGCATATTCTATCTTGACTAAACAAGGAGATGAATCTGTTAAGGGAATGTCAAAGCAAGACTTTTTAAATGAGCTAACTAGGCATGGAAAAGGACAAGTAAGCAGAGGTTCAGTTGAAGACCTTGTTCCAACAGACTTTATTAAGGCTGCAAATAAAGCATATGCCCAAGCACATGGACTAACTCCAGAAACTAAATTTGCTATGTTTAAAGCTACACCAGCATTTGACAAGCTTGGCGGATACTGGAGTATGTCTTCAAAAATGGCAGCACACTATGGTAGTGAACAACATTTAAATCTTTTAGGAGATCAATCAGGAAAGTTTGGAAGCAACGCTGGCCTATACAGAATAGATGTATTGCCAGAACAAGTTCCAACACCACTTTCCATTGGTGGAATGTCTGATGAGTTTACAGCGACTCTACCTCCAGCATTAATAGAACAACTTGGTGGAGCAAAAAGAATTGCACTTGGTGGTAAGCCAAGAGGAACGGGTCCAAATAGAGCAAACCGTCTAAATGAAATATATTCACCAGTTATAGGGGCAAAACTTTTAGATGGAATGAAGCCTTGGGATCTTGGATATGCATTAAAAACAGATTTATATCATAGAAGTCTAGTAACTGGTCAAGAGCAAATGATTCAAAGATTTATTGATGCAGGTCTGATTAAGCCAAAAAACTTTGCAAATGGTGGACTTGCAAACTATAAACTTCCATCATATGAGGTTGGTTCACCGTACATTCCTCAAGATCAAATTGCCCAACTTCACAAGGGTGAGCGTGTATTAACAGCAGAACAAAACAAGAACTTCTCATCTGCTGGCCCTATTACAAACAACATTACAATCAACGGTGCAGATAAAGATCCTAAGCAAATAGCACAAGAGGTTATGCTACAATTAGAAAGAATGCAAAGCAAAAATAACAAGACGAATTTGGTGGGAAGATAATGGCATATTTAATTGATGCAGGAATACAAGTATCTCTTAACGGCACTACCTGGTATAAGTTAACAGATCATAACAGAGAGCCTATTGATATTTCTACAGAGATAATTCAGTCAGAGTCCCGCATGGCAAATGGTAAAATGAGAAAATATGTAGTGTCTAAAAAAGATACAATATCTGTATCTTGGAGCTATGTTCCAGCTTTTCATTTTAAAAGAAATCCAGCAAATGGATTATTTCTAACTGGAGACGATAACCAATTAACAGTTGATGGAAACCTAAGCTCTGCATGGCTTGAATCATTTTATAAGAATAATTCAGGACTTCCAATCATCCTAAAGGTTGTATCAGCAGAGTATGCAACAGATCCAACATTTGGTTCTCTTCCATCTGGCGCTGTTGCGACATCACAAACTGGGTTTAAAACATATAATGTTTTTATGAATAACTTTTCTAAAACAATTATTAACAGAACTAAGATTTCAGACTATGTTGATATGAGCATTGATTTTACGGAGATATAATGCTAAGCAATGTTAGCTCATCTATTTTTAAAAACTCAGAATCTATTGATCTTATTCCAGTAGTTTCTGCTGAGTGGAACCATAACTTATTTAATCCACCGTATATCACAACGTCTGGAATAGGAACAAAAATATCTGGAACGCCAGCATCTGCGTATACCGATGCAACAGCTACTGAAGCAAAAGAAAACTTTATAACCAAAAAGTTTGCAATGTCAGACGGTACTGGATCAGTAGAATATTCAGTGTCTGGATTATCGGGGTCTGCATATAAAGTAATAACATATGTAAAAACTAATAATCCTGCTCCAGTAATGATTAGCACATATGCCAAAGGATCTGGATCGCAGGTCGGTTCTGAACAGACTGAGGCTACTTCATTGAAGTGGACAAAAGTAATAACATATGTATCATCAAGAGAAACAAGTGTTGGCTCATTTAATTATAAGATTGTGGCAAACAGTTTTTCTGAACAAATAGAGTCTACTACTGTATTGTTTACTTTGCCAGAGATATACGAAATAACTATATTTGATTATAAGAATGCATCTTTGTTTCCAACAGATAGCGTTTTCTCATATTTTAGACCAGGTGAGTCTTACGTTCCTTCAGGTAATGCTAATTGTTCTTTTGCATCAGGACATAGAAAAATTGTTTCAGAATTAGGCAGTAAGTTTGTTGGAAATAAGTATATGCCAATTACTTCAATTATTCAAAACCCTGGTTTCTTTTTGGCAGATAACAAAGTCCCCGTCTTAAAGAATGCACTGCCCACAGACATTAATCCATACAAGTACTTTGTTTCTGATCCTGCAATATCTAGTGCATCATATAATCCAAGCATTACCGCTATTTATGAACAAGGTTTAATAACAAATAAGATAGTTATTAAATTTAATACACTAATGACTGTTCCGACATTCAACCTTTATATAAATGACTCACTAGTAACTGCTACTATAAAAAACTCAGCAACACCACCAGTAACATCACAAGTAACAAGTTTATCTCCATTAAACAATAGCGATGGATATAATACTGGTGTTTTTGTTTTGTACTGGACTGGAACTAACTGGACAAACATACCTTGGGCTGCATCTGATATGCCAAAGTTTGAAACAGATGGTTCTTTAACTAAGACAACAACAGTAAATAAAATCAGAATTACTCAGACTAGTGCATCAGTTAATTCTTTATTTGATGAACTTTCTAGAAGTGATTCAGCATCTGCAGACTTAAAGAGGATGCAACTAATAGAAGTATCTCCTAGACTTGAAGTTGATTTGTCAGACTTTATAACTGGATTAGACTTAGAAAAATCTTTAGATGGGTCAAACACAGTATTGCCTATATCTTCAATGAACTCAAATGATGTCAACATAACTTTTTCTGGAATACCAGCAACTAAAAATGGATCTATTGTTCCTATCTTTTCTAGCCAAAGCGATAACTCTTTGACAGTTCTTTCTAATATGCTAAGAAATAATATTAAATTTTATGTTAATTTTCATTTACGTAATAGCGCAGTTCTTGGAACATCTACTACAGCTCACTCAAATGTATACATACCAGCTGGAGTATTTTACTCAGATGCTTGGCAAGAAAATGATATTCAGGATGTAACAGTTCAAGCATATGATGTATCTAAGTATTTACAATCAAAGCCTGCACCAGACTATGTTGCAAACTTAAAAACGGTATTTGAGATAATAACAGACATCCTTGATCTTGCTGGATTTACTGACTACGACTATGACTCACTATATAGAATATGCAACAACAAGTCACAGCCACTTGATATATCTTATTACTATGTTAACTCAAGAGATAAGACAGTAATTGATGCTCTTAACGATATCTTTCTTGCATATCAAATTGGTGCATATATTGATGAGTATGGAATAATGAGATTTTTAAGCCTCTTTGATATTTTGTCTAACACTTCGGAAGGACTTGCTATATCAGAGGCAGACATACAGCAAAATGGTGTCTCAATATCTAATGAACAAAAACCAGGTAAAATATCTTTAAGATACCAAACACCAAGAATAAAACAATCACCATCATTGCAAAACGTAAAAAATCTTAAGATAAAAGACTCACCTTCGTTTATATACACAACATCCAATGACGTTGTATGGGAGCAACAAACTGCTGACTCACTTGGATTTAATTATTTGAAAGAAGAAATGTCTTCTGAATCTAGTGTTTTAACTATTAATAACAATGATTTACTTGATATATTCCACACCTTTAACATGGATGCTAATGGATATGTGGCAGTAGAAGGTGAGATCATGTCTTTTCAATATAAAGAGTATGAGATTTCTACTATTTCAGATGATCCACAATCTAAAACAGTTTCTATTAAAAATAGCCTTGAGCTATCAGCTGCCATATCTGATTTTATTAAAACAAACACCGTACAACTTAGAGTTAATTCTGACCAATTATTAGTTGAAGGAGATAGAGAAGAACAAAACGATGACATACTAATAACTCCTACAGGAAACATCACTAATATTCAACGTGGAATGTATGGCACATTACCTACAGCTCACTCACGAATAACATCTTTATCAAGCAAAGGATTAATAGAAAAAACAATAAATAGCTCTTTTGCTTTTTCTGAAACTACTGGCAATACTGAAATAACAAACAATCATGACAATGTTAATAACTTGAATCTTCCAAATGTTACAAAAATTGGAATAGTAGGTCAGGGTAGCAATAATACTAAGATTGCTGTATGCCCATCTAGTGAAACATCTAGATCTTATAAAACGTACTCAGTAAAGTTTGATATACCAGATCAGGATCAAGTAGCAGCAGGCCTTTATATTAATCAAAGCAG
>Ga0209229_10000378_pt1 | contig 18001 bp, 17 predicted proteins | sample SanBayMetagenome_FD_187466 | JGI IMG/M metagenome (GOLD analysis project Ga0209229, IMG submission 187466) | Freshwater and sediment microbial communities from dead zone in Sandusky Bay, Ohio, USA (SPAdes) (version 2) | ecosystem: Environmental > Aquatic > Freshwater > Lentic > Sediment... | reverse complement strand
TATCGCTGCTAGCGGTACAGGTAACATCACCGGTACGCTGACCAACACAACTACTGCACCTGTGACCGTGACCTTCACGATCACGCCAAGTGCCAATGGTTGTACAGGTACGCCGATCACGGCAACCGTGATCGTGAATCCGATCCCGACAGTTAACCAGCCTGCTAACCAGGTTGTATGTAACCGTTCGAACACTACGGCTGTCGCCTACACCGGTGCGGTTACCGGAACAGTATACAGTTGGACCAACAACACACCTTCGATCGGCCTGGCGGCTTCTGGTAGTGGTAACATCGCTGCCTTCACAGCCGTGAATACGACTCAGACACCGGTTGTGGCGACGATCACGGTTACACCAAGCTTCACCAATGGTGGTGTCACTTGTACCGGTACACCGCGTACGTTCACCATCACCGTTAACCCGACTCCGATCGTGGTAGCGACCGATCTGTTCAACCAGCGGATCTGTATCAGCGACGGACCTGTAGCCCTGAACGCTACACCTGTTGGCGGAAGCTGGTCTGGTATCGGCGTATCCGGATTCAATTTCATCCCGAATGCAACGGCTGTAGGTAACTTTGTACTCACCTACACCTACACCAACCAGTTCGGATGTACGTCTACGGATACCACAACTGCAAAAGTGTCTGCTTGTGATGAGCGCAACCGTTCACTCGAGGCTGGCGGAGCGATCCTCTACCCGAATCCGAACGGCGGCCAGTTCAACATCCGTGTGAACAGCACCCGCTTCCAGTTCCTGCAGATGCGTGTTTACAACGCACTGGGTCAGCTGGTATCTACCAAGCAGTGGAACGGACTGGTATTCGGTCAGATCATGCCGGTTGACATGCGTCATCTCGCGGCAGGTGTCTACACCGTACGCATCATCTACGACGGTGGCAACCTCTACGAAGACCGCGGTTACCAGATGCTGATCACGCACTAATCGAACCCAAACCAACCTTCATAAGGCACTCCAATCGGAGTGCCTTTTTTTGCTGCATACCTCAACGTTCTCAACTACCTAAACTCACTCAACTTTAATTAGCTTTGATTCATGTCGAACCCGCTTCTGCACGAACAAGGATCACCAATCTCCGCAGCCGAGAAGGAATTTGAAAATCAGATCCGGCCCCAACAGATGCAGGAGTTCGCCGGCCAGGAACAGGTCATCGAAAACCTGCTCGTTTTTATCAAGGCCGCAAAAATGAGAGGGGAGGCCCTCGATCACGTACTATTCCATGGTCCGCCCGGTCTCGGCAAAACAACCCTCTCCCGCATCGTCGCCAATGAACTCGGGGTATCAATCAAGGAAACATCCGGACCGGTCATCGAGAAACCGGCAGACCTCGCCGGACTCCTCACCAGTCTCGAACCCAATGATGTATTATTCATCGATGAGATCCACCGACTCAGTACCGTCGTTGAAGAATATCTATATGCAGCCATGGAGGATTTTCGGATCGATATCCTCATCGACAGCGGTCCCAATGCCCGCAGCATACAGATCAATCTAAGCCCCTTCACCCTTGTTGGTGCTACCACCCGCAGCGGATTACTGACAGCTCCCTTGCTTTCCCGATTTGCGATCAAATCAAGACTACAGTATTATACCGCTGCTACGCTTCATCGGATCATCGGGCGTTCCGCAAGCCTACTGAAAGTTCCTATCGAAGCAGATGCCATCGGAGAGATCGGAAGACGAAGCAGAGGCACGCCGCGCATCGCTAATGGCCTACTCAGACGCGTTCGTGATTTTGCGCAAGTACTGAACGACGGACAGATCGATATCGGTATCACCCGTCATGCCTTAAAAGCCTTGAATGTTGATGAGCACGGTCTCGATGAAATGGATAACCGCATCCTCAGTACACTCATCGAAAAATTCAAGGGCGGCCCCGTCGGCATCACCACACTCGCAACAGCCGTAGGAGAGGAGCCCGGCACCTTAGAAGAGGTATATGAGCCATTCTTGATACAAGAGGGATTCCTGCAGCGTACACCTCGCGGCCGAGAAGCGACGCATAAGGCCTATGAACACCTGGGAAAAAAACGTCCCGGACCAGCCGGGACGCTATTCGAAGAATAAGTCTGTTTGATCAGGATTTTACAACGAGACGGAATCCGTTTCCGTGAATGTTCACGATCTCCAAATTCGGATCGTCCTTCAAGTACTTGCGCAGTTTCGCAATGTATACATCCATGCTTCGTCCATTGAAATAGGTATCACTACCCCAGATCTTTTTCAGCGCCTGTTCACGGGGTAGCAGATCATTCAAATGCTCCGCAAGTAAGCGTAACAGATCGTTCTCCTTGGGCGATAACGTCTGTGTGATATCATTATGGGAAAGCTGACGAAGCTTGGGGTTAAAATGATAGGTCGATAACGTGTATTCGCGGTTCTGCGTCTCCCGATTCTGCTCCTCATTGCGCTTGAGCATCGCCTGGATCTTCAGCAACAATACTTCACTGTCAAAAGGCTTTGTGATATAATCATCAGCACCCAGCTTGTATCCTTGGATGACATCTTCTTTCATGGTTTTGGCACTGAGGAAGAACAGGGGGATGTCCGGATCTACATCACGGATCTCTTCTGCCAGTTTGAAGCCATCCATATTCGGCATCATCACGTCAAGCAAACAGATATCGAATTTCTCGCGTTGAAAAGCGGCTAGTCCCAAACGGCCATCCCGCTCCAACACAACGTCAAAATCGTTGAGCTCGAGATAGTTTTTCAATACACTTCCCAGATTGGTGTCGTCCTCGCAAAGGAGGATGCGTGCTTTTGTTGTTTCCATGTTCGGCCGATTTTGGTTTTCGGGAAGATTCCCTGATTCAAATAAAGATAATTCAATTGCCTTCCCCTCGGAAGTGAAGGGAATTTTTTGTTAAAACCCCTGGGACTGATCCTGAGCAGGCACAAGAAGCTATGAGCCTGTGGTCCGAAGGTTACCCTCCGCATCGACCACGATCCTTTCCTCTCCGATCAAAAAGTCGATGGCTGCTTTCAATTGGTCAGCCGTAACCTCCTTGAACCTCTCTTGGATCTCCATCCAATTCATCGGCTCGCTTCGAAGTATTTCCAATACCTGATCGTTCAATGCACGTCGATCGATCGCCTTCGATCGTTTTTTTCGTTCCAGGCAGTTATCACAGATGTCGCAGTCTCTTACCGCAGTATCGCCGAAATAGTTTCCGATCCATTTGCTTCTACAGACAGAATTCTCTTTGATGTACTGCAGCATGGCCATCAGTCTTTTTTCTGCTTCTGTCTTTCGGAACGTATACCGCTTGGCATCCAGTCGGATCTCTGGCGCTGAGGCGCGGGGTTGCAGCAATTGGATCTGCGGTTTTTCTTTTTTAGGTTGATAGTCGATTAGTCCCATCGCCTGCAATCGATTCAGCAGAATGACGATGAATTCAGTATCCCATTTCATGGCTTTTGCCAAAGCCCGTTCAGAAATCCCGGTCGGTTGATCCCGAATGCCTCCATATAGTCGTAATAATGTTCTCAGCAATTCGATCTCTCGCGGAGCTTCGGATTCGTATAAGTCGGATGATTCACGTCCGCCCAATACTTGCACTTGCGGCGGAAAAAACAATTCTTCATTGTACGTGAGCCATTGATTCTCTTCCAGCAGCGCGAATGCTTGCTTGAGTCCGTAGGAAGGATGTTTGAACTTCTTTCGAAAATCCATTATATCGAAATCAAACCATTCGCCTTCACCGGCACCAACGGGCATTTGCAAGTAGTTGGCAACCGACTGATAGATCTTTCGTACTTCTTCGAGTGTGGGAAATTGCATCCGTCCTTTTTCCTCTAATTCGGCTATAGTTCCGGGTTCGGTCAGTAAAATGGCGTAGGCCTTCTTACCGTCTCTGCCAGCTCTTCCTGCTTCCTGGTAATAATTCTCCATTGAATCCGGCGCATTCACATGCACGACAAACCGCACATCGGGTTTGTCGATCCCCATGCCAAATGCATTGGTACAAACCATCACCCTTATGGCTCCGCTCATCCAATCTCTTTCTCGTTTTCTTCGCTCCTCCAGGGAAAGTCCGGCATGATAGAAGGCAGCCGAAATCCCCCATTGTGCGATCTGTTCGGCGGTTTGCTCAACACCCTTTCGACTTCTTCCATATACGATGCCGGTGCCGTCTAGTTTCTCCAGTATCTGTCGAAGCCGCTGAATTTTATCCGGCACCAGGAGAACACTGTAGGAAAGATTCGGCCGTTCAAATGAATTTCTGAATTGATTCCATTTATCTATTTGGTCTTCTTCCGAGCTGAGCTTATTGCATATATCCTCCTGTATGGCTTGGGTCGCGGAAGCGGTCAGTGCCAGTATGGGAACATTCGGTAATTGTTCACGTAGTTCGGCGATGCGTAAGTAAGCGGGACGAAAATCATAGCCCCATTGAGAGATACAGTGCGCTTCATCAACAGCTATTCCACGTATATCCAGACTGGGTAAATATTCCTGAAACAGCGGAGTGGTCAATCGTTCCGGTGATACATATAAAAGTTTGCAATTGCTTTCAGCGGCCACTGTCAATATGTTGATCACGTCGGCCCGACTCATCCCGGTATGTATCGCGTAAGCGGTGATGCCTCGTTTTCTAAGATTTTCAACCTGATCACGCATGAGGGCGATCAGGGGCGATATGACTAAAAACAATCCGGGCTGCAACAAGGCGGGCACTTGATAGCAGATCGATTTTCCGCCACCCGTCGGCAGTATAGCCAACGTATCTTTTCCTTGTAGGATGGATGCGATGATCTCGGCTTGTCCGGGTCGGAACATATCATACCCCCAATAGCGTTTGAGAAGTGTGGCGGGTGTAGACAATCAATAAACTTTTTTCACGAAGAGACGCACTGAATTGATCGCGAGTACCACGTCGCTCAGCCCCATGATCAAGGCTCCCCAGGTTGGCTCCAGGAATCCGAAGGCAGCTACCGGAATGGCAACGATATTATAGGCAAAGGCCCAGAAGAGATTTTGCTGAATGGTGAGAAAAGTGTGTCTGCCCAATCCGAGTGCCATCGGGAGATTCTTCAAGCCTCCATTCATCAATACGACCTGCGCTGTTTGCATGGCGATCTGCGAAGCATCGTTCAGTGAAATCCCGATGGTAGCTTTTGCCAGTGCGGGGGCATCGTTTATGCCATCACCGACCATGGCTGTTGGCATCTCGGCCGACCAGGCACCGATCCGTTCCAATTTCTGCTCGGGGGTTTGCTCGGCCAGTACGGTATCGATGCCCAGCTCCTTTGCGAGTGTATCGCATTTGGATTGTCGATCGCCACTCAGCAGAACGGTTTGTATGCCCCGTCCGTGCAAGTGTTCGATAACGGATTTCGCTTCGGGACGTACTTGGTCTTTCACATCGATCCATCCCAATAATTTTCCATCCCGCAATATGTACACGTTATGTTCTGATTCGGTGGTGTATGCCATCGCAGCTTTATACGAACCCGCAACATAAGTTCTACCATCAGCATCCACCGCCTGCATGCCCAATCCTTTTATTTCCTCGATCTGCTTCCACTTGATCTCGTCATTTGTTTTCCAGCTCTGCGTGATGCAAGCCGCGATCGGGTGATTAGAATACTTCTCCAACGAATACGCGATCTTCTTAAACTCAACCTCCTCAACCTCCTCAACCTCCTCAACCTCCTCAACTCCCTCAACTTTCTCAACCTTATACCCTGCGATCTCGAATTTCCCGGTTGTCAGGGTTCCGGTTTTATCGAATACGACCCGGCGGATGCTCTTGAATAATTCCAGGCTGGTGGCGTTGCGAAAGAGGATGCCGTTGCGAGCGGCGCGACCAAGTCCGACTGCGATAGCAGCAGGTGTGGCTAGTCCCATCGCACAAGGGCAAGCAATGACGAGTACGGCGATGCTATTCAGTAGGGCAACCGAGAATTCACCTTTGAATATCCAGGTGAGTCCGAACGTAAGGGCGGCGATGCCAAGTACAACGGGAATGAAAACGGCACTGATCCGATCGGCCAGTTGCTGAATAGGCGGTTTTTCTCCTTGGGCTTGGCGTACCAATTGAATAATGCCGGATAATACCGTGTCTTCACCAATGGCAGTGACTTGTGCTTTCACGGTGCCATCGGTGATCAAACTGCCTCCGATGAGTCCGTCTTTTTTCTGTTTACGTATCGGGGCACTTTCTCCGGTGAGAATGGCTTCGTTCACATGCACCTCTCCCCAGAGGATCTTGGAGTCGATAGGTACTTGTTCGCCCGATTTGATGAGGATGAGATCGCCAACCCGAAGCGCGGTGTTCTCTACTTCGAATAATTGTTCTTGATGCTGATCATCGAATGCGATCATGGTGGCCATCACTTTTTGTGATTTCACCAGTTTATTCAATTCGCGCTGTGTGGATCCGATGGAAGCTTCCTCCAGATAGTTTCCGAGGAATACAAGTGTGAGGATCGTTGCTGCGGTTTCGTAGAATAGGTATTTCTCGGGTTGTCCGGTCAGCGAACCGTACAAGCTATAGATGAAGGCGGCCGTGGCACCGATGGTGATCAGTACATTCATGTTGGGCATGCTATTACGCAGGCTCTTCCAAGCACTTCTTCCGAAATAACCCATGCCCACGACATAGACCGGCAGCGTCAATGCCAACTGAACCCAATGGTTCATCAACCAATGCAGGTGCAGCCCAGGGATCATGTGGCTCATCAGCAAGGCCGTGAACGGGAAGCAGAACCAGAAACGTTGCAGGTGGGAGCGGAACCAGGGTTTGCGGATCTTCTCGCGTTTATGCTCGACTATCTCATAGCCGAGATCTTGTATGCCGGAGGCTAGGGTGCTCTCTTTCTCCCCCTTGGGATTTTCAAAGCTTACATGTCCGGTCGCAAAATTGACCTTCACGTCCTTCATCCCTTTTTTCTCGAGGTATTTATGGATGTGCAATGCACAGGTGTTGCAATCCATTCCCTCAACCCGCCAGGCAACTTTTTCCATAGGGTAAAGATACGCAATCGCCAAAGCAGGTTGGATAGTTTAGAAAGTTGAGAAGGTTTAGACTGCTCAACTTTCTAAACTCACTAAACTTTCTCAACTATATTCGCTGCATGACGTTCCTCTTTCATCGCTCGGCTCTGTTGGAAGCAGCACAGTGGTTGCTGGGACAGATCGGATCGGCTCGGGTCATTTGCTTTCATGGAGATATGGGTGCGGGAAAAACCACGCTCATCGCCTCGATCTGTTACCAACTGGGTATCGAAGGAACTGCCAGCAGTCCCACCTTTCCCATCATTCATGAATATGGATCAGCAGGCGAATCCCGTTCCGTATACCATATGGATTGGTATCGGTTGAACAGTGCTGATGAAGCCGAACGAGCCGGGGTCATCGATGCCTTGTACAGTGGGTCGTATTGTTTGATCGAATGGCCGCAAAAACTGCCCGAGATCATTCCTCCTGGTGCCATACACGTTTCGATACAAGTGGTGGACGAGGACAAGCGCACGCTTCAGGTGCTCAATAAATAGTATATTTGGTTTCGCCGTTTCATTTCTATGAGTCAGCAAAAACCTAAGATCGATCCGGGTATCAGTTTCCAAACCATGGAAGAAACCCTGGAGATTCCGCCCAAGCCGGCAGGGATGACACTGGGTATACCCCGGGAAATCGCCTTTCAGGAGAATCGAGTAGCCCTTACACCGGATGCCGTAAACCTGCTGGTCAATAATGGACATCAGGTGGTGGTGGAGCATCATGCAGGAGAAGCCTCCCATTTCAGTGATAAAGATTACGCCGATGCGGGTGCCCGCATTGTGTATGAGCGTTCAGAGGTATTTCAAGCCCCAATCTTGGTAAAAAGTGCGCCCATCATTGAGGCGGATCTGCCTTTGTTGCAACCGCATCAGTTGATCATCTCACCCATTCATTTGCCGGGGATGACATCTGTCATTCTGGAGAAGATGATGGAAAAGCGCATCACGGCACTTTCTTTCGAGCATTTGAAAGATGACAGCGATTCGTATCCCATCGTAAGAAGCATGAGTGAGATCGCCGGATCGGCCGTTATGCTGATCGCAGGTCAACATCTGGGTTCAGCCAATCATGGCAAGGGTGTTTTGTTAGGCGGTATTTCAGGTATCGCACCAACAAAGGTGATCATCATCGGTGCCGGTATCGTTGGTGAATATGCTGCACGGACGGCCTTGGCACTGGGTGCTTCGGTCAAGGTGTTCGACAATGATGTGTACAAGCTGAAGCGTTTACAGAATAATATCGGTCACCGGTTGTGGACTTCTGTCATCGAACCGCGGTTACTGGCCAAACAATTGAAGACCTGTGAAGTGGCAGTGGGGGCGCTCAGCTCTGAATCGGGTCGCACACCGATGGTGGTTACAGAAGAAATGGTCAGCCATATGCGTCCAGGTTCCGTGATCATTGATGTCAGCATCGATCGGGGTGGTTGTTTTGAAACTTCCGAGATCACTTCGCATGAAAAACCGGTATTCACGAAGTACGGCGTCATTCATTATTGTGTGCCCAACATTCCGTCCGGATTTTCACGTACCGCTTCTCAAGCGATCAGTAATGTTCTTACGCCGTTACTCATCGAAGCAGGGGCAGATGGAGGGTTTGAAAATCTGATCTGGCATAAGATCCACTTACGAAATGGGATCTATTTATTCCGAGGGGCACTTACCAATTTCTATATCAGTCAGCGTTTCGATCTCAAGTACACCGATCTGAATTTGCTCATCGCTTCTCAGCGATAAGTTCCTATTATTTATAGTCTCGGATATCGATCCGTTCCGTGCAGGTGCGGATCTCCTGTTCGTCATTACTGCAGATCACCAGTAGTTTATCGGATGCATATTCTTCGATGAGTCCGTGATATAACTCGATACCTTCTGCATCCAGGTTCGTGCAGGGTTCATCCAGCAATACGGCCGGCTTGGAAGAAAAGAAAGCCTGTCCGAGTTTCACCCGTTGTTTCATGCCGGAAGAAAAATAGCGGATCTGTTTTTCACGGGCAGTTGCCAGATCCAGTCGTTGACAGATGGTGTCAGGTGTAAGTCCGGGTAGGTAGGGGTGGAATTTTTCCTGGAATTGCCAGAATTCAAGCAGTGTCATTTCTTCGATCACCTCCAGATAGGGTGCAGCGATCGAGATGTGTTTGAACAATTGGTCGTCGGGGATAGACTTACCGAACGCGTCGGTTGCCAGCAGCGTTCCTTCACTTAGCCAGCTGTATCCGGACAATGCTTGTAGCAAGGTGCTTTTTCCGGAGCCGTTGGGTCCGACGATCGCATAGCGGTTGCCGTTGGTGAATGTGTAATGGACGTGACGGAAGATCCAATCGTAATTGAATCGTTTTCCGGCATCAGATAGGGAGATCGTCATCGTTTGCGCCTTTGGTGAAGCGTTTGATGATGCCACGGCCACTCTCCCGGATGAAGGTCATGATCTCGTCGCGTTCATCGGTGGCGGCCATATCCTCTTCAATGTATTCGATGGCCTGGCTGGTATTGAACCCACGGTTGTAGATAATGCGGTAGATATCGAGGATGTGATTGATCCGCTCTACACTGAATCCGCGACGCTTGAGTCCGATCGAGTTGACCCCTGCATAGCTGAGCGGCGTGCGGCCGGCCTTGATGTAGGGAGGGACGTCCTTGCTGACCAGCGATCCGCCACTCACAAAAGAGTGTTGTCCGATTTTGACGAACTGATGAACGGCACACATGCCGCCGAGGATGGTCCAATCGCCGATGGTCACGTGGCCGGCAACCTGGGTGTTATTACTCGTAATGCAATTGTCGCCGACAAAACAATCATGTGCAAAATGGCAGTAAGCCATGATCAAGCAATTCTTGCCGATCATTGTTTTTTCCCGGTCCTTGGTACCCCGGTTGATGGTCACAAATTCCCGGATGGTGGTACCGTCGCCGATAAATACGTTTGAGTACTCCCCCTGAAATTTGAGATCCTGGGGAATCGCAGAAATTACCGCTCCGGGGAAGATCCGGCAGTTCTTTCCGATACGGGCCCCTTCCATGATGGTCACATTGGACCCGATCCAGGTGCCTTCACCGATCTCCACGTCCTGGTGGATCACCGTAAACGGGTCGATCTTCACGTTGGGCGCGAGCTTGGTGTTGGGGTGGATATAGGTATGAGGATGTATCATGTGAAGTCGGCAAAAATACCATTTTCAAGGGGAAACAGGTCCAGGGGGATATCGAAAACTGTTAAATCCGCCGAAAAAAGCTTTTCAAACACGCACTCGGGACTTGATTCGATAATTTCGCACGTGCTTCAGTCCATTTCCATAGACCCTTCCTATCAGGGATTATTGGGTAACCGGCTGCACTTGTTGCAGGATCGTTCCCAACAGATCCCCGGCTCCATTCATTATTCCATCCGGCGGTATAAGCGGGAAGGGGTGTGGACGGAGCCCGATGAGGGACTCATGGTTTTTCAACTCGACGAAAACGCAGCGGATCGTTCCACACTGGAGTTGCATTTTCTGCTGACGGGTCAGGTGTATTGCCGGGAGAAGGATAAGAATTGCGATTTATGCCGATTACAAGAATCGGAGAATTGCATAGAAAAAGTGGATTCAGTGGACCTGATCAGCTTTCGGTACGATGGAAAACACCTCGGTCAATGGGCCAAGCCGCGGATCAATGGGGGAGATGCGGATCCTTCGTCGGCCAATTTTAAATTCAATCGTTCTTTTCGCCAGCCTGTTCCATTCAATGAAGAATTAACCGCGGTACTGTTCAGCATCCTGAACCATTCCTATAGCGGCAGTCTGGAAAATATTTTTGTGAATGCACAGGCTCATATGTTGTTGTTGCATACCCTCGAGTTGATGGAAGGGCCCGACGAGCTAATAAATGCACCATTTCTCTCTAATCCCAGTGAGCGGGAGAAGATCGAACAGGCCCGTGACTGGTTGATCGAGCATATCGGTGAACCCATCACCATCAAAGAACTCAGCCGAAAGGTGGCCATGAACGAGTGCTATCTAAAAAAAGGATTTCGGGTCATGTACGGCACCACCATTTTTGACTTCTATCAAAGCCAGCGGATGGAACATGCACGTTATCTCCTGCACGAGAAGGGCTTGAGCGTTACCGATGTTTCCATGCAATTGGGCTATTCGTCCATTTCTCATTTCTCTACTGCATTCAAAAAATATACCGGACTCAAACCTTGCGACCTCCTGTGGCGCCAACCACAAACATTATCTTCACAGTCTCAATAAGGAGCTAATTTTTTAGTTGTATACGTATGCGCAATCTGATTTCTAATACCCTGCTCGTTGCATTACTTATCAGCTGGTCGGCCTGCCGACACCAGCCGCCACAACCGAACCCGGGGGCAACAGTTTCCCAAAACTGCAGTACCGATACCGTTTACTTTGTGAACGACGTATTGCCGTTGTTGCAATCCAATTGTGCCATGAGTGGCTGTCACGATAATGGCAGTGCGGCCGATGGAGTACGTATGACCGACTATGCCAATGTCATGGATGAAGTCAAAGCAGGTAATGCCGGCGACAGTAAACTTTACAAGGTGATCATTCGAACAGATAATGAACGGATGCCACCTCCGCCTCGCCCCGCCTTTACTACGGCACAAAAAGCCTTGATCCAAAAGTGGATCAACCAGGGCGCTCGCAATAACAGCTGCCAGAACCGTTGTAACTCGACCGTCTTTACCTACTCCGGCGCGGTTCGTCCCACCTTGGAAAGCAAATGCACCGGCTGCCACAGCGGTACGGCTCCCAGCGGCGGCGTCAACCTTTCCGATTACACCAACACCCGCACCTGGGCCCTGAATGGCAGACTTTACGGATCCATCGCCCACCAAAGTGGATTCTCTCCCATGCCGAAGAATAGCGCTAAATTATCTGACTGTGAGATCCAGCAAGTTCAGCAGTGGATCCAGGCAGGTGCTCAAAACAATTGATCATGTCAATCGCACGTTTTTTTCTTTTAATGCTGTTTGTAGTCGTCGGACTCACCGCCTGCTACTATGATAAAGAAGAATTATTGTACGGCGCTCCGGCCCCTTGCACCGACACCACCGGTACTATTTCATACGCGGCAAAAGTGGTTCCTGTACTCCAATCTAATTGCTATGGATGTCATAGTGGGTCGGCCCCTTCAGGCGGACAAGCCATGGGCACCTACACGGCGGATAAGACCATGGCGCAAAATGGTAAATTGCTGGGCGTGATCTCACACGCCACCGGTTTTTCACCCATGCCCAAGGGCGGATCGAAGCTCAGTAATTGCAACATCGCCGTTGTTCGCAAATGGATCGAAGCAGGGGCGCCCAATAACTAAACGCATACTCATGTTTAAAAATCCCAAGTTAAAATACCTGCTGATAGCAGTATTGATCGCCGCGGCCATCGGCGGTTACTATGCATACACTGAATACAACCGTCGCAACCCCTCCATGGAGGAAGTAAAGGCAGCACATAAACTGAATGCATCAGATGTGTTGGCAGCCTTTGAATCTAAACCGGAAGAGTCAAAGAAAATGTACACCGACCAGGTGTTGGAGTTAACTGGTCCCATCAAAGAGATCGAAAAAGATGAGACCGGATTTTATACAGTCGTACTCGGAGAAGCCGGCTCTATGTCCTCGGTACGCTGTGTAGTGGATAGCCTATTCACCGACCGCGCAGCCAAACTTGTCAGCGGTACACCCGCAACCCTGCGTGGTGTATGTGTTGGATATACAGCCGATGATATGGGGCTTGGAGCGGATCTGCTGCTGAACCGTTGTTATCCGGCCCAACAATAAAAAAACATTCATCACCATTTATTTAATGTCAATCCTTTCAACATGAATAAGTTCATAACCCTGTCATTACTGCTGATCGGCATCTGCTCATCTGCCTTCGCACAAAAGTATTTTACCAAGAACGGCAGCATCAGTTTTGATGCAACAGCCCCCGGTTCGCCTGAAAATATTACGGCCGACAATCGTACGGTTCAGTGCGTGATCGATGGAGCAACGGGCAATATGCAGTTCAAGGCTTCCATGAAAGCATTCACTTTCGAGCGTGCGCTGATGCAGGAGCATTTCAATGAGAATTACGTAGAGAGTGATAAGTTCCCGGATGCCAAATTTGCGGGCAGCATCTCCAATATGTCTGCTATCGCCATGGATAAAGACGGTTCCTATCCTGCTACCGTAAAAGGCAAATTGACCCTCCATGGTGAAACCCGTGATGTAGAAACCACCGGAAAGGTTACGGTTGCCAAAGGAAAAGTGACTGCTACGGCGAATTTCTCTGTACTACTCTCCGATTACAAGGTTAATGTTCCATCGCTGGTGTCTGATAAAGTATCGAAGACAGCCAAGATCAACGTTAGTTGCGGACTCGAGCCATTAAAATAAACCCGATGCGACAATCAATCAAGACCATACTGCTTCTGGCATTAACCTCATTCAATACCGCTTTGCAGGCGCAGGACGATCTGCTGGGATTATTGGGAGAGGACAAGCCAAAAAAAGAATACATCAAGGCGGCTTTTAAGTCCAGTCGGGTCATCAACGCCCATTCGATGGAATTCATCAACCCGGGTACGATGGACTTCCGGATCTTGCACCGTTTCGGAAACATCGATCAGGGACTGAAGAATTTCTTCGGACTCGATCAGGCATCCATGCGCATGGGTTTTGATTTCGGTCTCCGTCCGAACCTGATGGCAGGCATCGGCAGAAGCACCTTCAAAAAAGAAGTAGATGCCTTTATCAAGTATGCACCCCTTCGTCAGTCGAAAGGTCCGGGTAGCTTCCCCGTTACCGTTGCCTTCGTAGGGGCCGTGACAGTAGACGGACTTCCTTGGGCAGACCCTACCCGTCAGAATTATTTCACCTCCCGTATGGCCTACTATTTTTCCGCGATCATCGGACGGAAATTCAATGATGCCTTCACGTTGCAGGTAACGCCTACCGTGGTTCATAAAAACCTGGTACAACTGCAGACCGATCCGAACGATATCATCGGTATCGGTGTAGGCGGCCGACTGAAACTCAATAAGCGGATGGCCTTCACCTGGGATTATACGCATGTACTCGACGGACTGCCGACGGGGTATTATAATCCCCTTTCGGTTGGATTGGATATTGAAACCGGCGGACACGTTTTCCAACTTCATGTATCCAACGCTACCGGTATGAACGAGCGAGCCTTCATAACCGAAACAACCGGTCAATGGGGAAAGGGCGAGATCCGTATGGGCTTCAACCTCTCTCGTATGTTCCAGCTCAAAAAGAAAAAGGCTTGATCCCAACACCCGATTATCGGATCATCTATCCGCTTCGCATCTCCAAGAGCCGCATTGCCGGTAAAGGAGCCTTTGCGATTCAAACCATCCCTGCCCGAAGAAAGATCGGTGACCTGGGAGGCGTGATCATCACCATGCGGGAAGCGCGCAAACTGATACGCAATAAGAAAGTCATCAACTTGGTCGAACTCGATGACGATCTGGCGCTGAATGCCTCTGCCAATCCGAACGATATCCGTTTCATCAACCACTCCTGCAACCCGAACACCTATATGCGCGTCTTGAAAGATCGGGTGGAGTTCTACGCACTTAGGACCATCCGAAAAGGGGAGGAGCTGAGTTGTGATTATGGTGAAACACATCACGAAGGCACCCTTCCTTGTGGCTGCGGAGCGGTCAACTGCAGAGGTTTTATTTAACCGGTTGATGTATCTTTACAAACTCTTCAAATACCATAAAACATCGATATATGAAAAAGCTGATTTTCGCCGCGATCCTCTCCACTACTTGTATCCTTGCCCAAGCACAACCCCCTGCCGGCGATGCCAATACAGGAGATAGCTACGGATCGAAGTTCAATGTCACAGAAGTGATGAACCTCAATGATGTGGTGAAGAAACTCAAAGGTGGTTCTGAATTCCAGGAAGTACAGGTTTCTGCTAAAGTGCTGGAGGTCTGTGCCAAAAAAGGATGCTGGTTGAAATTGGAATTGGCAAACGGAGAAACCGCAACCGTTAAGATGAAAGATTATGGTTTCTTTTTGCCTGTAGCGGCCACTGGTAAGAATGTTGTGATCAACGGGACAGTCAATCTGAAAACCGTATCGGTAGCGGAGCAGAAACACTATGCAGAAGATGCCAAGAAATCACAGGCAGAGATCGACGCTATCAAAGAAGCCAAGCAGGAAGTTCGGGTAATGGCCAGCGGTATCGTGATAGCCCAGTAGGATGTTGAGCGATGAGAGGCGAGGGTTGAGATTTATCTAAACAAATCTCATCTTTCATCCTTCATCTTTCATCGTTTAGCCAAAGATGACAATCCCATGATAATTCTCTCGCGACCGCATTTCAATTTTGCGGTCCGATGCGATTGGTAGTATTCATTTTATTTCTTCTTCTTTCAAGCACCTCTTCATTTGCGCAAGTCGATTCACTGCGCAATCTTCAAGAAGTGGTGATCACCGCTACACGCCAGGAAAGACGCCTGGGCAACGTGGCCGTGCCCGTTACCCTTATTCAGCAGCAGCAGATCCGCCAGGCCGGTTCGCTTCGACTCCGTGATATTCTGCAGGAGCAAAGCGGACTCGTGATGACCAGCGCTTTCGGGGTGGGGGTGCAGATGCAGGGACTGAATCCGGAGCATACGTTGATCTTGGTAGACGGACAGCCGCTGGTCGGAAGAACCTCCGGCGTATTGGATCTGAACCGGATCGCATTGGCTGGTATCAAGCGCATCGAGATCGTAAAGGGCCCTTCTTCGAGCCTATATGGATCCGAAGCCATGGCCGGTGTCATCAATCTCATTACGGAAGCTCCAGGCAAAAAAGAACTTTCCGGCTCTCTCCGCTACGGTACAGGAAACCCTGATAAAGGATGGGCTTTGCCTTTTGCTTCGAGCGGATTTCAGCAGTTGGATGCCGATCTGCAGGTAGGGTATCAGGTTGGTAAATGGAAGTTCCGCCACAGCAATAATTATCTCTACAACGACGGAATCAGCTTTCGTCCGTTTTCGACCGACCGCATTCCCCGTCCGATCAACCGGCTGACGCATCAAACCACCCTGCTTCGTCCCATCGGAGAACGAACCGAATTCAAACTTCTTCTCCGCGCCAATCAGGATAAGATCGAGCAGGAATTCGCGGTACGAAACAATGGCCAGCTCATTGAATCCTATGGGCGCGAGAAAAATACGGAGTGGAATATCCAGCCTACGATCACCTATCGACCGGGTCAACGTTTGGCCCTTCATTCAAGAGGGTTCTTCACTCGTTACGTTGGTGATCAGCGCTTGTTTTTCGTACAAAAACCCGACAGCAGCTACCTCGATCGTTTCGAACAACATCTTTATCGTTTCGAGCAACAACTCGATTGGACCATCGGTCGCTCTGAATGGATATTTGGTGCCGGTTATCAGATCGATCAGGCCCGTTCCACCCGATACGATGCATTGGACAATCGCAAACAGAACCGTGTAGCATACGCATTCGCGCAGTGGGAATGGAAGCTCAATGAAAAGTGGATCTCAGTGGCGGGGATGCGATACGACGATAACCAATTGTTCGCAGCCGCGCTTACGCCGAAATGGTCGCTTCGTTATAAGCCCAATGAGAAATGGTCGGTGCAGGCTTCGGTGGGACAAGGATTCAAGGCCCCCGATTTCAGGCAACTCTATTTGAATTTCACCAACAATGCCGCCGGTGGTTATTCCGTCTATGGTACACAGGATGCCATTCGCATCATCAACGAGTTGAACCGTCTCGGACAGATCGCGGAGCTGCAACCCGATTTTAGCAAACTAGCTGATCTGACCCCCGAGTACTCAACCGGAACCAACCTGGGTGTTACCTATCAGCCGAAACAAACGATAACGGTTCGACTCAACGGATTTCGAAATGATATCCGCTCACTGATCGATGTTCGACAAGTGGCCACCCGCATCGATGGGGCACAGATCTTCAGCTACCTGAATGTGAAGCGGGCTTATACGTACGGACTGGAATCCGAATTCAAATGGCAATTCCATTCTCAATGGACATTGCAGACCGGTTATCAATGGCTTCGCACAGGGGATAAAGATGAACTCGACCGCATCAAAAAAGGATTGGAGTATACCCGTGCCCCTGACGGATCGAGTCGGGTGATGACTCTTCGTGAATATGTCGGACTCCCGAACCGCAGTGAACACCAGGCGCAGTTCAAACTGCGTTACCAACCGGCCGAACATCGATTTGTGTTTTTGCGGTTGCTGTATCGGAGTCGGTGGACCATCGCCAATAGCAATGGTAACGGCGTGCATGATGTACAGGATGAATATGCAAACGGCTTTCTGCAGATTAACTTATCCGGTGGCATACCGCTGCGAAAGAACATCCAGTTGCAGGCAGGCATAGAAAATCTCCTGAATTACCAGGACGTGAACTATCTGCCCAATTTCCCCGGCCGCAACATTTACATGACCCTAAACTTCAAACTCTGAACCCTAAACTCTAAATCATATCCTTATGCGTTTTCAACTCCTCCTTCTGACTTCTCTAATTTCTTTCGTTGCTTGTGAAAAAGACAAGCCTACTCCCACGATCGATCAACGTGCTTATTCCGTGACCACCAGTGGTAATGTAGTTACGGTTCGAAATCTTCCTGGTGACACGATCATCGGGGTCAGTGCTCAGGGCCAGCCCGTGGGTGCAGGGCGGTATACTTTCTTCAGCCTGGAATCTGGTCAATGGATTCCGAATGCCGATTCAAATTCAAGTCGTTGGGATTTGGCTTTTGCCGGCACGACTGTACGCGTGAATAATCTGACCAGCGGCCCGGGTAGCGGGGGCGGGTTTGTATTCAATGGTTCCTTCGAAACACTTGCCTCTGTACCGGTCGATTCAACCTTCCGTGTTGATAACCATCCGGTATCTTATGCGATCCCTCGCGGCTCGGGCCGTGCTTGGTATACGTATGATGGTCCCACTAACCTGCT
>Ga0209229_10000376_pt1 | contig 18046 bp, 13 predicted proteins | sample SanBayMetagenome_FD_187466 | JGI IMG/M metagenome (GOLD analysis project Ga0209229, IMG submission 187466) | Freshwater and sediment microbial communities from dead zone in Sandusky Bay, Ohio, USA (SPAdes) (version 2) | ecosystem: Environmental > Aquatic > Freshwater > Lentic > Sediment... | reverse complement strand
AAGCAAAAAAAATACATCATACCATATGAAAGCTGAATTAAAAATAGGGGAAAATGTTTATCAGATAACTGCCCCCACAATAGCACAATGGATGAGATTTAATAAGGTTGATTCTTTTGGTGGGGAGGACGATAATATCAACATTTGTATAAAGTTATTATCTGTAATGACTAATGAGAGTGAGGATTCAATTAGGGAGTGCCCCTATCAAGACATTTTAGATGTTGGTAATAATATGTTAAATTTTATAATGGGCCTGTCAAAAAAATTCAATAAATCATTTGTATTTGATGGGGTTGAGTATGAGTTTAAAGACTTAAATAAAATATCTTTTGGCCATTGGATGGACATTGACCACTTCTTCCAAAAGAAACCAAGTGAAAGAAAGAGGGAATTAAATGTGCATCTTGCTCTACTTTATCTACCAAAAAGTGATAATGGAAAGTATTTATCAGATAGCGTAATGGAAAGAGCAGAGAAATTTAAGAATTTATCCATAGAATACTATTTTGGTGCCCTTTTTTTTTTTCAAGTTTTAAAAAGGGAGTTACGGATAAATTCCAAAAACTATTTGTTGAGAGTAATGATGATAAAATTTCCCCGGATGAGTTGGATGATAGTGAAAATTTTAGCAGTCATTGGGGTTGGTTTAATGCATTGGAGAATATTGCAGGAGAAGATATTACAAAGATTCCGATCATAATAGAATATGATTTTTTATTTGTGATGAACCACTTAGCATATATGGCTGATATAAATGAAATAAGAAGAAAAGAGCATAATAAAATGATGTCAAAATATAATCAACATGGGTAACACAGCATTAGGAACTTATAACTTTAAAAAGATAACAGATTTGCTAAAAAATATAGCAAACAAACACAAGCAAATTAACTCATATAGTTTAGGGGATTTAAAACAGTTGGGGTATTATACAGAGGAAAGATTAAAACAAAACAATACAACTGACAATTTGGCAGCACATTACCCCCTTATGTATGTTGTCCCAGCCACAGCAACAAGTGATGGAAGACAAACAATATATACTTTTAACATATTGGTTATGGATATATTGAATGTTAAGAATTTTGATGTTGAAACAGATATATGGTCAGACACATTAGATATATGCAAAGATATTGCAGCAGCATTAAAATATAATTTAGAAGAATGTTATGAAAATTGGGATGTTAATTTCCCTGTTTCATTTACCCCTTTTTCAGAAAGGTTTGATGATTATTTATCTGGATGGAATCTTGAAATTAAATTGGTTATACCTGATGCATTAGATTTATGTGATGCCCCCTTTGAACCATTTGGTGCTTGTATTGAAAACAAATAATAATGAGTGATTTTAATTTAATATTAGATAAGAATAATGAAGCAATGGTTGCCATTGGTAATCGTTTTGTTGAAATTATTAAAGCCTCATTAAGACAAGATTATCCTTTTGGTATGGGGTATAATAAAAAAAGGCAATCATTTGGAATGTCAAATAAGATTGCAAGTGGAAACCTATATAATTCAATTGAGAGCAACTTTGACCCAGCAACCCAAGTATTAACCATTGAGATGGCTTATTATTGGTTCTGGGTAAATAGGGGTAGAAAACCAAGTGATAAGATGCCCCCAATTGAACCAATTAAAAGATGGGCTGTAATAAGGGGATTACCAGAAGGTGCTGCTTGGGGAATAGCCAAAAATATTCAAAAGTTTGGTTATGCTGGAAGTCAATTTTTTGATACAGTTGCAACTGATAAATTAATTGAAGAGTTTGAAACAGAACTCACAGAAAAGTGGGGGATTGGAATTGATGATTTCTTCAACACTTTTACAATAAATGAAAATCAATAAAAATATAATATGCCAAATCCTATATCAATATTACAAAAACCCCTTGCAATAACACCAAGCAATACAAATCACATCTGGACATTAAGTGCAGCAACATTAGGGACAAATTTTAAATTGGTTATGGACATATATTTTAGTCCAAATAATTTAAATCAAAAGAAAGCAAGATTAATTGCAGCCCCAAATCAATATGGTGTAGCAATGTTTGATGCTGTTGAAATAGTTAGAAACTTTTTAGAACCAAATCCAAGAGCGATTATAGCAAGTGCTGATCAATTATACCCATCAGCAAATACTGCATCATTTGTTAATACCATTGTTACCAATGTGAATGCTACAAAAACACATAATTATAATGCTTACAATCAATATTATTCTACATCAATACCAGACTTATGGCAAATAGAAGAATATGGTGTTAAAGTGGGTTGTACCTATACAAGTGGTAGCACAACTGTATTGGATATTTCAACTGGGGCAACCTGGCAACCAGATGCTATATTAATATTCCCCGGGGTTGATAATAAATTGATACCTGAACCAAATTTAACAAATGCCAAATTATATTCTGGATATACTGGTTCAAGCAATTTTTATACTGAATTAGGTCAAAATCATTATTATTATGATTTGTTTAGACACGTTTATAGTGGAGGAACACCATCCAATGATTGCTCACCAAAAGAGTTTTTAAATGCAGCAGGACCAGAGAAATACCCCTTTGCAACATTAGATGCTGTACCAAGTGGTGCAACAGATGGAACTTGTAGAATATACATAGTAAGAACTGATTTTCAGGATGAAGGTTTAAGTTGTGGTGAAATAGCACTCAATGGTAATGCAAGAGGAGTTTGGGGTAAATACACATCATTTAATGGAGAAATTGGTTCACAATATTTTAAATTTTTAGCAGATTGCCAAACAAATACCACATCAGATTTTGAACACGAATTAAAATGGACAAGAAATGGAATATGTTATGATGTTACAAGTGGTGGTATTATAACAAGCAATACCAATTATACATTTGATGGTCCCCCAAAAACAGTTGTTGCTGAATGTAGAACAAGAAAACATCATAGAGAATGTCCAATCATTGTATCATTTTTAAATGGAAAGAATGATTTATTTACAAATGACATATATTCTATTGGAATATGGGGGGCAAGTGGATCAACATATGAGTATAAAGCAGAATCCTTAAATAGAAATTCATCATCAATACCAACAGTTAAGGAGGGGGTTGATTCAACATTTAGGATGCTAACATTTTATACCCCATACAATTATACAAATAGTGGAATTAATGTAATACCCACAGACGTCAGCCGTGTTGCATTTTTTGGAACAAGTTATAGTGCAGATATTGGTAATAGATTAAATCCAGCCAGTGCGACAACAGAGATATTAGAGTTCATTTTTGAGGGTGCTGATTGTAGGAATGAACCCCAACATTTTTTATTTATGAATGGTAGGGGGATGTGGGATACAATCACATTAGATAAGAAATCACAAAAGACAATCAATGTCCAGAAAGAAACATACTTCCAAGGTCAAGATTTAAGCAGGTCATCATATTCTTCTGCATCTTATAATAGGGGTAAGAGAGTGTATGATACCCAAGCAAGTTATGAGGTATTGGCAACCAGTTGGTATATCACACAAAATGATATGATTATATATGAGGAATTATTTATGTCCCCTGATGTATATTTAATAAAAGGCACAGATATTATAAATTATGATTGTGCTGAAAATGATGAGTTATTATTCCAATATTTAATCCCAGTGGTTATGAAAGATAAATCATTTGTGGAGTATAATAGAAATTATCAAAAATTATATCAATACCAATTTACATTTGAGTATGCTGGGGGTAAAAGATTTAGGACACAAGGTTAAATAATATAAAATGATAGAGGGTTTACAAATAAGATGTATAGTTGAGGGTGTCCAAAAATATCTGGACACATTTCCTAATGAAACTTTGGAGATGAATATATCATTTGCAGAGATTCAAGATATAACAAAGAAGAACTCAACATATAGTAAGCAATTTAATTTGCCAGGTTCAAAGAGGAATAATGATATCTTTAATTATTTCTTTGAATTTTCAAGCACATTTATTGATTTTAACCCCAAACTTAAATTTGAAGCAGAAATATTATATAATGGTTATGAGATATTAACTGGTTATATAAGATTAAATGCTGTCAATATTAATAAGACATCAAAAGTATATAACATTACATTTTATAATGGGGTAGGTGATTTGGCATCAAACATTAAGGATAAGTTCTTATATGATTTGGATTTATCATCATTAAGCCACCCTATGAGTACAGAGGTTTATCTTAAATCTCAAGTGGACCCCAATCTTAACTTATTATATACAGGTTCAACAGGCTACTCCTATGAGGATGGTAGGACATTCTGGGGGTTATATAATATTGGATATAATTATGATACATCAGGAAATACAATACCAACAGAAACCCCCTTATTAGAATTTAGGACAAAACCTGTATCATCTGGAAATACATTTAGTTTTTCTGGCACACCAGTTAATGATTTTTATTTAAAACCAAGCATTCAGATAAAAGAATTATATTCACAGATTGTTAATCAAGCAGGATATAATGTTGAAAGTTCATTTTTTGATACATCATATTTTGAAAAGTTTTATTTGCCATTAAAATTTACAAGAGATTCTGTTTATACAACAGGTGGGGAACAAGTATGTTATAATTTCTTTAATGATTTTGGTGGTGTTGCATTTTCTGCACAACCAGATCCCTCATCAGGTGTAACTTGCAATAACTTTAATTTTTCAGCAAACACAACAACATTTGTTATACCAGCACAATATACTGGCAATTATAATTTTAGTTTTAAGTTTGTTGCTGATGTTGTATATAGCACTTGTCCAGGGCCAGATTTAGTTATTGATATAATTGCAAATGGGCTAACATATAATATGCTTACATATAATATGTGTGATGATAATAATCCTGGAAACTATCAAGGTGTTGAATTTACAGGAGGTGCAATCGTGCCAATTACAGGTGCTACTAATGTTAGTTTTAATATTAATGGTGGGGGTATAAACAATTACCTCACCTTTGATTTTTTTACATTAAGTGCCCCAAACATATTATCAGGTAATTTTAATTATGCCAATGAGTTTCCGCCAAATGATTATAAGCAGATTGATTTTATCACATCAGTAAACAAAATGTTTAATCTGCTTGTAATACCATCACCTGATAGACCAAAGACTTTAATAGTTGAACCTATCATTGATTACATTGGCAAGGGGGATATTATTGATTGGACTGGAAGGGTTGATTATGATAGTACAATGATTGTTGAACCAACAACAAATTATATTAATGGAACAGTATTTTTTAACAATAGATTAGATAAGGATTTTGGTAATCAGCAATTTAATATTTCTTCAAATAGGATATTTGGCACAGAAAACGTAAGATTAAGTCAAGAGTTCAAAGATAATATAATAAGAATTGAGGGGTTATTTTCATCAAGTGTTGATATTACCATAATAGGAACAACATTAGAGCCAGATATTACAATCCCCAATATGGCTGCTGTTAAGACAAAGGAGATTAACGGGCTTTCTAAATTATTATTTGAACCATTTAGAATATTACCAAAAACAATATTTAGGGGATTAACTTATCCATCAGAAAATTATTCAAATGGTGGTGTAAATTTATTAACATATTTTATTCAGAATAATGAACTGGATAGATTTCAATTATTAAATAGATTTACAACTTATCCATTTAACTATAATGAGTTTAGTCATTACACAAATTACAATAGTAGGGATTTCTTTGATGCAAATGAAAGTGCTTTCCCCTATGCTTATGATATGGTTGATGTTTATTATAGTGATTATTTGAATGATTTAATTAGCAATGAGAACAAGATATTAAAATTAAAGATATTTTTAGAACCTTATGAGGTTGCAGGTTTATATTTTAATGAAAAGATATTAATTGAAAACAATTATTATAGGGTAAATAAGATTAACTATAACTTAATTGAACCAGGATTATGTGATGTTGAGTTAGTTAAATTAACAAGAGATTATACCCCTCATCCAGTTCTATACTACAAGTTATCCGGTTGTACAGGGGGGGAGATATTTAGCAATTCAGATTTAAATTATAACCTATTTGCTTATATTGATAAATATGTTAAAGTATTCACAGGTGATACACATCCCCTAACTTATGTTGGTTGTTTTAATGTTGAACAAACAAATTATAACACAGCACACACCTATCAACAAATATATATATCATCAGGATATACTGCAAGTGGGGTGGGGGTTTATGATAACTGTGCTTGTACAGGCACAACCCAATTTATTATAAATGTTGACCCAGAGCCAGAAGCACCTTTAGTATTAACTTTGGTAGGGGTAGTTACCCCTGGTTCAGTTAATGTGGCATATACATTAACATCAAATATAACAAAAACTCTTCCATATACCATTTCATTTGTTAATACATTATCAGCAACAACTGGACCAAATGTTGTAATAACAACAGGTATTACAATGAATGCTTTATCAACAACATCAACATTAAATGTGAGTGTTGCTGGTAATTTTAGTGATTTGGCTTTAACAGGATCCTATTCAGGGGTTACAATATCTGTACCAGCATTTTCTGCATTTACAATAACAAATACTGACATATTTATTCCAGCAACACCAACCCCAACTCCAACAAACACACCAACAAATACAATAACACCAACCATTACACCTACATCAAGTGAAACACCAACTCCAACTATAACTCCTACAAATACTACTACTCCAACAATTACACCTACATCAAGTGAAACACCAACTCCAACTATAACACCAACAAATACAGTAACACCAACAGAAACTAGTACTCCAACAGTAACACCAACAAATACTCCTACACCAACAGAAACTACTACTCCAACCACTACTCCAACAAATACTGTAACCCCTACCAATACTATAACTCCAACAAAAACTACTACTCCAACCACTACACCAACACCAACAAATATTGATTTATGTGATTTTGATTGTGATTCTATAACACCAACTCCAACAAATACACCAACAAACACAGCAACACCAAGTATTACACCAACAAACACAGTAACCCCAACTAATACTGAAACACCAACTCCAACTATAACACCAACAAATACAGAAACACCTACTCCTACGGTTACACCTACAATTAGTGAAACACCTACACCAACAGTAACTCCAACAATTAGTGAAACACCTACGGTTACACCTACAAGTAGTGAAACACCTACTCCTACGGTTACACCTACAATTAGTGAAACTCCAACAGTAACCCCAACTCCTACAAATACAGAAACTCCAACAGTAACTCCAACAAACACAGTAACCCCAACTGTAACACCATCACCAGCTGTTGGATTATTAGTTGATTATTTAGTAGTTGCTGGTGGAGGTGGAGGTGGACGTGGTCAATTCCATGGTGCTGGTGGTGGTGCAGGTGGAATGTTAACAGGAACTTCTTATTCATTATCTGCAAGTACAAATTATACAGTAACTGTTGGTGCTGGGGGTACTGGAGGTAATTTTGACTTTATAAATGCAACAAGTGGTAACACATCATTATTTGCAGGAATATCAACAGTTGGTGGAGGTCGTGGTGGAAATCAAAATTTAGCAGGTGGTAATGGTGGTTCAGGAGGAGGTAGTGGACGTTCGGCTGCTCCAGGTGCAGGTACTGCTGGACAAGGTTTTAGTGGTGGCACTGGTGCTTTATCTGGTTTCCCTTCATTAGGTGCTGGTGGTGGCGGTGGTGCAAGTGCTGCGGGAGTAGCTGGTACAAGTACGAAAGGAGGTAATGGTGGTGATGGATTACAATCAAGCATTAATGGAACTGCAACATATTATGCCGGTGGTGGTGGTGGTTCTGTGGTTGATATAACTAATATAGCAAATTTAGGTTATGGTGGTCTTGGTGGTGGTGGACGTGGGGGTTCTGGGACTACATCAGGCTCATTTATAGCAACAGGAGCAACCTCTGGAATAGTAAACACCGGTGGCGGTGGTGGTGGTGCTGAAAGAAACTCAGGCCTTCGATTAGGTGGTGCTGGTGGTTCAGGTATTATAATTTTAAAATACTCAGATACATATACAATTTCAGTAGGTGCTGGATTAAGTTCATCAACATCAACATCAGGTGGATATAAGGTAACAACTTTTACAGCAGGAACAGGAACTATTTCATTTACTCAAGTAAGTCCAAGCCCAACGCCTACAAACACAGGAACACCAACAGTAACTCCAACAATTAGTCTAACCCCTACAAACACAGTAACCCCAACAAATACAGCAACCCCAACTGTAACACCATCTGCAAGTGATACAACATCGTACAATTATTATACATTTACACCTTGTGTAGGGGGGTCAAGTACAGATTATAGATCAACATTATCATTAGCATTAAATGATGTATATGCTTTTGATACAGCAAATCCAACACAATGTTACGAAATAACATCAATAACTGCCTCACCAAATACAAATAATTTACCAACACTATATTCAAAAACTGGATGTGCTGATAGTACTTGTGCTCAACCATAATATTTATAAAATAAAATAAGATGTCTAATACAAAAGAAATTGCTTTTAAAATATCAATTAGTGCAAAAGATGCAGAGAATAACATCAAGAATGTTACAAGCAATATTGTATTATTAGAAGATAATTTAAAACAATTAGAAGCAATAGCAAATGATGCAGATTTAGGTGCAGCACAATTTGAACAATTAGCAACTGAAATAGCAAAGACTGTTAAGGCTGAAACTATATTGACAGAAACAAGTGCAAAGGCTGGAAACTCTGTTGAAACATTGGGTAATGATGTTAATGAAACTGATGAACAATTTAAGAAATTAGAAGTAAGAATAAGGGAAACAAGGGTTGCTTTACAAAAGGCAGAAGAGGCAGGGGATAAACTAACTTTTGATAAGTTAAAGAAAGATTTAGATGAATTAGAAGATAATTTAGAAGCAACCAAATTGAAATCAAAACAATTAGATGATGTTTTGGTTGATTTACCTGGTCCCCTTGGTGGAGTAGGTCAAGCGTTAAAAGGTTTGGATGCTGGATTTAAATTATTACTTGCAAATCCAATTATTGCAGTATTAGCAGGAGTGGTAGGGGTATTAACCTTATTAAAGAAATCATTATCTTCCACAGCAGAGGGTCAAGAAACATTAAATAGAGTACAAGGGGCGTTTGGAAAGATATTAGGACCTATATTAGCAATACTTGAAAAAGTTGCTGTCCCCCTATTCAATGGATTGGCATTTGTATTAGAGAAAGTAGCAAAAGGATTTAGTTTTTTTGCAGAAGCACTTGGAATATCATCATCAAAGATAAAAGAGGCATCAATCAATTCAAGTGAAGTATTAAAGAATGCAGCAGAAGCCCAAACAAAAAGAGATCAAGAGGCAAAAAAAGCAGCAGAAGAAAAAGCAAAAGATGCACAAGATAAAGCAAAACAAGAAAAGGATAGATTACAGAAATTAGATGCAGATAGAAAAGCAGCACATGAAAAAGAATTGGCAAGAATTGAGGAAATTAAAAAAGCAAAGCAAGGGGAAATTAATTTAAATGAAAATCTTGAACAATCAGAAACAGAATTAGCAAGGTCAACAGTAGAAGCAGGGGATGATGTTATTGCAAATTTAAAATTAAAAGATGCCCAAAGAGAAGAAGATTATCAAAGAGAAAAGAAAAGAATTGAAGATTTATTAAAATTAGAAAAAGCAGGATCAGAAGAAGCAATAAATTTACAAATTCAATTAAATAATTTAAATGCAGATAACAATAATAAAAAGATAGAGGGGTTAAATGCTGTTAAAGATGAGGAATTAAAAATTAAAGAAGAGTTATTAGAGAAAGATAAAGAAGCAGCAGATAAGCAAAAAGAAAACTTTGATAAACAAATTGAAGATGGAAGAAAACTTGCTGATTTAAAAAAACAAATAGCATTAGATGCAAATCAAGCAGAAATTGATTCTAATGAAGGAAATTTTGACAGACAAAGAGAATTACTTGATGAGAGATTTGCAATCATACAAGCAGATTATGAGGCACGTAGGCAACTCACAACAGATGATGAAGCAGGTCAACTTGCACTTGAAACAGAATTTAATGCAAATAAGCAATTATTATCAGATGCAAGAATTGCTATTGGCAAAAAAGAGGTTCAAGCAGAGCAAGATACTTATGCACAAATTGGTGATATATTATCCCAAGCATCAGAATTGGCAGGTGCTGAAACAAATGCTGGAAAGTTTTTGGCTATTGCAGCAGCAGGAATACAAACAGGATTGGGCGTATCAAAAGCCCTTGCATCATCACCCCCACCATTAAATTTTGCATCAGCAGCGTTGGTTGCAGCAGCAGGTTTAAAGAATATATTAAAGATACAAAACACAGAAGTCCCATCAGGCGCACTTAAAAGAGCAGAGGGTGGAATGATATATGGTCCAGGTTCATCAACTTCTGATAGCATACCAGCATATTTATCAAATGGAGAAAGTGTTATTAATGCACGATCAACATCAATATTTAGACCTTTATTATCAGCAATCAATACTATTGGTGGGGGGAAACGATTTGCAAGTGGGGGGGTTGTAGGTGAAAGCGCATTATCAACACAAAGTTTAATTAATGAGCAATTCCTTAATTTATCATCACAACAAACAGCCCCAATAAAAACCTATGTTGTCTCAACTGATATGAGTTCAGCACAGCAATTTGATAGGGTTCAACGAGAAAGAAGCACAATATAAAATGGCAATACAAATAACATCAACAAATTATAATGGTCAAACTGGGGCAGTTACATTATATTTACCAACAGGGGATACTCGTTTTTATAATTATTCAACAGCTGTTAGTATTGGTGCGCAAACAATACCATTTGATTATGCTGCATCAAATATAATATGGGAACATGGTGTATTTTCAATATTCTTTTCAGCAACATCAAAGACTTGTAATGTAACTCAATTAACACCCCCAGATGGGGATGGTAATGTTTATAGAACAATACAGATTGGTAATCAAATATGGATGTCAGAAAATTTAAAAACAACCAAGTTTCAAGATGGAACTCCATTAGATAATACATCACAAGTTAGTGATGCAACTTGGGCTGCACAAACAACACAAAAATATTGGGCATATGTTAATGGTAGTTCAGTTAATACAGCATTTTATGGTTTATTCTATAATGCTAATGCTGTAACTGGAAGCACAAGTGGTTCTTCAGCAAGTATTAATTTATGTCCAGTTGGTTGGCATATACCAACAAATACTGAATTAAATACATTATTTTCAACAGTTGGGTCTTTATCAAATCCATATAAAGCATATGGGTATTTTGGGGGTACAAATACATCAGGATTTCAGTCAGTAATGCCTAATTTTAGAGATGTGGATGGTACTTATAACCCACTTATAAATGAAATTGCTTATTTTTACTCATCAACTATTAATCCATTAAATAATGAAATTTATGCACTTGAGATTGATGTAACTGAAGGAGCAGTAGTTTTTGATATTTTAAATAAAAAATTTGGATTTTCAGTTAGATGTATAAAAGATTAAATTTACAAAAAATGAATGATATAATAGAATTAATAATTGATGAAAATGATATTGATGCTGGATTGGATGGCATTGCATTGGTTAATAAACCAGCAATAGAAGTTGATTTTCATTTTTTCAATAAAGAAGAAATAAATAAATCTAATCATTATGTTTTATCAGAGGAAGAAACCCCAAAGGTAATTGAAATGTTTGCATCTTATGGTGAAACACAATCAGATTTAATCAATCAAGGTTTTAAGATTGTTAAGGTAAGAGATATTGGAAAACAATTATTTGCCGATATAAGTGCTGAACCAAATAAAGATAGTGATATTGCTGATACCCCTACTGTAAGGATTAGATATAAATATGTTGGTCCGAAAGATGAAAAGAATAGAGTATTCTGTGGAGAAATGATGACACTTAATAGGGTTTTTAGAAGAGAAGATATTATTACTATGTCCAATAAGAGTGTAAATGAAATTGGTCCAGATGGTTATGATATATTTGAATGGAGGGGGTCTTATAATTGTAGGCATAGATGGGTTGAATTAACCTATGCAAAAGAGGGTACAATCATTAATAGTGCAAAGGTAACAAGGGGGTTGATTACAGAGAAAGGTGTTCCTGGACCTGATACAAGGACAGATGCAACAATAGCAGCAGGCAATACCCCACCAAGAGATGCTTTTGCAAAAATTGATGAATTATATGAGTTTGAAGAATCAATTACAGATTATCCTCAATATATCAAAGATAATGCAGCAAAGGCATTGAAGTGGTTTAAGGATAACAATAACCCCAACAATTGTATGACACAAACTGGAAAAATAAGAATGAACCAACTTGCCAAGGGGGATCCAATATCAATTAATACCATAAAAAGAATGAAATCTTTTTTAAGCAGACATAAGGTTGATTTGCAATCATCAAAATCTTATGAGGATGGTTGTGGTTTATTATCAATTGATGCTTGGGGGGGAATTGAAGCATTAGATTGGGCAACAAAGTATTTAGATAGAATGGAAAATGAGGATACAACAAATATGCAAGAGTTTGCCATTGTTGATGATGAAAAGAAGTTATTGGTTGGTCCAGCAATGATACCAAATAAAATGATGGCAAGAAAGGATTTTGCAACCAATAATATTTATTTTGTTTATTTTTCAGAAGAAACTATTGAAAAGTTGCAAAGAAAATTTATGACAAATAAATTATTGGATGCAGCAAATGTTGAACACAAAAATCAATTTGTGGAAGATGTTACAGTTGTGGAGAGTTGGATTGTTGAAGATGCCACATTTGATAAGCAAAAAAAGTATGGATTTGATAACCCCGTGGGTACTTGGATGATAATTATGAAAATAAACAATGATAAAATCTGGGAACAAGTTAAGTCGGGGGATTTAAAAGGATTTAGTGTTCAGGGATATTTTGCAGAAAAAAAAGTGCAAATATAGGACAAATAAAATAAACTATATATTTATATAAAAATAATTATGAGAAACATAATAAAAAAACTTAATCAACTTTTAAGATTGAATTTTAATTCATACAAAACCGTAGGTGGTGGAGAACTAATTTGTGAAGATGAATTAGAAATTGGTGCAGAGATATATGCAATCACCACAGATGGTCAATTACCAGCAAGTGATGGACAATATGAGTTAGAAGATTCAACAATTGTAAAAGTTGAAGATGGTATAATCAAAGACATTTCATACGAAGAAAACAAAATGGAAGAAAACCAAGAAAACGAAGTAAATGCTATTAATGATTTCACAAAAGCATCATTAAAAGATGGTACTATATTAGAATCCCCAACATTTGATGTGGGTGAGAAAGTTGATATAGTTGATTCAGAAGGCAAAAAAACCCCAGCACCTGATGGAGAACACGAAATAATGTTAAAAGATTCAGAAGGTAAAGAGGTAAAAATTAGAATAATCACAGAAGGTGGGATAATTAAAGAAAGGATGAATGTAGAAGAAATGGCTGACTTATCTGAAAATGATGTAGTTGACAATGTTGATTTACAAGATTTCTTTAAATCTATTGGTGGAATATTGAAAAATATGGAAGCCAGAATGATTGAAATGGAAAAGAAGTTTGAAACTATGAACTCACAAGTTGAAAAGTTTTCAAAAACCCCAGCCGGAGAGCCAATTATTCAACCAAGAAATATTGGTTCTGAATTAAACCAATACAGAAATGATAAATTTGCAGAATTAAGAGCCATTAGAGGTGGTGCTTATAAAAAATAAACATAAACAATAAAATTAAATAAAATGAGTAATAACAAAAAATATGATTTTTCTTTTGATTTAGCAGGTCTTGCAACTTACACAGATGAAGTTGGGGGTCAGTTAATCCGTAGAGCAATCTTAGAAGGCGAAACAGCAAAGATTATTCGTGTGCAGCCTGGTATTAAAGGAACACAAGCAATAAATTTGTTAGACAGCACCCTTGTCGTACAAGAAGGTAGTTGTGGATGGAACACATCGGGTGCTACAACCTTTACACAAAGGGATATCACAGTATGTGATTTAAAAGTAAATGAATCATTATGTCCACGTGACTTGAATGATTATTGGTTAGGACAATTGTTACAGCCAGGTTCATATAATGAAACTGTACCATTTGAAGCACAAATTGCTGAATTGAAAACCGCACAGATTTCTCAATATATTGAGAATTTGATTTGGGGTGCATCTTCTGCAACAACTTGTTTCTCTGGATTTAAGCAATTGTTGGCACAAGTAGGTTCAGGTACTACCGGTAATGCTGGTAATATTGTTGTAACTGGTCAAACTGCTTTGACATCAACAACTGCATTAGCACAAGTTGATAATTTAGTTACTGTAATACCTGATGATATTGCAGATGCTGATGATTTAGTAATCTTTATGTCACATGCTAACTATCGTAAATACTTAATCAACTTTAGAACTGCAAATTACTTCCACTTCTCCCCAGACCAATCTTTTGCGGAGATGAGAACTTTCCACCCAGCAACTAACATTTTAGTTCACCCAGTTGGAGGTTTAAATGGTTCTAACTTGATAGTTTTATCAAAAGCATCATATATGTTTATGGGTACTGACTTGCTTTCTGATTCAGAAAGTTTGAGAATGTTCTATTCACAAGATTTTGATGAGGTTAGATTAAGAGCTAACTTTAAGGTAGGGGCACAGGTTGCTTTCCCAGAATTTATAATCACTAATGGTTTAGCGTAACCAAATAAATAACAATAATGAGGGGGTGTAAAAGCCCCCTCATATAAATAAAAACATATAATATGAGTTGTACTAATTGTCTTATTACATCTGCAATTTGCAAGGGATGTAGAGATACTGTTGGTGGTTTAAAAAGTGCATATGTTTTGGCAGGTTCAATCACAGGTATTACATATACTACTGGTAGTATTACTAATATAGATGGAACTGGTACTTGGTATGAATATCAATTAGAGAAAAACACATCAAGTTTTACAGAAACAATCACACCATCATTAGAAAATGGAACTGTATTCTACCAACAAGAGTTGGTTATGGTGTTTAATAAATTACGTCAATTGGTTCAAAATCAATTGATTAAATTAGCACAATGTACAGAATTAAGAGTAATCGTTGAATCAAATGAGGGGACATTTTTCTTATTAGGTCTTGATTTTGGTATGGCATTATCAGCAGGTAGTGCTAGTACAGGTTTAACCTTTGGGGATAGAAATGGATATACTGTAACCTTAACTGGTTTTGAAAAGGAGCCAGCAGCTGCATTTGACACAACATTGACTTTAGCCCAAATTCTTACTGGTTTTGGTGGATATACACAATGTTCGTAAGATAAAATACATATAAAGGGGGTGAGTTAGTTCTTACCCCCATATTAATTTAATCCATTATGAAATTCAATAATTATAAAGGTAAAAATAACATAAGGTGGGGTATATTAGGGAAGCAAACAGTATATACTGCACAGCCAGTATTACAAGAAAAAAAAGAAACACCCTTATCTTTTGAGCCATTTAACTCAAAGAAAAATGATTTTGTAAGGATTGATTTAATACCAAGATTTATTGTTGGTGGTGGTGAGCCAATAACATCCCCATCCCCAACTCCAAGCATAACTGTAACTCCAAGCATTACACCAACATCAAGTATTACACCTACTCCTACGGTAACTACAAGCATTACACCAACATCAAGTATTACACCTACTCCTACGGTAACCCCAAGTACAACACCTTTACCTGCATTAGAAATTCAATATTTAACAATTGCTGGTGGTGGTTCTGGTGGTGGATTTCAACGTGATGGTGGTGGAGGTGCAGGTGGATATAGAAGTTCTGTTTCTAGTGAAACATCTGGGGGTGGAGCAAGTGCAGAAGCAAAGATAACAGGTGCAACTGCAACAAATTATACAGTAACAGTAGGTGCAGGTGGTGCTTCACAGGCAAATGGTTCAAACTCTGTATTTTCAACCATAACATCAACTGGTGGTGGTAAAGGAGGAAGATATGTAACACCAGCACAAAATGGTTCATCTGGTGGCTCTGGTGGAGGTGGAGGTGGAGAAGGTTTTAGTGGTGGTGTACCTACTGGTGGTGCTGGAACTGCAAATCAAGGTTTTGCTGGTGGTAATGGTGTTAGTAATAATGGCACAGGTGGTTGGATTGCTGGTGGGGGAGGCGGTGGTGCTTCTTCTGTTGGTACTAATGCAAGTGGTAATAATACAACAAATAACACACAAACACCTGGTAATGGAGGTAATGGTGTATCATCATCAATAACAGGTTCAGCAATTGCAAGAGCAGGTGGTGGTGCAGGTGCTGGTATAAATTCAGGTGGGGTAAACATTTTTGGAACTGCAACTGGTGGTGGTGGTTCAAATGCTAATGGAACAGCAAATACTGGTGGAGGAGGTTCTGGTGGAGCAAATGCAGCAGGTGGTTCAGGAGTTGTTATAATAAAATATCCAGATGCATATACAATCACAGTAGGTGCTGGTTTAACCTCATCAGAAACAACATCAGGTGGATTTAAGATAAGAACATTTACAGCAGGTAGTGATACAGTATCATTTGCTTAAAATTAAAATAAAACAAAAAATATGGCACATTATGCATTTTTAAATGAAAATAATATTGTAACAGAAGTTATTACTGGAAGAAATGAAGGTGAATTAAATATTGATTGGGAGGCTTATTATGGTGAAATAAGAGAACAAGTTTGCAAAAGAACATCTTATAATACACATTGTGGAAATCACAATGGTGGGGGTGTTCCTTTTAGAAAGAATTATGCAGGAATTGGATATTCTTATGATGAAGACATTGATGGGTTTATCCCCCCACAACCATATCCATCTTGGTTATTAAATATGGATACAGGATGTTGGTCATCCCCTGTTCCTTATCCAGAAGAAGAGGGTTTTTATACTTGGGATGAAGAAACTTTATCTTGGGTAAACAATACTTTATAAAAAAAACAATATGTTAATAGTAAGGAGGGCTGATACAAACAACTTGGTTGTTACAATGTCTATGAATAGAACATTAAACAATCCATTTTATTTATTTTCATTTCAACATATTGCTTCAAATGAGTTTGTTAGATTTTATCCAACAGTCTTATCAAGCAATACAAGATATGATTTAATTAGTTTTGTGGAATCAACAACACAGAACCTATCTCTTGTGCCTCCTGCTGTTACTTTTCCTTATTTGGGGCAGTATTACTACTCCATATATGAAATGGCATCTAGTGGCACGACAAACCCCTTAAATGCCTATTCAAAATTGGAATCAGGAAGGGCTTGGCTTATCAATGAAAATGATAATGATGAAGATTGTTATTATGATGAATACATAAGTGATAATGAGATTGATGAGAAAGATATATATGTTGATGATTGTGATGCAGCAAGTCCAACACCAACACCAACAATTACAGCAACACCAAGTATAACACCAACCCCTACTATAACTATAACACCAACAAGAACACTAACACCAACTCCAACACCAACTTGTGGAACATTTACAACACAATATTTAGAGGTAAATCTTCTTGGTTGTGCCAATTTTGATTTAAAATTATATAATAATCCTAATTTAACAGGAAATGCAAATGCTATTTGTGATTATGTTGTTTCTGGAACTGCAACAGGGGATCAAGGAACAGTATTTAGTGGTACTGAAACAATTGCATCAGGGGATCACACTCATACTTTTAATTTAAATCCAGTTTTGCAACCCCAAGAATGTGTGATATCATTTAGTGTTGAATCAATTACACCACAATGCCCTTGTGTTAATGTTATTTATACCCCTTAAACTTTTGCTAAAAACATAGATATTTATAGATATGATAAAAAACACAATGGATCGAATTGATTTTATGGCAGCAGAAGTTGTCCAATATCAAGAAATCATCAAACAGAAAGAATGGGTATATTGGGGATTTGATAACTACTTCCCAAATCACTTATTAGCGTTATATCAAAATAGCCCCA
>Ga0209229_10000373_pt1 | contig 18124 bp, 8 predicted proteins | sample SanBayMetagenome_FD_187466 | JGI IMG/M metagenome (GOLD analysis project Ga0209229, IMG submission 187466) | Freshwater and sediment microbial communities from dead zone in Sandusky Bay, Ohio, USA (SPAdes) (version 2) | ecosystem: Environmental > Aquatic > Freshwater > Lentic > Sediment | place... | reverse complement strand
CAAGACAGTCAACTTAGTCCGTCGCACCGGATTATTTATTGAACCTCTGGGCAAACTGGAAAACTGGCTGAAGAAAAAAGGGAATCAGATGAGTGATGGGATTGCCAGTAAAATCACCGACCTAGATACAACTATTCAACACCTCAAAGATAAACCCGCAGGAGGGATTGAGTTGATCGTCGGCAAAATTACAGGTGGCATTGTCAGCCTGTTCTCTTTTATAGCCAAAGGGGTAAATGATGCCCTGGCTGTCGCTAAAACCGAAGGTAAAAAAGCTGCGCTGTCCGCGTTAATTAAAGGTCTGTTCGGTGGTATCTTTGGTAGCGTCAAAGGATTCTTTGACCTGGTTAGCGGGAAGAAGAAGAAAGATCAGTTAAAATCCCTGACCGCGTCTCAAATTGGTGCTACGGCCACAAATGCGAAGGAACGGATGGCATTGCTCAAACAACGTACCGCCCTCAAACCAAAGGATAAGGCTTACGTCACTGCGTTAGAAGCTCAAGATCGCCTAAATAACTTAAAGAATCAGAAGATAATCAATCCCGTCAGAGTTGCCCGTGACGAGGCGATTGTCAAAGGGACTTCGATGAAGATCGATAATTCTGAGAATGTGCGGAAAGCTCTGTCACCATTTACTGTACTGACTTCCCAGTTAGGAGACAAATTAAGAGGTTATGCAACCAAACGAGGAGAAGCTGTCGAGGCGATGAAACAGGAGGCAGCAGTTCCAGTGCCACTGTATCAAGATGCAGATCGATTTAGTCGTACAGCCATGTCTCAACTTTCGGATGAAGAAAGAGCTAATCGAACCAGAGAACGTCAAAGCCTGGACGAACCAAACAGGGAATTAGTTACACAAGCTCGATTACAAGAACTTATTGCCGTACAGAAGTCACAGATAGGAGATATTGGAACGACCATAAAGAGTGACCCTCGATATAAAGATATTCAAAATCAAATTGAAGCGAAAAAACTTGGGGTTCGAGAGATTCAAGCCAGAATGACCGATCGAACAAATCAATCTGTGGCTGGATTAACCCAGAGCCAGTACATAGAACGAAGAAAGGCTGGAGAGAAAGACAGAAATTTAGTCATGGCGGCAAATGCCGAAATAGAAGCATTCAAGTCATCTCAAATTTCGATGCTTGAAAACAAAAAAATAGCCGAAATCGAGGAACATATTAAGTTTCTGGAATCGAAACAAAAGGTAATCAACCAAGATCGGATTGCAGGTCGAAGCGTCGTTTCTGTCGATCAGCCTATTGTCCCAGTATCTCGACGCGGAAAAATAGGTTTAGCAGGAGCAACAGGAGCGATCGCAGGGGGGGCGGCTTCCGCGATGGAATGGATTGGCGGAATTGGTAAACCGAAGCCAATACCAACACCCACTACCGAAGCGGTAATTCCGTCGTTAAGTCCCTCTGTTACCACTAAGCCTCTAACAGAGGAACCATCTGAAGACTATGCAAATATTCAAAAGCAATACGAAGCTCTTGCCAGTAAAGATATGACAGGCATGGATACAGACGCTCGTAGAAAAGCTAGGGTTGAACTGAGTCAGTTAGAAGCTCGGTTAAACCAACAGGTAGCAACTCCCTCTCCAGCGTCTCCTTATGTTCCTCCCAAACCCATAACAGAAGAACCTGGGGATTATGTAAGTGTTTACAAGCAATATAGATCCCTAGCTCGTCAAGACACTGGGGGGATGGATGTAGATGCTCGAAAACAAGCTGTGGTTGAATTGATCCGACTAGAATCCCAGCTAATCCAATCGGGAGTTGAATATACCAAAGCCACTAGCGCGACGACCGAACAACTCCGAGAAAGCGAAAAATCCCTGCTAAAAAACAATCAACTTCTTCAAGAAACTCGACAAGAAGTTCTAAAAGAAGTTGATGCGTTAACTCAAAAGAAAGGGGTTCAAGAGAAGATCCAACAAGCAATCAGAATAGAATCCCATGTCCGTAGCTTGGAAGCGAATATCGTCTCAGAGCAGTCTTTAAAAGGTGGAGGCAATAAAGAATTAATTAAAACATGGGAAGCTCAGGCTCAAAAGATCAGGGCAACTTGGAACGAAACCATTAATAGTATTGACAAGAATTTAGGGGGTCTAGCGGTATCGAGACAGCAAGCTATAAACGCAATGATCGGGACACCTAGCGAAGTCGTCGAAAAGAATATTACGCCCGTTCAATCGATCAAACCTCCAGACAAACCCCTAGAAAGAGTTCCCCAGAGATTAACTCCTGAACCCATACAAGACTATACGAGTGGTTACAAAAAATATGCTCAATTAACTCAGCAGAACATGGTAGGGATGGGTACAGAGTCTCGGAAGAAAGCAATTATTGAGTTGATCCAACTAGAAGCTCAGTTAGCCCAAGCTGGGACAAGATATACCGAAGTAACAAAAGTTACTACCGAACAGTTGAGAGAAAGTGAGCAATCCCTGTTAGAAAATAATCAACTTCTAAAAGAAGGTAGACAGCAAATATTAAAAGAAGTTGATGCTTTATTGCAAGAAGAAAATGTCCGAGAAAAGATTCAACGGGCAGTAAGAGCAGAAGCATTGGTTTATAGTTTAGAGGCTAATATTGCGTCAGAAAGATCGCTAAAAGGCGGAGGGAATAAAGAATTAATAAAAACATGGGAAACCCAAGCCGAAAAAGCTAGAGGATTCTGGAAGGAAACAGTTGAGAGTATTGATAAGAACTTGGTGGGATTAGCTTACGACGCGGCTAAATATGGTTATCAAATTCAAAAAGGAATCTCAGAAGGATCTCCTGGCCCATCCTTAGAAACCCGCGAGAACTGGGAACAAACGAGTGAGTCTGTACAGCAGAATCTTCGAGATATTGTTCCAGTCGCAAATATCGCAGGGGAAATGATCGAGAGTGACTTCAAGGAAGCTGCTCATAGCGTGGGCGGGAGTATGGAACTGATCGAACATGAGGCAAGACACGCAGCCCATGTCGCAGAAGCTAGTTTAGAGCAGATATCTCAGCAAGCCATTGAAGATCAGCACAGATTAGCCCAACTACAGCAACAAACTTCCCACACTGCCGCACCAAAAGAGAGAGGTCGGATGGGAGCTAACTTCGGTGGGGCTGCTTCCCACGGGCTGAAAACTGCACTGGCGGTAGGGGGAGCGATAACGGGGATGGGGTATGCAGTACAGGGTATTGGTTCCTCCCTGCAAACTTTAGGGATTGTCAGCGAAGAAACTGGACAGCAACTCTATAAACTCTCTGAATTTTTCAACATCTTCAGTTCAATCGGCATGGCTGTTACTCCGATGATGGGTGCGATTGGATCTGCGATGGGTTTCATTGTGAGTTTAATTCCGCTTATCTTTAACCCCGTAACGCTAGGAATTGGTCTAGTTATCGGGGGATTATTCCTATTGAACGCGGCGATCGCCAAGGTGACGGGAACTGATTATGCCGGGGATATGATGGCTAATTTATTGGCTCCGTTCCAGGGAACGATTAATTCAATGAAGCAGTCTGTCATGGGTCTAATTGAACCATTTAAACACGCCCTTGAACCTGTGATTGGAATATTCCAAGGCTTGTGGGAAAAGATTGCCCCATCCGTCGAAAAACCTGTTGATCAGATTAAATCGGTTTGGCAGGGATTGGTTGACTTTATCTCAGGGATTTGGAACCAGTTAGTAGGAATTGTTGCTAAAGCAATTGAACCCGTTACCAATCTGTCGGGAGGATTTCAAGGGGTTACGGATACGATTCAAGGAGCATGGCAAGGATTTAGCTCTGGCTTTGGAGGACTATTATCCCCTGTGTTACAAACGGCGGAGCAAGTGGGGGGCGGTTTAGTCAATTCCTTGAATCATGGGGCTGCTGATGTGACCGCTCAAGCATGGACAAGAACCGCCGGATCAACTCAAGAAAATATGGAATCTCTTGTCCCTATTGCTAAAAAAGTTGGAGGGAAAGTATCGGATCACCTTGAAATCCTGTCTCACGATCAAAATTTCAGTTCTATTTTGAGTGAACTCAAATCATCAAAAGCAGATCCCAGGGATCTCATGGCGACCTTGGAATCTATGTCTCCAGAAAAACGAGCCATGGGATTCGCAATGGCGGAAAAGAGTGGGGTAATGCCAGCCCCGGTAATGAATATACTGGCTAAAAAGTTGATCAAATCTGGGAAATTAGACAAGGAACAGTTAGAAGAAGCTCGGATGACGGTTGATCCAGATTATTCACTTAGTCTGCAATTCGCACGGCTAAAAGTTGAACTCATAAAGTTAAGAGTAGCAATAACGGCTCTTGATTTACTTAAAAAACCCGGGGAGATTGTAGCGTCTTATGCCATGTCTGGTTCTCAGCTTGCAACTGGAGTCGCAGGATTTTCAATGATGAGACAGAAATCGCAACCAGAAAGACAGGTAGGTTTCCGAGCGTCTTCTGCAAAGGAATTGCCTAAAATCGACACATTTAGCGAGAAAATTAGCAAAACTTTCACTAATTTAAAGGGTCAGTCTCAAGCTCTATTTACGCAGATGACGGTTCAGTTTGGAATCTTCTCTCAAGCGGTAACTGCGTTTATGTTGGCGAACCCGTTAGCGATGATCGGTGTCGTTCTGGTTGGGGTATTGGCATTGCTTGAGCTTGTCACTCCTCAATTCAATGTCTTAGGAAATATTATCGGGACACTTTTATACCCATTTGCGTTTGTCTATGGATTTATTCGTGGAATTGCGGAGCAGATATTTGGAGTAGAGCAAGTTCAATCATTCTTTGAACAAATGGGAAGCTCTATCACCTTTATCCAAACAGCGATATTGAATATTTTAAAACCCGCTCTATATATCGGAGATACGATTGATACGATTAAGGATCATTTTGGGGACGCGGCTTCAGCAGGAAAAATATTCAGTGCTATATTTACTCAAATTATCACAATCGGGGGTCAGGCTGTAATTTCTGCTTTGTACTTGGCTTGGTCTGGGTTTGTTATGAAATTCCCAGCAATATTAATGGGATTAGTCTCGTCAGCTATGCACGTCGCCACGTTATTAATTAACTCTCTAAACCATAATCCAACAGAGCGAATCCCCGAAGCCTGGGAGGGTATGGTATCTAATATTATCGGACAATTGTTTAAGCTCACGAAGTATGCTTTCCGATTTGGTTTTGTTATTGCAAAAAACTTTATTAGTGCAATAGTAATCGCAAAAGATTCTGTTGTTCAGATGCTTAATTCTGACTGGATGAAGCAAGCAAAAAGTAACGCTATCGCGGGATTAAACTTTATCGGGACAGCTTGGATTGGCGTGATGGGACGAGCTAAAGATTCTGTTGTTCAGATGCTTAATTCTGACTGGATGAAGCAAGCAAAAAGTAACGCTATCGCGGGATTAAACTTTATCGGGACAGCTTGGATTGGCGTGATGGGACGAGCTAAAGATTCTGTTGTTCAGATGCTTAATTCTGACTGGATGAAGCAAGCAAAAAGTAACGCTATCGCGGGATTAAACTTTATCGGGACAGCTTGGATTGGCGTGATAGAGAGTATGGGCAGAGAAGCACCAGGAGTTCTCACTTCTATCAGCCGATTTTTAGTACAAATACTAAAAGATCCACTCATTATTTTCAAGAAGATATTCAAGAAAATAATGACTCCTTTAGTCAGGTTTATTAAGAAAATAGGAAGCCTGTGGGATAGATGTATCAATATCATCAAGGATTCAATTGGGAATATTGGTTCTTTCTTCTCTAACGGATTCGACACCGCAAAAGCCGTGGTCATTGGGTTCGTAACTTCCGTTGGTGACACCTGGAATAATTTTATAGAATTTATAAAAACTTCCGTCAGCAACGCTTCTTTCTGGGTTCAGTCGGGATTTGGTAATTTCTTAACTTTAATCGCCACCAAAATATCTGACACTAAAGCTGCCTGGAGTTTATTTGTTGAGAATATCAAAGCCACTGCTGGCACTATCAACGAAACAGCAATGGCGGGTTTCAGTAAAATGATGACTCCAATCTTTGACTTTATTGTCAAGATCAAAGATACTTGGAATGAATTTACAACTAATTTCCAGACTTTCTTGAGTGGGATTCCACAAATGGCAGCCGACACGGGAGTTCAAATTGTCACGGCATTCACGGGAATCACAACTGCAATCACGGAGGGCATTGCCGGAGCTTTTACTACCGCTATTGATCAAGTTAAATTAGCTTGGACAAACTTTACGGGGTGGTTTGGAACAGTTCTTAACCCAGTTACAGATGTCGCAGAATCCATTGGAACCAAATTAGTTAATTTCTTGAATCATGGGGCTGCTGATGTGACTGCTGAAGCATGGGATCGAACTGCGGAGTCGGCTCAAAAAGATATGAAGTCTTTAATTCCAGTCGCAACAAAAGTTGGTAGCGAGGTATCTGAGCAGTTATCCATATCTGTTGGTGATGACGGTTCCTTTGATAGTTTCAAAGAGAATATCGGCTCCACATTAGGGGATATGGCGAAACTGTCAGGAGGCGCGGCTCTAACGCTTGCTGGTGGCTTTGGAGTTCGGCAATTAAACAATAGAATGGATTCGGCTTCTAATACGACTCACGCAGAAAGATATAAAAAGATATCTAATGGTATCGAGAAAGCAGCTTTGTATGGAAACGCTTTTAACGATATAGCCGAACTAACGGGAGTTGATTTGCCAGGGTTTGTTGACCCATTAATTAAAATCACGACAACAGTTGGTGTCCTCGGCGACGTTGCCACTGAAGTTATTCCATTCTTGATGACAGGGTTAACTGCCCTGGGTCTACCCTGCGGAGTCTTAGTCGCAGCCATCGGGGGTATAGTTTTAGCGATCGGAGGATTATATCTGGCATGGCAGAATGATTTATTCGGGATTCAAGAACTGACGTTTGGGGCGATTGGTAAAATTAAATCGGCTTGGACAAACTTTACTGGTTGGTTTGGGACTATCCTGCATCCCACGACTAAAGTAGCTAAAACTACCGGAACCAAGTTAGTCGAATCCTTGAATCATGGGGCTGCTGATGTGACTGCTGACGCTTGGGATCGTACCGCAACGTCAGCTAAAAAAGATATAAAATCTATTATTCCAGTAGCGAAAGAGGCTGGGCATAAAATCGTAGATAATTTAACTCCAGAGAATACAAATCCATTTGATAAATTAATGGATTCTTTTAAGGAAAACATTAGTAAAACAATGGATTTCTTTAAAGGAAATAATCAGTCTATAAACCCAAATAAAATTCAGGCCACTATTCCTATTACCGAGGAAACCGAACAACAAAGTATAGGGAGCCTGGTTCCAAATAATACAAATCCATTTAGTAAATTAATGGGTTTCTTTAAGGGATGGGGTGGGCAGCCCGAAGATCCGAATAAATATCCGGCTCAACTTCGTTCGGGAAAATCGTCTCGAATTTCTTTTACCAGAGAAGAACAAGCTCCCCAAAATGGTTTTATGGGATTCTTTAGCAAGTTCTTTGGAGGAGTTAAAGAATTAACGGAAAAAGTGCAACCCGTCACGTTTGATTTTTACGATCAGCTAGATCAAGCTATGACCGTTGCTGACAAAATGGGAGACGATAAAGCCTTCGGAGCATTATCAGAATTACAGATCAAAAAACGGGGTTTAATCACGACTGACGATATTGCGAATCTGTACAAATTCGGGAAGGCGGGTACTTTACTGGGTAATCAGATCACTAAGCTAAACCGGAAGATGGCAGGTAAACGGTTGACCGATGCGATTATGGGCGGCGACTGGAAAGCGGTTAAGAAGGAAATCGCCAGCAGTGAGATTGCAGATTTTTTCCGAGACGTAGCTTATCAGATTGGTGATGCCACTCAGCAGGTTAGCGATGCGATCAAACCGTTTACCGAGGAAGTGGCAAACAATATTCAAAGGTTACAGCTTGACGTTTCCCCGATGGAATTAATGTCTCAAGGGCCGAAAGAAATGGCAGTCCAAGCAGGAGTGATTGGTGATAGTTTACTGATGTTCGTCAAAGAAGGTGGGATGGCTCTACTTCACGGCGATGTAGAGAAGTTCAAGGGTTCTTGGGGGGATTTAACGACAAACGTACAGTATTCCGTTGGTCAGATGATTGCAGCGTTCCAGAGTTTTGCTATTACAACGATTGCTGTTGGTATCTTCGCAGTAACATCGATCAGTCCGATTTTGCTGGTAATAATGGCAATCGCCTTCTCTGTATTCGCATTGATGAAGAACTTCTTGGGACTCAGAGATATCATTGTCGGATTCGGTAGAACAGTTTACGCGATTGGTAATATCGTCCTGGGAGTATTTGAATTAATCGGGGACTTAGCTAAAGCCACAGGTCGGGTTCTTAAAGGGTTGTTCACCTTAGATGTTTCGGAAATCAAAGCCGGATTTGATGATTTTAAATTGGCGTTTACAGGATTCCAGGGAGTTTTGGATAAATTTGTCCCAATATTAAAAGAAGGATTAGGGCAAATTGGAGATGGCTTCAGGAAGATGGCAACGGATATCGCTAAATTCCTGGGTGATTCCCGTGATGTCGTTGGCAAAGTTTTTGACGCGATCGCCAATGCTGCCAAGGGTGGAATGAATGATTTAACGGCTTACGTCACCGTTGGATTCAGTAATTATATGGAAACTGTCCGCAAGAATTTCCCTGTATTCAAAGCTGAAGTTGAATTACTAATTCAGAAAATGGGATTTGCAATCTATGAGGCTATGCAGGAAATTCCGATTAAGATTCTCGGGGTATTTACGGGATTGGGTGAAAAGATTAAAAACGTCTTTAAATCATCTGGAGAGATCACACCCCCGACAATTAAATTAAATTTCCTTGACGATTACTTCGCCACAGTAAAGAAAAACCTCCCAGAATTTAAAGCGGAAGTTGCAAAAGTGATGGGGCAAATTTCTTCTCTGTTCGCCGAACCGTTTGTGGAAATTCCAAATCGTTTACGAGAGTTTCAAGCATCAGCCGAAAGGGTGTTTGAGCAGATCATCCAGAAAGCTAAAGAGCTAAAGCAATTTTTCTCAGGGATTGGGAACACCATCGGAGGTTTAACCAGTGGGTTTAAATCCATCTTCGGTAAAGCGTCGGGCATCGGAGACGCGGTAAAACAGGAAGTTACCAAGATTGGGAATGTGGCGCAAGAAGTTGGGAATGAGATCCTGCAACTAGAAAACCGGATTGATGGAGTTGGAGAGTTTCAGTTTGCCACCGTCGCTGTTGGAGATCTCGGCAGAGTTCAGACTTCCTTACAAGAAACTAGAGGAGAAGTTAACCTGTTTGGACTCTCTTTGGAGGAGTTGGGTAAATCCAAGTCTGCGGAAATGTTAGTCAACAGTTTCAAATCCGTCGCCGAGGAAACTCAAAATATATTCAATAAAACCTCAGATGAAATTAAAAATATCTTTGGGGAGATTTCTAATCTCATCCCCAGTCAACTAAAAGAGTCTTTACCTGAAATTGGTGTTGTATCTGACAAGATGGTGTCAATTTTCAAAGAAGCTGGCTCAGGGTTGAAGGTGGTTATGGGTGGGGTATTTTCAGTTTTACCGAAAGAAGCGCAGGACGTAATGGGTCAAGTGAAATTGAGTTTCACCGAACTCGTAACCGTCACCCAAACTCAGTTTGACAACTTGGGAGCTATCTTAAAAACCATCTGGGACGCTCCGACGACGGACTTCAAAGGAAATATGTCCGCGCTGGTTTCCGAAACTAAAGAAACCACAAGATTGATGGGGGAACATTTTATAGCGTTCGGAACATCGGTTTCCAATATGTTCGACTACATTGGCGAGCGCTCTCGCCAAGATATTCAGAAAGTTCAAAACTTTACCGAAATGATCGGAGATCGCTCTCGTCAAGATGTCGAAAAAGTCAAGAATGCTTTTTCCAATGCTGGTCAACATATCGCTGGGATGTTCAGAAAGACCGAAACCGAAGTTGCGGGTTCGATGCAAAAAATGGAAGTTCAGGCAGACGAAACGGGGCGAGTCTTGAAATCTAAATTATCAGAAAACTCCCCTGGAACAACCTCGCACATCCGCGAAAAATGGCAGAATCTACAGATGGATCTTGATGTCTTGATGAAAGAAATGGCGTTAACTGGAGACAGAACCGGAGAACAGTTAAGCCAATCTTTCGACGAAGCAGCGAATCGAGCTTATACATCTATGGGCAGGATTGAGGCTGCGTTAATTTCTGTTGAGAATCAAACCCGTGGCGTTGAATTACCAGGGTTCCACGCATCTCGATTAGTTGGACAGAATCAGACACCCCAGGTAGGTCGGCAAGCTAGTTTTGGTTCTGTAACCAGGGGCAGAAATGCTCATCAAGGTCGCCAAGGGCGAGAAAGATTAAACGCCGATGATTTAAGCATGGCTTCGGCAACATTAGGTGGGGCATTGGGCAACTTCTCTATGGCAGCAGCGACCCCATTGTTCTTGATTAACGATTTCGTAGATGTCTTCCAGGTGTTCGGGACAATGTTAGGCAAGATATCACTTCAAGGGTTGACGATGGGCAAAGTGTTCACGTTTATGGGAGCGGGAGTACAGTTTTTGACTGCCGGATTTATGTCTCTGATGACCGTCCTTGGCCCTATTTTGTTAATCGTTGGAGCAATCGCCCTAGCTGGGTTCTTGTTGTACCGTGCCTATAAAGACAACTTTATGGGGATTCAAACTTTAGTTGATGCAGTTGTAGCTGGATTTGTATCGTTTGGACAAACCCTTAAAGACGGGGTGTTCGGAGAAATTGGAGGATTGTTTAGTGTCTTCGAGTCCGAAGTCCGTGGAATATTCCAGACCCTCGGGGAAGTAATTGGGATGTTATTCTACCCGATTGGACAACTGATTACAGCCTTTAAATCCCTGTTTGGAATAAAAGATGAGGGAACTGGGCTGAAAGATTTCTTTGTGATGACTGGAAAAATTCTGGCGATCGCTATCTTAATCCCATTGAAGATCACCGTAGGGATTTTAAAGATTGCCATATCTGCTATATCTGGTTTAATTCAAGGAATGGTAGTAATTGGCGGGATCATTACTGCCGTTGTCTTAGCTCCGATTTACTTAGTGATCGGTGCAATTCAAATCTTGGTCGGAATTTTCCAAGTAATAAAATCAGTCATCGAATGGGTAATATCCAAGATGGGTGAATTAGCTGCGTCCACGACAGGGTTCTTGTCTAAGATTCCATTTGTTAGCCAATTCTTCAAACCCGATCCTAAAGCGACACCTCCTGGGTACAGAGAAGGGGGTTTGATTACAGGCCCAGGTTCAGGGGTTTCAGACAGCATACCGATCATGGCTTCGAGTGGGGAGTTCATAGTGACGGCAGCAGCGACCAAGGCTAACTACCCATTGTTGGAAGCGATCAACAATGGGGAGACAACGAAAGTTTCATCCCCGATGGTAATGCCTCCTACTCCTCCAGTGATGGTTCAAGCTCCTGTCGTTGCCACCGGAGGGTTATCTGCGGGGAACACTGGCGGATCATCAGAACCAATTCAGGTACATCTTCATATCGGAGAGGTAAATATACATGGCGCACAGAACGGGACTGAGGCGGCTAACGAGTTCTTGGATCAAATTGGGCCGCAACTAAGACGGGCGGTTCTGGATATTTTAAGAGACTCGATTGAATTTAAGAATTAAGTTGAAATTTCTTTGGACAGGAATGTTGTCAAACAAATAATTTAATTTTGCCGTTGTGGTAATATTTCCATTAATTAACGGAAATACTATCACAATGCTGAACTTTAAATTACTCAAGATCGTTTTACTGATCATCTGTATTGGTGTTCAATTTATTCCTTCTCTCGCTATCGCGCAGGAAAAGGAAAGTGAAGCAGAAGAAGTCTGCACAGCAAAGAAAACGGGGATTACAAAAGAAAAGTATTTCTCTGAATATCCTACACTAGACGAGATCAGTAAACAGCCTAGCGATGAACAACGTAAATTAGAAGAATTGCTCAAAGACAAAGAACGACTCTCTAAAATCTGGGATAATTGCAAAGCATGATGAAAAAGATAATTTGTGAAGTCGAAACTTCATCGGGAATAGAGAAGACTGACGGCTGGAGAGTTTCAGATAAAATAGTTATCGTTCCTGGTCGGTTTGGGACTTCAATTGTCCACTCTGAAACCAATAGCCTGATCATAGCGAGTCGCAACACTTTCTCAGCGTTTATCGTGGGTTGCTTGATCTCTGTCACGACAAAAGATCTCCACGCCAATGTTGACGAATGGAATCCAACTGATAAAAAGAAGGTTTCATTTTATCAACATCAAACAGAAAGATGGAACAGCGTCTCCCTGAAGACAGAATCATTCCTTCTAAGAAGCGAAGTCTTGGTCAAGAACTTGCTGGCTCAATTTCTTTCAATTGTCTTGACTGTCCTTGAAATTCTGACACTGGAGTTGTTCAAGGAAGAAATCTCAACTTTAATTGATCGTCTAAACGACAGATTCGGGCGATGGAGTAACGACATTGAGAACAGAACCTCTAATATGCTGTTCTTTGATCTGATGCGGTGCGTCATGTCGATGTACAGTTCCTCTCTGTGTGGGAATCTTTCAGTCGAGAAAGAAGTTGCGGTTGCCAAACTAGGTGGGTGGCAATTGATCGAGAAACAACTGAAATTAATCGAGACGGCTTACGAAGGTAGACAACACCAACGTCTGCTAAAAGAGATTGATTATCTATACGATAATTTGATCTCAGATTGAATTAAAATCCACAAAAATAAAACTCTCCACAAAATATCTGGAGAGCTTTATTTTTATAGGACGGTCTTTTCAATTAATTAACAGAAACCAAATAACCTTCGTGCAAATTAACACCTTGAATAGTCCAAGTAAAAGAAGTTACTAAAGGCGGAATAGGTATAGACAGAACTACAGGAAGATATTCTGTAGCCGATTCTCCTGAGTTTGGGATCTTCAAGATTGTCATTGTCAATGGCTTTCCTGGTGCAATTGCATTAACGTCTCGTAAATCCAGAGTAATTTTAGCTTTTGTAGGACTGAATCCTGACATCATATATCCAAAAAGGACTTGACCACTTTTACTAGCCAAGACAGGAACTCGGACACTGCTGGATTGAGATTTAATTCTTTGCCCAACACCGTCGGCATAATACTTGTACGCCCACCAAACAGCCCTGCGATTAAACAGATCGTCAGGGGATATTAGCCCATCTAGTGCGTTATTAAAGCAGTTATTAATTCCGCCTTGAAGGGGTTCCCAACAGGCTTTAGCAGAGCCATCTGAGGATTCTGTTTCTGAGAGATAGCCAATCACGTCCCCTGGCTGGTATTGGGCAAGAGGGCCGACTATCTCATTGGTGTACAATTTCTGAATTTTTAGGGGTCGATATAGGGGGTTGCTCAGGAAGTTTTGTCGGGCAAAGGTAATCCGATCACTGATCGCCGCGATGTCGTAATCATTTAATTCATGCCACGACAGGAAATTAACTTCCAATCCTTGTGCCAAACAATAATCCAGAAAGGCTTTTAAGTCGGAAGCAGAGAACTTGGAGAAGCTGGGGCCACCGATTACCGCACCGGAACCTAATTCTTGACGTAAAACCTGGTACGCCCGTTTATATGTTTCAAAGAACTGCTCCCTAGTTCCTCCCCAGAATGGATTACTTAAATCGGGTTCATTCCAAACATCCCACAGGATTAACTTATCTTTATTCTGTCGAGCCAGTTGTCGAACATGATCTTCCCATTTTAGATAATTCTCGTAAGGCCACCCCATCGGTGAGCCATAGCCCCAGGTATCACTGAGGATTAATTGAAATTGAGAACCCAGTCCTGTAATTCGAGGATACAAATCTAGTCGAGAAGTTCGCCATAGATTCGGTTGCAATGGTTTAATTAAGCTGTCAGGAGGTCGGGTTGCGTCGATTCCATAAAGAAAACCACTCTGAGATTTTACTGGAGTTGTAGGTTGATTAAAGTTAACCGTTACCATTGCAGATTCCGTCGTTTGAGACAGTGACGGTTGACTTAATGCCAAGACAAAGACCAACAAAGTGATTGCACCAATACCCAACTTCTTTTTCATTTTTCTCTTATAAAATTAGTTTTCCTGTCTTGATATTTCCCATATAATTGCGGGAGATATTCTCGTCCAGCCCTATGAAAATAATATTGCTATCGGGGCGTGATACAATGATCGCACAAACAACGAACGGAATAAAACAAATGGACTTAAATAAAATCAAGGAATATCTAACCACAGCCAAAGAGAAAGGACAATTAACTTATCCTTATAACAGGTACGATTCGTGGCTTGTGAAAGAAGTACAAGATGTATTACAGTTGACAATGTCTTTGTAGATTTGATCTCTCGCGTTTGGTTGATTCATTATATTGTTTGCAGTGGAATAATTCTATATTACCTTGTAACGGCAACAAAGCTGATCACTAATACCGCTTTCAAATAAATTTGAAAGTAAAAACTATTTAAAACTTTAAGTCAGATATCTTGACTACTGATACCCAACAAAACATTGATTTCACGCAATTTCTTTTGTGAATCTTTGCATTCTTGACAACCATAACAACCCCCAATTGATTTAAGAAGTTGTTGCTTTATGGACATTAATTTATTTTTACTTAGTTTTCTATTTTTGCGAGATTTGTTGTTACTTGCCATAATTAGTAGATCCTTAACTGTATGTATTATACAAGAATATTGATCATGGTACTTCTGGAATTTCTGGAAAAGGTCGTGGTTATTTTCGTCCTTCCCTGTTAATTCAAAATGTCAAACTTGCTTTATAAAAAAGCAGAGTATAGAAATACGTCCATCCTCGGCTATTCCTGTCACTCCTTTGCGTTCCCGAAACCTTCTCTCTATCTATCAACCCCTCAGCGCACAAAAAATGAAGTTGAACACTGGCGTTCGTCGTCTTAATTCCCATGAGTGACGCAATTTCTTCGGTGGACGCACCATGAGGTTTACTTCTCATTTGATCAAGAATATTAAGAAGTCCGTGTCTGATCTCTCCTGCCAAGAAACTTTCCCTATTTTGATCTAGTATCCAGAAAGAGATAGGCAATGAAGCATGGGTAGTTGCCTGCTGAATGGATAGAATAATTTCTTTACTTGCTCCTGTGATAATAATGGGACATTCTGATCTTTTTAGCTCGTAAGCACTTTTGATTAACGAACTGGCGACAGATGGAACAACAATATCAATTCCCGTCATGTCAAATTGAATAATGTTGTTCTTAGTTGCTTCTGGATAAAAATCATCCTTTAAACCCGTCAACACATTAAATCGAGAACATTGTTCAATATCTAAAGATTTGAATGATTCAACCAGCTTTATCAATTTAATTTCTCTTGCCATAAAAACTCCTTGCTTGTAGTTTGAACTATTTTAAACAGAAATAGATTCCTTAAATCTGCTCATGGTACTTCTGGGATTTCTGGAAAAGATGGGAAATTTAAAGAAAGTTGAATCTCTCTAACTGAACTTTGATCTGAATTTGGGTTAAAGAATTTAAAAAAAGAACTTTTTTTTATTACCCTTTGGGTAATATTGGTTTGGGTTTGGGATGCTCCAGTCTCTACACCTTCATAGGAACTAACGTCCGTAACAGCCAGAACACCCTCATCACATACATTCTTACCCTCCTCATGATCAGAGTCAGATTCTATTACAACCTCTACCTTTCTATAGTGATCAACCAATCCCGTCCATAAGTCTTTGTGATCATATAAAGTCCCATTAGAAACTGTCACTCCAAATAATTCATTCGTCTTACTCTGGATCACCCGGATAAACTCTCTGGTTGTTTTAAACACTTTCTGACCCAGAGACTTTAATGCCTCTACAATCCTTTCCTTAGCCTCACAAGCTCTGAGATCGTTCTTATTGACTCTTAACTCACGGGAAGAATCTGAACCCTCTACAGAACGATCTGGAAAGCCACGGTAAGGAATATAGAATTTCCTAGATTCACAACACCTCGCCCAATCTCGACAGCGATTATATATTTTCTGTTTATGCTTACACCAGCGTTCGTATCCTGGGAGTGATTTGGCTTTCAGTTCCATCCAATCGATCAACCGTGTCCCAGATAATTTTTCAAATACCTTTCCGTAGTTTTGTAGGACTTTTAAGATTTCATTAGTTTGCCCAGATCCAGTCCAACCTACTTCCATCCTTGCGATTAAATCTAACTCCCACTCATTCGCATTCTTAGACCGTTGCTCCTCTCTCTTATAGTTAGGCTTCCATTTTGTCTCTGCCATGGCTTGTTCAAACAGTTCCATGTCTTGACGAGCAGCCGCCCAGTCCATCCAATCGCACCATTCTTCAATGCTGTTTCCAATTTTGGTTAAATCGTCCTCTACTAGATATCCGCCCGACTGGAGGGGTAAGCGATGCCCGTTGTACTCGCTGAAGGTTCCTGTTTTAGCAAAAGCCTTAGTGTTCGGGAATGGTTCTAACTGTCCTGGCTTAATGATGAATCCATCTTTCTCTAACTGAGAGCGAACCGTGGCTGCAACTTTGAATGTCGGCATCAATTTGGGAAAGGGGATAAACAGATGCAATCCTTCCGAATCAGACGACTGGCACAAGAAATGAGCCACTAGCCCGATCTTCTCTAAAGATCCGTAGATTCCATCCAATCCGATGTACGGAATCGCTAATGGGTGGTAAATAGAGCCTCTGTCAATATCGATCATTAGATACCAAGTCTCTTTGGTAAACCTCAATCCAACGATCATGTTCTCGTCTCTATATAGCTCCCATAGCAGATCATCGCTGATCGGGTATTTCTTTTGAGTTGTCCAATTTCCGTCCTTTCGCAGTATCCAATTGAAGCGGTACGGGAACCACGAAAAAAATCTTTCGGGGAATGTTGGCGTTGTCGGTAGATTGTGTGCTAGAGTCATAGTAACGATTTTTTGAAAGTTAATTATTTTTCCTGCGTTTGCTGAAAACAAACCAGGCTTTTTTTTGTCCAAATCTCAATTCGCGTTCTCCTAACCATAGCACATCGCCAGAGATAGGTGTCTATCGTAATAGAACAATTTCCTTGATATTAGAGCCATTCTTGATCAACAGCTTCCCGCCATTATCTATTTCTTTCCGCAAGTAAGCCTCGGTTGCGATAGCGCGACGTAACGCCTCTGTCTGGGAAATACCTAAGTCACGAGACAGTTGCTCAAGTTTGTCCGCTAGTTCCTTAGATAGATATATGGTCATCCGTTTTTCTCTACTGGACTGGTCTGCCTTCATTTTGCATCCTTCTATTTCACTGGCTATACTTTAGCACCGATTGAGTGTAATTGTAGTGAAACGTGAAGTCTTTGCGATCGACCGCAAAAAGTCCTACCTGAGAGCGGATCACCTTTTTGTTGACTTCAACAAAAAGGTAGGGAACACAAGATAGACAATCTGAATCATTTGGGACACCCTTAATACTTTACCGGATGGGAGTTCCAGCGATTTATGTCCGTTATTTGGGACACCCTCAAGCCCTGATTCTACCGTTCAGGGTTTCAACAGAAACTAAATACTGTCTTAGTTTGTGCTACGATCAACCTGTTTTGATATTTTCTGATTATATTTTTTGAATTACCCGACCTGCACTCCAACAAGTCGGGATTTTTATTCACTTTGCGACAGAATAATCATGCCAGATCAATTCTTGGATAAGTTCGTTTGTGGAGATTGCTTGTCTATAATGCGCCAAATCCCAGATAGTTGTCTGGATTTAGTTGTAACTTCCCCGCCCTATAACCTGAAAAATTCTACCGGAAATGGGATGAAAGATGGCAGAGGTGGTAAGTGGAAGAATGCTCAACTTGTGCATGGCTATTCAGACTGCGATGATAATATGCCCCACGAAAAGTATGTGGAATGGCAAAGAGAATGCCTATCCCAAATGATGCGTTTATTAAAAGATGATGGGGCAATATTCTACAACCATAAATGGCGAGTTCAAGGCGGTTTGTTGCAAGACAGGCAAGATATAGTTTCTGGTTTCCCTGTGCGACAAATTATCATCTGGGAACGAAAAGGAGGAATTAATTTTAACCCTGGTTACTTCTTGCCTATATACGAAGTTATTTAT
>Ga0209229_10000372_pt1 | contig 18125 bp, 23 predicted proteins | sample SanBayMetagenome_FD_187466 | JGI IMG/M metagenome (GOLD analysis project Ga0209229, IMG submission 187466) | Freshwater and sediment microbial communities from dead zone in Sandusky Bay, Ohio, USA (SPAdes) (version 2) | ecosystem: Environmental > Aquatic > Freshwater > Lentic > Sediment... | reverse complement strand
ATGGTCAGGGCAGCGGTAGCCTGACGTGATCGACATCGGGCGCCGGTAGACATCGCGCAGCGCCTGCAACCGACCCATGAACTCGGGCTTCATCTCCTGCTTGCCGCAGTGGCGGCAGCGGAACTCGACCTCGCTGAAGTTCGGGTAGTCGCGCCACTGCATGGTCACTTCGCCCGTCCAGTCACTTCGTGACGCCTTTGGACTTCTCAAACGTCCGCAGCCCACCGATGCCCAGCATGCCGGTGATCACGACCCACAGCAGATCCAGGTTCAACGTCGGCGGGGCGGGCCAGCCCTTCACCGCAGCGCCCCACGCCAGCAGCGGCTGGGCGATGGTGGCGTACAGGAACCCGACGCCGCCCGCCCAGCCGAAGAACGGGCGCCAGCCGGCCACGAAGATGGATGGGTGCGCCGCCTCGCGGGCGTTGATCTCAAGCTGCGCGATGACCTGCTTGAGTTCACCGTCCGCGGCCATCCGCACCAGTTCCATCTCCGCTTCGGCCTTCTTCTGCGGGTCAGGAACGAAGCGGTCCAGCAGCGTCTTGCCAACGTCCAGAATCGAGCCGAGGATCAGCGGGTTCATTTGTCAACCTTTTCGTCCAGCTTGTCAAAGATCCGCGCCAGCATCGTCTTGATCTCACCGATGTCGTTGCGGTAATCATCCTTGGTGACGTAGTAGTGCGGCATGTTGCGCACGTCCTTGTCCAGCACGCGGATGCTCTGGTAGATGCTGTTCAGAATCCAGCCGCCCAAGAAGCCGGCCAGGGTGACAGCCACGTTGAAGAGGGTTTGAGTGTCCATCACGGTGCCAAAGCGTTGACGTTTTCGGATTCGGGGGCGAGGGCGTTGCGATTGCGCCTCGGCTGTTCTTGCGTAGCTTGAAACTGCGCCGCAGCGGTTGGCTTCGCAGAGCTTAGTTTAGTGCTAGCTTCGCCCAAAGCGCGCAAAACCTCTACGCGGTCCTTGGCCGGCACTTTGCCAATCAAGTCGTTAAGGTTCTTTCCAGACTGAAAGCCCTTCTCAAGCTCGGCCAGAACCTTTTTGTTCAACGAACCTTGCAACAGCGCAAGAGTGTCATTAGTCAACTGGATCTTGGCGCTAAACAGCCCCGGCAGTTTGAAGCCGTACTGATTAGCTTCCAAGATCATCTCCATCGCCCGGCGCCCCCGCGTAGCTTGCTGCGCAATGTCAGCCTCTCGCGTCAACTCCCCCTTGACAGTAGATACAGCTTGCAACTGCTCAGGCGTCAGCACGTCCGACAGTTCAGTGAAACGAGGCTGGCCGGTGGCCTTTTTAAGTAACGCCGCCTCGCCCTTACCTGCCGCCGTAGCAAATGCCTGCGGGCGTTGACCAACTTCCAACGGCGTCTCCAACGTCTCCCGCAACTTGTTCAAGACTTGAGCTTGGTTAACTTCCGGGGACAGTTGCGCAAACTTTTGCCGGGCCTGTCCGTACACCGGTATGCGTTGGTCAACAGCAGTTAGGTACTCTTGGCGCAACTGAGCCACTGACCGTTTGAGATCTTTGGTCAGTGCTTTCTCGCCAGTGGCGCTGAGAATGTCGTCCAATCCGCGCTTGATGTAATGCAACGTCTCGCCCGTCACGCGAGCAGGCGCAGCTTGCGTCAGCGGCTGCCCCGTAGCCGACACAATCGGCGCAGGAGCAGGCGCTTGCAACATGAACGGTCGGTCTTCAATCCGCGCTAGCTCTTCGGCTTTGTTCAGCACTTGAGACGGCAAGCGGTCGATCAACGCCTTCATGGCCGGGTCTAAAGGAACTTCAACTGTCTTGGCCGCTTGATAAAGCGGCTCAGTTGCTTGCGTGCGGCGCAAAATGGCGGCGGCTTCGTCGGGCGTTACGGCTGTCAACGTGCCTATGCGGCCAGCCTCTTGCGCCTCTTGCGTCACGCCAGAAATACCAGGCGCGCGCTCTTCAATCAGCGCACCAAGAGCCTGCAATTGCGGCGCTTGCGCAGGAGCAGCGGCTTGCCTGCCGGTAACACTAGGCGATGCTTGCGTCAGCGCGGCGCGTGTGACGGCCACATTGGACGGACGGCGGCCTTCTTCGGAAATAGCTTGCCGCACGATCTCGCCCGCGCGAATTGAGGGGCGATTGCCTTGGGCCAAATCAAGCGCGTTGCCAATAGCTGTGGCACCACCGCGCACTGTGGCGCCGACCGCTTTCACGGGTAGCGTCAACGGGTCTACAACTTTGGCCGCAGTGCCCAGAACTTTAGAAACTGTCGGCGCTGCGCGTGTGGTAGCCGCCGCGCCTCCGGTCAACAGCGTGGACAAGTCCGCTGCCGCGCCGACAGGATCAGTCGCCAACGTGTTTTTCAGCTTGTCAACGTCGCCGTATCGGTCTTTGTAGAAACCCCCAAAAGCGTTGGCTGCGTCAACGGCGCGCTTGGCCGCGTCGGGGCTGGCGTCAAACTGGTCTACAAACTCTTTGACGGCGCGAGGCAACACATTCTGCAAACCGCCCGCCGCCACATCGGCCAAGCCTTTAAGCGTCTGTACTGGGCTTGTCACGGCTTCGTACACACCGCCAACAAACTTGGCGGCGCTGGAAGGCGCGTTCTTCAGCGCCTCTACGCCGGTCTGCGACCAAGTGCGGCGCGGGCCGGGGACGCCGCTTGAAGTAGCGGGTGCGCGGGTGTCGAATTGATCGTAAGGGTTGGCCGTTGCAGCGTCGAATTGATCGTACGGGTTGGTGGCCATCACTGACCCCCCAGCGCCCGGTCCGCAGCGCCCGCGCCATACTTAGCGTCGAACGACGCTTTAGTGCCGGGATTGTTGCGCAAGTACTGTACGGCAGCGGGCGGCGGGCCTCCGCGAGCCGACAACGGCGGCACGGCGATCGGTGAGGTTGACAGGCCGGTTCCAGAGATAACGTCTTTGGGGATTTCTTTGACGCGTTTGTTCCAAGACTCCGCCGAACGGCTGGCTACACGGTGTTGAAGTTCCGCCAGTTCAGTAAGCGTTTTGGCATTCAACTCAATCGTTCCGCCTGCCACCCCCTGCAAAAACTTAAGGTCTTTGTCGGTAAAGCCTTGGCCTGCACCAAGCCCGGCGCCTTTGATTGCGTCGAGCGTAGACTGCCCCGTCGCCGCAACCAGTTTTTCTGTATTGGCAATCAGTTCATCGTTGTTGGCGCCCGCCAAATTCAATGCGCGCGCGATATTGAGTTTGACGTTGGCAATAGGCCCGACCAAGATGTCGCCGCGCTGCACAAGATCAATGATGCGGTTGGCGCTTTCCGCCATTTGCGGCGCTTTTTCAGCCGCCGTGTATTTGCCAATATCTACGTCCGCAATCTTGCCGCCAAACGCTCCGCCATATGCTTTTTCAGTGCTGAAAGAAATGTTCGACGTCGATGCCCCCGACTTTGCAATCCGTGCTCTTTGCGCTTCAACGTCAGATGGCAACGGAACGTCCGCGTAAGTGCCTACCGTGGTCGGCGCGCCGCCAAGGCCGGGAAGCTGAATGACTTGACGTTGTCCGCCTTGGTCAATGACTTGAGTAGTCGGCTTGTTCATCTCCATGAACTTTTCCGTGCCGAGCTTGGACTGCGTCAGCAGTTGCGCGAACGCCTGTGGGCCTTGCTGAATGGCTTGCGCTATCCGAGCGCGTGATTGGTCGGCGGTCACGCCTCTGGCGGCCAGCACAGGCCCAAGCACGGGGTCGCGGTGGTTGGCTTCGTGCCACGCAATAAACTTTTCCGGCGCCGTAGGATCCGCAGGGTCAATAGTGTCAAGAAAGCCGCGCGATTGCTTCAGCTTGGCGTCTACAAGATCAGTTTTGGCTTTTGCTTCTTGAGCGCGTTTCGTCTCCACCTCGGCCATTGACTTCTCAATGCCTGGCAGCTTGGACCCGAACCCGCCTGTAGACAGCGTTTGCCGCAGACGGTTCATGTCGATGGCACCGGTCTGCGAATCGTAAGCGGCTCGGTACGCTTCGTTCAGGGCGTTCTGCGACGCCTGCTCACGGCGCGCGGCGTCAAGTTGATACTGGGCCAAAGCATTCTGTTGTTGCGCCTGCTGAATAGACGCGAACTTTGCGTACTGCGACAGCGGGTCCGCAAGTTGAAGCGGCTGAACACCTAGCGCAATTGCGGGGTTGATAGGCATGATTAAACCTTTGCGTAATCGACCATCAAGTACCCGTTGACTTCGGACACCGCGTCAGGAATTACTGCCAAAACTTCCTGCGCCATCAATCCTACATGGCGCGGCCCGCCCCAAACATAGTCAAACTCGTAGACGCCTAATCCATCCGCACGGGTGCCAATCTTGACAATGTTAGTTTTGAGACGCGCGTCGCTGTACGCTGCGTCTACACCTGCGTCGTAGGGTGTGCTGACTATCGTACTGCTAGAAGGGAACAGTCGGTTCATGTACTGTTGCCCTTGGTAGTAGTTCAGCCCAGTGCCTAACGCACCTGTCAGCGCGTTTGCCGCGCCAACGTAGCCAGACGCGCGGGCCGCGGCCCCGGTTTGCAGATTAGACGCAACGTTCTGCCCAAACTGCCCTGCCGCGCCGGTAAGCATGTTGGCGGATGTTTGCCCCACGCCAGCCAACGATTGAAGCGGATTGAGTTGCGCTTGGCGTTCCGCTTGATAACGGTTAAATGCGTTCGTGTACTCTTGCGAACCCATTTCTTGCCCGTACCGCTGGGCGGCTTTTAACGCGGCACCAGAAATCAATCCGCCGCGCGCAGCAGCGCCGCGCTCTAACGCTTTCAAACCTTCGCTAAGACGAAATGCGTAGCCGGGGTCTTGTTGGAATTGCTGCATTCCAAACGGCGTGTACTCCGTAGCCAAGGGCACCAGCTTGTTCAGCGCGGTCATGCCCGCTTGGCGCCACGGCTCCTGTAGCTCGACCTGGCGCTCAAACATGCGCTCCTGCGCTTCAGTGCTTTGCTGCGCGGCTTGAGCTTGTGTCTTTGCGGCTTTGCTGGACGACACGCCGCCAATAACGGCGCTGCCGACGATTGCGCCTGCTACCCAAAATGTCATGTCAGCACCTCTTGTGCGTTGTGTCTAACAAGGTTGCCCGGGGCGTACATGCTGGTAGGCTCGGGCTCGACAAGTTCTGCTTCGGCTTCTTCAACGGTCACGGCTTCTAGCGCGTGGAACGTCATGCACAACGTATCCGTCAATGCCAGCACGGCGCGCTTGGTGCCGGGCTTGCTCTGAAACAGATGCGGCCCTGTCACTTCTTGGACGTTACCGTCACCATCTGTGATTGCCACCGTACCCGAAACGATCAGGTAGAAATGTTCCTTCTTGTGAACCGCACCGACTACCAGCACGCCAGCGTGCCGAAACACCTCGCGGCAGTACATGCCGCCATGAAAGTAATGCCGCGTCTCGGGTTGGTACTGCGGCAGCTTTGACAATTCAGTCTGCAATACGCCAACTTTCTGGTGCATCAGCCCAGACAGTTGACCAAGCGACGGAATCGTCAAGTCACTCAAGATGTCACCTCGCGCCCGGAAGCGCGGATGTTGATGGCGCTTGCCGTGCCGGCGATTGTAGAGATGAACCCGCCCGGCGCAAGCACATGGCCCACGATCTCTGGGAAGGTGTACGACTCGCCAGCCTGGAGCGTCTTGGTTTTGACGATCAGGTTGTCGTTGCCGGCGCTGCCGGCCACGGTGACGAGGTTGACGCTGATCGTCGCCGCCGACGCGCTGTAGTTCGTCGCGGTGAACTTGTCGATGATCGCTGTCACGTTCGTAGCCGTGTACTGCGTACTCTGCGTGGCTTCCGCCGTCTTCGCAGCGATCAGAACCTTGGTGGTTACGGTCATGTCAGTTCCTTAGATGCTGAAGATGGCGCTGCCGACTAGGGCGTGGGGGGCTTTGTCGTGGGGGATCACTTAGCTTCCAAGGCAGCGACGCGAGCCTCAAGCTCTTCGATGCGCTTCTGAGCTTCTTGCAGGACCACCTGCGCGACAGTCGCCATGATCGAGGACTTGACTGCCTTGGTGGTTGTGCCGGCGTCCACCTCGATTTCATTGCCCTCCTCATCCACGGTCTTGATGGTGTCGGGTGTTTCGTACACCAGACCGGGCGACACCTGTTCAATCTGCTGGGCGATGACGCCAAGCATCTTGGCCTTGCCGGGGTCGGCCTTGAAGGTGAAGTTGACGAACTCGTATGCTTTGAACTTGCCCCAGTAGCTCGGCGCTGGTTCGACGTTGTCTTTCAGCTTGGCATCAGAGATGGCGCTGAAGGTGCCGGTGCGGTTTTGGCAGGTGCCGTTCGACCAGACGATGAACTTCGACTCTGTAGCATCTTCGGCAAACTGGAACCACGACGAGGTGTCATTCGGGCTGAGATTCGGGAACGTCTGACGGTACAGCCGCACCGTGCCGCTGCTGCCAGTGTGGTAGTCGCGGACCGCAGCGTTGGATGCGTCGGCGCTGTAGAACCCGTGGAAGTTGCCACCTGTGGTTACAGCGATTGGTCCAGATGCGCGCAAGTACGGCTGCAAGGCATACCCATACACACCGTCAATCCCCATCTGTAAGATGGTGGCCGCTTTGGCATTGCCCGGATCGGCCATGACGCTCAGACCACCATCGGAAGTCGGCGTAAAGTTGACTGCTGCGTTGACACTATCATACGAAAGGGTCATGCCCTCTCGGTTGAGATTGACAATGTTGCGGAAGTTGCCGGTTGTCGGGTTGGCGTAGATGGTGCCGACCGTGACCACACCGTTGGTGCGGCCGTTGTAGATCGACTCGGTGCAAGCCTCAATGTAGCCACCGAACATCTGCACGACTTTGGCAATCGTGCCCGTCGAAGTCACATAGATGCCTGTGGGCGTGGCCACCGGCGTGACGCCCGCATTGATTAGTTCAAAGCCGGTGTTGTAGAAGTAGATGTCACCCACGCCATCAACGTATGCACCGCAGTTGCCATTGACAAACGAGCAATTCACAAAGCCAGTCCGGGTCGTATAGTTCTGATTGGTTCCGCTGGGCGCAGTCTGGTAGTCGTAGGGGTAGTTGAAACGCAGATGCGTGGTATTGGTATTGGCGTGCAGCCCATAAACCGAGTGATAGAAACACCCACTCTGCCGATTGCTTGTGTCGGTGTTCCCAGGCTGAAACGCCATGCCAACAGCACAGTTCCCGATGGTCAGGCCATGACTCACAAAATACGATTGAGACTTCGGAAAAGTAATGGTTTCAGCGCCAGAGTTTTCTGGGTAAACCGCAACGCCAATGACATTCGTCTTTCCATTGCCATCAATCTCAAGGTTGCTGATCTCGACATAGGACGTTGACACACGGAAAAGCGCCATATTGTTGGAACCGGCCTTGATGGTTACACCACCTTCACCGACCAATCGCAGATACGGCAAGACGTTTGAAACGCCCGCAGAATCGTATGGGAACAGCACGCCGTTGAGGATAGAGTCCGAACTGGTCGTGCCGTTGATGAGATAGGTTCCTTCTGGCACACAGACCGTTCCTCGCCCAGAAGCGATGACGGCTGTGACGGCGGCTTGGAATGCGGCCCGGTCGTCCGTCACCCCATCGCCAACAGCGCCAAAGTCCTTGACGCTCACCACATCACGGAGCTTGCTCTGCACGGTCCTAGCCACAGCGCCGGTGCCAGACTGTAGGAACAGGATGTCGGCGGAACTGCCGTAGCCCGGCACGTTGTCCTCCGTCCAGACGGTGAGCAGCAGCGAGGTCTTGAGGATGAACTTGTAGCTGTACGCTGGGTTCAGCCACACTTGATACGGCACGCGGCCAGCCGCGTCCAGCACGATGGGGTTCGCGTTGGCGACGTTGCCGTTGCTGTCGGTGTAGGTGGCCAGCGGCGTGGCCGTGCCGGCCTCGTAGGTGTACAGCAGACCGCCCGACAGCGGGTTGCCGTTGTCGTCAAAGAACTGCCAGCCAGCGCCTGCGAGAAGGGAGAGCGAAACGGTCATGGTGAATCCTCAATCTTGATACGCGCTGATGTTATCCGTCACGGTCAGAATGACGCTGGGGATCGCGGGTACGGGCGCCGCAGCGGCTTGAGCAAGTATCTGCACGGCGGTATCGTTCACAGACCACATTAGTTCACAGTAGTCGCCAGCGCGCAACTGCTCGACGTAGTTCCACGACGTTACCAGTTCACCGTCCGTGCCCTTAAGCCGCACTTGGCCGGCTGAATTGGCTACATCTACGCCGTTGATGCGCAGCCAAATAAAGATCAGATGACTGCCGCCGCTAGTGTTGTCCAACTGCGCGCTGAACTGCAAGTCGTACACGCCGTCTTTGGTCACATATATCCGCGACGTGGGCGAACCGATGTAGACGCCGTTGGACAGGCCAGTTGAGTTCAGCGTGATGCCGTAGGCGGTGTTGATGGCCGCCGCAGTCTGCGTCGTCGTGTCGTAGAACGTGCCGTAGGCGCGGTCGCGCAACTGCGGCGTGTAGACGGGCGCTGCTGCCAGCGCCTCGACCTGCTTGGTCAGTTCGGCCCACTGGTCAACGGTCACCAGGCGCTGCGTCAGCGCCTCCTGCTCAACGACGGCCAGGCTGTTTTGCAGGCTGGTCAACGCGGCGTAAGCGTCGGGCTGGTGCTGGAGGTCTTCCAGGCTGGCTACGCTCTGGCCGCTGCCGGTGAGGAAGAACAGGTTGAGGAAGAACCGATACCACTCCCGCGAGATGAGGCCCGTGCGGTCGTCCACCAACGGCACGCGCGGCGGCGTGATGTTGGTGAGGTTCGGCGGGCTGGTCATGCGTTGGTGCCGCTGATGACCAGTTCAGCACCCATGATGGTGACCTTGACGGGGTCGGTGCCGCTGATCTCGTAGACCCGGTCGCGCAGCTTCAGCGTCATGCCCAGACGGCGCCAGAAGACGCGCCGGGCCCACTGACCGATGCGGCCCATCTCGGCCCAATGCTCGTTGGACCATGTGTGGCCGCCGTCGTCTGACCAGCGCAGCATGACCGCGGGGTTGGCCCCTACGACCGTGGCCACGGACACCAGAATAGGCACGTCGTCCTCGGTGATGATCTCGTCGCCGGTTTCGGCCAGCAGCGTCTCCAGCGGGTCGAAAGCGTCGATGCCGTTCAGCCCGACGCCCGACTCGCAGTCCAGTTGAAGCGTGTGGTGCGCGGTGCGCTTGAGGTTGTTCTGGCCGGTCGGCAGCGCTCGCCACGACCGCAGCCACCGCTGCTCTTGGCCGTTGTCAGCGTAGACCTCCAGATCGAAGGCGTACAGATTGCCGCTCTCGTAGTCCCCGACGACGATCTCGTTGCCGTAGGACATCTGGCAATTGCTGCGGTGCCGCGTAAACGAGTTGCCCGTCCAGCCGGCGCGTTCGTGCCAGGCGCTGGTGGAGACATCGTAGACCCACGTCGTGTTGGCCGAGGGGAAGACCAGCACATAGAAGGCGTGGCCGTCCTGCTGGTAGGTGTAGCCGATGGCGTCGGACAGGTCGCCGTACTGCTGGATCTGCCACTCCACCGCGTGCGTGCTGATGCGCTGGCCGGTGTAGCCGTTGGCCCGGTAGACGATGCCGCGGCCACGGGCGTCAGCGCCCAGCCAGAACAGGCCGTTGTCCAGCTTGGCCACCGAGTACGCGGCTGCGCAGCCGATCTCGTTGAACGCGCCTTGGATGCGTTGCAGCGGGAAGTCCGCAGCGCCGGCGTCGTACCAGACCTCGACCGAGTTGGTGCCGTACAGCCACACCTCGCGGTGGTCAACGATCAGGCTCACCAGCCCGTCAGGAGCGCCCTCGGCGCTGGCGAAGTCCAGCGGGTCTACGGACGTGCCATCCAGCAGGCTGGTGATCCACAGGCGCTGGCTGTTGGGCTCGTTGAAGACGAAGTAGCCGTCGATGTAGCCGACCGCCACCGCGCCGGGGTAGTCAGGGTCGGTGATCTGGGCGAAGACGTTGGTGTTGGCGTTGTAGATGTAGCCATCCGGGTTGCAGGCGATGAACAACTGCACGCCGTTGTCCGACATGCTGACCGGGCCGCTGCCGGTCACGCTGCCTAGCAGCGTGGCCGTCCAGTTGGTGTCGATCTTGTACAGCGCGCTGCCGCTGACGACGTAGCCGTACCCGCCGAACTGCCACAGCCCACGGATGGGGCCAGCGCCGACCGTGGCTAGCAGCCGCAGGCCAGGGGCGCGGTTCAGGAACGCGGGCTCTTTGCCGCCCTCGGGCACGATCTCCGCAAAGAGATTGACGCAGCGGTTGTCCGCAGCGTTGACGCTGCGGGCGACATAGCTGCTGCCCAACACCGGAGACTTCATCAGTAATTGCCACTATAGACGTTGAACCTCTGTCTCGTCGCTACCAGCGAGTACGGCAGACTCATAATGTCTTCGGGGTTGTTAATGCGCTTGATGTTGCGCTTGCTGGTCATGGCGATGCGCTGCACTTGCGGCGACGGCTCAACGCCGAACTCAGGCGCGATTTCCATCGCCAAGTTGTAAGTGAACGCTCGCAAATAGCCGGGCGGGATCGCCAGGTTGGTGTTCAGCGTGGCCGGCTGCGTCAGTTCCTCAACCGAGATGAAATGCCACTCCAGCAGCCGCGTGGGTACCGGGTAGATGTACATCTCGATGTTGGGGTAGGTCATGTTCAACCACAGCACTTGCGGGTACGTCGAGGTCACGGTCTTGACCGCGATGCCGTCGTACTGCTGCTGGTTGATCAGCTTGATGCCAAAGCTGACGTTGGTGCTGGGGTCGCGGAAATACGTCGCGTCGTCCAGCAAAATGGGCCTGTTGCCCACAAAGTCGCCCGTAGGCCCCAACGTGCGGCTGATAGTGCTGGTAGGCCAGTTGAAGACCTGGTCCTGCGTGGAGAACACCGACAAACGCTCGGTGTTCCACGAATCCAGCATCTGGTTCATCGCCGTCAGCGCGTCTTGCGAGACGGCGGCGTTTGGTGTTTCGCCTTCAGCCAATACGCCTAGCAGGCGCAAGGCGCGATTGATCTGATCACCCGCTGTGGACATGCTCGGGCTCCTTGCGACGGCGGCGGCCCAGCGTGTTTACTGGCGGCGCGTCGTCCTGTTCGTCCTCGACGCCGGGAGTATAGCGTTCCCACCCGCTGCGCTCGTCATACTCCGCTTCCATTTCAAGGTTGGCGATCTTGGCCCCGTGGACCGGGTGGCGCATGTAGATGAGAGGCATATTAAAGGCGGGGGCCGAAGCCCCCGTTTTGCTTACGAGGTCATAATGACCCAATCGGTGCCGTCACACACCAGCATGGCATTGGCGCCTGCCGTCCCCGCAAGGATCGCGGTGCCAGCAGTGTTGGTGCCAATAGGCTTCACGTTGGACGACGCCGACACAACGGTCTGAGCAGCGATGGTCTTGATCCACACGATGCGGCCAGTGCTGGCCGCAGCGGAGGGGAACGTGACCGTGATGCTGGCGCCGCCGTTGCAAACAACGAAGTTTTCCGTGTCGCCGAGCGTGAACGAAGCCGTCTTGATGACGGGCGCATTCAAGTCCAGCATGGTGCCGTTCAGTGCGCCGGTAGCCGACACACTGGCGCCGGTAATGGCGCCGGTGACGGTAACGCTTTCAAACTCAGGGTCGCTGTACGCGACGCCTACTGCCTTGGTATTCGGCATGATCGTTCCTTTCAGAATCGGGGGCCGAAGCCCCCTGGTTGATCAGGCCACGCGGTACAGCGTCCACGCACCAGCCGCCGACTTCCGAGCGACCATCTGGGCGCCGGTCGTGGTGGGGATGGTCATGGTCAGCGAACCCGAAACCGTCCAGCCGGTGCCCGCGGAAATGATCGCGGTGCCGGAAGAGGTGCCGAGGTTGACCACGCGGAACGAGAACGTGGTGCCGATGCGGTCAGAGTTGATCAGCACGGCTTCCAGATCCGCGACCGTGGGCAGCGTGTAGGTCTGTGCAGAGGTGATGCCGCTGTTGGCCAGGATCAGGCCGTTCAGAACTTGCGCAACAGTCAGAGTCGCGGTCGCAGTGATGGAAACGGGGTCAGCGATCAGGTCGATGATCGGATCGTTGACGTTGCCGTCGCCGACTTGGTAGCCGCCAGCGCCATTAGGGAGTGCCATGATAGAAATCCTTTCAGTGTTCAGTTGAGAGAGTGGGGGCCGTAGCCCCCATCTTCATCAGCCCCAGAGACGGCAAGCCATCTGCGGACGAATAGTGCTGTAGCCGTACAGCACGTCGATCCGGCAGGGCATGCGGTCGTTGTTGATGTCGTACTGACGCACGACGCGCAGGCTGATACCGTTGTGGACGGCACGCGAAGCCATGTCAACACCCTGCGGCAGCAGGAGGTCGGCGGTGGCGAACGTGATGGCGTCCTTGTGGTAGACCAGGTTCTGAGCGTAGCCAGTAGACGCAGCGCCGAGGAACACGATGGCCTTGCTGTTGCCAGGCAGCGCGTTCACGGTGGCCAGAGCGTGGTTGGCCGAGTAGACCGGCGACACGGTGATGTTGCCAGCACCCGCGCCGCTCAGGGTCACGTCAGCCAGAACCACGAACTGGAACAGCGAGCCGGTGGACTCACGGGTTTGCGGGTTCACGGCGAAGCAGTCAGCCACGGTGAACACATCGCCGGCCTTGACCGTCGCGCTTGCGCCAGCGCCGGTGATGGCGATGGTGGTTGCGCCTTCGGTCGAAACCGCAGCGGAGGTGGTGCCGCCAGTGGCGGTGCGCGAGCCGGTCGTGAAGACCTTGATCGACTGAGACATATTGATCTCGTCGAAGCCCAGCACGCCGGTGCCCATCATGCCGTTCTTGAACTGCTTGCTGACAGTGTCAGTCGGGTTGAACAGGCCCTTCATGCCTTCCACCAGACCGGCGTTGGCAGCCGGGTTGACGGTGGCATAGCGAGGCGACATCACAGCGGCGTTCTCGTTGAGCTTCTGCTGGGCTTGCAGCAGAACCAGCGAGGTGGCCGGCGTGGTGCCGGGGGTGCCCACCGAGTTGCCAATCGTCTTGAAGGCGTTGGCCACGTCGGCGTCGATGCTGGCAGCGAGTTGGCTGATACGAGGCTTCAGCACGCGATCCGCGAAGTCGTCCAACTGCATCGTCAGTTCGGCGGACGTGAAGTTCACGCCGATGTGCTTCTGCGAGGCGACCGAGAGGGTCGTGAACTGCTCGTTGTCGTCCTGCACTTGCAGGGCGGCACCGTCAGTCACCAGAGCGCGGTCCGGCAGGCGGATACGCAGGGTGGAGCCGATCTTCGCGCCTTCGACGGCGAACGAGTCGTCGTACTGGCGGTTGACGTTACGGGTAAGAACCAGATTGTTCTCAAGGATCTCCAGGGCCTTCCTGGTGATCATGTCAATGGTAAGCAGTGAATTGCTCACGGTGTATTCCTTTCAAGTCTTAGCGGGGCATCTGAGCCTGCATCTTACGCAACTGTCGGGCGCGTTCCGCTTCAATCCACTCTGACGTACTCATGCTCTTGATCGAGCGCGGGTCTGTCGTGTCGTAAGACGAGTTGGCAGTGCTGCGGGCGGTGACAGGTGTGATCGGTGCTGGCGCGGATGAGGTTCGTTTGGCGGGAGGGCTGTCGCCTAGTCTGGCTTCAATCTTCCCAATTTCCTTTGCCTGCAAGAACGGCGACAGACGAGAAATACGAGCGGCTTCTTTCGGATTGGCACCGAGGTAGTAGGCTACATCGGGTCCAACGTCAGACGCCTGAATCGTCTCGGCCATGACATCCGTGATGGGCAGATTCGGGTTGTAGGCGACTTGTTCAAAGTCGTCGTACTTGTCCCGAGCCTGTTCTTCGCGGTCGGCATAGGCGTTGCGAAGTTCAGCTTGCTGCTTCTGGCGCTCCCGCTGGTTCAGCAGTTCTTCGGCCTTTCGGATCGCCAGCGCGTCTGCGTAGGCTTCCGGGGACTCAAACTGGTCAACTGACGGCAGTTCCTTCGGCACCGGCTTTGCTTGCGTTTCCGCCAGCTTGGCCTGCTGCTCTCTTTCCCACTTGCGCTGCTCTCTTGCAAGGCGCTTGCTGATCATCGCGTCGATTTCAGCCTGGGTGAATTTCTTCTCCTCAGTCTGTTCGGCTTGGTTCTCAGCGATTTCCGGCGCTTGAACTTCGGTATCAGGCGCAGCCGTTGCCACCTGTGCCGGCGCGGAGTCTGCTTCCGCTAGGACTTGGACTTCTTCAGTCATGGATGCTCGTTGTGAGCCCTGGTCAACCCGGCCAGTAAGGTTTTGTTGACTATAGCACTTGGGCTATAGATATTTCAAGCATACCGGCGCCGCGACTATCGCGCCCCCAGCCACCGTGGCAACGGCGTCCATGAGGTCGGGGGTGTGCTTGTCGCGGTTCAGGTGGTCGTGCACTTCCTTGCCCACAGCGGCCAGCACTACGGCACCTGCTGCGATGTGCAGGGCTGGCAGACCCGCGAGGGTGAAGAGGACGTAGGCGGCGCTGAAGATGGCACCGCCGACCAGGGCGTGGAGGGCTTTGTCGTGGGGGATCACGGGTAGGTCTGCTGAATGATTGACCAGTTGACACCGGCAGTAGCGGCGCTGGTGACTTGCACATTTAACCCGCTCATGGCGACGGTCAAATTCGTACCGGCTTTCAGCGCAGTGACTTCTGCCGTGGTGCCGTCAGTCGTCACTAAATAGACCGATCTGTAAGTGGTGCCGCTTGCGGAGACGTAGGCATACAGGTAGTAGGCGCCGGCCGCAGCGACGGTGTAGACGGTGATGGGCGTGGCGGCGGTGGCGGATACGTTCCCGCTTATCTTCGTCGGTAGCACGGCGTCAGCGGACGCTTGCTTAGTGACGCCGCCTTGGACGATGGCCAGCAGTTCAGTGCCAGCCAGCGGGGTGGTCGCGGCTGGGAGTTCGGAAATCTTCACGCCGGGCATGAGTCACCTCAAACGCTGAGAGCAGCAACCTTGTCTTGAAACGCCTTGATGCGGGCGTTGAGCGCGAGTTCTGCGGCGTCCATCCGCGCGGCCTGTTCGGTCTGAACAGCAGCGGTCTGGTTGATTGCGGTTTCGCGCAGAGCCAACGTCTGCTCGTTGGCGTCCAGTTCAGACTGCTTGGCCTGCACCCGAACGGCGAAGTCTGCCTCTTTGGCAGCCAGCGCCTTTTCCCGGGCCGTCAGATCCTTGGCCTTGGCCGCAGACTCGGCGTTGGCGGCCTTGGCGTTGTCCAGCAGTTCCTTGGCCTGCGTTTTGGCGGCGGCCAGTTCACCAGCCGCGGCTTCGCGGTCAGCAGCAGCATCCTTGGCCGCAGACAGCGCGCCTTGGCGCACAGCCAACTCGTCACGCGCTTCGATCAACCGCTTGAACTCACCAGGAAATTCCTTGGTGATGTACTCAATCAGCTTGGCCGAATCAACAACGCCCGATTGGTCGAAGACGTACATGACGGCTCCTTATGCGTAATACGAGATGTTGAGCCTGGCGCTGGCCGTCTGCTCAATGAACTGAATCTTGGTCAGGTCACCGTCGTACTGCAACGTGGCGCCCGCAGCCAGCGGCATGCCGACAGACGCGGTGGGCGCGGTGTCGTCATCGCGCCAGCGGACGGCTTGCGTCTCAGCGGTGATGATGGCCAGGGTGGGCTTGCATGCCAGGCCGTTCAGGTCAGTTTGCGGGACCGTCAAACCGGCGGCGGAACTCAGTGAGGTGATCTGCTGATACCCCAGCCGAGTCGTGATTGCTTTGAGCGTAAGTGCCATGTCAATCGCTTTCTGTAAACGACCGTAGCCTGATTATTCGCTGGCCGGCACCTACGGTCAAGGTGCCAACATAGATGCCACCCGGCCCGTATTGTACGCCTGCAAGGACGACAGACGGGTCTGGGTAGAGTGAGATGTGGTCGGCTTGGCCGACGATGGCCGACCCGGGGCCTACCAGCACGCCCGTGGTGTCATGCGTGAGCGCCGCGCCGGTGCGGTTGGCGCTGCCGACAATGATAGCGCCTGGGCCGTTGAGAACGCCGCTGGTGTCAAACGCTCGAAAGCGAGCCGCAGCGCCGGTGACCGTAGCCCCTTGGCCAATCAGGTCGCCGGTGGTGTCGAACGTCCGGAAGCGGCTGGCGCTGCCCGACAGCGTTGAGCCTTGGCCGGTCAAGACCCCGCTGGTGTCAAACGCTCGGAAACGGCTGGCATTGCCCGACAGCGTTGAACCTGGGCCGATCAGATCGCCGGTAGTGACGTGCCCGGCAACACGGGCCGCAGTGCCCGCAACAGTGGCCCCCGGGCCAACAAGGGCGCCACTAGTAGCGTGGTTTACCCCAGCGCCCGCGCTAGTCTGGAATGCGTCAGTCTGGAATGCATCAGACTGAAATGCGTCGGCTGCTGCGCCGCCAGCTTGCTGCTGCGCACCACCTTGCAGCAGCGGCGTAAACCACATATCAAGTCACTGCGCGGATGGAGTACGGGATGGCACGGTCGGTGCCTTGGTTCTTCTTCAGCGTCATCGTCCAGCCATGCAGCAACAGCAGCGAGGCGGTGACGTAGATCGGCTCGGTGGTCTGTGCGCCGCTGAAGATGACCTCTTGCACCACGCGCTGGGTGCTGCTGCTCTGCGTTTTCTCGTAAATGCGCAGCCGGTACTCCTCGGTGCTGGTCAGCGCATTGAGGTCGATGAACAACTGGTAGATGCCGTCAGTCGTCTGCGATGACAGCGTGGTGGACGCGCTGGGCAGGTCGTACTCGGTGGTGCCGACCGTGGGGTTGCCGTTGAAGGCTTCAGAGATCGCCATTTAGTCGGCACTCCAGTACATGATGCGCAGGTAGCCATCGGAGCCGTTGCCGCCGTTGCCGCTACCGCCGCCGCCACCACCGCCTGCGCCGTAGCCCGTGGCGTTGGTGCCGTTTTGCGCAGTGCCGCTGGCGTTGCCGCCTCCGTTGCCGCCAACGCCCCACAGGCTGGAAGCCCCCGCGCCGCCGCCACCGTAGGAGGCCGTCGTGCCATTGGTGCCGCCCGCTCCACCAGTTGGAGTTGAAGCGGCTGCCAAAAATGTCCAGTTGGAAATGCGATTGCTGCCAATTCCACCACCATTGGCTCCGGCGCTGGTGACCGTGGTGTGAGCGCCCCCGCCGCCGGACCCCCCAAAGGCGTACCAGAAACTGTTAACTGCGGTATCGACTGCCGCCGACCCCGCAGTAGGTGTCGCAGAGGCTGTACCACCAGCACCGCCACCTGCTATCTTCCCGCCGTTGCTTCCATTTCGCCCGTTAGTCGTAGTGGATGTCGACAACGTGTCGCTGCCCAACAGCACTAGAGTTGTGGAGTTGGCGTTGCCTATTGCTGCGAGAACGGGCGAAATAGTCGTGTCGCCACCCGCAAGCGCTGCCACCGTCGGCGTCCCACCCGTGCTGCCAGCCCCCACCGTGACGGTGAGCGATGCGCCGGGTATGACTTCCACCGGCAGGTTGAGCACGCACATCCCAGAACCACCCCCGCCGCCCCCGCCAGACTGTGTAGCGTTGTTGGTGCCACCTTGCCCGCCAGCCCCGGCGCCGCAGCCCGTCAGGAAAATCTGCGCCACGCCCTGCGGCACCACCCATGTCCACGGGCTGGCGGTGTCGGACGCATCAGTCACGCCATCGGTGATGACGCCGACACCGCGAATGAACTCGACAACGTGCTGACGAATGACGGGACCGCCGAGGCTCATATCAGTCCACCACTTTGACAGGTTTGATCAGCGATGCGTGCAGATCCTGTGCGGCTTCTTTGTAGTTCTGAAGCGCAAACTGGACATGGTCTTGGTGCCTTGCGGCCAACTCTGGACCGAAAGAGTATCCCCAAGTTGCGTCGAAATCGCAATCGTAGCCTAGCGGGTTCCACTTCTTATCGGTATGGGGAGCGTTAGTTGCCCGCCAAGCCCGCTTGAGGTAGTAGAAGAACATCTCCGCTACCGGGGGCCACTGATGGGTGAAGTCGCCATAGGCCCGGTTTGAGGCCCAGTGCGGCGTGATGATCGTGGCTTTGGCCCCGTCCTTCATCACCCGGTAGGCTTCGTTCATAAAGTGAACCCGCTGCATGGCAGTCAGATGCTCTAGGAAATGGCTGGCGTGGACTTCCTCCACGGTGCCGTCTTCCCAAGGCCAAGGGTCAACCCCGATATTCAGGACGACATCGACCCCCTCCATCGGGTACTGATCAACGCCGAGGAAGCCTA
>Ga0209229_10000371_pt1 | contig 18193 bp, 17 predicted proteins | sample SanBayMetagenome_FD_187466 | JGI IMG/M metagenome (GOLD analysis project Ga0209229, IMG submission 187466) | Freshwater and sediment microbial communities from dead zone in Sandusky Bay, Ohio, USA (SPAdes) (version 2) | ecosystem: Environmental > Aquatic > Freshwater > Lentic > Sediment... | reverse complement strand
CATCCATGTTGACGTCGCTCGCAGGGACAGCATCGCTTCCTTCTGTCGTGTAATGCACGCGAAAGCGACCCGAAGGTGAGTCGAGGAACGATGGTAAGGATGGGCGTAGTTGTTGCACACCTTCTGCAATCTTCGCGCGCAAGCCAGCGGCCGAACGGTCAGAGAATCCGCACCGATTGTCGATGTCCTGCGCAACAGATAGCTGAGAGAATACAACAAGCGCGAAGAGGAGAACTCCACTTCGCGCAGCGAGATATTGGTTGCCGAGTAGACGCACAAACGTTCCTTAACGGAACATTTCCTTGATCATTCCCCACGTGCGCTTGATACCGCTCACGTTGTGCGTCACGCCGATTGTCGACGAGTATGACGCAGAGCGGTCAGGGGTCACCATCTTGAGTCGATAGGTGAAGTAGTTGCGCGCGACAGAGCCGTCGTTGCCATCTCCCTTGCCAAACGCTTCATCGTCGCGATAGCTGTACACCGTGTTGCTACCACGCGCTTGCACTGTGGCCACATACCGGAACTGGTTGTCTTCACCAGCGCGCTCGATCTCATACTGCATGAGATTGGATTCCGATGTGGACTTCCATTCAAGCGAGATAGAGTTGCCGTTTGACTTCGCGTTGAAATACTGAATCGTCACCTGCACGCCATAGGCGGCGAGCGTCGTTACGAGTAGTACAGCGATTGTGAGAAGTCGGCGTGTCATGGGGCAAAGATACGGTTGTTCGAAGTAGCACGGAAGTGAGATTCCGAACGCTACCACAATGTTACATTACTCAGGCTGAGGCACGTCACCGTCGAGAACCGTGAGGGCTCCGCTAGGGCATCCCTGTACGACTTCGATGATTACTTGCGTGTCTGCGTTATTGGGCTGAATCCAGGGCTTGACGCGTGGATTAAAGACCGATGGCAGATTGCGAAAACAATTGGCAGAATGGGCGCACTTCTCTGCTTTCCAGACGATCGTAACCTCTCCATTGCTATAGTGCTTCACGTCGGACATAAGCCCCTCCGTTGCGAAAGCGAGTACCTGGTTCAGACGAACGTAGGGAAATGCCATGGCTTTGTCAAGCAGAACTATGCTGCCATCGCAAGAAATGCCATATTTTGCCACGGAATGACCTCGGTTCGACGCTATCTGGCCCCTTTCCTGCTCGTTCTCCAGCTCCTCGTGGTGTCTGGTGGACCGGTCTTGGCGCAATATTGCTGCGGCCAAAGGGTTGAGCTCGAGGCCACATGCGAAGCAGATGCATGCTGCCCGACTGTCGACCCGTGCTGTGAGGATCAGGAGGCTGACGAGCAGGTGCCTTGCTGCGAGGATGGTGCCGAACTGGAGATTGAGTTCACCTATGTTGGCTCGACCGAACATGCCGTCTTCCCCTCGGTCCTCCATGAGTTGCTTCCCGCTGAAGCAACGTGTCTTCAAGACATTGCACGTTTGAAGAGCAGCTCGGCATGCGTGCTTCCTCTCAGTGATGTAGAAGTTGCGGAGTATGCGCCTCCAGATGCTCCATCGTTAGGAGTGTGGCGACTGTAAGATCCCTCGACGTGATGGTGATTGTGTTTCACGTTGAGTTGGAGTCATTATGTCGCATAGAATACTGTGGGCGCTGTTGGCGCTCATGATCACATCGGGCATTGTGCTGCCCGCAAACAGTTTTGCTGCTGAAACGATACGCGGACGCGTTGTTGGACGTCAGTCCGATGGAGCGGTTGTTCCCCTGCGCGGTGCGACGGTGAAGTGGAAGAACACGACTGTTGGCACCATTGTGAAGAATGCCGACGGCGCGTTCACGATAGATCGCGTTGCATCAACCGACACGCTCGAGGTCCGCTTTGTGTCCTACATCACAGCGTTCGTTGTGATAGAGCGTGGACGCGACACGATCGAAGTTAGCCTGCTGCCATCAGCTTCGCAGGAAGTTGTGGTAGAAGCAGAAGAATCTGCGATTACACGTGCCCCAGTGAAAACGGAAGTGATCACGAAGAAGGATCTCGCAAAGGCTGCGTGTTGCTCACTTGCCGAGTCGTTTGAAAAGAACCCGTCGGTTGAAGTGTCATTCGCCGACGCGGTGACGGGCGCAAAACAAGTCCAGTTGTTGGGTTTGCGTGGTACCTATACGCAGATGTTGATCGAAGCTGTCCCGTTGCCAAGAGCACTCGAAACCCCATTCGGACTCGACCACGTGCCCGGTCCGTTCATGGAGTCGATTAGTATCGCGAAGGGAAGCTCAACGGTAACGAACGGCTACGAGTCGATCACAGGTCAGATCAACCTGTGCATGCATAATCCGTCGACGAGCCCCACGCTCTATGTGAATGCGTACGCGAACACGATGCAGCGCTATGAGTTGAATCTCTACAGCGCTCAACGTGTAACTGATGAGCTCTCGACAATGACGATGCTGCATGGACGCATCATGGATGAAGCCATGGACCAGAACAACGATGGATTCGCCGACATCCCAACCTTTCGCCAGGTGAATCTCGTGCATCGATGGATGTACAACAACGATGAGATTGAATGGCAGTTCTTCATTCGAGGACTTCAAGATCGATATGTGTCTGGGCAAAGCGTGGTGCACAATGCGATGTTTGAGCAGCACGACTCAACCTGGGGGCGCCCCTACGATGTGGTAACGGACATCGGACGTGTTGATGGGTTTGTCAAGTTTGGATTGCTCAATCCCTTTGCCTCCATGGAAGAGGGAAGTGGCATTTCACTCGTTGTTGCTGGCGTCTATCACGATGCATCCTCAACATTCGGACTTCGTTCCGCACGTGGTTTGCAACGCACGATCAACGTCCGTGGCGTAGTGGCTGCACCGTTTACCAGCGACGTAAAGTTGGTTGCAGGATTCTCGTATCTGTACGACGATGTACAGGAACGTCTTGAAGCTCGGAACCTATCGCGAATCGAGCATGTGCCGGGTGCATATGCCGAGCTTACGCTTCAACCGCATTCCTCATTGACACTTCTCGCGGGGTTGCGCGCAGATGCGCACAACCTATATGGCACTCGGCTTGTACCTCGTGCACATGCCAAATGGTCAGTGACAGACATGACCTCCATACGGGTGTCGGCTGGACGTGGGTGGCGTGTTGCAAACGTGGTGATGGAGAATCTCGGCTCCTATGTGAACTCACGTCAGGTGATCATGGACCCAAGCTTCCTACCTGAAGATGCATGGAACGTAGGTGCGTCGCTGACAACGTCATTCGAGTTCGCTGGACGTCCGTTCACGTTTGATGCAGAAGTGTACACGACCAGGTTTACAAATCAAGTATACGTGGACTATGATCGTTCGGTGCGAGAGCTGTGGGTGACGAATCTCCGTGGCGAAAGCTATTCAACGAATATCATGACGCAATTGCTGTTCTCACCAGTTCCGCGGTTCGATGTGCTGCTCGCGTATCGATGGGTAGACGTGCAAGCTCCATACGGCGGGCAGATGCAGCAGCGTCCACTTGTGAGTCGCTCTCGTGTGCTCACAACAATGTCGTACACAACAGAAGGGATGCAGTGGCAGGGAGATGTAACGCTGGCATGGAACGGACCAGGTAGGTTCCCAACGACCGAAGGCAACATGGCCGTAGATCGTCGCTCAGAGACATTCCCAGGCATGTGGCGTCTCAACGCGCAGATCACTCGACGCTTTGATGGATTCGACCTCTATATAGGAATCGAGAACGCACTGAACATGATTCAGCGTGATCCAATCATTGGTGCGGATTCGCCGTACACGTATCGCTTTGATGCATCACTTGCATGGGGGCAGCTCGACTCACGCATGGTATACGTCGGCGTGCGCTACACGCTGGAGTGATCACTCGCCAGCGATCGGATTAGGAAGAACAGGAGGCTTTGGCATATCGCCTTCGAGTGGTCGTACCTCGAGGTCCTCAAACAGGATGTCTGGCGATACCACGCTGGAGAGCATGTAGGCAGCTCCACCGCTGATGAACGACGGAATAACACTTGGCGCGAGAAACGAGTGTACCGTTGGCGTGTTCGACACAGCGATAATGTCCTTGAACGTCGCAGCAGCAAGTCCAGCAGCTTCAACTCCACGGATCAGCTCCTCACGTCCATCTGGATACACACGATACGCCTCGAGCAGTCCAAGCTTGCCTTCACCTTGCGACACAGGAAGATCGCTTCCGAGTTGACGGATGATTCCCGTGAAGAGAAGGTTTTGATCCATCGTTGTGCGTACGATGATGCCGAACGGCAGATCGCGGTCCTTGACGAGCTTCAGCAACCGCGCTTTGAGTTCCGCTCGCGACAGCGTGTGCTTGCGCTCGCGGGATGAGAATTCAAGAACACTAAACATTGTTCCGCCGCCGCGCTGATGTCCGTTGCTTCCTTGTATGCGCTTTGTCGGCACGCGCGATGACAGCAGTGTGCGGAGATAACCGTTCTCGACCAGCAGAACATCTTGTGCAGGTGTTGCTTCGTCGTCGATGGAGTACGAACCGCAGACTGGTTGTGAGCCGATTCGTGAAACGCTTGGGCGATCGCGTACAGTGAGAAACTCTGGTAGAACGCGAGCGCCGATCTTGTTTTGGAATGCCATCGAACGGTCGTTCGTGGAGAATCCACCTTCGGAGAGAGGCGGACGTTGAGCCACGAGGTTCGGTGCGAAGTACTGTCCGATAATACCGCCAGCGGCACGACCTTCGAACAAGACCGGACCCGAGTAGGCCTCGATCGTGGGAGCAGTGCGCTGGGCAACAAGTCGCACGGCGACCGCGCGTGTTGCACGCTCGAGTGAATCAACTGAAGGTAGATCGTTCAACTTCGAGCCATACACCGCATACGTCTGTGCAAGCGGCATACCGTCGTCAGCCTGTGTTGTTGCAATCACCTCGATGCCAACAGTGCTCTCTGTCTTGTGTAGACGTCGTCCCTCGGAGTTAACGTAGAAGGTTTCCTTTGGGATTACTTCCATGCCAACACGCGACTGGTAGATCGTAGGGTGAGCGCGGAAGACCGCACTCAATCGCTCTACACGCTGACGGATTTCGGTAACGCTGACATTTGTAAACGGAGATGCATCGACGCGTTCGCCACCACCTGGCATCAGGAAGAAGTCCCACGTTGTATCGCGACGCAGACGATTCTTTAGCGTTGATTCCTTCTTTGCGTAGACCTCTACTGCCTGCTTGTAACAGGCATCTGTGGCAAGCCATAGCTCACGTCGCAGAATGTCTGTTGTGCGTCCTTGTGTAGAAAGCTCGAAGGGGATGATGCGATTCTTGAAACTCTCTTCGTCATCACTCGAGCCGAAGAACCCAAGGCTCACATCGAAGAAGTTTGTGTTGTCGAACCGCTCGCCACCAACACGTACGCGAACAGTGATCGTTGCCCGTGTACCAGAGTCAATGTCCTCAATCGTTCCGAGTACAGCATGTGCCGTTGTTGCACGGCGTACCTGAAGGATGTACTCGATGTAGTAGGGACGTGCGAGGTCGCCGAGCGCGAGTTCTTGGATTGAGCGTTGAAGCTCAGACTCCATCGCTGACAGAATCTCCTCGCGCTGCAACGTCTGTGCTGCTGAGCCAAGTGAGATGCCAACGAGGGCAATGCAGAGAGCGAGAGTGCGAATCATGGACGGCTCCCTGCAGATGGAACTGTTGGGTCTGGCAGAATCGGGGGCTTTGCCTGCGACTTCTGCTTCTTCTGTACTTCGATCGTTGAAACGAGTAAGCTTGGTGAACATGCACTCACAGGAACACCGCCGCTTTCGGCACCACAGACGCCATTGAACACGCCCAAATCGTCAGCAGCTGCGACGATGTTGTTGAATGTTGTCAATGGAGTTCCGATCAGGTCGACTCCGCGAATGAGCTCATCGGGACGTCCATCTGCGAACACCTTGTACACGACAAGAGGCTGCACGTTGAACGCATTAGGAACGGTGCGGCCTGTAAAGGTGAATCCACCTTGAATGTCGTCAAACAGGAGACCAAACTCTTTGCTCTGCGTAATACACTCGCGACGCAGCATTGCGCGGAGCGTATCGTAGGGAACAACTGTCGAAGCTTCGACGATGAGATTCGACTGACGGGACACGGCTTTGAATCCGGGCTGGCGTCGTCCGTGACCGTTCGAGGTGGAGAAGTTCTCAATAGGTGAACGCGACATCAAGAAACTCTTGAAGATGCCGCTGTCGACTGCCACGACGCGCTTACCTGGCATACCCTCGTCGTCAAACGAGAATGCGCCGACGATGTCGTTCCCACGAAGCGAGGTGATTGTTGGGTCGAACACCACATTGATGAATGGCGGAAGGATGCGCTTGTTCAAGAACGGCTTAAACGTCTGACTTGAGTTCACGTCCTTCTGTCGGTGACCTTCAACGCGGTGGCCGAAAATCTCGTGGAAGAACACACCTGAGCTCCGGCCCGATAGAATGGCAGGTCCGGTATAGGTTTCGAGAAGCGGTGCAGTGCGAAGTCTACGAGCAAGGTCGATCATTCTGCGAACATCGTTCTCCATCGAGGCCTTCGAAGGAAGGCGATCAACCGCGTACGCCGAATAGCTCTCGTACAGGGGAAGGCTCATGCCATCATCAGCTTTTGCCTTAATGATGATGAACATCTTTACAATCGGCTCTGACAGCTGAATGGTCGTGCCTTCGGAGTTCACGATGTACTTCACGAGACGATCGGTTTGAAACGACACACGACCAGATAAAATGTGCTCTTGGTTCGCGCACATCGCACTAAGTGAGCGTACACGATCACGCCACATCGCCGTATCATATTCGAATGGACGTGGCTCTGTGATCGACACATACGAGCGTTCACGCGAGAGATCTGCTGATGAGTCTTCTTCACGAACCTTAACCTGCAGATTCGTGAGGACCTTGCCGAAGCGTTCGGCAGCAGCAGTATAGGCCTTGTCTGTCGCTGACCAGATCACGCTGCGCAAAGCGCGTTCGTCATCGCCTGCTGGCATCTCAACGCCACGCGTGCCACGACCCATCTCAAATGCCACACCACGAATGCTACGCGTGTTATCGAGTTCGTACGAGCCAACACGTAGGTCCACATCAAGTACGCGACGTGACGTCGTTACCTCGACATCGAGCGCTCCCATCGACGCTGTGATTACCGTCGACGATACTTCGGTTACTGCATAGGAGAGGAAGTAAGGCGCTGGCTTTGCTGTTGCCAGGCTCGACATCGTTCGATCTACTTCGGCACGCATGGCGCGAAGAACAGGAGATGTCGTTTGAGCTGAAAGACTTGCGTATGCGGCAAGTGCGACGCACCCAAGCGTGATGCTATGACGCAGTAGGCGTAAGGACAGACTTTGTAACAACGTTGAGATCCTCGTCAAGTTCATACGTGATCGGAACGCCAGTGGCGATCTCGGTCTTTAGAATTTCATCGGGAGTAAGATGCTCAACGAACATGACAAGGGCTCGGAGAGAGTTGCCGTGTGCAACAACCATCACGTTCTTGCCCTCGCGCAGAAGGGGAACGATCTGTGATTGATAGTACGGTGCCACGCGCGCCTGTGTATCCTTGAGCGACTCACCGTTTGGCGGCGGCACATCGTAGGAGCGGCGCCAAACGTGGACTTGATCAGCACCGAACTTCTCAGCGGTTTCCGCCTTGTTCAGGCCCTGAAGATCTCCGTAATGTCGCTCGTTCAGTGCTTGATCGCGATGCACTGGGATATCCTTGATACCCGCTTCTGCACACGCAATTTCAGCAGTGCGCATCGCACGCTTAAGCACCGATGTGAACAGCACATCAACGGGCACACCCTTGAGTACATGTCCGGCAGCAGCTGCCTCGCGCTCACCCTTCGGCGAGAGGTCGACGTCGACCCAGCCAGTAAAGCGATTCTCAAGATTCCACTGTGATTCACCGTGACGGACGAGTGTAAGGCGTGGCATTACGATTTCTCCGAACAGAGTTCCATGAGCACTCCACCGGTGGACGATGGATGAAGAAACGCGATCAACATATCGTGGGCACCGAGTTGCGGTTCGGTATTGATGAGACGGACGTTGTTATCTGCCAGACGCTGAAGGTCGGCACCAATCGTATCTGTCCGAAATGCAACGTGATGAATGCCTTCGCCGCGCTTTTCGAGAAACTTTGCAATCGGCGAATCGGCGTTCAGTGGCGCGGTGAGTTCGATGCGAACGCCGTTGAGCTCAAAGGAAGCGATGTCGACACCTTGCGCTTCAACTTGTTCGCGATGAATGTCGCTTGGTTGAAAGATCGATCGGTAGAGTGCGATGCTTGCCTCGAGATCGCGCACGGCAATGCCTATGTGGTCAACTGCTTGAATCATGTGGTGCTCCGCTTGTGGAGAAGCTCGCTGGCATGCTCGAGGTCTGCTATCGTGTTGATGCCATGGAGCTCTTCCCACGAAGGAGCACACCATGCGTCAACGACAGCGCCGTCTGACTGAAGGATGCCAATGATGTCCGTCAGGTAGAACTCGCCTTGCGCGTTTGTGTTCGATACACGATCAAGCGATGGATACAGCGCTTCAGATTTCACAACGTAAATGCCGGAGTTGATCTCCGTGATCGCGCGCTCTCCCTCTGTGGCATCCTTGTGTTCAACGATGCGCAACAACGTACCATCAGCATCACGAACGATTCGTCCGTATCCAGTTGGGTCTGGCACATGTGCTGTGAGGACAGTTGCCGCTGCATCGCTTGCACGATGTCTGTTGACCAGCTCTTGCAGCGTTGCGGATGTCAGAAGCGGCACATCACCGCTCAGTATGATCACATCGGCCTGTTTGCCTGAAAGCACCGGCGCAGTCTGTTGTACCGCGTGACCCGTGCCCAGTTGTTGGTCCTGCACAACGCATGAAGCCGACGGCATGGTCTCTGCAACGAATGCTGCTACAGATTCACGCTGGTGCCCAACGATCACGACAACGGCGTTTGGTGCAAGGTCAGAGGATTGTTCGAGGACATATCCGAGGAGTGGCTTGCCATCTAAGAGAGCAAGCACCTTGGCCAGGTTCGGATTGCCCATGCGCTTGCCTTGTCCGGCTGCAAGAATTGCAACGGCGAGTTCGCGTGTGTGCTGCATGGCTTAATTGTGACGCGGCAGTTGGGTGTAGGCTTCAACGCTCGACGAAATCGACACAGGGTCGTTCTTCGCATCGACGAGAACCACGGTCGGCTTGTACGCACGCGCTTCAGCATCTGGCATTGTTGTGTAGCTGATGATGATGATTTCATCGTCTACATGCCCCTTGCGTGCTGCGGCGCCATTGAGGCAAATATCACGCGAGCCGCGAGTACCAGGGATTACGTACGTCTCGAATCGTTCGCCATTGTTGATGTTGACGACAGAGACCTTTTCGTAGGCCACCAGATCTGCTACTTCCATGAGCTCCTCATCAATCGTCAGGCTGCCCTCGTAATAGAGGTCGGCCTGCGTGATTCGGGCACGGTGAATTTTCGACTTGAACATGACGCGATTCATGGAAACGCTCCCGTGATGGCGTGCTGAAGGTGAATAGGGTCACAAAGTTACCGTTTTCGGGCAGACAGACGAACTACCTGGGAGGTTCGTATTTTCGCAGCATGAAAATCACCTTAGGTCAAATCGCCCATGCTCGCAGTGGCGACAAGGGCGACGCTGCAAATTGTGGCGTTATCGCATTCAAGGAAGAGTGGTATCCGATCATTCGCGATGCCCTGACAACCGAGCGCGTAGCGGCATATTTCAAGGGCGTCTGCCTTGGCCCAGTTGAACGGTACGAGATCCCCAACCTCTGGGCTGTGAATTTTGTGCTCAACAACACCCTCGGAGGGGGCGGAACAGTGTCCCTCAAGCTCGATGCGCAAGGTAAAACGGTTGCGTCAGCAATGCTCTTGATGGAAATCGACGTGGATCCAGCGCTGCTGGGATCGCTCGACCGGTAAGACCTGTACGTCGTCGGGCGAACTTACTTGCCTCCGCCTGGCATGAGAGGGCTACCCACGCCGCAGGCTGTTTCGATCGAGGTGAGGATCGGGCGCATCCACGACTTCACCTGTTCGCCAGACCAGCGCTTGTCCCATGTCTGTGTGACATCGCTGCCATCCATACGTGTGGATACCGAGTACACGTCCACGTGTACTGAGTCGCCCGTGTGCTGAACGCGCCATGTGCGGATCAGAAGCGTGTATCGATACTCGACTTGTTTGATGGAGTCCTGCGCAACGATGACATGCTCGGCTGGGTCACGTTCAACGACGGCGTAGCCATTCTGGTCGAAAATGCCTTCGACGGCCTTCATCCACGCCGTGGTGTCGCTCGTGCAAGGCATCGACATTGTGCGCTTGCGATCCATGTAATTAAAGACGCTGCAGCCACTCATGAGCAGACTCCACGCCATGGCGATGACGATGATCCATCCTGATGTTCGCTGCATGCCTCTAACTCCATTCTGAAAACAAAAGCGCAAATTAGCACCATGAAGACGCAACACCCTAATTCGAGCGCGTGGTCTAGTACAGCATCAAAGCGTGATGCCGCCGACACGCTCAAGAACTTCCGAGACGAGTTTTCGTTTCCGATGCATGACGGACGCGACGTCACGTACTTCTGTGGCAACTCACTTGGGCTTCAGCCGAAGCGGACGCAAGAGTATGTGATACAAGAGCTTGAAGACTGGCGGACCTTTGGTGTTGAAGGACATTTCAAGGCCAGAAATCCCTGGTATTCTTACCATCGGTGGTTTGCTGAGCCCCTTGCCCGTATCGTAGGAGCACTGCCCCACGAGGTTGTGGCGATGAATTCGCTGACGTCCAACCTTCATCTCGCGATGGTGTCCTTTTACCGTCCGACTCCTGAACGCAATAAGATTATCATCTCTGGCTATGAGTTTCCATCAGATCGGTACGCGGTGGAGAGTCAGATTCGTGTACATGGATTCGACCCTGCCGACGCGCTGATTGAGATCCAACCCGCAGAGGGTACATCCACGCTTACGACTGAGCAGATTTGCGATGTCATCAAGGAACATGGTTCCTCGGTGGCCCTCGTAATGCTCAGCGGGGTGCATTTCTACACTGGACAGCGCTTTGAGATCCAGCAGATTACCGCATGTGCGAAGTCTGTTGGTGCCTCGATGGGATTAGACCTTGCCCATGCAATTGGGAATGTCGAGCTCGAACTCCACGACTGGGGGATTGACTTCGCTGTGTGGTGCTCGTACAAGTATCTCAATGCAGGCCCAGGTGCTGTTGGTGGACTCTTCATTCACGAGGCGTATGCCGACAGGCCCGACCTGCCGCGATTTGCGGGCTGGTGGGGGAATGACGAAGCCCTTCGGTTCACCCTGCAGCACAATTTCGTGCCGACGTACGGTGCTGATGGATGGCAGCTCTCGAATGCACCTGTGATGAACATGGTCGCCCTGCGAGCATCTCTCGAGATCTTCCAACAAGCTGGGTTTGCGCTCCTGTGCAAGAAGCGAGAAGAGCTCTCGATCTTTCTGCATGATGTTGTGTCGGATGTGATTGCCGACTATCCGTGGGCTCGCATCATTTCTCCGTCTGATCCGAAGCAACGAGGAGCACAGGTAAGCGTCGCGTTCGATACGCACGGAAGAGCGATCTTCGATGCGCTCATTGCTCGCGGCTTCGTCGTCGATTGGCGGGCACCATATGTAATTCGCATTGCACCGGTTCCACTGTATAACCGCTTTGCTGATATCGTTGAACTTGGTAATGCACTCACCACGATCATGCAGGAGTTTGCGTGACATCCACGGAACTCGATCCCCAACGATACGTTGTTGGACGCCGCGCTGTAGCAGAAGCTCTCGAGAGCGGCGCTGCGCTGGAGAAAATCTTCGTTGCCTACACTGTTGATGAGGGCGGTGCACTATCACAGTTGCGCACTGCAGCTCGTAATCGTGGAGTGCAATGCAGTACGATGGACAAGCGGAAGTTTAACGTACTCGAGCGTCAGCTCGGTTGTGCGCCGAATGATGCGCAAGGCGTCATTGCTATCCGTCCAGTGCGTGAAGCATTAACACTTGAAGAGCTCCTAACGCAGGCTCTCGCTGCAAGTGCAAATCCGATCCTCGTCGTGCTCGACGGCATCACTGACCCGCATAACCTTGGTGCAATTGCGCGTAGTGCAGAAGCAGTGGGTGCCGCTGGTATGATCTTGCCCACAAAGTACAGCGCGCCAATTACGCCCGTTGCAGTTAAGGCTTCTGCGGGAGCGCTTGAGCACTTGCCGATCGCGAAGGTGCCTCGGGTTTCAGAAGCGCTGAAGTTCTGTCGATCACAGGGCTGGCGCGTGGTTGGAACAGCGATACCTGCGTCTGCCGTGTACACGGACGATGTGTATGGCGGACCGCTTGTGATTGTGATTGGTAACGAAGGCGAGGGATTGCATCCGAGTGTGCAAGCAGTGTGCGACGTCCTCGTTGAAATCCCAATGTCGGGCCACGTTCAGTCGCTCAATGCGTCGGTTGCTGCGGGGATTGTACTCTTTGCTGCAAAATCCCGTCGTACAGAATCGTAAACACCGTTTCATCAGCGACGGTGGAACTTCCAGCCAAGCGCTTCGTTGCTGGCTGCAACAAGATGTTTTCCAACGCGAGCCGTAGGAGAGCGATCAGCGTTGACGTATCCGTGCTGGCACGTAGTGTCCCGAGGCGCTTGCCTTCGGCGTATGCTCTCGATACGTGATACTCAAACGATGTGCGTCGCCAGTTCATGAATGCTGCTTGCTGGCGTGGCAACGCAGCTGCGAGATCATCAGTAAACGTGGGAGTTATCTCGCGAAGCATGCCCACGTAAGTCGTTAACAGCGCGTGCAGATCCTGATGATACGTGTCTTGATGCGCAAACGTCAATGGTTCGCACAAGCGATCGACTTCGCGAGCAGTCTGAATCAGAAGGGTGGTGGCGATGTGTGCCTTCTTCATGTACTGCTCGTACAACGTGCGCTTTGAGATACCAAGCGAACGGGCAATTTCATCGGCACTCGTCTTCGTGTAACCAAACTTGTTGAACAGTGCGAGCGATGCCGCGAGGATTGGTGGTCGATCTAGTGCGGTTATGGTTGGTGCGTGCACACTCGTACGGTGTGATGGTATGACGACGCCGTGCAGAAGGACATCCATCAAGCCTTGGTAGAGCTGTACTGAGGACACTGACGATTCTTCGAGTGTTGCATAGTCCATGCATTTATCGACCAGCACTGCATACACCGAGATGATGTCATCAGCGGCAATATCGTTGCGGATCTCACCACTCGACACACCTTCTTCGAGCAAATTCTTCAGCGTTACATAGCGCTCAATACGCCACTTGCGAAGTTCATCCCACACCGTTGGTGCGGCGCGTTGAAAGTCGAGAAGAAGCTGTGGAGAGCGAATGCGCGCATAGATCGGAGAGATCTGTGCAACAAGCGCGCAGAGCCGATCGGCGACAGACTTGCTATGGTCGTTGTAGATAGCAGCCGTGCGCTCCTCGATTGAGCGCGTCGCCATGCGCACGACACTACGCAGGATGTCCTCCTTCGACGGAAACACTTTGTAGAGTGTCTTCTTCGAAATCCCGAGCATTCGAGAGATCGCATCAGTCGATGTCCGCGAATAACCACCATGCACAAATGCCTCAAGTGCACGACTGACAATGTTGTCGCGGAGTGATTGTTCTGGCTGTTCTGATGATGGTGCGTCTTCCATGCCTCAACGAAGATGCATGAAATCGCTGAATCTCTCCGCCTCCCACGTTACGATGCCCTCTGGGTGGCTATCTTTGCCACTCGAAACCTCATTCATTTGCCGATCTGAACGTATGTCGCACGTCCAACGAAACGACCAGGAAGTACACCGCATTGAGAAGCTTCACGAGCTTCGGGCGGCCGGAATCAACCCCTTCCCACCGTCGTTCGATCTCACGCACCATGCTGCTGAGATCCTGTCAACGTTTTCCGATGATCAGCCGGATGCAATGGCCTCGGTGTCGGTTGCTGGCCGCATCATGGCAATTCGGAAAATGGGGAAGGCATCGTTCTGTCACATCCAGGATATGACGGGTCGGATTCAGATCTACCTCAAGAAGGATGACCTTGGTGAGGCATACGAACACCTCCGGCTGTATGATATCGGGGATATCATTGGCATCGAGGGCTTCGTGTTCCGCACCCGAATGGGAGAGATCAGCGTTCATGCTCGAACGGTAACCATGCTGACCAAGAGTGTTACAACGATCCCGGTTGGCAAGGAAGAAGTTGCCGAGGATGGAACAGTAACGCGATATGACGCAATTGCAGACAAAGAGCAACGCTATCGCAAGCGCTACCTGGATTTGATTGCAAACCCAGACATCAAGGCGACCTTTATCAAGCGCGCAAAGATCATTACAACGATGCGCCGCTTTTTCGATGACCGCGGTTGGCTTGAAGTTGAGACACCTATTCTTCAACCCATCTACGGTGGGGCTACTGCACGCCCCTTTGTCACACATCACAATGCACTCGATGTCGACCTGTATCTCCGCATCGCCGACGAATTGTATCTCAAGCGTCTGATCGTTGGCGGGTTCGAGGGTGTGTACGAGATCTCGAAGAACTTCCGCAACGAGGGGATGGACAAGACGCACAACCCCGAGTACACGGCGATGGAGATCTATGTTGCGTACAAGGACTACGAGTGGATGATGGGTATGACCGAGCAGCTCATCAATTCGATTGTCACCGAAACCTGTGCTGCTGAAACAGTGTCATTCCAAGGAACGGACCTATCGTTTGCACTCCCGTTCCGTCGCGCAGCGATGTACGATCTGTTTGATCAGCACACTGGCATGGATCTGCGCGGTCTGGACCGTGCAGCCTTGCTCGCTGCAGCGCGTAAGCTTAACGTCGACGTCGATCCAGCTGCAAGTGCAATGAAGATTTTGGATGAGATCTTCAGCATACTGGTGCAGCCGCACCTTGTGCAGCCAACATTCGTGATGGATTATCCCGTCGAGATGTCGCCGCTTGCCAAGAAGCACCGCACGAAGGATGGACTCGTTGAGCGCTTTGAGTTGTTCGTGATGGGCAAGGAAATCGCAAACGCATTTAGCGAGTTGAACGACCCGCTTGATCAACGCGCGCGTCTTGAAGAGCAAGCAACGATTCGCGCAGCAGGTGACGACGAGGCGATGGTAGTTGACGAGGAGTTCCTCCATGCGATCGAGGTTGGCTTGCCTCCAACGGCAGGTCTGGGTGTAGGTATCGACCGCCTCGTAATGTTGCTTACCGACAACGATTCGATTCGTGACGTGCTGTTCTTCCCGCAGATGCGACCAGAGCGCACAGCCCCAGCTACAGAGGAATAACGGTGGGATATACGCGCATCGAAGGTAGCGACGGATCGGCCCCTCGTCCGCCGCAACGGCTTGTCCTCCACATTGTGTTGTTCGCCGCCACGTTCCTTACGTGCATGATGGCAGGGGCTCAGTGGGCAATGCTGGATCCGTTTCAGGTCGAGCATTGGTCGTCTGGTCTGACCTACGCGATTCTGCTCATGACTTTTCTTGCTGCGCACGAGTTCGGACATTACATCGCTGCGCGTATACATGATGTCGATGCAACGTTGCCGTTCTTTATCCCAGTGCCCTCGAGCCTGATGCCATTCGGCACGTTCGGTGCATTGATCAAGACGCGGTCGCGCATCACGTCGCGTAGGGTTCTCTTCGATATCGGTGTTGCGGGCCCCCTTGCCGGATTCGCTGTATGCCTGCTCATTCTCGCAGTGGGCATCATCACGCTCCCTGGTAAAGAGTCGTTGTACGCTATCCACCCAGAGTTTCAGGTGACTGGCGTGATACCATCGTCAGGCATGACGTTCGGTGACAACCTGCTCTTTATGATTGGTCGGGCCATGCTTGGTTCGTCGATGTGGTTGCCGCCATTGAATGAGATCTACCACTACCCGTTCTTATGCGTTGGATGGTTCGGACTGTTCGTTACTGCGCTTAACATGCTTCCGTTTGGACAGCTTGATGGTGGGCACGTGCTGTACGCACTCATCGGACGTCGTCAATGGCTCGTAGCGCGTGTGCTGTGGTGGACGTTGTTTGTGTTCGCTATCCTATGGATGATGAACATCATTCATCAGCTTCTTCTCGAGCCATCGCCAGACGCATGGATTATCTGGCTGCAAACACACGTTGATCCGTTCCTATCAGATGCCATCGCACGCATGCCCTTGCTCTTCGAACTCGGAGAGGTATGGGTGTTCTGGTTGATCATGGTTCGTGTGTTCATCAAGACCGACCACCCCGAGATTGTAGATCCTGAGCCACTTGGTAGGGGGCGCACCATCATCGGATGGACTGCGATTGTGATCCTCATTCTGTGTCTTTCTCCACGCGCTATTTTTATCGCACCATGACATCCCGCCATCATACAGTTCTTGCCACGCTCCTTGTACTTGGCGGTCTGTATGTGATGCGCCTTGCACATGTAGAGATTCAGCCATATCCCGAAGCATTGTACGCTCTGCGTGGTCTGAGTATTCAGCACACAATGCAATGGCTCGACCAAGCCGCAGCTGCGCCGGGTGGAATGTACTCTGCGATGATGGCGCCACTTCCAGCTTGGATGATAGCCGTCGGTATTGATGTTGTAGGTCCGACACCACTTGCCGTGCGTTGGTTCGCAGTACTCTGCACGATGATTACCATGCTGCTCACATATGCGTTAGCACGCCGTGTTGTTACGTTCGAGAGTTCGGTGATGTCGATGGTGATCGTTGGTACGAGTATACCGTTCATCGTGTTCGGACGCCAGGCAGATACGTTGGTACCCTTTGTTGCCGCAGCGCTCACCATGGTATGGTCTGTGGTGTCACGAGCCGATGTTGACACGCGCGGCGGTGCCGCGGTACGAATGCTCACGCTCGCGCTAGCCACAGCTGCTGGACTATTAACTGCGCCGATTGCAACGTTCATTGTCGTGATCGGACTACTGCTGTTCCTGCGTGTGCAGGGTCAGCGTATCTGGACGCTTCTCGGCATCGGGGCTGGACTGCTGCTTGGACTGCCGTGGTGGGCTATCATGATGTCGCGCTACGGTGATCAAGTATTTCTCGCATGGAGTCTGCCGCATCCAACGCTGGCGGACCATTCTGGCGGTATTCTCAGCCCCATTGCATTTCTCATCCTTGCAAGTCCAATCCTTGTCGTGACTGCTGTATGGGTTGTGAGTGTGATCAGGCATCGTGCTGAACTGCTGCGTAGAGACCAGCCAGAGATTGTCATGCTCGGCTTGTGGCTCGTTGTCGGAGTGTTCAGCATTGCATTCTCACAGCATCGATACATGTCGCAAGCCGTCGTATTGGTGCCACCCGCATCGATCCTCTCTGTGGTTGCTCTTGAGCGCGTGCGACGTGAGGCGCAACCACGGATGCTGTTGGTAACGTATCTCCTCATCGCAATTGCGGCTCTATGGTATGGTGCTGAGCACCTGTTGCACGACCGTCTCAATCTCCAAACGGTGATGCTTGGCATTGCGATTTGTATGGTTGCCGTCGTTGTCCTGCTGCAGCAAGTCCGAGGTCGATCACGCCAGCAAGTCGCTGCTGTTCGCTTGTATCAACCGGTAATCTATGGCGCTATTGCCGTTGCAGCACTTGTAGCGCTTGTGAATGTTGTGCGTCCGGGGCCTTCAACTGTGGTAGGCGGACGTCAGGTAGCGCGATTGATGCTTGATGATACGCTTTTCCACAAGTCATTTGCGTATGTGTTTCATAACGCATCTGAGACAGATGCGGTGAATGGACAGTTGGAGTGGTACACACAAGGGTGGATGTCGGGAAGTAAGCCTGGCTTCACGCATATGTCGATTGCGTTGCCATCAAACGAATCTGACGAGGCCACGCTCGCCATTGCGCGCCTACTTCCGTGGGTTGTGTATTACCATCCGCAAGATCGAGCGACACTCATCCAAGATGTTCAGCAGTCGCTACAGACAACACACGCTGCTGTGTTCGAATCACGTCACTACACGTTGTACAAGCTGCGTTAAGCGTTCGACGTGAATTGGAGTGCGTGGAGCTTTGCATACACGTCTTGTGCAGCAAGAAGCTCTGTGTGGGTGCCCACTTCTGCGATCCGTCCTTGATCAAACACAACGATGCGATGAGCATTGACAATTGTCGAGAGACGGTGTGCGACGATGATCGCCGTGCGGTTTG
>Ga0209229_10000369_pt1 | contig 18215 bp, 26 predicted proteins | sample SanBayMetagenome_FD_187466 | JGI IMG/M metagenome (GOLD analysis project Ga0209229, IMG submission 187466) | Freshwater and sediment microbial communities from dead zone in Sandusky Bay, Ohio, USA (SPAdes) (version 2) | ecosystem: Environmental > Aquatic > Freshwater > Lentic > Sediment... | reverse complement strand
ATGGCAGAAATTGCTTCGGTTACACAACGCGGCAAGTTCGAACCATTCGAGCTTCAGGTTTCCCGTGGTCAGGTTGCATGGCATCGTGCCGTTGTGATCTTCGGATTTAACTCTGACGTTGACTCAACCCCCGAGACCATTTGGCCGGGTGGAGGCCTCTTAGCGTTTCCGTCATCTGCAATTCAGATGAAGGTTAGCTCCGCGAACGCCAACGACAGGTCTGATGGGACGGGTGCTAGAACTATATTTATCGGTGGTCTCGACGCCAATCACGATGAGATCTCCGAGACTGTTACGCTGAACGGGCAGACTGCCGTCCTGACAACGAAATCATACCTTCACATCAATCAGGCTTATGTAGCCACCGCCGGGAATCTGGATGGTGCTGCTGGCACTATATACATCGGCACTGGCACAGTCACGGCTGGCGTTCCTGCTACCGTGTATGACATCATTGCCTACGACTACAACACCCGCATCACAGGTAGCTTTACAATCCCCGCAGGATATACGGGCTACCTCTCGCAGGGGCTTTTCTCTACGGGGCAGTCAGGCGGCTCAAACGCGGTCACTGGTCGCCTTATGACTCGCGGGACAAACAACATCAGACTGACGGCAGCCGTGGTTACGCTGAATAACGGTGCCGCTGACTACGTATTCGAGTACCCCGTTGCAATTCCAGAGAAGACAACGCTTGAAGCTCAGGCCTTTGGAGCGTCGGAAAACAACTCCTGCTCCTCAATGTTCATCCTCAACCTCATCAAAAATGACGGTGCATAATGGCAAGCTCTCCTGCATGGACGCGCAAGGAAGGCAAGAACCCTAAAGGCGGGCTAAACGCCAAGGGCCGCGCCTCTGCCAAGGCTCAAGGCATGAACCTGAAGCCTCCGGCACCAAAGCCAAAGACAAAGAAGGATGCGGGCCGCAAAGCTTCATTCTGTGCTAGAATGTCCGGCATGAAGAAGAAGCTAACATCTTCCAAGACTGCCAACGATCCAAACAGCCGCATCAACAAATCTCTTCGCGCGTGGAACTGCTAATGAAAAAGCCAGTCTGGGAAACCAAAAATCCCGCCAAGAAATCAAAGAAGATGACACCTGCCCAGAAGGCGAAGGCTAAGGCTTTCGCCGCTAAGACAGGCACGAAATACCCGTCGTTCGTTGCCAACCTCCAAGGCATGAAGAAGGGCAAGTAATGTTCCAAGCTCTCCTTGGCCCCGGCCTCAAAATGATCGAAAAGCTGGTTGACCGGATCCCTGACCCGGCAGCCCGCGAACGTGCGTCGATGGAGATGCAGTCTGAACTCCTGAAGTATGCTGCCGAGCAGTCGGTGGCGCAGATGGAGGTCAACAAGGTTGAAGCTGGCCATTCAAGCATATTCGTTGCTGGCTGGCGTCCCTTTATCGGTTGGATGGGCGGGGTTTCACTCGGATATGCTTTCCTGCTCCAGCCAATCCTTTCGTGGTTCCTTGCTATTGTCGGCGTTGAAACCCCGCTCCCTATGCCCGATACAGAAGCCATGATGGCGCTTGTTACAGCCATGCTCGGCGTCACGGCAGCCCGGTCCTTCGACAAGTGGAAGGGTACATCAAAATGAGTGCGATATACATATTTGTGATCGCCGCTCTTCTGCCGACTGGTGAGATGAAGTTCATCCGAATGGAGGTTGCTCAATGCCCTGAAAAGGCAGCCGTTGAGCAAATCTTCGAGGAGAAGATTAAGAAGAACGAGATAGTAGCTTGGGGCGGAACATGCTTCTTGGCTCCCGGTCAGAAGGGGATCAAGGCATGAGCAATGTGGATGTTGCTGTGGCAAGATTGGAAGTTCAGGTGGAACGCCTAGAAGCTGACATGCAGGAAATGAAGGGCGACATCCGTTTTATCCGGAAGAAGCTCGACGAGGCTGCTGGTGGCTGGAAAGTATTTATGCTGGTCGGCGGTATTGGTGCCGCTCTTGGCGGATTCCTTATCAAGATTGTTGACATGATGGTGTCCAAATGAGCGAGCCAAAATGGCTAGGTGTTGCCCGAAAATACATCAACACCAAAGAGGTTCCGGGGCCGAAAAACAACCCGGTTATTATTGGTTGGGCCAAAAGGCTCGGAGGCTGGTTTGCCTCGTTCTACACGAAAGATGAAATCCCTTGGTGCGGTCTGTTTGTTGCAAATTGCATGAAGGAGTGTGGCTTTCCAGTGCAGGGGGATGCTCTATCTGCCCTTGGCTGGTCGGACTACGGGACGCGAGTTCAGCCGTGCATCGGCGCAATCATGATCTTCAGCCGTCAGGGTGGTGGCCACGTTGGCTTCTACGTCTCAGAGGACGCTGAAACATACCACATTCTTGGCGGCAACCAGAGCGACAATGTGAGCGTTGCCCGCATTGAAAAGAAGCGTTTCCATGATTGTCGCTGGCCTCCCGGCGCAAAACCACCCATCGCAGGGAGACTGGTTCTCAATCGCAACCCCGCCCCAATCTCAAGGAACGAGGCATAATATGGCTATGGGTCGCTCAAGCATGGGCAAACAGGTTCTAAAAGCTCCCGGTAAAGTCCGGAAGGTAATGAAAGAGTTCAAGGCGGGTAAACTGCACTCGGGGTCCAAAAAAGGCCCAGCCGTGAAGAACCCAAAACAGGCAATCGCTATCGCGTTGAGCGAAGCTCGCAAGGGAAAGAAGAAGTAAGATGGCAAAAGATCCATACGCAGAAGGCATGGTCAAAGACGGAACTCCGGCTGATTACCTTGATGAGGAAAATGGCGACAAGAAAAAGAAGATGATCCCGCTTCCTCGCCCGCGTCCTGATTTCGTTAATCGCGCCAAGAAAGCGGACAAGCTCATCATCATCAAGAAGGCCGATGGTGGTATGATCGACGGTGCAGCTATTCGCGGTAAGACAAAAGGCACAATGTGCTAAGGAGGCCGTAATGGCTCGTGGCGATGGTAAGGCTCAACGCGGTTATACGCGCGGCAAAGGTGTAATCAAGATGGCGGCAGGTGGAAACCTTGCCGCTCGTGATGCTGCTATGGGCGGTGCTGCCGTTGGTAGCCGCGCTGAAGCCACCCGTAGCACTAGCGGTGGTTTTGGAGGCCAGACATCTCGCGCAGAACCGGGTGGCATTGGTGGTGGTGGCGGTGGCGGCAGGGATGCCTCTGGAAGGCCTTCAGGAGGCTCAGCAGCGGGTCAAATCGCCCGCCTTGGCCCCAATACCGCCGAAGCCATGACTCAAGCTGGAGTGAACTCTGGTCGCGCCCAAATGCTTTCTGGCATTCTTGGGGGTCAAGTTTATGGGCCGGGGCCAAGGTCGTTTTCTCCATCCGGGAAAATTACTGACCGCATTCCTGACACGACAGATTTTTCTGATGTTGTTCGTCCGGGTGCTGCCCCCTATTCACTTTCCAAGCCGCTTCAAATTGACACAACTCCAGTCCCCTTTAACCCTATGGATTTGTTCAATAGGCAGAATGTCCAGATGCGCCATGCGCTTGTAAGCCCCACGGGGTTTCGTGGGACTTTAGGTGAACAGCCAATGCCAATTGCCTCGGAAATCCAAAGGCTTAGCCCTGTTCGGACTGGCTCATTCGGGACACAAACCCAGAGAGCGGAAGCGGGATTTGCGCCAAAACAAATCACAGACCGGATAGGCAATGAAGAAGCTCCCTATGGCTTGCAAACAGCGAGGGCGGAGTCTCGCCTTCCTTCAATGCAAATCACGAGAACCCCGCAAACAGCAAGGGTTGAGCCTCGCCTTCCTTCGAAGCAAATCTACGACCGCATTGCTCAATACCCAGAGGCGGCACCGCCCGACACTTTGGGTTCATTCGGATCTGCTGCCACTCGTTCAATTGCCTCGGCAGCCCCTCCCGCGTCTCCATACGGAACTCCTAAGTTCCGCTCAAGCTACGAGGATCAGCAGTCTATTGTTCCGGGTTCTGTGACGTTTAAACAGGCTTCAACGTTCACCCCATTTGCACAGACCCCGACTGGTCAGGAACTTCTTGACATGAGCAAGAAGCCGATGACCGCCGAACAGGCGAAAGCTCTACAAGAAAAATTTCCTCCCGGCAGCGCGTTCTATGCCCAGCCCGGGAAAGGCATATTTGACCTGCAAAACGTGGCGGCGGCACAATACCCAGCCCCTAAAAACCTTTCTGGCCTTGATACATATCCGGCAACGATTGACGGGTACAAGTTCAATGTGGGGATCCCAAAAAATGCCGGGTCTGATGTTCCGTATGGGCCGAAGATTGGACAGTTCAACGCCGCACCTACCCCGCAAAAGACACAGTCCCAGACTGGCTCAGTTGGGACACAAACCCCGAGGGCAGAGGCATCCTTTACGCCAAAACCAAAAGCCAAGTCTGCTTCTACGCCCACAAAGAAGGCGACGCCAAAAGAAGGCAGCGTGTTTGTCAAGGACGGCGTCCGCTACCAGATCAGAGGTGGCAAGGCGTATAACTTCAATGTCCCCGGCGGCAGGTCTAAAGAGGAAAGGCGCTTTGGTGAGAGAGAACCCGGCGGACTTCGAAATAAGCGGGACGGTGGCGTCATTAGCAAAAGCGATGGCGCAGCGACTAGAGGCAAAACACGGGGTCGTTATATCTAATGGCAAGCCCAAAAACTAGCATTGGCGCGGCTTTATTCGCGGCAAAACCCCGCAAAAGAAGGCGCAATCTTTCACCTGCAAAACGTCACAGCAAGGCACTTGGCCCCAAAAGTGACATGAAGCGGGATCGCGGGAAGCACTAGCAGAGACGGGAAGTGCATCAATTGGGTAGGCGGGCTGGTTATGAACCCGAAGGGTCGTCAGCCGGGGATGCACATTTGTAACATATTTAGCCCCGTATATGGGGTTTGTGCTATACTGGCATAAACAAGGTACAACTCATGACAACCAGCGGCACAGCCACATTCAATCTAGATTTCGCCGAGATCGCCGAGGAAGCGTTTGAACGCGCTGGCCTTGAGCTACGCTCCGGCTATGATATGAAGACTGCTCGGCGCAGCCTAAACCTGATGTCTGCCGAATGGTCTAACATGGGGTTGAACCTGTGGACAGTTGCAACTGGAAGCATCCCGCTTGTTTCGGGTACTGGCACATACAACCTCCCGGCAGACACTATCGACGTGATTGAGCATGTCATTCGGACGAACAACTCCGGCCAGAACACCGACCTCACGATGCAGCGCATTTCGGTCTCCGACTATGCAGCCATCCCGACGAAGTCTACTCAGGGTCGCCCGATACAGATTTACGTCAATCGGCAGATCCAGCCGACTGTAACCGTCTGGCCCGTCCCCGATAGCAGCACACCCTACACGCTGGTATACTGGTATCTGCGGAGGATGGAAGACACCGGGGCGAGCGCCGCCAATACAGCCGACATCCCAGTCCGATTTTTGCCTGCCCTTGTTTCGGGGTTGGCATACTACATTGCACTTAAAAACCCCGACGCGGCAGACCGCATCCAGCTTCTGAAAGGCCTATACGAGGAGCAGTTCTCCTTGGCAGCCTCTGAAGACCGAGACCGCGCTCCAGACCGATTCCTGCCCTATGTAGGCTTCGGGGGTTACTAATGAGCGTCCCGTATGCCAAGGGTAGGCGGGCATTTGGGTTCTGCGACCGCTGTGGTTTCAGAGCCGATCTTTCTCGACTCTACTTCCAGCCAGTCAAGGGCAGGAACACCAACCTCAAAGTCTGCACCCAGTGCCTTGATAAAGATCATCCGCAGTTGTTCTTGGGGATGTTCCCGGTCATTGACCCGCAGGCTCTGCGAGATCCCCGCCCAGACACCGCACAGGTGGCAAGCGAGGCTTTGTTCGGGTGGATCGACGTTGTGGAGCTTATGCAAAACAATTCGGTCGGTGGTATCGTAGGAAACAACGCCGTCTACTGCGAAGGCCAGATTGGCACAGTAGTCGTTCTCAACAATGGTCAATATCAACCAAGTATCTAGGAGACACCCCATGAAGGGTAAAACAGGTAAGCCCACTGCATTGCGCGGTGGCGGTTTGGCCCGCAAGGGCGTCGGCATGGCCCTCAAGGGCGGCGGCATGGCTCGCAAGGGTACAGGCTCTAACGCTGAACCCGGCGGTAAGGTAAAGAAAATGGCGATGGGCGGAAAGCCCGGAGAAAGTGCTATGGCGCAGGCCGAAGCCTCTCGTTCAGTGTCCCGCGCTGCGTCATCTCCCCGTGATGGCGGTTTAGGCGGTTTAGCTGGCGCTGGCAGGTCTGCCGGGAGTGGCGGTGCCTCTGGCGTGCGTAACCCGGCTCCAAATCGTCCCGGAATTGGGATGACACGACCCGGTTTTCCATCCAAGCCCGCGCCCGGAATGACACGCCCCGTAGTCTCCGGTAAATCCCCATCATTGCCGACCCCTAGCGCCAGTCAAATCATGGGCGGCAAGGGTGGCCCCGGCTTCGAGACCGCAGTTCAGAAGAACCCCGAACTTGTTAAGAAATATCTTGAAGATGCCAAGCGTGTCCCAATGAAAAATATGAAATCCGGCGGCAAGGTGTCCAAGTACGCCAATGGCGGCGCGGTCAAGATGACCGCTGGCGCTGGCTCGGGTTCTGGTCGCCTCGAAAAGGTTGCCGCTCACAAGGGTGCCAAGCGCGTCCCGGCAGCCAATCTCAAGTCCGGCGGCAAGGTTAAGGGTAAGTAACATGGCAAAGAATGAGCTTGAAAAGCTGACCAAGGGTCAGAAGAAAGAAAATGTGGCGCTGATTAACGGCGGCATGTCTATGGGCGTCTATTCTGGCTTGATGCCGAAGATCGAAAAGACGCACACAATGCGTGGCTTCGGCGCTGCGACCAAGGGCAAGACCTTCTCAAAGAACGGCTGATTAGATGAACTACACTGAACTGAAAGCGCAGATCTGGGCTTATCTCCAGACCGACGATGACGGCCTCGGCGGAATGACGGATACAATCATCCGGCAGGCCGAAGAGCGTATTGTGCGTTCAGTGCAGCTTCCAAACTTCCGTAAGAACGTAACAGGGACAGCGACAGGCGGGGTCAAGTATCTTGCAACCCCGTCCGACTTTCTCTCAGCGTATTCCCTCGCGGTGATCGTGAGCGGCGACCAGTCGTACTTGCTGCCGAAGGATGTTGCCTTCATTCGTGAGGCATATCCCACAGTATCAACGACCGGGGTTCCAAAATATTATGCCATCTTCGACGACAACACATTCCTACTCGGCCCCGCACCTACAACGGGGTACGACTTTGAACTCCACTACTACTATGAGCCAGCCTCCATCGTTGACACGAGTACAAGCTGGCTTGGCGACAATGCTGAGAATGCGCTTCTTTATGGCTGCTTGGTTGAGGGCTACACTGTTCTCAAGGGCGACCCCGAGCTTATGCAGGTCTACGTTGACCGCTATATCGACGCGCTGACACAGTTGAAGACATTGGGCGAAGGCAGGGATCGTTCGGATACTTATCGTAACGGCGAGACAAGGGTTAGGCCTAACTAATGTTTGAAACCATTGCGGGGCTTGGCTCCGTGTACGTTGAAACCACACATAATCGTGGCTTCACGGCAGAAGAGTGGACTGAACGCCTGCTCAACAAACTAATTCACATCGCGGACACGGCACCTCCTGCCATCAAGGATCAGGCCATTGCATTCCGCGAATCAATGCGGCCAGCGATTGTTCAGCACATGAAGCAGGCCATCAACAGCGACAGGACAACCCTGACCGCGAAACTTAAGGAAGCAGGCCACAATGATGTGGCTGACCTGATCGGGAGACTATAATGGCAATTTCTCAAGCAATGCCGACAAGCTTCAAGCAGGAGCTTCTGACGGCCACACACGACTTCACGAACACCACGGGCGACGTTTTTAAGATTGCCCTGTACACTTCTTCAGCTTCGCTTGGCGCGTCCACAACTGTGTATTCCACCTCCAACGAAGTGGCAAACGGTAACGGGTACACCACTGGTGGCAACACGCTCACGAATGTGACCCCGACGACATCTGGAACCACAGCATTTTTGACGTTTAACGGCTCCACATCGAACACCACAACGTGGACGACAGCTACGATCACCGCCAACGGCGCTTTGATCTACAATAGCAGCAAGTCAAATAAGGCCGTCGCTGTTCTTGCTTTCGGTGGCGACAAGACCTCGACGGCTGGTGACTTCTCGATTGTGTTCCCAACAGCAGACGCTTCAAACGCCATCATCCGCATCGCTTGAGGTAGCCTAGATGGCAATTTCCCTTAAGCACAGTTTCACTTCTGCCGTAGCGGACGAGGGGGATACCTCACTTGTTCGGCCTTCCAACTGGAACGCCGAGCATACCCTCACGCTTGCAACATCGCGCATTCTTGGTCGCACCACGGCAGGCACAGGTTCTGTCGAGGAAATTTCTGTTGGCACTGGCTTAAACCTGTCATCGGGGTCGCTTGCTGTAAGCAGCACCACCCCGCAGGTGAACTCCATCAACACGTTCACCGTGGCTCAGGTTATCGAAACCACCGATAATTCAAACCCCGCACTCCGCATTACGCAGCTTGGCACGGCAGATGCTCTCCGAGTTGAAGACGAAACAAGTCCTGACGCGACGCCGTTTGTCATCACGGCAGCAGGCCATGCGATTGCTGGTTATGGCTCCACACTCACTATTGAAACCGTGGTGCCGCAGTTCCAGTCGCACACAGCCACGCTTGATGAAGGCGGTTTCGGCGGCGTTGACTGGGGCAACACTGCCACAGGTCAGGTCAACTGGTTCGGCAAGTCTCGCGGTGGCTCCTATGGGTCGCAGGCGATTGTCCAATCCGGCGACACCATTGGTGACTTCCGCTTCTATGGCTCTGACGGCGTTGGCCTTATCCCTGCGGCGAAGATCGAAGTAGAAGTCGATGGCACACCCGGTGTAAACGACATGCCGGGTCGCATCTCGTTCTACACCACAGCAGATGGTGCAAGCAGCGTCACGGAGCGTTTCCGCATCGGCAACGCTGGACAGTGGGGTATCGGCGGCGCGACATACGGAACATCCGGGCAGGCATTTGTTTCTGGCGGCTCTTCTGCGGCTCCTTCTTGGGGAACGCTTGGCATCGCTGGTGGCGGCACGGGGCAGACAACGGCCACGGCTGCGGCCAATGCGCTTGATGGCTATCTTTCCATCACATCTGCTGGTGGCACCACTACACTCGACAATACGTCTCCACGAAACATTGTTGTCACTGGCTCAACGACACAGACAATTCAGCTTCCAGATGTTACGACACTCCAGCTTGGCTGGTCATACATAATCAATAACACAAACGCTTCAACAGGTAACATTACCGTCCAATCCTCTGGTGGTAACGCCTTTGGCACAACCATCAATATAGGCCAAATTGCAAGGCTGTCTTGTGTCGCGGTAACGGGAACTACTACTGCATCTTGGGCCTTTAGCTTTATCGGCTCCTCGGCCAGAACTGGTACTGGTGGTCTTGTGTATGCAACCAGCCCAACCCTCAATACACCGATTGTGGCCACTCTTCGTGGTGGTTCCGCTGCGACAGCAACACTTACGCTTCAAAGCACTTCCGGTGCTGGCACAACTGATGCCATCATCATGCAGACAGGCTCTCAATCCGAACGCTTCCGCATTGATACATCCGGTGCTTTTGGTATTGGTGGTGCAAACTACGGCACATCAACTCAGTACATTAAGTCCGGTGGGCCGTCTGCCGCTCCGTCATGGGCTACGATTTCCAACACAGACATCTCCGGCCTCGGAACGATGTCTACGCAAGCAGCCAGCAATGTCGCTATCACTGGTGGCTCTATTACGGGCATCACCGATCTTGCGGTTGCGGACGGCGGCACAGGCGCGTCAACGCTTACTGGATATGTAAAGGGCAGCGGTACAGCGGCCCTGACTGCCTCTGCTACAATCCCAAACACGGATATTACTGGCCTTGGCACCATGTCAACGCAGGCAGCATCCAGCGTTGCTATCACTGGTGGATCAATCACGGGGATTACAGACCTTGCTGTGGCGGATGGTGGCACAGGCGCATCTACTGCGGCTACGGCCAGAACAAATCTTGGGGCTGCTGCCTCTGGTGCTAACACAGACATCACCTCTTTGAACTTGGGTGCAGGGACTGTATCTGCTCCTTCACTTAGTACCACTGGTGATACCAATACAGGCATGTTTTTCCCTGCTGCCGACACGATTGCCTTTACTGAAGGCGGTGTTGAGTCTATGCGTATTGATAGCAGCGGACAACTCGGTATTGGAACGAGTTCGCCATCTGCAAAACTTAATGTTTTTGACGCAACTTCAGCGACTGTTTCTGTGCAATCAGACGGTGCAGCAAATTTAATTGCACAGAGAAGTTCCGGTGACGCAAGCGGCGCATCAAACGCGGTGAGAAAAACTAGAGGTACAGTTGCCTCTCCAACCGCCGTGGCTACAGGTGATTCTTTAGGGAATTATTTCTTTCAAGGTTACGGTGGAACCAACGTCAGAAATCTTGCGACTATTCAGGCGTTTGTCGACACATACACTTCCGATACGAACATTTCATCGTATATGTTTTTTGGGACAACTCCATCTGGATCGTCAAACCAAGTAGAGCGTCTTCGAATTACCAGTACCGGGACGCTAACATCTCAGCCTACATATGATAATACCGCATCAGGCTCCACCGTAGTCGTAACCTCCGCTGGTTTGATCCGCCGCACATCGTCATCCATCAAGTACAAAAAGGATGTCGAAACACTTGACCCTGCGCTCGCCGATAACGCAATCGCAAACCTTCGCCCTGTCTGGTATCGCACCAAGAATGCGGAAGGTGACGATAAGGCCGAGTGGTCACACATTGGTCTAATTGCCGAAGAAGTTGATAAGGTTGAGAAACGGCTTGTTCGGTATCGGACGGTCGAGGTCACAACCGACGAGAACGGCCAACGTGTTGAGACGCCACTTGCAACCCCAGAGCCGGAAGATGTGGACTATGCCCGCTTGTCGGTTCTTCTCCTTGACAAGGTGCAGCGCCTCGAAGCCCGCATCGCGGCACTGGAAGCGGATAATGCAAAAAACCACTAATCCATTTAACCCGGTCTGGCCTGTAGCGCCGACCTAATCGGGGTTGGCTATGGCCTCTGCCTTTCAATCCAGCGCATTTCAGACAACAGCTTTTCAGTCGTCTGCGAATGTTAATGTCAACGTCACCGGGGTCTCGGCCACCGGGGCCGTAGGCACGGTTGCGGTTGAGGCTGATGCCTTTATCTATGCCGTTGGCGTCTTTGCCACAGGCCAACTTGGAACCCCGACAGCCAGCGCAGCGGCTAATGTATTCGTCACTGGTGTATCTGCTACTGCCTCTGAAGGCACTGTCGCCGTTGCCACGGATGGCAACATTGCCGTTACAGGGGTTGAAGGCACCGGACAGATTGGTGATGTATCTGTCAAGCAGGCTGTCACCGTATTCCTTACCGGGGTTTCTGCCGCCGGATCTGTTGGGTCTGTAACTGTTGCTGCCGATGCTGATGTGTCGCTCACCGGGGTATCCGCCTCCGGCGCAACGGGGTCGGTAACGGTTGTTGCCAAAGCCTCTGTGCAACTTACTGGTGTGTCCGCAACTAGCGCAGTTGGCGACGTAACGGTCAATGCCAAGGGGAATGTTTACCCGGTTGGAACCCCGCTCGTTTCAACGCTGGGTACGGTCACCGTCACAGGCATTGGCAATGTATATCCCACTGGGGTAGAAGGCACAGGCGAGATCGGTGATGTTGTCGTCAGGATTGGCCAGACGATTTATGTCAGCGGCCTGTCGGCAGACGGGGCTGTTGGCTCCGTCACCGTCATTGCCAAGGCCTCTATATCCGTAACTGGCGTGGTTGCCTCCGGCTTTATCGGAAACGTGCTGGTATGGGGTATAATTAACACAGACCAGAACGCCAATTGGACCGGGATTTCTGACGCACAGACCCCGAGTTGGACGGCAGTCAACGATTCTCAAACCCCGAACTGGACGCCCGTTGCAGACACCCAGTCTCCGGGATGGACACCAGTTATAGACACGCAGTCCCCCAACTGGACTGACATAGCAGCGTAGGAACGCAAATGGCTTCTACATTCTCCCCAAATCTTCGCATTGAACTCATCGGCGCTGGTGAACAGTCCGGTGCGTGGAACAACACGACCAACACCAACCTCGGAACCCTAATCGAGCAAGCTATCAGCGGGGTTCAGGAAATCACGCTGGGTGGCGCAAATTACACCCTTGAAGCCGCAAACGGCGCAGAAGACCAAGCCCGCAACATGGTGTTGATTATCAACCCAGATACAGCATCTCGCAACATCATCGCCCCCGACGTGGACAAGGTGTACATTGTTCGCAACACAGACACTGTTTACGCCCACACAATCAAGACTGCTTCCGGCAGTGGCGTCTCTATCCCAGCCAATTCGTCGGCTCTTGTGTTCTGTGACGCGACTGGTAGCGGTACATTCTACAATGCTATCGAAGATCTTGCTGCCGATTCTACTATTGGCGGGGTGCCAATTGTTACGACAACAGGCACACAGACGATCACAAACAAGACCCTGACTGCCCCGAAGTTTGCGGATGGCGGTTTTATCGCCGACGCGAACGGCAATGAGATTGTTGTTCTCGACACGGTGACTTCTGCCGTCAATGAGATTACCGTTGCAAACGCCGCAGCAGGCGCAGGCCCAAGTATTTCCGCAACTGGGTCAGATTCAAATATCAACCTAAACTTGGTTCCAAAAGGCACTGGTGTTGTTAATGTAAGCGGAAGCCAAGTTATCAGTGTTACAGATAACACCAACGCCGCCCTTCGTGTAACACAGCTTGGTACTGGAAATGCTATTCTCGTTGAGGACAGCACAAATCCAGACGCTACACCGTTTGTGGTTACAGCCGATGGCAATGTTGGTGTTGGCCTTACAAACCCCTCGGTTCAATTGCAAGTGGTTGGCACTGCATCTCAGAACAGGCTTTGGTTGGGTAGTGCTGCAATCACCAATCGACAACTTTTTGTTCGGTCAAACGGGACACTTGCCGTCCCTACAATCGTTGCATCTGGGGATGCGGTTGGGTCTGCAAATTTCTTTGGTTACGATGGTGCCGCTAACATTGAGTTAGCCAACATCACAGCTACTGTAGACGGAACCCCCGGAACGAATGACATGCCGGGTCGCCTTACATTCTCCACCACGGCTGATGGCGCTGCGGCTCCAACAGAACGATTCCGCATTGGTAACGCTGGTCAGCTTGGTATTGGTGGGGCAACATACGGAACTTCTGGTCAGGTTCTTACATCTGGTGGTGCATCAGCAGCCCCGTCTTGGTCTGACGCCCCAGCCCCAGCCGCTCTTTCTACCGCATCTGGATCAGCACCATCCTACTCAGCCCGCGCGTGGGTGAACTTCAACGGAACTGGAACTATTGCCATTCGTGCGAGCGGAAACGTATCTAGCCTCACAGACAACGGATCAGGGAATTACACGGTCAACTTTACCACAGCCATGCCTAACGCTAATTATTCCGTTCACGGAACCAATGCACTTTTCGCTTCAGATGACGGTGCAAATTCTACGGTGTGTGTGTCGCGCGACAACTTGCCTACAACTAGTGCCGTCACCGTACTCAACAAGTATGCGGAATTTACAGGCACACTCGACAATGCCTACATTCTTGTCGCTGTTTTTGCTTAACTGTCTGAGGGAACAAAGATGAACTTAAAGCGAATTATCTATCCCAACCCAAATGGCGGGGTTTCGATTATCGTGCCAGCCGATGAATGCGGCCTGACCATTGAGCAGATTGCTGCTAAGGACATTCCGGCTGGAAAGCCATACAAGATTGTTGATGCTTCTGACATTCCTTCGGACAGGACATTTAGGGATGCTTGGGAGTATGTGGCATGATTGTGATTAACATGGACAAAGCAAGGCAGATTGCCCATGAAAAGCGTCGCGCGGCTCGCTCTGAGGAGTTTGCGCCGCTTGACATCAAGGCAACTATCCCATCTGAGGCTGCTTCTGCTGAAGCTGCACGGCAAGTTGTTCGGGATAAGTATGATGCCATGCAGAGGAGCATGGACTCCGCAACATCCTTAGAAGAATTGAAGTCGCTCCTTCCATGAGAAAGTGGCAATTGAGTATTGTACTGGGTCATATGCAACATGATTAACGAACTTATCCACCGAACCTTTTGTTCACGCAACGCAACTCACTTGGCCCACTGGCGGACAAAGAGCTTTGCACAGCATGAAGCTCTTGGCGCATTTTACGATGACATCATTGATGGAATTGACAAGCTGGTTGAGGCCTACATGGGCGCTGCCGGAAAGGTGATTGACGAATTTGATATTCCTGCCACCAAGCCTGTCAAGGACATCCTCAAGCACCTATCTGATGAGGCAAATTGGATCAACGAACATCGCGAACACATTGCGAGCGAGATCCCGGCGCTTGAAAATATCGTCGATGAGATCACCGCCATCTATCTGAAGACCATTTACAAGCTGAAACAGCTTTCGTAAGGCGAATAAATGCCGCTGTCCAAACTGAAATTCAATCCCGGCATCAACCGGGATCTCACCGACTACACCAACACAGGTGGTTGGTTTGACTCCGATAAGATCCGTTTCCGTAACGGGCTGCCGGAGAAGATTGGCGGCTGGCAAAAATTCCTGAACACGCAGTTCCTCGGGACGGCCCGCGACATTCTCCGCTGGTCCTCATTGAACGGCACGATCTACACGGCCATCGCGACGAACGAAAAGGTGTATGTGAACGGCGGTTCGCTTCCGGGTTATCAGGATGTGACACCCCTTCGTGTGGACCCGCCTGCCACTATTAACAGCAACCCGTTTACAACAACAAACGGTTCCAGAACAGTCAAGGTAACTGACACTGCTCATGGATGTATTCGGGGTGACTACGTTACATTTTCTGGGGCAACAGGAACGGGTTCTCCAAGCACCATCGGCGGGGTTCCAATTGATGAGTTCAACAGAGAACACGAAGTAACGAACATCATCGACAACAACAATTACGAGATTGTTGTGGACACCGCAGCCAACCCCGGCGGGACTGGTGGCGGCGCAAGCGTCGTAGCCGCATATCAAATCAACATTGGTCTTGACTCCCTCGTCGTTGGCACGGGCTGGGGTGCCGGGCCTTTCGGCGGCGCGAACTCTGCTGCGTCGTCTTTGACAGTAACGTCTGGCAATATCGCCTCCACAAACGGAAGTGCCAACATTGTAATCACATACAACACTCACGGACTTCTTACTGGGGACTCCGTGGTTCTATCTGGCCTGACAACCGCTATCGGCGGCATTGATGTTAAATTCATCAACCGTGCTTTTACAGTTGTGTCGGTGGCAACGAATACCATCACTGTGACCACTCAGAAGACAGCCTCGTCCACCGCGACAAGCAGCGAAGCCGCAACGATGTTGACATACATCTCGACGGCAAATGGCGGGGTTTCAACTGGATGGGGTGTTGCCGCTGTTGATTCAACATTTCAGCTTCAGCTTCGTCTATGGTCTCTCGACAACTTTGGTGAAGATCTTTTGATGAACCCGCGAGATGGCGGGATTTATCTTTGGTCAGAAAACACCCCCACTCAGAGGGCAGAAAACATCGTAGATATTGGCGGTGCAACTGACTGCCCAACGATTGCATCGAAGGTGCTTGTGTCCGACATCGGTCAGCACACGCTTGCCTTTGGCGCTGATCCTTTTGGGGGCGGCGCACAAGACAAGATGCTGATCCGCTGGTCAACAGACCAGAGCTATTTGAATTGGGATGAGGCTGATACCGCCGAGAATGCGGGGTCTCTTCGCATCTCGAACGGCTCATTCATCGTGACTGCCGAACAGACGCGGCAGGAAGTTCTTGTCTGGACAGACACCGCTCTTTATTCGCTCCAGTATCAGGGCGGTACATACATCTTCACGGCCTCTCTGATCTCCAGCGGCACGGACATTATCGGCCCAAATTCGGTGGCCACTGCCGTGAATACATCATTCTGGATGGGCAGCGACAACTTCTATTACTACGACGGCTCCGTGAACCGTATGCCCTGCACCGTCCGCGAAAAGGTGTTCCTCGACCTGAACTTCGAGCAACGCTACAAGGTGTATGCTGGCATCAACAGCGAGAACAACGAGATCACTTGGTTCTACCCATCTGCGAACTCGAATGAAAATAATCGCTACGTCACCTACAACTACGCTGAGAAGGCGTGGTACTACGGCGAGATGGCCCGCACGACGTGGATTGACCGTGGCTTTGGGGCCAACCCCCTTTCTACCTCGTCGGACAACTACGCCTACAACCACGAAGTCGGCACAGACGACGGCTCAACGAACCCGCCCAGCCCGATTGTGGCCTACATCGAGTCCAGCCCAGTTGAGATCGAAGACGGCGACAAGATTGCTTTTGTGTCTCGTATCATTCCCGACATCTCTTTCCGAAACACTGGCAATTTCAACCCCGCCAGATCGGTGGATTTTGCCATCAAACCGCAGATGTACCCGGGGGCAGCCAAGGGCGCGTCAGACAGCAACGCGGTCACCTATAACTATTCGGTGAACGGCTTTACAGAACAGTTGTTTACCAGAATCAGGGGTAGGTCTGTTATACTGAGGGTGTCCAGCGACGAGGTCGGTGTGGCTTGGCGTCTTGGCACACCCCGATTTGACATCAGATTGGATGGTCGCAGATGACAGCTACACCCGGCGTTGCGAGAGGCGCATTACCGCTTCCGCCACCAGAATACTCTCAGCAGCATATGAACCTGCTCATCCGGCAGCTTGAGACGATCTTCACCCAGTTTCAAAGCATCGGCCCGATTACATGCGGCCCAGCAGTTGGAGTCAACAGCAAGGCTAAGTCCGGCCTCAATATCGTCAACATCCCAACATCCACCACAGGCCTGAAATCAGGAGATGTATGGTCGGATGGCGGCACACTTAAGATTGTAACATGATCCCACTTGTATCAGGTATGCTTTCGTCGCTTCTAATGGGCGGCATCAAGAGCCTTCTCGGCGGCGGCGGTCAGACTGGCGGCGCTATGCCCATGCAGACATCCATGACTGGGATGCCTATTGGTCGCGCTCCGATTCTGCCGGGTCTTGCCAATTATCCGCGCTATGCTGATGGTGGTATGACTGGCGGTATTGCTGGTCTTTATGCGATGCCTCCTATCCCTCCGGGTGAAACCCCGCAGATGGCATACGCGATGGACAAGGGCGGCATGATCCGTGGACCGGGAGGTGGTGTCGATGACCTGATTGCAGGCACAATTGACAACCGCAACAAAGTTCTTCTATCAAACAACGAGTATGTCATCCCTGCTCGGGTTGTATCTGCGCTGGGCGATGGCTCTAGCGAAGCAGGCGCGGATGTTCTTGACGGCATGGTTTCCCGCGTCAAGTCTGAAGCTGGTGATCGGCTCAAGGACAACGGTAACATCAACCTTAATAAGGTTCTGCCTGCTTGATTAAGATTAGCGCCGTCCCACCGGACATGGTGGATGACTATTGGGGCTTGGCACTGCCCCTCCTTTCCAAGGCCTTCGAGTATTCCTGTCACAAGGTTGAACCGGAAGACGTGTACGACGACCTGATGAAGGGGAACCAGAGCCTCTGGGTTGTGTTTGAAGGCCCATCCGTGAATTTGGTCGGCGCTTTTACAATCCGGATCAAGTCATATCCTGCCGGGGCAGCCCTTACAGGCGAACATCTTGGCGGTGAGCGTCTGGATGAGTGGGCAGATCAACTATTCGAGATCATGGAGCAATACGCTCGTGATCTTGGCATTAACAATTTGGAGCTTATTGGCAGGCGGGGTTGGGAAAAAATCCTGAAGCCAAAGGGCTGGAAAGCAAACCTCGTGATCTTCGAGAAGGAAATATAATATGGGCGGCGGTAAAGGCGGTGGATCTTCCACAACGACGCAGCAACTCGATCCGATGCTCAAGCCTTATGTGCAGTTTGCACTTGAGCAGGGCAAGCAGCAGTTTCAGCAGCGTTCAAAGGGTGTCCCCCAGTATCAGGGTGAAACCATCGCCGGGTTTACCCCGGACACAGAGCAGTATTTTGGCGGCATTCGAGACCTGACTGCCGGAACAGATAAGGTTGGTGAAGCTGGCCAGATGGCGCAAGGTGCTGCCGCTGGTGTTGCAGGTCGCCCTGAATTTGCGGCCACGCAGTT
>Ga0209229_10000368_pt1 | contig 18270 bp, 13 predicted proteins | sample SanBayMetagenome_FD_187466 | JGI IMG/M metagenome (GOLD analysis project Ga0209229, IMG submission 187466) | Freshwater and sediment microbial communities from dead zone in Sandusky Bay, Ohio, USA (SPAdes) (version 2) | ecosystem: Environmental > Aquatic > Freshwater > Lentic > Sediment... | reverse complement strand
GTTGACGGTGTTGTCCGTAAGCGTGCCGCTGAAGGTGGCCGCGCCGTTGACGATGCTGAAGCCCGGGGCGTAGACGTCGCCGTTGGCTTCGATCTGGAAGTAGCGCCGATACTGGTTCGGCGCCGTGCCAAAGAGCGTGTTGTAGTTGCCCAGCAGCAGGCCGCCTGAACTCAGGTGAAATCCGAAGTTGGGAACGCTCGGCGTACCTGCTGCGGGCCACGCATACGAGGCCGTGTAAGACCCGCCGTACACCGCGCCCGTGAAACTGCCCGTAGCGGCCGACAAGGCACCGGCAAACGTGGCGTTCCCGTTGCTGGCCAAGATGGAAAACGTGGCGTCGCCGGCCGCGTTGTAGGCCGCAAGGCCATTGGAGGTCAACCCAATGCCTTGCCCGCTGGTGCGTACCCCACTGGTGTTCCATTCGAGCGACCCGACGGCGACCCCGCCGGACCCGGTAAGCGCGGTGCGGGCGTTGCTGGAGAGCTTGGTGGCAAGGCCAGTTGTGGCGTTGTTGACCGCGTTGAGCGCGGTAGTGCCGTTGGCCGCGCCGGTCTTAACCGTGCTGGCTGCATCGCCGTCGACAGTGCCGGTGACGTTCCCAAGGAACGTGGAGGCCGCGACTGACGCTCCGGCGCTCAGGATGGTGTTGCCGTTGGCGTCCTTGATGTCGAGCCCGCGGCTGTCGATCTTGGTCGCCGTGATCGAGCCCGCGCCGATGCGGTCAGCGCTGATCGTGCCGGCCGTGATCTTGCTGGCGTTGAGGTCGTTGATCTTGGCGTTGGTGATCTGCGCGTCACCGATCTTGGCGGTCGTGATCGCGGCGTCAGCGATCTTGGCGCTGTCGATGGCCGCGTTGCCGATCATTGCGTTGACGATGGCGCCGTTCTGGATGGCCGCCGTGCCGACTGCGATGGCGTTAGCCGAGAGCTTGGTGGCGCTGATGGAGCCGTCCACGATCAGGTCAGCACCGATGTACTCCTCGACGCGGCAGTCCGCGACATCCGTGGTGCCGGTGGTCTCCCAGTTGACGTGAACAATCAGCGTGCCGTTGACGGTCGCTGCCCCCGCGTTGATGTAGCCGGTGTACTTGGTCCAGGCTGAAGGGACTGCAATATTCTCCAAGGTGCCGGAGGCGTCCAGTTTCGTGACCTCGTAGTTCACGAGCGTGCCTGCCGCGTTGTAGCAGTACAGGCGCAGGTACATGAGCCCACTGCCGGCCGTGCGGCGCGACCACATCGTGACCTTGTAGCGAGTTCCCGCTACCACAGGGAACTGGCGGGCGCTGAACTGGACGTTGTTTGTGGCGCGCAGTACCCTGGTCCCGCTTGGAGACGTGGACTCGGTGACCAGCGCGAATGATCCAGTTCCAGCCGTTTTTGTCCAGGCTGAGGCGTCCTGGAAGAACGGGTCGTCGTTCAGGGCCTTTCCGCGACCCGTGACCAGCAGCTTGTCTGTCGTGATAGCCCCGGCGCTGATCTTCGCCGCTGAGATAGCGCCGTCGACGATGAGGTCCGCAGTGGCGGCCTGATCCAAGATGACGGCAGAGGCCGTGATGTCGCCGCTGAAGGTGTTGTTCGCCTCGTTGTAGATGATGAAGCGCACCGAGACGGCATTGGCGGGGACTTGTCCCTGCGCAGTCAGATCCTGCGTACCGGAGCCCTCGGTAGACGTGAGCGTGATGTCGGCAAGAGTTGCGTTGAGCCGGTTGTAGAAACGGGCGGCAACATAGAACGACTGGTTGCTGTTGTTGCGCATCCGGGCGCGCAGCCGCACCCAGGTGCCAATGGAGGGGACTGCAACTCCTGCGCTCCAGATGTGCCTGCGACTTGCCCCCGGGTTGTTCGTGGGGTGGCCGCTCCAGAGCGAGGCTTGCTTGCCAACGCTCATAGTTGTATCGCTCTCGAAGTACCAGCCGTTCGTGTCGAACTGGGTTGCCGTCCACCACGCCTCGTCCGAGAAGTACGGGTCCGGGCAGATGGACGCCGGCACCACCAGGAGCTTCGAGGTGGTGATGGCGCCCGCTGACACCTTGGCCGCAGTGACTGCACCGGCTTCGATCTTGGTGGCCGTAACTGCGTCGGTGGCGATCTTGGCGGCGGTCACCGCAAGCGCATCGAGCTTGTCGGTGGTCACCGCCCCCGCAAAGATGTTCCCCGCCTTGACCTCACCCGTTCCGATCTTGTCGGTCGTGATCGCGCCGTTGGCGATGAGCGTGGTGTTCGACGTGCGGAACAGGCGCGCCTCGTCGACGTAGGCTGATCCGGCCGTGATGTTGGAGACAACCTCAACGGCCACCGATGCCGCGCTCGCCGGGACCGTGTACGAGACAAACGACTTGGTGTACGCGGTGGTCGCGGCTGTGACGGTGTTGCCGTTGCCCTGCGCGAGGTCGGAACCCGCCGCGTTGAACGCCGTGATTCGCACATAGCTGCCTGTTCCTGTGGCAGTCACATGCTTGATGTAGGCCTCGGCGTAGAACGTCTCCCCCGGCTCAACGGAGACCCTCTGGGTGTTCCGCAAGGCCGATGGAGCCGTGTGTTGCCCTCGGGCTACCCAAGAGCCGCTCCTGGCGTTCGTCGCATCAGAGACGATGGTCCAGCCGGTTTCTTTGGTCCAGCCTGCATCACCCTCCTCGAAGTTCCAGTTGCGGGCCTGGACCGTGAAGTCCCCCACCGCGATCTTTGATGCGGTGACTGCGCCGGCCTGGATCTTGGCAGCCGTAACCGCGCCGGCCTCGATGTTGCCGGCCTTGACCTCGCCCGCGCCAATCTTGAGGGTAGTGATCGCACCATCGACGATCAGTTCGCCGTTCATGCGGCGGCGCACGATCAATCCACCCCAGCGAACCTCGGTCGCGGTGTTGTTGTTCTTGTAGAACCGCACGCGCAGGAATCGCTTGCCGGCCGGCGCGGTGACGGCCTGCGCTACATCGACAGGTGTGTCCGATCCAGTGGATGTGAAGCTGTTCTCGACGTAGCCTGTGCGGTTCTCGTCTTCAGCCCATTCGAGGTTCATCTGGGCGCCGGCTGCGATGCCGTTGACCGAGCGCCCTTGGGCGGTGATGTAGTAGGACTGCCCCGGCTCCACCGGCATCCACTTGCTGTAGTGGAACCCGGCGTAGGAGCCAGAGGCTCCCGTGATCTTCATGAACCGCGTGGAGCGGAAGGTCGGGTCCTCGCTCGCGGAGGTTCCCCAGGTCGTCCATGCGGCTCCGCCCGTACTGACCCAAGAGGCGTTGTCCGCCATCATCGGGTCTTGCACCATGTTGCTGAAGTCGGCAACGATGAGCTTGGAGGCGGTGATGGTGTTGGCCGCGATCTTGTCGGCGGTGATGGAACCGGCTTCGATCTTTCCTGCCGTGACCGAGTTGACGGACAGCTTTAAGGCGCTGATTGACCCATCAACAATCAGGTCGGCCCCAACCACTTCCTCAAATCGAACGTCTTGCGCCTCGTGATACCCGGTCGTGCCTCCGTAGTTGAAGATCAGCATGACCCGGGCGGACACGGCGTTGGCCGGTGGCGTCATTTCACCCGTGTCGCGCCGAACCCACGAGGAGGTCAGGGCGGTGAGTGCGGTCGCATTGGTGTACGACAAGCTCGCGCCCGCACCATCGAACCACTCCGCACGCAGCCAGAAGCTCCCGGTTGCAGGCGTGCCGCTTGTGTCTCGGCGGGCCCAGCACCTCACGCGATACTTTTTGTACAGGTCAACGGCGAAGGTCCTGCTGTTGACCCATGTGCTGTTGGTGCCGCGAAGCGCGGTTGTTCCCGTCGCCGCACCAGTGATTGTTTCGACGGTAGGCTGGATGCCGGAATACAGCGTCCAGGCGGAGATGTCCGAGGTTGACGGGTCGTCGTTGAGGGCTGCGCCAACACCCGTTACGAAGAGCTTGTCTGTCGTGACAGCGCCAGCGGAGATCTTCCCGGCACCCACGGCGCCACCCTCGATCTTGTTGGCCGTGATTGCGCCGTCGACGATCAGATCGGCGCCGATGTACTCCTCGACGCGGCAGTCTGTGACGTCTGTTGTGCCGGTGGTCTGCCAGTTGACATGGACAATCAGCGTTGCGTTGACCGTAGCCGTTCCGGCGTTGACGTAGCCCGTGTACTTGGTCCACGACGAGGGGACGGCAATGGACTCCAGGTCGCCAGTCCCGGACAGAGGTGTGGCCACGAAGTTCACCAGCGCTCCAGCCGCGTTGCGGCAGTAGAGGCGCAGGTACATCAAGCCCGTGCCCGCTGTGCGGCGAGCCCACATCGTGACCTTGTAGCGGGTGCCGGCCACGATGGGAAACTGACGGGCGCTGAACTGCACGTCGTTGGTAGCCCGCAGCACCTTGGTGCCGCTCGGTGAGGTGGACTCAGTGACGAGGGCGAACGAGCCTCCACCGCCGGACTTGGTCCAGGCGCTTGAGTCCTGGAACGTCGGGTCGTCATTCAGCGCCTTGCCACGGCCCGTGACCAGCAGTTTGTCGGTGGTGATGGCGCCCGCGAAAATCTTGTCGGTGGTGATTGCGCCATCAGCAATCAGCGTTGTATTCGACGACCTGAACAGCCTCACATCGTCGGCATACGCCCTGCCTGCCGTGATGTTGGACTCGACCTCGACGTCAATCGAAACCGTGTTTGCGCCGACCGTGAAGGAGGTCGTGGACCTTGTGTACTGGGTTGTTGCGGCGGTGATGTAGTTGCCGTAGGCGAACTGGACTTCCGCGCCCGCCGCCGAGTAGCCCACACACCTCACACGAGTGCCAGACCCTGCGGCTGATGCGTCGTGCTTGATGTAGGCCTCCGCATAGAAGGTCTCGCCTTGAGTGACGCTGACCTTCTGCCTGTTACGGATGGCGGAGCCAACTGTGGCCGTGCTTGTGGCGAACCAAGTGCCCGATCGGGCGTGCGCCGCATCTTGCTGGACTGCCCAGCCGGTCTCCTTCGTCCACTGAGTGTCCCCTTCCTCAAAGCTCGCGTTTCGGGCCTGGACCGTGAAGTCGCCCACGGCGAGCTTGTCTGTCGTCACCGACTCGGAGGCGATCTTGACAGCGGTGATGGCGCCGTCAACGATCAGTTCGGCGGAAGCGGCCCTGCGCAGTTGCAGCTTGGTGATGTACCAGCTACCGACCGCCGTAACCGAGCAGACGGAGCCAAAAGTGATCTTGGCCCTGGCGGGTATATAGGTGACGGTGTTGTAGACGAAGGTGTCCGGGATGGCGATCTGAGCGTAGTACCTTGTCCATGTCTGCGAGCTGCTGGGCGCGGTGGCGCCGACAAGGTATGCAAGCCCGACGCCTGTCGAGTCCGTCACCGTCAACAGCATGCGCAGGATGCCGTTGGCCACCGCCGTCGACGCGGCATAGAACTCGGTGTGGTAGACCTCTCCGGGGCGGATGTCGAACGTCTCGAACGCCAGACAGTCGTTGTTGGTGTTCGTCACCAGCGGGCTCTTCAGCACAAACTCTGAAGGAGCGCCGGTTGGAACTCCGGCTGTAGCCTTGGCCTGGATCTCGCTGCTTGCGGTGAGCACCCAACCGTCAGAGGCGCCAGCCTGGAACGACGGGTTCCTGACCATGTTGGTGAGGTCAGATACGCCGATCTTCGAGGCCGTCACGGCGCCAGCCTGGATCTTGCCGGCCGTGAGCGTGTTATCGACGATGACGTTGCCGCCGAAAATCACACTCAGCGCCGTCCACGGGCCGCCACTGGAGCGGATGCGGGTCTCGGAGTACCCGGCCGTCGTGTTGAAGAGCGTGACGACGTCGCCCTGGACCGGAGAGACGCCGCCCGCATTGGCGATGGCTGTGGATGCCTCTGCATCGCTCCAGGCAGTGCCTGCAATGGCGCGGGATGCGGTCAGGGTTCCGCGAGTACCGTACAGCGTCCAGTAGGTGTTGCTCGTGGCTGGATAGAGCGGCGTCAGGAACGATCCGCCCGCAACGTGGGCCAATATGCAGACCCACCTGAAGCCGTCCTTGACCACGATGTCGCCTACGCCGTACGCAGTGGACGAGGTCCATTCGCCCATCAGGACGTTGCGCGTGGCGCCGGCCTGGGCCGTGGAGTCCCCGATGCGCGAGACATTGGCATAGGCCGCGAGGCTGCCCACCGTGGCCCCGATGGACATCTGACGGGCCGCGCCGAACTGCGCCAGGGTCAGGTAGGCCGTGTCTCCGTCTCCCGTTCCCGGGAGCCCGAAGATGTACTCCGTGATGTCGATCTGGCCCTTGTTGGTCCCCAGGGTCGCGCCCGAGGCCGCCCAGTTGGCCTCCGTGTTGTCGAGGCCCTGGCGCAGCAACGTGAACGAGATGGTCTGATCCGCAGGAGAGGCTACCCCGTCCTGGTACGTGAACCCCGCCGCGCTGGAGATGATCTGAAGCGCGGGTCCGTCGAGGCCATCGCTGACCTCGGTGATGGTGATCTCGCCTGCGGAAACAACTGGCATCGAAGGCTCTCTGACTGGTTACCGCTTGCCGCGACGGAAGGTTGTGGGGTTGGCCAGTGGCTGTAGGACCGGCGATCTCACGGGGTTGCGTGTCATGGCTTAGGAGGCGGTGAAGCTCGTGTTCAGCATGAAGGCGGTCTGCAAGGTCGCGCCGTTCACATACACCGCCCGGTAGTAGCGGGTCATTACGGGCACCGACAGGTAGACCACTGCGTTCGCAGCCACCGCCGTGTCAGCGGTCGCCCTGCGCCACGTTGTGTTGTCGTTCGAGCACTCGATGCGCAGCGTGCCGGCCTGATCCGCGAAGGCCGAAGCGTTGAAGGCGGAGTAGCGGTGATTGGAACCGGCGGCGATGCCGACGTCGCGGGAGGTTCCGGTGAGCGTTGCGCTGGCCGCCTGGGCGGTCGTGCTCTCATTCCAGTAGACGTTGTCGTTGGCGATGGCATTGATGGTCGGCATCGTGGTCACAGCCACTGCCAAGGCCTGCCCTGCGACCGACTGGCCGCGCCCTGCCGTGATCTCCGCCGTGAGTTCCGCGTAGTCCTGACAGGCCACGTACTGCAAGGTGGCGTTCGTGCTGGAGGCTGGCGCGGTGCCGCCGTTGAGCCACCGCAGCCGAATCTTGTAGACCGCATTGGGGTCGGGAATCTGCTGGTGGCGGCGGTAGCTGTTGGCTCGCCCGCTGGTGGCGTCCAGCGTGGCAGAGTGGAACCACGCCTCGTCCGCAAAAGGCTCGATCTCATAGACCCCGGTGCCGGCCGTGGTGACCACCGTAGCGGCGGCGCTGTCCAGCGGCGTGGCAGCGGAGTTCTGCACCCGGTACTTGGCCTGGGTTGCCGAGGTGCCATCGAAGAGCCACGCGGCGCTGTGCAGGCCATCAGGCACGCCGGTGGTCGCGTTGACCGAGACAGCCTCGACCAGGAAGGTCTGGTTGGCGATCCGCTGCGACAGGGTGAGCTGGAAACCCACGCGGAACGGGACCGTGAATATGTCCTTGGACAGCACGGACGTCTCGGCGCTGGCCGTGGCGCCGCTTGCCATGACAAGGGTGCCGGCCGTGACCGAGATGGACCCGCCCGAGCCAATGGAGCTGTCCCAGTTGGTCGCGTTCAGCGAGGTGCCCGGGAAGCTGTCCCGAAACTTCTTCTGCACGCTCTTGACCTTCACCATGTCATCGGCTGCGTCGTAGCCCATGATCCGCTGGTGAGGCGTGTGGACACCGGCCGCGTCCGTGGTCCGCATCGTGAGCAGGGTGCCCGATGCGTCTCTTACCTGAATGTTGTCTGGCATGTTGCTATCCGCTCCTCGTCAATGGGCGGGCAGGAAGACCTGCCCGCGAGCCCGCATTACGGACGATTTGCCGTGCACTCGATCCGACCCTTCGCGTCGATGTCATCGCCGCGCACGGTGACGCCCGCAGTTCCGGTGGTGACGACGGTCCCCCCGATGGTCGATCCATCGAATGCCGAGCCAGCGACACAGATGAAAGCCGATGAGCCGACGAGCGCGTTGGCGGTGGCGCTGGTGAACTCGTTGGCCTGACCCACCAAGAAAAGGTTGTTGCCCGAGGGGGCCGCCAGGGTGAACTGCGTGGTCGTTGGTGTGGGTGAGGCGGCGACTTGCGCGTGAACGGCTTTGCTGCCGTCCGCAGGGGAGAACTTGATGATCTCACCCGCCACAGGCGCGGACGTGAAGGGCGTGCTCACAGTGATTGCGGCCGTCTGGCCCGTTCCGCTCTGCACGGAAACCGGGCATCCGCCCGTCGGCGTCTTGGAGGCGTTGACAAAGAACGACGCAGTGCCGTCACGATCAAAGAGCCGCCAACGGAAGGTCCACGCGCTGATGTCTCCAACTTCGCTCGACCCGTAGCGGACCCGAGGCGTCAAGACGGTGCTTTGCGTGCCGCCCAGGGAAGGCTTGAAGACGTTTCCCGCTTGCGACAAGATTTCGATGTCGTAAGGGTCGGAGATGTCGTAGACCGTGAAGAACGTCGACCAGAGGCTCTGGTTGTCGAGAGTGATCGCTGTGACCGCCCCGGCGCTGACCTGCGCAGTCGCGGTGGCGCCACCAGACAGGGAGATGGTTACCGTCGGCGCCGTGGCGTAGCCCGATCCGCCGGCCGTGACTCGAATCGCCACAAGCCTGTTGCCAACGCGAACAGGAGCGGCTGTTGCGCCAGTACCGCCGCCGCCGCTGAATGAGATGGTCGGGTCGCTGGCATAGTTGCCCATCGTCTCGCCGATCTCGGCCCGGAACGTAGCGACCTCGGGGACCGCCGCTTCGCCGATCACAAGCGTGTTGTTGGACGACCAGCCGAGCGTGGTAGCTGCCGGAATGTTGACGTTCAATTCGCCGTTCGAGCCAGTCGGCAGGGTCGGCCATGCGGTGCTCTTGAACCCGAACTTGGTCGCCACACCCGATGTAGAAGCCGTGATGGGGCTGGCGGCCTCATAGAACCGATAGGCCACGTTGGAGGTGTCCACCCCAGAGCCTCGGACCAACTCAGCAGCGATGGCCGTGGCGTTCTTCACGGCCCCGGTCGCCTCCTCGATGGCCTCGCGACCACGAACCACGACGAAGGCCGCATTGGTGCCCGTCTTCAGGGTGTTGAGGGTGATCTGAGCCTGGAACGGCGTGTCAAGGCCGGTAGCCTGATCGGTGTAGATCGCATCGAAGTAGATCGTGACCTGCCCAACGCTGGACAGCAGGTTGGCGCTGATCTGGATGGACGGGATCGTTGTGCTCCAGTCGGTCCCGTAAGTGACCGTGAATGGGGTTGAGACGACAACGTCCGCGTTGTTGGCGAAGCTCGTGGATGTTGATGCGGTGGTCAGTTGCGCACCGGCCGGCGACAGTCTGAAGTTCCGCGTCTTGACCCGCGCCCACGCCTGGGCATCGGTCAATCCAGAGATGCCGAGCTTGACCGTGATCGTCAGCGGCGATGTGAACCAAGAGGGCTGGTAGGTCGTTTGCGAGTCTTCGTTTGTGTAGACCTGCTGCGTGCCCTGGTTGGACTGGAGAAGCGCGTAGATCGACCTTGCGTCGTTTGCATCGACGATGGTGATCTGACCGGTGGTCATGATTGGCATGGTGGGAACTCCTTTAGGTTTCGATGATGTCGCAGAAGAAAGTCGCCCGTGAGAACACTGAATCTACGTTCACAGACACGGACTTGAATCCGGAAACGTAGTTGGCATTCCAGGTGGCGTCGTCGTTAGGCGGGGCCTGTGGAATAGCCGAGACGCGCCGCCATCGAAACCACGAAGCCGGAGTCTCTGAAGTGACTTCCGCTCCGTTCTTGAACAGCCGCGCGTGCAGTGATGTCGATGTGCTCTGGCCCACCCGGAAGATGGTTCCGTTGGTGGACTCGATGGTGAGAAGGAAGAGCTGCCCGTCAGCGAGGTACTCGACCCAGGCCAGCGGCGTGCCGGTAAGCACGTAGCTCTTGCCGTTGAGCGTGTTCTTGTAGACCGCGTTCTGCTTCCAGGCCGCGCCCAGCGCGGTCGACGTCGGGGCCGTGGAGAAGGCACCCACGTAGTTCAGCGACGGCACCAGCGAGTTCGCCGCGATGGTGGAGATCAGGACGTTGTTGTTGTTGACGTCCACGTAGGCCGTCGGCGCAATCTCTCCGTCGGACGCGAAGACGACGTTGCCCGCCGTGTCCTTGATGTCCAGGCCACGCGAGTTGATGTCTATGGCGTCGACAACGGCCGTGAAATTGGTGCCGTTGTGGCGGTAGATCTTGCTGTCAGTCGTAAGAAACGCGAGGCGCCCCTGCGCGTTGTCCGTGGTCGGCAAAGATGTGACCACCTCGATTGGCGCAACACCTGTGGCGAATTTTGCGGCGGTGATGGCCTCGTCGGAGATCTGGCCTGCCGTGATCTCGCCGGTGATGTCGATGGCCTGCACGACCGTTGTGAAGTCCACGCCGTTATAGCGGTAGATCTTCGAGTCAGACAGGTTGAAGACGATCTTGGGGCCTGTGTACCCGGTAGCGGGTGGTAGATCTGTGACGATGCCAAGCGGCTGGTAGCCTGGGGCGAAGACGCCCGCCGTGATGGCGTCGCTAGCCAGCTTTGCACTGCTGACCGCGCCGTTTGCGAGGTTCCCGGCCTCGACGATCAGCGGGCCCAGGTCGACGTTGCCAATCTTGCCGGTGGTGGCCGCCACGCCGTTGGTGCCCCCGGCCGGCGAAACGCTGAGAACTCCATCGGCCGTCTCCCACTTGATCCACAGACGCCATTGCGTCGAGGGATTGCTGGGGTACGAATAAATCGTTCCGGTGAACTGCGCTATCTCGATTGCGTCTGCAAAGACCGGCAGCGGGTCGCCTTGATTGACGATCTTGCCGTAGACCCTCGTGCGCAGATGTCCGTGGCCCTGGGTGTACTGCGGGCCATCGTGCTCGATGAAGAGCATGTTGAGGCCTGCGGACGCAGCAAATCCCGTCGGCACCGGCGGGGGCGTCAGGTCTGGTTCCGTCTCCTGAACTTGGCCTGCGGCAGGCTGGATCGGCAGCGAAGACCCGCCGACCGAGACCGAGGTGGCGGTCCGCCCTGGGCGAAACTTGGCCAGCCCGCTGTCCAGCAGGTCGCGCAGCGTCACGCCACGATCGAGCGGGTCTCCCGTGCGGCCGAGGTACGTCATCAAGGTCTCGCGCACGCGAGCCTCGAAGTTGGTCGACTTCGGCGTCGGGAGGTCTTTGCGATCTGACATGGAGGCCTTGGCCGTCAGGACTGTCTGAGCTCTTCGATGCTGCTTGCGATTGCTGCGGCCTGGACGGCACCAGCGGACTCAAGCTCGATGCGCCAGTCGGTCGCCATGAAGCCACCGGGTAGGCGCACCGCATCCTCGTTGGGCACAGAGATCGTGCAGCGGAAGGTGGTGGAGTCCGGCGCAGAGAAGTACGTGGGATTGCGCGCGACAAGCGCCGTCACAGTGGCGGCAGGCAGGTTCATCGCGTCCACTCGCATCGTCACCGGGTAGGTGTCGGACTGAACTTCTGCGGCGCCAAAGGTCATCGGCTGCGGCGCGCGGAACTGCTTGGACCGAAAGCGCGCCGTCAGGGACGAGGCGCCTGCGTCCCAGCGGCGCACGTTGGTCCCGTCGAGCACGTACAGCTGGTCCAGCAACTCATCGAAGTGCATTGCCGAGTAGCCGGTGTCGAGGAAGTAGATGCCGGCGTTCCGGTCGGCCGGGTTAATCAGGAAGCCCTTGCGCCCGCTGCCGTCGTCGTAGCTGCCGAAGTAGAGGCCCTCGTACATGCGGCCGATGATCGAGGTGGGCACCAGGGCTTGCCAGTCCTCGCGGGTCATCAGGCCGGCCGTGAGGATGCGTGCGTCGCCTGCGCTGTACCAGCACAAGCCGTCGGCGCTCGCCCAGGCCACGCCCGTGCCCATGCTGACGGCCGAGCGTGCGGCCACGCACCCCTGCGGGATCTCAAGCGGCGTCTGATCCATGGCCTCGGGCGTCGAGCCCTGCACAAGCATCGGGCGGCCCGTGGTGAGCACGAGCATGGCCTGACCGAAGACGCCCAGGGCGACGGGCGTGGAGTCGGGCGGCACGAGGTCGTAGCGGGTCGGCCACGCATAAGGCGTGTAGGGCTCGCAGAACTTCACTGCGCGCCCGCTGATGCCGGCCATCATCCCGTTCCACATGGCCGTGAGGTAGCTCAGCCCTGCGGGAGGCATCGCCCAGGTCGTTGTGGGGATCACCTCGCCCAGGGACCGGTTGTCGTCGGTCGTCGTGCTGGTTCCGATGGCGATCTCGCGCAGGAACAGGAACTCGGTCGCGCCGCTCGACCCGGTCTCGGTGCGGTAGATGCGGATCTTGTCGATGCCGTAGCTGCCGGACGGCACGGCAGAGAAGCCGCCGATGGTGGCGGCCTCGTCGCTTTTGCGGGTGTTCTCCGCGCTGACCGGGCTTGGGGCCGACTCCCAGCCCCAGGATGTGACGTAGGTGTAGACGTAGAAGACCGTCTGCAGCTCCAGCGAGGTGCCCGTGGCCACCGTGGTGACGGAGGGCGCTCCAGTGGGGGCAGGCACGCCCAGGAGGCGCCAGTTGCCGCCTGGGTTGTCCTGCGGGTCCACGCCGTCCAAGGCGGTGTTGTCGGTGACCTTCGGGGCGCCGTCGCCTGTGTAGTAGGTCCGCTCGGTGGTGTCCGATGCGTCGTAGCCCCGCACGGCATGCACGATGCCGGTCCAACTAAGCCAGTATTGGGAGTGACTGGCCACGTCCCGGCCCATGCGGTAGATCGTCTGCCGACCCGATGGGACCGTGGCGACGGTCAGGGGCTGCTTCCAGGGGCGCAGGTCGCCGCGTCCGGGTTTCTGGTTGCGGCTGACCGTGCCGATCTGCTCGGGAAGCAGGGTGGGGTGGCTCGCGCGCGACTCGCCGGCAAAGCCGCGCAAGCGGATCAGCGCCATGGAGTTCTCACCGTTCCTTTAGGGGCACGCGGCGGGCGTCTTCTCGCGCTCGGCCTCGCTGTACCCACGCATGCGCGCCTCGTGCTCTTCGCGCTCGCGCTCGTCCTGGCGGTGCCGGTAGAACCAGTTGACCAGGAAGCCGGCAACACCGATCACGATGCCGACCAGTACGGCGAACTCGCTGCTGACAAGCCATCCACCGACCGTCATGCCGGCCCCGGTATAGGTGGCCTTGGAACTTGCGGCCGCGATGGTCCCGTCCATCGTCTGATTGGCGAGGTCTGTCTTGCTCAACATGCCGAATCCCTGTTAAAGGCGGTACTACAGGCCGATCCTTGGTTGGTCAGTTTCCGGCGCCACCGGCCACGGCCATCGAGGAGGCCGGGTGGTTCGGGTTGCCTGGGCTGGTGGGGGCGACACCCACCGTGGCCTTGATCTCGATGCCAAGCGCATTGGCGAAGGCGCCGTAGTGCGCTGTCGCCCGGTTGGCGTTGCCTGCGTACTGGCTGTCCTTCATGTAGGACCGATACAGGATGTAGTCCTGCAGCACGTTGCCGTAGATGTCGGGCACGCTGATGTTGCCGCTGACGGCGGTGTAGTCGCTGCCAGCGGCCGGCTCGGTGATGTCCGTTGGCAGAGCGGAGTACACCAACTCCACCGAGGCGCCAGAGGCCGCAGCAGGCGGGTAAACGTAGAACGTCTTGGGGTCACGCGGATCGAACATGAAGTGAACGATCTCAGTGACGCCACTCAGGTTGTGCCATCCGGGTGTCTGGGCATCGAGGATCTCGCGCGCGCAGAGCCGGATGGCCTTCTTGTTGCCGCTCGTGTTTCTGACCACCTCGATCAGCTTCGTGCCGTTGGCAGCCAGGGACTGTCGACTGCCGGCCACCAGCGTCAGCGAGGCGTTCGTCACCATCGCATCGGGGCGATGGACGATGATCTCGCGCTGCCCGTCGTTGAGGTAGCGCACCAGCTCGGCCACTGGCCAGCGGATCGACGTGGTGTCCTGCAGCGTTTCCACGCAGCGACGGACGATGGACTGGGCTGTGATCGGCATGGTGGGGTTCTCCTAGTTGATGCTCAACACCACTTCGGCCGGGCGCGTGGCACGGACGGGGCATTTCCTCGATAGGCCTGGAAAGTGAACTTGCCCAGGTGCTGCTCGTATTCCTTGAGCGCCAGTTGGGCGCCCTGCGGGTTGTTCAGCGGCCCAGGGGTGCGCATGAGTCGGTAGCGGGCGCCGGCGACGATCGCGTCGGCGTACTGCTCCATGAGCGCATCGGGCAGCGTGTTGGACGCACGGCTGGGCGCGAGGCAGGCTTGGACCTCGATCTGAGCGCCGGCCGTGAAGGTCCGCGTCAGGGTGATGGAGACCCGGTCTGCGGTGACGATGCCCGGGCGCTCGTTCTCGAACGTGGCCGGGTTTTTCTCCTGCGCCTTGAAGGACAGGATCTCGACGGGCGCCCCGCTGGAGGTGGCGCGCTCGATGCCGACGACGGCGCTGTCGGTCGGCAGAATCAGCGTGTACTCGCGCTGCGTGCCGTCGGACACGATGGGGTCGAGCCACTCCACCCAGGCCCGACTGTCCTGGAAGAACTCGGTCGCTGCGCGACGAAGCTCCTGCGCGAGGAACGGGTCTGGGCATCCTGGCACGTAGACCAGGACGTCCGGGTAGAGGTCTGCCCAGGTGGCCACGGCTCAGTCGCTCGATCAGGAAGCGCGGGACTTGCCGCGACGGGGCGCGGGGGCGGTCACAGAGGCCGGCTCGGGCTCAGGCTCAGGCTCAAGCTCGGGCTGCTTGATGACCGACAGGGCCGCGTCGAAGTCTGCTTCGTCGGCCGGGTAGAAGTTCCCGGTCTGCAGCAGCGCGGCGATGGCCTCCTCGCCAGTCACCTCGCACTCCAGGTCGCCGGAGGCTCCGGCCCGGAAGACAAGCGGCTCGGAGCCCGCAAGCGTCACGCTTACGGTGCCATCCTTGCGGGGCTGGATTGAGGTGGTCAGCTTCATGTGAATCTCCAAAAAGAAAGGGGGAAGTCGCCTCCCCCCTTCAAGAGCAGCCCACCCCCGGGAGGCCGCTCACCCTACGGGAGTCGGCCGCGATCAGGCGGCGCGGTACAGCAGCGTCAGGCCTACCTCGCCGGCCGCCTTGGTAGCAGCGGCGGCGGTGAACTTGATGCCGATGAGGGTGTCGGTCGCGGCAGGCGCCAAGCGCATGGCAGCGGTCGACAGCGAGACGACGGCCGACGCGCCGCTCTGGGATGCGGTGATGCCGCTGGCCCAGGTCGAGGACAGGTCCGTGGCGCCCGAGTTCACCGGACCCACGCTGGCTGCGATGGTCGGGCTGACGTTGGTGTCCAGGTCGTCGGAGTCGTAGACCAGACCCACCGGCACGCAGCCGGCCGGCAGGATGGCCACGGTGCCGCAGTCGTTGGCGTCCAGGTCGGCCGAGGCCAGCGCGATCGGGAACCGCACGGCGACCGTTTCGATACCGGACGGGAAGACGACGGGCTTGCGTCCGTCGAGATAGTCGTTGGAGTTGGTGAAGGGCATGTTGCTCTCCTAGTGCGTGTTGACCTGGATCAGCGCGCGGCTGCGGCGGTATCGAGGCTGAACACCCCGAAGTCCTGCGCGCCAGTGCCGTCGTGCGTGAACGTGACCTTCTTCATGCCGAAGATCGAGGAGGTCGTGATGACCACCTTGTCCCCGTTGTCACGGGTCTCTTCGTGCCAGTCGAAGCGCATGTTGGTGCCCGGCGAACCGAAGGCGACCACGGCGGCCTGCGAGCCCATGAACAGGGCGCGCGCGGCTTCGACGTTGGAGCCGGCACCAGCGTTGTTGAAGCGGATCACGTTGCGGTGCGAGTGCAGGATCACGCCGCGATACATGCCCAGGCTGCCCTTGAAGAGCGCGTTGTTGCGGCCCTCGGCTGCAGCAGCGGCCTTCTGGATGTCCAGCCACTGACCCGTGCTCGTGTTGGAGCGCAGGTCGTCTTCCTGGAAGGTGTGCATCACGCACACGAAGGTCTCGTTGCCGTCGATCTTGCAGGGCTGCAGCACCGGGATGTTGGTCGCACCGCCGCCCTGGGAGTCAGCCTTGGTCTTGGCGCGATCGACCAGCCGCAGATCGAACTTGTCGTTGGAGTCGATGTTGTTGAAGGCCGTGGCGTCGTTGCCGAACAGGCGGTGGTTGCTGTCCGGGGTGACGAGGCCGTTGTTCGCGCGGCCGGTGTAGTTCAGCGGCAGCAGGAAGTTCGGGTTCACGCCACGGGCGCCCGACAGGTAGATGAACAGCAGTTCGTCCATCAGACGAGCCCACCAGCCGGACTGCTGGCGCTTGGCCTTTTCGCGCAGGTCGTGCAGGGTGCGCTTGCGCGTCATCTTGCCGCCCGTGTTCACACCGCACCGTGCTTGGTCGATGTAAATCTGGTCGGTGTAGAACTTCTGCGCCTCTTCCTTGCCTTCGAGGATGTCCTCGCCCTCGACGGGGGCCATCTTCAACTCGGCCAGCAGGTCGTAGCTGATCTGCTCACCGGCGTCGCTCTCCAGGTCCGTCAGGATCTGGATGGGGACTTCGGCCTCGGCGCCACGCGCCATGAAGCGCTGGCTGAAATAGGACTTCTGGGACTGGTCATAGGCCAGGAGGCCAGACCACTTCTTGATCGCCTTGGGATCGTTGACCCCTACGATGGTGCGAGCCATGGAAATACTCCTTTGGGTGGAACCTCAAAGAGCACGTCCTGCGCTCGCTTGCTGCTATCAGCGTGTAGGCGCTACGTTGCCACGCTTGGCACGGCTTCGAGAGCCTCGTCGATTGGTGATTTGTCGATCTGAACGGAGGGCAGCGCAGTAACGCGCAGCCGAACCAGTTGGCCGGACTTCTGCTTTTCAGCAAGTTCGACCACGGCTACTGCTTCGGGGACTCCGTAGCCCAGGGAGAACACCACGCGCTCCCCGGGTCGAACGTCCATGATCAGTGACGGCATGCGCGCACTCCGCTCCTTGAGTTATGCCGCGCGCAGGAAGCGCTCACGCTGTGCGGCCGACATGCGTGCGATCGCGGTCTCGTACTCCATGCCATCGAGCGACAGCACGTCCGAGAACTCGCCATCGACATCGCCCGGGCCATCGCCTCCCGGCACGTTGGCCAGGGTCGGCGGCACGGCGTCCACCGGAGGGGTGCGGCGGGTGGCCGCGGGCTTGGCGTTGGCTGCAGCAGCCGGTGCCGGCGCGGTCATGCCGTGCAGCGCCTGCACGCGACGGTGCGCCTCCTGCAGGAACCACTCCATCGGCTTGTCAGCGTTGGTGGCCTTGGCGGCCAGCGTCTTGACGAACTGGTCCAGGTCTTCGAGTTTCTCGCCGTCCTTGCGGTAGTCGATCGTGCCGTCCTTGGCGGCCTTGTCCATGAAGGACTCGACCGTGTTCTGCCACGCCTGCTGAGCGCTCTGCGCGGTCATCTCCTGGCTAATCTCGGCCTTCGTGCGGGCGATGGTCAGGGACTCGCGCTCGGTGAGCAGTTCTGCGCGCTGCGTCTCGAAGTCGTCGAACTCCATCTCGCCAGAGCGGAACTTGCGCTTGAGCTCCGCTTCGCGCTCGGCCAACTCCTGCACCTTGGTGTCGTAGTCCGCAGGCAGGGGCGCCTCGTAGCGCGTCGTGGACTGACGGGTAGGCGCGGGGGCGGCGGCGTCGGCAGCATTGGCCTGGGCGGTCTGCGCATCGGCGGCTTGAGAGGCTTCGTCGGCAGCGCCCTTGCCTTCGACGGGAGCGGCTTCGCTCGACGCGCCGTCGTCATCGTCGTCGTCGTCATCGTCGTCGTCCCCAGCGATGCGCTGCATCGCGGCGAGTTCATCGGGGGTCATGTCGTTGGACTCGATGGCCTCGCGCTCCTCGGGAGTCAGCGTGGCCAGGGCGTCAGCGTCGAGCGTGCTCATGCGCGCGTCCTTTCAGGTTGGTTGTGGATGGGAAGCCCAAGGTCGTCGCGTCAGTCCGCGTCTTCGGCCGCGACCTTGGCTGCGGCCATCATCTTTTCCTTGGCCATGGCCTGCGCTGCGGCGAGGCGCTTGGGGTCGGCCTTGATCTTTTCGGCCTCCATGAGCGTGCTGAGGTCACTCTCGACCCGCCAGCGGTTGTCATCGCTGATGGCGATGGCGCGAGCAGTCTTGTTCTTGGCCATGGGGTACTCCTTCTGTCGGTTGATTGAGCGTGCTCAGCGAGGCACCGCGCCGATGTTTGCGAACTCGTCGGCGATCTCCTGCGGGCTGCGGGGCAGCGCGGCTGGCGCTGGCACCACGGGGGCCGCTGGGCGCGGCGCCAAGGACACGGCAGCGGCAGGGCGAGGTGCTGGCACAGGCGCTGGGGCGTGACCTCAAGACCTGCGGCGTCTTCGCCCGCGAAGGCGTCACAGGTGA
>Ga0209229_10000367_pt1 | contig 18273 bp, 19 predicted proteins | sample SanBayMetagenome_FD_187466 | JGI IMG/M metagenome (GOLD analysis project Ga0209229, IMG submission 187466) | Freshwater and sediment microbial communities from dead zone in Sandusky Bay, Ohio, USA (SPAdes) (version 2) | ecosystem: Environmental > Aquatic > Freshwater > Lentic > Sediment... | reverse complement strand
AATTAGCCACCCTTTTTAGCTCTCTCCCTTCTCTTTTCTTCTGAACACAGGCTATTACATATAGCCTATTAAATCAGGAGAAAAAACAGATGTCTTACTTAAAATCAACAACCCTTAATGGTGTTAATGTCACCATTAAGGTGGATAATAGCAACTATATCTCATTCTACCTAGATGGTAGAATAGATAAAATGGAAAACACTAAAAATAAAGTAGCCATTGTAAGATGGCTATTAAAAGAATTCAAACAAATAGGTAAAGAAAATCTTTACCTATTTGCCATACCTTTTGAAAAGGATGGGTATGGAGAGGTCCGTAAAATAATATTTAATAAACTGGGGTTTATCCCCAGTTACAGATTAACCACATTAGTGTGGTTTAACGATTCTATTTCATTTGAAGAAAGAGAGGAGATAATTAATCTCCTTCCTAAGTTTGAGGAAGGAGAATTTGAAGACGATGATGAATACTTTGAGGAGGATTTTGAAGAAGACGATGGAGAAATAATTAGTTGGGACTCCTTAAAGTTCTAACTAATAATGTTCTTAAAAGTAAATAAATAATCTTTAGGGAGACTTATTACAGTCTCCCTACTTTTTTCTCCTGTAACTCACTTCAACAGGAGAAAAACATGCAAGAAATTATCATAGCTTCTTTCACATTAGTAGGTAGCTCCTTAGGTACCTATCTCTCTCACAGAGAGAAAAAGAGTAAAGGTTGCATCCTTTGGGTGCAGCATAATGAGGAGAGGAAACGTCTCCTCCTAGAACATAATGATGGAGATGGTAAACTTCATCCTAAATGGATGGAGATGGACCTCCTGTGGTGCTGTCATCCTCAAACTCTAACCCCCAATCAAAGAGCTAAACATTTAGCTCCTGATTGGGAGGGTAAAGTAAGAGTGAGATGGGAGGAGGAGACTAACTCCATTCACTTAGTATTAAAGGATTATGATGACATTAGAAAGAAGCCTAAGTATTCAAATCCACCTCCACTTAGGAGGCAAAGTTGCAGTGCCGCACTGCAAAGATAACTAAAATTTGGGGGACTAAAAATCCCCCTTCTTCTGTTTACACAACACTACAGTTAACAGGAGAATTTTATGTTTTCAATAAAAAATGCTATTTATTACTACGACCAAGCTGCATCTCACCAAGATGCAGCCAAGGTGGCTGCAAAGCTAAATTTACTACAAGAAGTAGTAGATAACATCTCTCAATCTTTAGTTCTTTATAAAGAGGCTGCGAAGTCTCTAGAAGGTTATACTTGGCATCCTGAGGATGTCAACTCCTTCTCTATCTCTCTACGCGTTAGAGAGTTAAGAGAGGAAATTGAAGAATATATTAGACAAGGTGAAATATCTTTGTCTGTAGCCTCACATAGGTTACAAAGAAGTAAAGAAAAGCATAGAAGGAATTTCTATGCTAATTTAAGTTAACAATATTAAGGGAGCTGATTAGGCTCCCTTAATATTGTTAGCTATTACAGTTAATAGCTCTCCCTTAAAAATTGTACACAGGCATTATACAGCCTAGAATTTTAAGGAGAAAAAACATGACTACATCTAATATTAGCTACTCAATCAATGAGTTTCTTTCTAAGTTTTCTGATTTAACCAAAGAGGAGGAAAAAGAAATTATTGAGATTATCTCCTATTACTATGAAGTAAAAGGAGATAATAAAGAGTTCTACCCTTATCAAGTATGGGATTGCTGCTTATTGTCAAATCTAGAGGATAGTTTACTAGATACTATTCTCAGCAAATTTCAACTTCCTTCAACAATTAAATATGAAGAGGGAGAAAAAATAGCTGAGTTCTTTAACTACAAAGTTAAAGAATATGATGTAAGGGGTCTTAAACAAGTTTTAGGAACCTGTTACAAAGATCACAAACTCATCCTTATCCAACCTGACTTAGATGAAGATAATAAACTAAACACATATAGGCATGAGTTAATTCATGCCCATCAGTTTTCAAGTTTCTTTATAAGTCTAATTTGGAGGGATAGAGAAACTTATGTAGAATCTATGGAGAGAAATCTTCATAGAAGTTTGACACCAGAAGAGAAACTTTCTCTTCTGGTATCTTGGGAAAAGGTCAAAGACAGTAAAGGTGTGAAAAAAGACTATGCTTATGAAGCCCCAGCTTATCTGCTTTCAGATAATGACTTAAATTGGTCACTTTTCATGGAAATTTACAGAATGGAAAGATTCTGTAAAGAAAACAAATTCAACTATCTTCAATTTGAAGAATGGTTGTTAAGCGAGAAGAAACAAATCTAATGTTAACAATATTAAGGGAGCCTAATCAGCTCCCTTATTTCCTGTTAACTGTAGATATTGTTGACAGGAAGGAGAAATCACATGAAACTAGTGTCTGAAAGCAAACTAACCAAGCTATTCCTTTCCAGAGGAGTAGACTTTGACCAAGCTCATATTTTATCAATGGAAGCAGTAATTCTGCTTCTAGAAAATGAGTCACTTGAAGTTGACTATGTGATTAGTCAGCTTTTAGAGAGGGAGCTGAGTAAAGTAACCTAATCTAGTTGGGGAGATTAATTTCTCCCCTTTTAGCTGTCCAAATAGTTTATAGGACAGGAGACAGCTATGTTATCTATTCAACAAGTTTATGCTTTGTGTCAACCTCTTACAGATGCCTATATTACTTTCTCCAATGAAGAGTTTGATGTAGCTGAGTGTGGTAACAAGCATAAGTCAGCTTACATTCCCAAGTATGACATGATATGCCTCAACATATCAGAAATAGAGGAGAACGCTCTACTGTATAACCTACCTAAAAGTAGAATGCTTCTTTATATCTTACTTCATGAGATAGGTCACTCACTTGACCCAAACATTCTTACTGAAGAAGATACTATCACATTAGAGGAGACAGCTTGGAAGATAGCTGACTATCTAATGGATAAACTAAGGCTACCTAAAGCTAAGGATTACCTTATAGTCAGGCAGTCTGCTTTAGATACCTACATGAAAAAAGAGTGAGTAAGTAATGTTAAGTTACCTCTCACCCAATCTCTTCTGTTATCTAACTACCAATGGTAAACAGTTAACAGGAGAAATCACATGTAGGGTCACTATAGCATAGAGGGGGTGTAAATTCCCCCCTACTTTTGTAACCTCTTAAGAGTCTACTTATCTATACTAACCATAGAAAATACTTATAATAAATTAAGTAATATTACGTATTCCATTAGATAGTTATATGAACTAAGTTATCTAGAGGTAAAGAATACAACAAATAAGGTAAGTAATGGTTAAGCAGACTGTAGTTAGTGTGAATGGTAAGAAGACAGCTTATCTTAATGAAAAGATAACTAAAGTAGACAAATCTAAGTATGTTGGGTATAAAAATCCCCCTATTTTAAATTCTTCTGTAGTCTCTGTTAACAGCAAATCTGTTTGCAGAGATAGTAAACGTAACAACAGAAGGATCAATATGTCTTTTAACTTTTCTAGAGCCAACTTCTCTACTAGCCCATTTAGTGCTGCACAAGAGGCTTCAGCTCCTCAAACTCAACAAGGAGTAGATAGCTTTGAAGCTCAATGTGGTGAAGGCGAACACATACTTGCAATTCAACTGAACCCTGCTAAACACTGGCAGATGGAGCAAGGAAGCTACAAGGCTGACTTTAGACAGTCTACTTGGCTGACTTTTACCGCTGGTAGCATTATGACCAGTGAGCAAAATGGACCATTTGCTAAAGGTTTAATCCTAGTAGGGTTGTACCTTTACAAGAAAGGAGTATACCTGCAACCTCCTGCGTATACTTCAGATGGACAAGGAAATTGGGGACTTCACCCAGAAGCTTCATTAAGTGGATTAGCTAAACTAATCTATGGAGAGTTTGCTGAAGAAACAGCAGAGTTATTAGCTACTTACTCTGCAAAAATAGATGAAATAGTAGCATTGGCTAAATTAGCTGAAAATGCAGTCCAACTAATTGACCAAGTTGAAGGATGTATAGATACTGGAGATTTTTCCAGTTTAGCAAACGTTACTGCTGAAAACGCTACTGAGTACCTTCAATGGATTGAAGGGCAACAAAGCTACTTTAATGCAAATCAGTCTGCTCTCCAAGAAGAGTATGATAACTGCGTAGCTTACTGCAAACAATTAACAGAACTGAGAAAAGACACTCAATTCTGGAGATACCTTTGCTCCAACACCCAAACCAGCGTAAACCTTACTGGAATTAGCAATGACAATATTAGAAACACTTTTGAATCTTTAAGAGAAGATTCAAAAGCAGAAGGACGTATTCTTAAGATGCGTTGTATATTGTCTACTTCTATAGGGTTTACAGAAAATGGTCCAACTGTAGAGCTTAGAATACAAGCTCTTGCTTGTAAGATTGAAAAGGGTCAGTTAGGTAAAGCAGTTATAGGTAAGTTAATTACCCAAACTGATTCAACAAGAAAACTAGCAGCTAGTGACAAACTGTTAGAAGAACAATCTGCTGCATTCAAATTGCAACAAGCAGATATGAAGATGAAATCTTGGACTAACACTGCTACTCATGGAAATAAATCCATGCAGGCTTTCAATGAGTTTAAACAATCTGCCCAAGGAGGAGGCAAAGCTAAGACTAAGAAAGGTAACGCAGATAGAGTAGTGGAAAGAGCTACTCAAAAAGAGCAAGAGCTATTAGACGCTATTGCTTTATTAAGAAAACTATCTCCTAACTCACCTGAGATAGCTTCTTTGGAAACACAACTAGCTTCTGTCAGAGCTAGAATTGCTCAACTAAAAGGAGAGTCTACCCCTGAGCAATCTGAAAAGAAAGCTCAAGAGGAGGCTGCTGCTAAACTTCCTCCTGTAGAAGAAGAGGAAGAATATGATCCTAATGCTGTTTATAGTAGTGACGACACTATCTAAATTAGCAATTTAACTTAACTAAGAGGGGAGTTGGTAGCTCCCCTTTTTCCTGACAACTGGTTACTAACATCCTGAAAACATAAGTAACCAACTAATCAGGAGACTATTATATCATGGCTACATTCTCTTCCTTAGTTAACTTCTCTACAGTTTCTTTTGCAGTAGGCTTTGGTGCTGCTGCTGTAAAAAGTAAAAAGAAGGTTAACAAAAGAGAGCAGATTCAAGCTGCATCTAGAAAAGCTAACAGAACAGTACGTAAGAAATCTGTTAAGCATTATCCTCAATGCAGTCTTGAGGTACGTAGAGTTCAGTTAATGAAATCTACTTGGGTAGCTAAAGTTGAGTTCCACAAAGTTAAGCTACGTACTAAACATACTTTGCTTGAGAAACCTATTCTTAAGAAAAGATTGCCAGCTTTCGTTCTTCCAGTAGTGAAGGTTGTAGCTAAAAAAGAAGCTGCTAAACAACCTGCATTACCAACAATTGTAGGAGCTTTAAGAGAAGTCCGTAAACCCTACATTGGTAAGAAAAGAAATGTAGTAGGTAAAAAGTATAAAGAGCCTACTAACAAAGTTAGAAAAAGCAAATCTGAGGCTAAGAAAGCTTCAGGTAAAAAGTGCTTACCAGCCAACTTAATATCTCCTCCTGCCCCTAGTGGGAAACTAGATCAGCTAATTGAGTTAACTGAATCTTTAGGGTACAACATTGTCCCCAATAACTCCATAGCCTCCCTAGGCTGGGTAAATATTCACAAACATGAGATAGTCCTAAATGTAGAAGGGGACTTAGTTGAATATGTACTCTGTCATGAGTTAGTCCATATTGCTGTAAGTAAAGGTTTAATTACTCCAGATATAGGCCTTTACAAAAACCAGTTATCTAACTTTGCTAAAAAGTTAGGTAATGATTACTGGAGACAAGTAAAACAGGATTACTCTAAGGAGGAAAAGAAAGAAGAAAGGGTGGCAGCCTACTTAATGTGGATGCCTGAGTTTGTGCTGTCACTGTTCACTTCCTCTGCTAGTGGAGAGGCTCTATCACAAGAGTCAGCAGAGGGAGATATCTCCACACCTGTAGTATCTATTCAGGAGACTGATAACGTGACTGTCTACAAGCAAGAATTGGCTAATCTAAAAGCTAACTTAAAAGCAATCCCAGAAGAGGAAGATAAGCTTTCTTATCTGATGGGGGCAGTTCAAGAGTTAGGAAGCCACATGGGGTTAGACCAATATGACCTTATGTGGTTAGGTTTATCAGTGGATAATGAGGAATCATTTGAGACTTTAAGCCAAAGTCAATCGCGCTTGCTTAATTTAATCAGCGTAATGTGTGCTTATGCTGAGATTGGTTCTTCTGTCTTCCCAAGAGATTTATTCTCTGAAAAGATAGACATTTTCTTATTGGATGCTCTACCAAATAGTACACAAGAAAGAGCAATTGTTAAATACTGTTTAGAAAAAGGAGTAGCTCACAAACTACACAGAGGCTTATATCAAGGTAGCCGCACTGTAGACCTTCAGAATGATACAGAGTTTGTTATTCCTGAAATCAAAGAAGAGGTACTTAATGAGAACAAAATAGTAGCTGTCTCTTATAGAGACTTCAAAGATGCTATTACTCTTGAAGGTACTTCTTACTCTTGGGAAGATTACATTTCCAATGTTAGATTTGATAATGAAGAAATAGGAGAAGTAGAATCCAAATCTAACGCTGAAGTTAATAAAGCTGCAACACTAACTTTAGTAAAAGTTACAGCTAACATTAACACTATAGCTATCCTTTCTGCTATAGAAAAATGTGAAACTCCGCAACAACTGGCTAACTTTGTTACTTACTTTGGTAACTTTGAGTACAAAGAAGGCTTAAAGTATCAACTGACCCCTGGTACTGGAAACTTAACTTATGGTCACTTAGAAGTAGACTTTGAAAACCTTTCCATTACTACTTCTAGAGATATCTATATCCGCAATAATGCCTTCATTATAGGGTATGGAGAAATCACAGGTTCTCAACTATTAGGCTTGTTACTTATCACTATTACTGGTAATAAGAATGATAGTTGGGGGCAGTCTTATCTTGACGCGTACTTAAACAATATTACTGCTGCTGAGGAGGAGCAGGATCTCTATGGTCAAGATATGGCTAGTAATCAACAACTTAGAGTAGTTAGGGAAAACTCTGTAGCTATCTTAGGTTGCAAACCCTACCAAAACAAATATCCATTCATTCAGCTAGAAAATGGAAATAATGCTGATGGAGTAGGTGCAGTTGTTGATTACTACGTAAAAAGAAAGATTCCATTTTTCACTGACAAGATTGCTACTAAAAGAGTAGTAGTTGGGGAAGGTGTTACTGCTTTGTATGCTGCTTTAGATTACGAAAAAGGAGTTCTCAAAACTATCCTTGATGTATCTAAGCCAGGTAAACTCTTTACCAGAGCATACCAAACTCTATGTATTCCAGCTAACCAAGGAATTATGGAGTTGCAACCAAAACACTTTGTAGCTCATGAAGAAGCTGCATTAGTGTTAAGACATCACTCCAGTAGTAAAGAACCATTCAATATAGTCATCAAGGGAGAGGCTGCTGATACTATTACTGGAGATGCTAACTTCCTTATTAATGGAAGTGGTGTAGGTTTAACTTGGAAAGCATGGTGCGCTTCTGTTCTGAAAACTCTTAGAGATAGTTACAATGCTATGTCCTTAAGAGAAGGAGAGACTATAGAAGACGTACATAATGCTTTAGTCTGTGTTATTGAGTCAGTAATTGAAGATAGAAAAGTTCCACAAAGAAGGAGAAGTGGAGATAGTTTACTGACCTTTAGAGGACAAGAAATGTTCAGTTATAAAGGTTTAAACCAAGACTTTGTAGCTGAAAAGAGATTTGGAAGTGAGTACACTGTACGTAAATTAGGTACTTCACAAACATTAGCTGCAACAGTATCAGTAACCTATTACTGGACTGAAATGGAACCCAAGTTGAGAGCATTGGGCATGAAAGCAGTAATGAAGAATGCCAACAAAACTATGGCTGTTGTTACATTACCTGATGGAAAAATTGTACCTGTTAGAGTTTTGTTAGGCGCAGAGTGTCTTAAAGGTAATGCTTCCAGATTAATGCAGTTTGCTCAGTTCTGTAAAGTTCTAGTTATCACTAAAGGAGGAAGTGAACTAGATAGCAAAGTGTATTTAGAAGGAGGCTATCATCCTGAAGCAATGGAGTCTTATGAAGCTCCTGAGTTACTACTTCAGGATGATAGCACTTGGCTGTGGACTGGAAACAGAGTATCAGAAAGATTAGATGACTTAAACTCTACTTTCTATAAGTGGTGGAATTGGGCAACCACAACCTACTACTTAGAAGATACCATGTCTACCTATGATTTCTTATGGCTGCTATTAGGTAGAGCAGGTCTGCAACAAGAATGGAGTGGTAGCATTTTTGATATCTCTCAAGAGCTACTTGATAAAGCAATGTCACATGAAGCTAACCAAAGGATTAGCTTACTAAATAGAGAGAATCAAGTAGTTCATACTCTTGCAGAAGCTAATGGGATTAGAAAGCAAAAGGAAGAAGATAAATCTATTCCAGCTTATGTAAGAGTGAGAGAAGAGTTTCAAGGTGTGCGTTCTCAAATGGTTTACCAAATGGAGTTAGCTTCCATTAGAGAATGTAGTAACAGAGGACAAGCCTCTACGATTCAACAAACTGCTTCTGTTTATGCTTGCAACTCCAACAATGGAGAAGTGTTAGCTAATGGCACTTACGTTAAAGCTAGAGACAGAAAGACAGGAAAACCTACTGAGTATGGTCACAAAACAGTAGACCAAGAGCAAGCTATTTTGGGGCTAGTTGCTATGTCTCAAAATGACTTAACTGTTAGAGCAATAGGTAACAACTATGAAATTGGAGGTAAACTTACTCCTATTACTCTACAGGATATTGCCACTTGGAATGGTAGTTTGTTTAACTTAGGATGCAACGCTATCTATCCTAAGAATGAAGACCCATATCTAGCATTCTATGATGCTTCTGTAACTAAGAAGTTTAAGCCTTCAATCTTGGTTAACAAAGTAGGTATCACTGATAAGGAGGCAGGAGATACCAGTTATTCAGTTATCCAAGCTGTAAGAGGTAGTGCTAGAAACTACACCATCAATGTGGGCACAGGGTACAATGTTGCCAGTATTGCTTCTTGTATGGCTGCTTTAGCTAGATATAAGTACAATGAAGCCTGTGACAACAAAGAACCTAAAGAGGTAGTTCAAGAGCTTGTTAAAGAGCTCAAGTTGTGGGGTTGGGTTAACTGTTTAGCTTGGAAGACCTTGTATGAAAATGCTTGGTTAGCTTCCTATAATGAGAAGGGTGAACAGTTAGCTGAGATGCTTCATGACTACCGTAAAGGTTGTGTAATGGAGGGTAAGACACTAATCAAGAGTTCTGATGAGTGTGCTAAAGATTTAAGAAAACTACTCTGTAAAGTTGAAGGTATCTCTGAAGATAAAATCAGCTTAGAGTGGGTAACAAAACTTCTTTGGTGCTACAGGATAGCGAGAGCAATATCTAGGGTTGAAAAAGGAGGTAAAGACCCTATCAAAGCTGTCAAAAAGAACTTTGGATTAGGAGATGAAGATATCAAATACCTAGCCATCTGTGGGGCATTTAGAAGATGTGACCAAGGTAGACATGCTAACAGAGAGGAGTTAGTGGTAACAGATGGTTTAGAGTATCAAGGTATATCTATGTGGAGTCTTCTTAGAACTTACTGGGAAGAAGCTACAGAAATTTTACCTTCTTGGTTAGAAAGAAAACTCTTCAAAGCTATGCAAGTCCATTCACTTATCTCTGGACAAGCTAAAGCTATAGCTCAGTTGTCAGATACATTTACTTCCTATGGAGTAGATGCTTCTAACTACTTTAGAAATGAAGAGTATAATCAAGTAGTTGTAAAAGGGAAACAAGAGTTAACTGCAATATATCCTTATCTTGGTGTACCTACTATCAACTACCAATATGCTACATCAGATAGCACTAGACCAGTTAAGCTACCTTACAAACACAAAGATGGTTATTACCTCTTTGATGAAGTAATGGCTAGTGAAAATGCAGGAAGTATACAAGGAGGTGCATTCCAAACTTACGTAAACTATTGTCCTCTTAGAAAAGTAGTAGATGAAAATTCTCCTACTGGATTTAGCTTTGTTAGAGATGATAAAACATTAGGAGGTAAGAAATTCAAAGGAGGTATTTGGGCATACTCTAGACCATTAACTGCTAAAGAAATATTGCAGTATGCTCAACTAAGATACCCACAAGGGGTGTTCATTGTAGGGGAAGAAACCAATAACAACAATTATGAGTTGTATGTTAACTTTGGTGATGTCTTATCTACAGGAGCATTCACAAAGTCTGGTGCTGCTACAGGAATGGCTCTTAACCTAGCTACATTCTTGAAGAAGATGAGTGCACCAATCTTTGATTCCAATGGCAAAAAGAGAGATGAAGCCAAGTTCAAAAAGTATGGTAGAAATGCCATAGCTGGTATTCAAGGTCAGCTTAGAGAATCTCAAAAAGCGGGTTTACTTAAGAAATTAGGTAAGACTGCTCCAACTAAGCAAAGCCTTAAAGTGCTGTGTTCTCATAGCAATCCATACCTTATCACCAAATGGGGTATTGTACCAGTGTTCTTCCTTCATCCTAATGATGAGATTGTTAAGGAGGGTAAATATAAAACTGGAGACTTTGTTTCTATCTCCAGAACTCCAATGATAGCTAAATGCTATGGAGTTTTAGTATTGAGCACATCTGTTACTATAGGTCACTTAGATGTTGCTGGTTTGATGTTTGCTCTATCTAACAGAGGTGATGGTGATGGCGACCCTGTAGATATCAACAAAGAGAACGGTTCTATATCTAAAGATGCTTTAGTTGAACTCTTAGGAGAAGATGCTATTAGCTATCTGAAGATTAAGTTTCCTAAAGAGAAGAAAGTAAACCAATCTTCTCAATAAAACTTAATAAAGTATAGTAGGTACTCTAGCAAAGTGCCTGCTATACTTTTAGGGGGATTAATCTCCCCTTTTTAATGACATGTTAGTGTAAACAGCCATGAACTGTACCTTCTTAGGTTAAACATAACTTAGGTTATGGACTGTACCTTCTTAGGTTAAGCAAGGTTGTTTACAATACTGATGTATACTCCCTAAGTTTCCTTCAGGTAAAGTCAGGTATTTCCTGTTAACGCACCAATTGAGGGCATATTCTCCTTTGGTAATCCTGGTTAACTCACCAATTAGAGGAGATATTTCCTAGTTAATTCTTAATTAACTCTGAGGTAACTCACTCAAAAGAGGAGAGAAAACCAAAGTAAACACAGTTCAACTGTTGTTAGCAGAGGTAACTCACCAAAGGCACACCATAGTGGGAGGTACAACCACATGTTTACAAATCCTTATGCTTCTTTTGCTGCTCCTAAAGCTGCTTTCAACTTCAATCCAGGAGTTCAGTCACAGTCTACTGTGATGAAGACTGCTGAGGAAATAGAAGCTGAAAACAAAAAGCTTGAGAGAAAAGTAGAAAGAGAAAAGGAGTTGAAAAGAGGTGAGCAACTACCAAATCACATCACAGTAGGTATAACTGCTGCTCAGGGAGACTTGAGAAACAGGAATGATGCTGGTGCTGTATCAAATGGTATTATCACTTGTGAAGTCTTAAGGATTCATAAAAAAGGTAATATATACTTTGAAACAGGAGATGGAGATATAGTAGAAACTCAAGTGAAAGTAGGTCAACTAGTAGCTATTAAACTTCCTACAAATAAAGCTACAAGATTAGTTGACAAGTTTCAAGAGTTTGCTCCCTCTATTGGAAACTCAAGAGCTGCTTCCTTAAGAATAGCTTTTGGGGATGAAGTATACGCAAATAGTGAGTCTACTCTAGAAATAGAAGACCCTATTCTGATGGGGGAACTCACTCCAGGCATCTCCAGACCTCCTGCTTCCAAAGAAGCCTATGAGCAAAAAAGAGATGAAAAGATTGAAGCTTCTGTTAGCTACAGAGCAACCAAGCGTGAGGAATACAAAGCTAAAGATGAAGCTGAGAGATTAGCTCAATTAGCTGCTGCTATGGGGGTAAAGCTTCCCCCTTCACAAACTGAAGCTGAAACACAAGTAGATACCTCTGAAGAGGAGTATACTGCTAATAAAACTGTTTAATTCAATTAGTGAGTTATCTTCTTAGGTAACTCACTAATTGGATAACAAAATCAAAACAGCACACAGGGAGGTGCATTTGTATTGAAAAGATAATACATGAACTCAAGAGAGTTGACAGAACTCTTGAAGAAAAAGTTCAATTTTATAAAAGAATCTGTCTAGCTAGATATGTTTGGAGTTCCTTATTTTGTAAGGAAATGAAAAACATAGCGGCTAAAGATTGGGAGTTACTATTTGAGTTAAACAAATTAGAAGACTCCATATTCACTCACCAACTAGCAGAAATGCTAGAAAGTGGGTTTGCTTGTTTCTACACTTTTCAACATCATAGAGAGAAGTTAGAACAAGTAGCTGAGTTCATAGCGTTTGGTAACTCACAACTAGAGGAGAATATCTCTGATAGTATTAGAGTTCAATGCTATGAAAGGTCATTATCCATTGTGACCAAACAAATAATGGATGCTTAAGTCTTACACCCCTATTGTGGAGGGGGTTTAATAGCAGTCACGCGCTAGTAAGTTCATTTATCACCTTAGACCAAGAGCATTCTTCTACTTCACTTGTATGTGTTGAGAAGGTTGGCAATGTAAGTCTCTTGTAGGTGGAGGGTAGTTCCCTAGTAGTAGAGTCTGATCAACTCTATGAAAAACAACTTTAGTAATCTAATGTAGCGCAACATTTAGAGAGCTAACCTTTCAATATTTATAAGTTGATAACTGACTTCTGGTAGGTAAACCCAGTTAACTAGTTATACTCAAGTGATGTGAAGACTGCTAGGAAAGACTAGCAACCTCAGTATCCTCTAACTGAGTTCTCTCTAGTAGAGTAAACAACAGAGATGGTGCCTTATTGCAGGTATGGTTTACCTTGAGTAGACTATAAATAGCAATCACCCACTAGTGTGTTAACTAGTAATTTAGTACCTAATATGATGAAGACTTACTCTGTAGTAAGGATGGTTTAACTCCATTTAGGTACACTTGTTCACTTTACCTTAACTAAGGAGACTTAACATGATTGGTATTTACAATGGCACTCAGCATGAAATCAATATCTATTCTATTGAAGATACAACAGCTATTGAAGATGGTAGAAAACTTATCTTAAAAGAAGGTGCAGTTCCGTTAGTTGTAGTACCCTCTGGAAAAAACTTAAACTGTGTGAAGTCTAATTCTAATGCACCTAGTTCGTTTGAAGTAATTGGGCTTCCTGCATCTGCCATCAAAGGTGCAGTTAACTTCACGTCTTATGACCCTTTACCCGAAGGAGCTGTAGGAAAAGTTGTGATTGTAAGCAACTTATACCGGAGTGCAGTAAAAGAACTTGGAGGGGACACCTCTATGTTTGCAACAGTAGATGGAGTAGTTTACTTATCCTCAGCAGATAAAAGACCTTGTGGATGCCTTGGACTAGCTATTGGGTGATCCACTCTGCTGCAACTTTAATAACTTTTTTTCAAGGAAACTGCATCCTTGTAAAATAAGTGCAGTAAGAACTTCCGTTAGGGAGACTAACTACAGTTAGTGAGAGGGGGCAGTTCCTTCTAGTTCTATTACTTTACTAGCCTGAGGAGGGCTGATTTATGAAGACTGTAATAACAAAAAGTGGTAACTTTGTGGTTACCACAAATGACGGGATACCAATGAGTAGACCTTTTCTGAACCATTGCCCTATTGGGGCACGGGAAGAAAAAAGGAAGGATTGTCAGCTTTACAATATTTCTCCATACTTTGAGAAAAAGTATGGAGAAGGCATGTTTGTGGGCTATGATCGAGGCTATGACCTAGGGATAGATGAACCCTACGCTAAACAGATTTTAGGTAGTAATATTTTACTCACCTAAAATCTTCAGAACTTCCGTTAGGGAGACTAACTACGGTTAGTGAGAAGGGGCAGTTCCTTCTAGTTCTATTAACAATTCACTTAGCCAGGAGGGCTGACTTATGAGTTATGAAGATTTTTGTGAAATTTTATCCTTTCTTCCCTATCTATCTTCTGAGAAGATCAGAAGATATACTTCTATTCTGCTCTCTAGCAGAATGCCAGTATACGAAGACCCAGGAGGTCTTAGTATATTTGCAAAAGACGAAAAACATCTCCTTATGGAGAATTATTTAAATGAGTGGACTCTCATTACTATTGAATGAGGGTCCACCAAGGTAGCTGCCACCTTGCAAAATAAAGGCAGCAAGCTTGCTGTTTTACATCAGACAGCAATCAGTACCTACTGTCATTATTGACAGATGACTTAATGTGGTTTTAGGAAGCTTTTACTTCCTTTGACAGCAACATTGAGTAGAGTTTGATTCTCTGTAGGTACTATTTTACTATGCTAGTGGCTGCTTGCTATGACATTTACCAAACCAGTTAAGTTAGATAAATTTTCAGATTACAAGAGTCTGCTAAATAAACACTTTCCCACAATAAAGTGGGAGAAAGCAGAATACCATGTTTACCATCCTTACAGGATGGAAGGGTACTTGTACCCTGAAACAAAAAATTACCCAATTTATGTAGACATTGAAGTGACAGGAGACAAAATAGTCTCCTGGAAACTTCAATGGAGAACGGAAACTAAAGCAAAAAACATTTTACTTCTGAAAGAAGAAATAAAGAACAGCATCCTTAGATGGATGCAAAATGAACCCACCCACTTAGGGTGGTACATTACTCAGGAAATGATAGACTTTGGGGGGCTTGATATTCAAGTTCCCCAACAGGAATACCCCATCCCTGAGTGGGAAGAACCCAGTAAGTTTGCTAAATACGGTATTAGCAAGCCAGATGGCACAAAACTGGATAAATTCATTAGTAAATCAAGAAGAATATGGAAGAATAATGATGTCTTCCAGTCTTATGATTTACTAATGACTGACGGAACAGTCATCAGTGGTGACTGGAATGGGGAGCAATCCCTGTGTGATGCTCTGAATGCCATCAGCTTTGATGGGTGTTCAGAGTGGGAGGACATATCAAGTTCTCTGTGGAGGATTACCAACGACTAGTCTCTTCCTAATTGAAGGAGGCTGCTTACGGAAACTAGAGTAAGCAGCCTAACTGGTTTGACTCCAGTAGAGACTTTTGTACACTTTACTTTGTTTTTTCTTTTTTGCAAATGGATATTATATGTAACTACAATATAAAAGCTAACATATATTCTTTCTACTCATTTGAAGTAGACAGAACCTTTACTTGTGATAGTAAGGGAAACAGGAACCCCGCCTTGGGGAATCATTGTCTAAAGTGGGAACATACTAAAGACATTCCTGAAGCTGCCTACTTAGCAGCTAAAGAATTCTTTGCTAATTTGTTAGCTCAACAACAAGCTTCTAGTTTGATGACTGCTTGGAAATTAAAATTAAGGGAGGAATGAATGAATTACTTTAAAATGGGAAAGACAGATGGGCTATATTCCGATCCCAAAAAATCTCAAGAAGAGCTCCAATGCTCTGACTCTGAGTATGACATGTACTTAGAAGGTTTCTATGAAGGAGACCGAATCAAACAAGGAGAAGAAATGGAGTATGAATATGATGAGTTCATTTAGTTAACTTAGACAGTTAACTAAATGAACTCATTTAAAAACAAGTCAGTATAATTAATCACCTTACTTTGTATAAAAGAAAGTTTTCTAAGTAAATATATTGAAATTTCCTAGTAGGAAAATATAGACTTAGAAAAATTAATTATACTGACTGTGTACTGATAGTCTCTTCCTAATTGAAGGGGCTAACTTACTCTACTTTACTATGAGTTAAGTTGGCTAAAGGGTTTGATTCCCTTAGAGACTTTTGTTCAATTTATTCTAATGGAGAACTGAATTATGATTATTACTGTATCTGTACCTAATAGGGACCAACTATCTCAAGAAGACATAGATGAAAAACTATGCCTTCTTGAGGTGAAATATGGAGGAGACTGGAGGTACTCAAAACTCCAGTTCTCCTTCATAGGAGAACTTAACTTAAGGGAGTTCTTAAAGGATAGGGGCTTAACTTTAGTAATTCCTTGATTTTTAATTTAGTTAACTTAGTCTAGGTTTCTATGATTAAGTTAACTATGTTGGTAATCTAAGCTCACATTAAGTTAATAAACATATAGGAATATAAAAATGAGTTAGTCAATTGCAAGTTAACTAACTCATAAATTTATATTCTCTTATTGTGTATGAAACTTAATAAAATAAATACAAAAACCTTTCTTAAAGAGGTAAGTAATTATCAAAACAGGATATTCTATTCTAACAGGGGACAGTGCTTAAAAGATGCTGGGCTTGATTTAAAAATAGAATTAACTGTAGAACAGGTAGCTTACATTCATGCTGTAATGGTAGTCAGTGACAGTGACTTTATTGATTATGGTATGGGTTATGTAGAGATACCTGTTGAGTTGTTGTTCACTATGATAACTCCTTTTTCAGTTGACTGTTATAAAGTGAAAAATAGTAAAGCTAAGTCCTACATGGCTGATGTTACCCTTAGATGTATTATACCTCTAAAAGATATAATTATATTTAAGGATAAAAAAGAAGGACAATGTAGGAAGTTTGCTATCCTTAAACAGTTTATGGAGAAGTATTACATGAGACAACAGCTATCTCTTAATAATCTGGAAAACAGACCAGAGATAGAAGAGGGGTTAGATTACTTTACTAAGTTTAAGAGAGGAGTAGGGTTTGAGAATCCAAGCAGACTAAATGAGCTAACTATTAAAGCTGTTGATAAAGCTAGAAATAGCAAATTTGTGTTTGATACAGAACTATACAAAAGTGAAGAAGGTAAAGAGTTTGTTAAACAGAATCTTATGATTCCTGGTACTAATAAACTTAATATGTTTGCCTTAGATAGTCTGAACAGTACACTTAACTTTATTAACAGAAAAAGTAGCCAGCCACAGTACCACACATGTTATCACTTGCAAAACAGTGGTAGAGTACATACTGTTGGGGGCTGTATCCAGATGCCTAAATGGTTTAGGAACAAGTTTATTAAGGGGGTTAATAGTAATAATGTAAGAATAGAGTTTGACCTTAAATGTGCTCAACTACTAATCTTATGTGAAATACTAGGGCAACCCAACTTAAGAATAGAAATCTTAAACTTATTAGAATCAAAAGGCTCTATCTGGAAAAGTATTGGTAAACCCACACTAGATAAAAGAGTTAAAAAAATAGTAGTCTATGGTTTCTGCTTTGGTGCTGAAATATGTCACCTACCTTTTCTAGCTAGTAGAGAAGCTAAAAGAAGAAACCTAAACATTAAGATAACTAAAAAATTAGTAGCTGACTGCTTAGGAGGCTTAATATCTCCCTTAGTAGAAGCTAGAGAAGAATGGTTATCTAAATACAAGACTATTAATATTGTGAAAAGTAAAGAACCTAAATTAATGAAGAATGCTTTAGGTTACAACTTTTCTCTAACTCAAAAAGCAGTTGACTATTATGGAGGTTATGTTGACTCCAGAAAAGATAACAAAACTAAAGTAGGCTCACAACTATTAGCTTTCTTATGTCAGGGAATGGAACAATACTATATACAAAGTCTTATAGCTAATCATGTAGAAGACAATATTCTTATGTGGGCTTATGATGGGTTTGTATTAGAGATTAAACCTGACAAAGTAACCACAGTTATCAACAATCTAATGACTAATTCATTAGCTCCATTAGAGTATGAGATAATTTTGTGATTCTGTAAAAGCTTACTGGGTAAGGGTTTCAGAGATTTTTTACCCCAACTATTGTAATAGTATTATTAGGTGGTAATCTCTAGTAATCTACATCTATATTCTCTCTTATAGATATCTTACTATAGACTACTTACTCTTGGTTCTTAGTAGTCTCTTGTAGATATCTCTGTTGGTTAGTATTCTTGTTAGTTATCTATATTGGTCATTAACCTACTTCACTATTAGTCTCTATCAGATATGGTTGATGGGTTAGGTAAGTAGCTTATTCTCTATCTTTGATTAGTAGCTTACCTAACTTTAGGGTAATCCAATAAGCCCCTTTAGTAAGTAGTGCGATCGCTTACTTATAAAAAGTGTCCAAAATCAGTTTACTGATAGAGGATTGAGAAAAGATTGGAATGCAGTTAGCTAGCTGACTGTATATGTTACTTACTACTGGTAATAGTAAGTAATCTCAAGTGTGTCTGTATA
>Ga0209229_10000366_pt1 | contig 18302 bp, 13 predicted proteins | sample SanBayMetagenome_FD_187466 | JGI IMG/M metagenome (GOLD analysis project Ga0209229, IMG submission 187466) | Freshwater and sediment microbial communities from dead zone in Sandusky Bay, Ohio, USA (SPAdes) (version 2) | ecosystem: Environmental > Aquatic > Freshwater > Lentic > Sediment... | reverse complement strand
CTGCTGCTGCACAGAGAACCATCATCACGGTTCCCGAAGTAGTACATGCAGTAGGCGACACATTCAATCTCGACATCGACTTCGCTGCTTCGTGCTTGCTCTTTAGACAGCCCCTTGAGCGTGATTGGACTATGCGTGTGAGCTTTAACAAAACGATACTTGAGCCCCTTGCGTACGATAGCATCGTAGAGACCTCTGATCGCTATACGATTGCTATACATGGTACTGCTGCTCCAGACGCAACGCTCTTGACAAGCCTACGCTTTCTTGCGCGACTGGGCAACGACTCAGTTACAGACATGCGTGTCGAATCATTCACATGGACGGGCGGCGAGGGATTACCCCTCGCTGCTCTCCCTGGGAAGGTCACGCTTCGCGGACTCTGCAAGACGTACGGCACGACGCGATTGATATCCCCAAGGACGTCAGCTGCAATCAATGTTGCACCAAACCCAATCACGAATAACGAAGCATCGTTTCAGCTGTACGCTGTTGAGCCAACTATTGGTGAGCTCGTGATCATGGACTTGCAAGGCAACGTTGTGTTCCGACGTGATAATGTGCGCGCTTCACCAGAGTGGCCCATTACTCACATAGAGTTCAATGACCTAGCATCGGGCACGTTGGTGGCGATGCTTGTTACACCGCATGGTGTTGGTCGCACAACAATTCTAAAACTACCCTGAGGAAGGAGCAACATGATGAAGAAGCAACTTCGCTCAACGGTTGTAACATATGCTTGTGTATCGGTAGCGCTATTCGTGGCGACAGCATCACATGCAATAGCACAAGAGAGTGCCCCTATTGCACCTCGACCTCGTCCTGAGATATCTGCTGCAATTGTAGCAGGATATGGATTCCATGATGGCAGTTTTCGGTCTCTTCCACCAGTTGAGAATTGTTGTACAGGCTATGAGAGTTCGGGTGGTTTCAATACTGGAGGAAGCGTAGCACTCTCAATCCCGATCTCGAACGGATCCCTTCGTGTCTCTACGCGTGTTGGATATCAGTACTTCGCTGCTGGATTCACATCGACGACGATTGAGAAGGTGTACTCTGGTGAGATCGTATCAACGGATGCTCGCATACGACATGACCTTGATGTGTCGTGGAACATGGCAATTGTGGGATTTGGTGCAGAGTATGCGGTAATGAGCAAGCTCTGGCTTGGACTGTGGCTTGATGGACTCTATGCGATTCGCGGTGGATATGAACAGCGTGAGACTATTGAGTCACCAACGAACATCACATTCGAAAATGGGTCTACGGTTCGCGATGTGCGATCGGGGGCCCTCAGTGACTACACATCATTGACTGGCGGTATCACAGGTCAAGTACGTTACCGAATCATCGACGGACACAACAAAGGATTCACTGGAATCGATCTCGTCTGTCGGTACATGGTTCCACTAGGAGCGTTTTATGCACATGATATGCAATGGCGAGAGTCATCGATTGACTATAAACTGCGCTACCTCGCAGGAGGATTGTCAATTACGTTTTGATCGTATAGGGTGAATGTGGGCGATACGTCTATTCTTTTCATGTATAGATGGTAGTATATCGTCGTCGTGTATCATTGTGATATGGGTGCTCGCGTGTCTCGTCCTGGGATGCGCGGGCACTTTTGTTTGGTAGAGAGCGTATCGACCTGACCGCATTCAAGGGTAACACCATGATACTGCAAAGAGATAGCGCAGAGGGTGATACTACTATTGCCACACTCCTGTACTTGGTGCTAGGATACAATGCCGTACCTTCGCAGTCCGGAAAAATTACGTGTACTTCGTATTGGAATACCCGTCCTGGGAAACCTCCTGAACTTGGGACTACTTTAGAGAGGAAGTATATGCGAACACTTGCTTCGCTTCGTGGCATGCTCGTGGTGTTGAGCATGCTGTTTTTGTCTGCTGCTGCGTATGCACAACAGGGAATACCTGAAAAGATTACCTATCAGGGCATCTTAGTCGATACAACGGGCATTCCGGTTTGTGACAGCACGTGGTCGATCACGGTATCGCTGTATGATCGCGCGCAAGGGGGCTCAGCTTTATGGACGGAATCACACTCTATCTCCACTAAGGGTGGTGTATTCGGTGTGATCCTCGGAAGCAAGAGTCCACTAACCCTGTCGTTTGATCAACATCTATGGCTAGGTGTTGCAGTTGAGAATCGTGCGGAACAACCACGCACATTTCTCACCTCAGTGCCATACGCGCTCAATGCGCGGACAGCAGGCTATGCCACAAGATCTGGCGGGTTGACGAGCGAAGGAATTGACTCACTGAAGCGCTCTATGGGTGATCCATCTATTCAAATGGGTGATGCGATCATCGTCGCGATTAACATGGGCACTTCGGTCATCAACGCAGGTCGTTTGCCTGCTGTGCGCTCCACAGGATCGTCGAAGATTGTTGCGAGCGGTCGCATCGACAGCCTTGAATTGTCGCTTGCACCAAAGAGCATCGGCGCGAATGAGCTAGAAGATCTCCACGCAGGACAAATCGGTCCGTTCGGCTCAGCCACGAAGTCAGCGGTCGTTACAATCGACGCACAAGGTCGCATCAAGCAGGCAACGGAAGTAACCATCTCTGGCACTACACCAGGTGGTGATGCCGGCGGAGATCTCACAGGCACTTATCCAAACCCATCGATCAAGGATGGAGCAGTTCAAACACGTCACATCGCACCATCGAGCGTGACGACGAACATTCTGCAAGACAACTCTGTTGTAGCATCGAAGATTGCTGATGGAAGCGTAACAGCACCAAAGCTTGCTGCAAATGCAGTTGGCACAGGGAATGTGATTGACTCTTCGATCACCACACCGAAGCTCGCAGATGGAGCAGTTACTGCTGACAAGCTCGCAGATGGTGCAATCACCTCGGACAAACTTGGTGTTGGCGCTGTTATGGCCGACAATATCGGAGCTCATCAGGTCACGAGCGAAAAGCTCACGAAGATGCCACTCGCGCCAGGTCTGTATGGATCGGACCGTGAAGTAGCACAAGTCTACGTTGATCAGTCCGGCCGCATTGTAACGGTGAAGAACGTAACGATCTCGGGTGCCAATCCAATTGGTGCTGCGGGCGGTGATCTAACTGGATCATATCCGAACCCAAGCGTACAGGCTGGCGCAATCACGACACCGAAGATCGCTGATGCAGCTGTGGCAACGGCGAAGATTGGTGATGGTCAAGTAACTACGCCAAAGCTTGCTGACGGCGTAGTCTCAACATCAAAGATTGGTGACGCACAAGTAACAAGCGCAAAGCTTACACCAACTGGTGCAGTACCAGGTGTATATGGTGGACAGCAACAATCAGCCGTTGTTAGTGTCGATGCCAGCGGTCGTATAACGAGTGCGCAATCTGTTGCAATCACAGGCACTACGCCTGGTGGTGCTGCAGGTGGAGTACTTGCTGGTACATATCCAAACCCAACACTTGCGAACAATGCTGTAACAACTACATCAATCGCTGATGGAGCTGTGACATCATCAAAGCTTGGAAATGGCGCGGTAACTGCTGACAAGCTTGCAAACGGAGCAGTAACTGCAGATAAGCTTGCAAACACCACAGTCACAAATGGCACATACGGTTCATCGACGCAGGTGGGTCAATTCACCGTCGATGCGCAGGGCCGCCTCACACAGGCAGCGAATGTGACAATCACAGGCACTACGCCTGGTGGTGCTGCAGGTGGAGTACTTGCTGGTACATATCCGAACCCAACACTTGCGAACAGTGCCGTAACAACAACATCAATCGTTGATGGTGCAGTGACAACATCGAAGCTTGCCAACGGTGCGGTAACTGCCGATAAGATTGCGAATGGAGCAGTAACTGCGGATAAGCTTGCGAACACCACAGTCACGAATGGCACATACGGTTCATCCACGCAAGTGGGTCAGTTCACCGTTGATGCGCAAGGCCGCCTCACACAGGCAGCGAATGTGACGATCAGTGGCACAACACCAGGTGGTGCAGCTGGTGGAGTACTCGCTGGTACATATCCGAACCCAACACTTGCGAATAACGCTGTAACAACATCATCAATCGTGGATGGTGCAGTGACAACATCGAAGCTTGCTACTGGCGCTGTTACTGCGGACAAACTTGCAGCGGCAGCTGTGACTACGGACAAACTTGCAAATGGTGCGGTCACAGCAGATAAGCTTGCGAACACCACAGTCACAAATGGTACATATGGTTCATCTACGCAGGTGGGTCAATTCACTGTTGATGCGCAAGGCCGCCTCACACAGGCCGCCAATGTGACAATCACAGGCACAACGCCAGGTGGTGCAGCTGGCGGTGTCCTTGCTGGTACATATCCAAACCCATCGCTTTCCAGTGGTGTGGTTGGCACATCAGAGCTTGCGACGAATGCTGTTACAACGAGCAAGATTCTCAACAATAGCATCACGAATGAAAAGCTTGCAGCGGGTTCGGTTACATCGGACAAGCTTGCAAACACAAGCGTGACCTCAGGTACGTATGGCACATCGACACAAGTGGGACAGTTCACAGTCGATGCACAAGGTCGTCTGACGCAAGCAGCGAATGTCACAATCAGTGGAACAACACCAGGTGGTGCTGCTGGTGGCGACCTCACAGGTTCCTATCCGAATCCAACAATTACTGCAGGCTCAGTTACAACACTGAAGGTAGCTGATGGTGCCATCACCTCAGCCAAGCTTGCACCGACGGCAGTTGCATCTGGCACCTATGGTACCGCAACACAAGTCGGACAGTTTACTGTCGACGCTCAAGGACGAATTACTTCAGCATCAAATGTGACGATCAGCGGTGCTAATCCGACGGGTGCTGCAGGAGGCGATCTTGCAGGTAGTTATCCAAGCCCACTCATTGCCAATAGTGCAGTAACGACGTCAAAGATCGCTGATGGATCGGTAACAGCTGCAAAGCTGTCGAACACGTCTGTTACAGCAGGTACATACGGATCAACCACACTGATCCCACAGATCACAGTCGATGCGCAAGGTCGGATTACAAACGCTACAACTGTGTCTGTTAGCGCTAGTGGAGCAACAGGACCTGCAGGGGGCGATCTCACAGGTTCCTATCCAAACCCAACACTTGCTACAGGTGCTGTTACCTCATCTAAGATTGGTGATGGCGAGGTATCTACCACAGACATTGCAAACGGTGCGGTGACTTCCGCAAAGCTTGCAAACACAGCGGTGACGCCTGGCACATACGGTACTGCCAGTGACATTCCGCAAATCACCATCGACGCACAAGGCCGTGTTACTTCGGCTACTACTGTCACGGCTTCAGCGAGCGGTGCTTCAGGTGCTGCCGGCGGTGATCTCACAGGTACGTATCCAAATCCAACAATTGGAACTGGTGCTGTTACATCAGCGAAGATTGCAGATGGAACAATCGCGACAGCGGATCTTGCAAATGGTGCAATCACTGCGGCGAAACTTGCTAATACAGCTGTAACTGCTGCCACCTACGGCTCTGCAACAGAAGTTGGTCAGTTTACAGTAGACGCCCAAGGTCGTATCACATCGGCAACAAACGTAACAATCACTGGTGCCGCACCAACAGGTGCAGCAGGTGGTGATCTCACAGGTAGCTATCCAAACCCACTGTTGGGCATAGGCGTAGTCACAAACATGACGATTGCAACGAGTGCTGTTACAACGTCGAAGGTTGCAGATGGAACGGTTACCTCAGCCAAGATATTCGATGGCTCGGTTACCTCTCTTGACCTTGCCACAAACGCCGTAGCAACAACAAACATTGCCAATAGCGCAGTCACGACAGCGAAGGTTGCAGACGGTGCTATAACAGCAGCAAAGCTTGCAAACACGGCAGTAACAGCGGGCACGTATGGTACTTCCAGCGATATTCCGCAGATCACCATCGATGCACAGGGCCGTATCACATCTGCAACAACTGTAACTGCCGCAGCCGGTGGTGCGTCCGGTGCAGCTGGCGGTGATCTCACAGGCACGTATCCGAATCCTACGATTGCATCAGGTGCAGTAACGTCAGCGAAAATTGCAGATGGTGCCATAACAGCAGCAAAGCTTGCGAATACAGCAGTGACGGCGGGCACGTATGGCGACGCATACAACGTGAGTCAAATCACTGTTGACGCACAAGGTCGAGTGACATCTGCGCAGAACGTAACGATACTTGGTGCTGCTCCTACTGGTGTGGCTGGTGGAGACCTTGCAGGCAACTTCCCTAACCCAACAGTCGATGGTTTGCAAGGTCGTGCTGTTGCTTCGACGGCTCCAACGGGCGGACAGCTTCTGACATGGAACTCGACGTCAACACAGTGGGAACCCTCATCATTCACAATTGGCGGTAAGACGATATCGTCATCTACTCCAAACGATGGCAACTCATTGATGTATGATGCTGCCTCAAACACATGGAAGCCAGGAGTTGCATCGTCAAAGATCACGAAGTTTATCCTTGAGGAAGGAACCACGATTGACATTGATGTCTTGAGGGCTGGTGCAGCTGACATCAACAATATTGTGCTTTCTGATCACGCCTTCTTCCGCATGGTAAATGCAGGTGCAGGTACTGACATCAATGGCTTTGCAGGTGGCGAGAATGGACGCCTGATCGTGGTCATGAATTCTACAACGAAGAACATCACGTTTCAGCAACAGGATGCTGGCTCAACAGCAGCAAACAGATTGGTCCTTGGCGTTGCAAACAAGACGATCAATCCTGATCAAGCGCTCACCTTCATTTATAGCTCAACGCTTCAGCGTTGGGTTCTTATTGCTGCCACCTAATGCAAACCACAATGAGAATACTCCAACTAGTCACGGTGCTGGTGGTGTGTGCGGTAGGCCTGCGCGCACAACCAGTGGAAGTGGTGGGCGGAATCATCACCAGCGGGTACACACCGACAATCGTTGGTACAACGTCGGTGCGCGGCATGACAGGTCAGCCAATTGTTGATCTCGACAAGGCCGAGCGCGAGGTCACCGCTGGATACGCCTACACGATCGATGCCTACACCCAGCGTGGTGAGGGCACCGATCTGCGTCTACCACAGATGGTGCAGCAAGTGGGTGACACGTTTTCGTTCACCATCGATGCAGCTGCATCATGCTTGCTGTTCCAAGGCAACCCATCACGTGCATGGGAAGCCAAGATCAGCTTCAATGGAACAATGCTCGAGCCGTTGGGTGTCAACGCATCGGATGTCGAAGACGCCGATGGACGCTACACACTCACGCTGACGGGCACGACAAGCTCAGCCCTGACATCACTGGTGACACAGAAGTTTCTTGCTCGTCTGGGCAACGATTCTGTCACAGATGTGACGCTGGCATCATTCCGTTGGCTCGACGTACCACGTCAGGTAACAACACATACGCCAGGTGAGGTACGCCTGCGCGGCATCTGCTCGACCTATGGCAACGCACGCTTGCTGACACAAACAGCAGTGATGGTTCAAGCAACACCAAACCCTGTGTATGGATCAGAAGTCGCCCTGCGCTTGTATGCACAACGTGCAACTACCGGCACGCTGATCGTCACAGACTTGCAAGGAACAGTGATCGCCACGCGTGACGGTGTATCGCTCGACCAGACGTGGCCCCGCGCAGTGATTGATCTCGGCCTGGTATCAGCAGGCAGCTACACCGTGACGGTGGTAACGCCAGAGCACGTAGGACGCACGACAATCGTGAAGATGCCATGATGAAGAACACCCTCACACGACTGATGACAGTGTTGGTAGTGCTAAGCACATTGGCATTGTCATCCTACGCACAACCGAAGGGCGCTAAGGCGCCAGCACGCGACAGCGCAACCACCAACAGCGCAGCGCGCAACAGCGCCGATACAACGACGAGCAAGCGCAGCGATACGGAGTTTTCCGTGCAGCTGACGGGAGCTTATGGCTTCCATCGCACATCGTTTATCTCGCTTCCACCGTTTGAGAATTGCTGCAATGGCTTTTCATCAACATCAGCATTTGGCTACGGCGCGCAGCTTGGTCTGACCCTACCGCTGGGCTCATCAGGACTGCTGCTGGGCGCACGTGCAGGCGTGATGTCGCTGCCAGCATCGTTTACAACGACGACAACACAGAAGATCTATGCCGGCCAGCTTCAATCAGTTGATGCCGTGTTTGAGTACACGACGAATCTGACATGGAATGGTCTGACGGCAGGTCTTGGCTTGGAATACCCTCTGAGCTCACGTCTGTTCATCGGTGCAGGTGTCGACGGTATGTATGTGCTCTCGGCTACCTACACGCAGCAAGAGCGCATCACCTCGCCGACATCAGCCGTGGTGTATGCAGAGACCAATGACATTGTCCGCGACGACCGTAGTGGAAACCTGGACAAGTACAACAGTTTTGTCCTAGGCCTCAATGCCGCCGCCCGCCTGCGCGTGCTCGAGCCGAATCGCTCGGGCATCCGCGCGCTCGATCTGGTGGCCCGTTACAACTATGCGCTTACGCCGCTCTACAGCTCGGGGCTGACCTGGACAGATTCGCAGGGCAGCAAGACCCTGCAGGCCCCCTATACCCTGCACTACCTCTCACTCGGCATCGCACTTGTGATTCTGTAAGAGAGCGAGACATTGTTCGATCTACCAGGAGCGAGTATCTTCATTGATGCTCGCTCCTGAATTTTTACGCCTACTCGAACAACGGAAGTCAGCCAATCTACCAATCGTTGGAAAAGCCACGCCGGCTGAACTCCGCGCGCAAACACCCGCGCGTATTGCGTTAGCTGGTCCGATCCCAGATGGTGTTACGATTGAACACCGTGAGATTCCCACACGCGACAGCGCATCCTTGGAAGCTCATCTCATTCGTCCACCGTCATCAACTGATCACGCATCGTTGATTGTGTATTACCATGGTGGTGGCTGGGTTCATAACACGATTGACATCTATGATGCATCACTCGCCTTACTAGCGATTGAAACTGGCATGTCTGTGCTGAGCGTGAGTTACCGCAAAGCACCAGAGTATCCGTTCCCAATACCTCTGCATGATTGCTGGGATACGCTGCAGTGGTGTAGAGAACATGCACATCTCCTCAATATTGATGCTGATGAGATCATCGTCGCAGGTGATAGTTCAGGGGGCAATCTTGCAGCAGCTGTCGCCTTGATGGCTCGTGATGAGATTTCTCTGCGTGGTCAGATTCTCATCTATCCATGTCTCGATCCAACACTTGAAAGCGATAGCGCCCAACAGTTTGCATCTTGCTTCGGACTCGATCGGACAGCGATGCAGTGGTACTGGCAGCAGTATGTACAAGACGAACACCTGATGTTCGATGCGCAAGTTGCACCCCTTCATGCAGAGAATACAGAGGGCGTTGCCCCTGCCTTCATTGCTGCAGCAGAGTATGATATTCTCCGAGATGATGCGCGGTTGTATCACGACAAGCTTCAAGCAACTGATGCCGATTCAACCTATCGTTGCTACGCTGGTACAATACATGGCTTCTTCACGTATGCCTCGGTAAGCTCAATACCGATGGCGCTGATTCGCGATATTGCAGGATGGATCAATACCTTGAACAAGCAATCAACGCCCTGAAGTCGTCGAAGACGATTGCTGTGGTAGGACTGTCAAAGAATCCTGGCAAGTCCGCGCATGACATACCGCAGCTACTGCCGCAATGGGGCTATGACGTGGTTGGTGTGAATCCTACTGCAACACCGGCTGTGGGTTCAATACCTGTGGTTGCAGCACTTGCTGATGTTCCGTTTGACATCGACATCGTAAATGTCTTTCGTCCGTCGTCTGATACTGATGCGATCATCGACGAAGCGCTTGCACGTCACGAGGCCCGTGGAGATGTGCGTTGTATTTGGCTCCAGCTCGGCATTACAAGCGCGCACGGTGCAGACAAGTGTGCACGAGTAGGTGTGACGTACATTGATGATACATGCATCTATGTTGTACAGCAATACGTCAAGTGAGCGATACGCCCTACAGTCTTACACGTAGACGCGGTGAAACAACCGACTGTGCGGAACAGTGAGAGCGCTGAGACTAATGAAGAGAAGCGGTAGGATTGCTGCGTGTGGTAACAAGAGATACGCGATCCCGATGCCAATGTAGGTGACGAGAGTAAGAGGTACCGATGCCAGAACGAGTCTGCTCCATGTCCACGATTCGAGTTGATTGAGGTGTAGTCGTAACGCTCGCAGGCTGCTCCACGAGTGAATTGCAGCGAAGTACCATGCGAACGCCACAAGCGATGGCAGCAAGAATGCACCAGCCACGACAAGTACACTCCGTATAATACCAGCTGCACGATGTTCAGCATCTTGTGCTAGAGGAAGAACAAGTACAACGCTGGCTGCAATGATGCGAATGTACAGGTACAACGAACCATCAAGTGCGAGTGATGTTGTTGGGACCAGTTGATGGAGGATGTCGCTAATAGCAGGATCAAACGGATTGATCAAAGCAACAAGAACTGCACATCCATAGATTAACGATGAAATAGCACGCCATCGACGCATGTGTTGAAGATCGCAATCTCCAAAGTGCCACGCTGAGTTCAAGAGGAACACAACCAACATGAGTGCTGGCGCGGTGTACCACGCAAGCACGACAAGTGCAATTCCTGTCAGGTAGAACACCACTTCGCGAATACTGCTTGATGTTGCGCCGATGATGTGCAGGTCAAGCGCACCATGCGGAATGCCGAGTAATGCTATCGATGTGATAATGAGCGGAGTGATCAGGCTTCCGCCATACATGCTAAGCAGCAGGGCAAGCAGCCAGGTCGAAAGCGCAACTATCGACGGAAGATGGCGCGAAGAAACGGGTTCCATGGTAGAGTCCAAAACAATCGTAGTTCTTCACGAAGTGATGTCTGTTCATCGAGAAAACGTAGGATCACCTCAACGGGGTTTCTGTCAAACAGCGTCCAGAGAATCGTCGATACGTGCTGCGGCTCATCACGAATGATCCTGAGTAGCAAACGGTCGTACCAATCAAAGCGTCGATGTGCCCTCTGCGGAGCTGTCCACTGACCTGTTGCATCATACTGATCGAGCATCTGTTCGGCGTCTCGTATACATCGTGCAACGGTATAGCCTGTTGTTGGTTTCGTTAGACCAGCACTTGAACCGATAGAGATCCAGTTGCTGCCGCGCGAGCGATTAGGGATGGCATCGCACATTGGTATTGAACCAGTCTCGGTCGATATCACTTCGTACGACGGACAGGACAGAATATCGTCGATGTAGATGCGAAGTCGCTGCTCGTATTCTGTTGTGTTCCATACCTCGGCAGAAAACACAGTGCATTCCACGAGTGCTTCGTTGTCAGCGTAGGGAAGAACATAGATGAAGCACACACCTTGCTGTTGATCAGTGCGAAAGTCCATCATCGTCATGACGTCGGGATCAAACACGGCGTTTGTTGTGCGTATGCGCCATCCCAAGAAGTGCTGTTGCAGTGCAACTGTCGACCGACGATGGAAGTGTTTAGCTGGTCGACTATCGAGGGAGACATCACACGTTGCGCTGGGCTCATGGACATGTGCGCAGGTGCGACGAATTGGTACAACACATTCAACAGCAGAGCGAATGGATTGTGCGCTGTAGTGCTGATAGGAAAGCGACGTGAGCTCGCGTGTCATCGTCGCATTCCTGTATCCAAAGCGAAGCGTCTTCCACTCGGCTATGAGCGCATCGCTCAGCATTGGGAGCGGACCTCCCCATACGCAGAGGTTGCGATCGGGTGCGTGTTCGCTTGGATCTACCATCATCACATCAAGGTTCGAAGAACCATACCGCTGAGCGGCCACAAGGGCATAGAGGTGTGCTGCCACACCACCACCCATGAAGAATATCGAAGTGCGCCTCATCACCTGGCTACAACATACCCTTGCGGAGGGAATATCGTATGGCCGGTCTGGTAGATGTCTACCGAAGGTACGCTGACGTAGAGGTTACAGACTCAACGATGATCTCGGATCCCTTGCGAACGATGAACTCACTGAGTCCTTGGTCACCATACTGACCATTCCAATCATACGTGTAGCCGAGACGTGTCCATGGTGCAGACTTCGGGTAGTAGGAGTAGATTATGTTGGCGTTGAACCATGCACGGTATGCTGAATCAACTCCGGCGGCAAGCTCAGGACCAGCCGACGCATCATCGATTTCTGGGTCGCCAGCCGGACGGAACACATCCTGCGGTCGAACCCATACAGTGAGAAATGCCTTCTTCTTACGTCCAGGCGATAGACCAAGCAACTGCTCTAAGCGGAGCACGGTATCGGTACGGTTGTCATAACGCGTCTTCCACCATGAACGAAGTTCTGGAACGGCAGTGACCCACATATCATACTTCGATGCAGCTGTCTGTCCAGCGGTGTAGTTCGTATCCCAAGCTGTCCAGGTGGTTACCAACACGCGCCGCTCAGTGCCGAAGGACTTCCATACCGTGTTAGGGTTGTCTTCGCGAAGTGCCACGAGATTTGATGAGCGTTCGGCATCGTCCGCAACCATTGCATCAATGATTGCAGCTACATACTTCTCTTCATTGGTTCGCTCGGGTACAGGAGCAACGTCGCTTGTGCAGCTGCTCAGAGAAAACAGAACGAATAGGACGATACCACTGTACGAGATGGATTTCATGTATGATTTTCTGATCAGTTCGCGGATGCAAGTTTAAAGCGTGAAATCAATACTTAGTGCAGCTTCTGTTCGTTGGTGGGCATCTGGATTGGTTTCAATAAGCGATTGCTTATTGAACGTCGTGAGGTATCGAACATCAATTCTTGCCATGGCCCACGAAAGTGGCTTGTAGGCAATTGTTGCTGTTGCACCACCGGCTGAGAGTGTCCTGTAGGGCAAGTCGTTCAGGAATTGGTCATCTGCTAGGATACCATATGGATCCATAACAAACTCGACACGAGCACCGAGCATGACCATCGGTAGTATGTCGTAGTACAAGCCGGCAAAGCCGGAGACCATTGCTTGTCCAGTTGCTTCACCATCAGGGACTTCGACCGCGTAGTTGAACTCACCCAGAATATGTACGTCGGGAAGCTCTATCGTGGCCGCTGCGTTAAGGTAGAGCTGGCTACGATCGTCTTGATTCAATGTTTCGCGACTAAAGAAGACGTTGCCGTAGAGTGTTACAGATGAATCCCTCGTCCAGGTGATGCCTGACGTAAGAGCAGGCATGCCTTCTTCAAGCAGGTAGCCATTGAATGACGTGACAACATCAGCCTGAAACTCAACGGTGGATGAAATGTCATATCGCAACTTCACACCGCCAAAGTAGTTCGGATCGAAAAAGCCGGGAAGCGAAATGATACCGCTGTGATTCTCTGACAAAATCATTGATTCGATACCGAGGTGTGACGAGAATGCACCTACTTCTATGTGGAGATCTTGAGTGACATGCACACCGACGTATGCTTCTTGTAGCCAATACATATCGTTCATCCACGACGCACGAGCATAGTCGCCTTCTTGCAATGTCAGAGCTGCATACACCGCATCAAACCGCCCTCGTACTGAGCCGGATATGATGTTGAGATGGATTCCGTCTCTCGGCGCAGACCCAACGAGGTCGTGAACACCGATAGATGTCGAGATGTTCGAGTATCGAGCTGCATACACCCCAAGGCTGGCATCGAATTCAATCCACCGTGTTGTACTATCCTCGTCATAGACTCCAAATGCATGTGCCTTTACGCAACACATGCAGACAGCTGCTATGAGGACGAGTGTATTCTTCACAACAACTTAGCGCGAGAGAAAGAGAGTGGTTGATGCAATTCCTTGCTGCGAGTGCATCGTTACAACATACACGCCATGAGCAAGATGAGCTGAAGGTATAACGATTGTTCCACGCCATTCTTGGTCGGATCTGCGCTCGTACGAGGAACACACACCTGATGCAACTACACGTCCCTGCATGGTGGACACAACGATGTCTGTTGGAGTGTTTGTTGATCCATCGACTGTAACATCAATCACTCCATTGAATGACTCGGCAGTTACACGAAGAGGCGTCCAACGTCGTACCAAACGCAGTGGCAAGCCACATGCCCGCGTTACTATCACGCGCTCATCAGGCGGCCAAGTGCACGAGGGAATGCTATCTGGAAAGACAACTGACGTTGTCTGACGCACAGTTGATGTTGTGTCTTGATGAAGAAGTCCAAGCAGGGGAATGGCAGTTGACGATGTTGAAGGGAGTGATACGATGATCACCGTCGTATCAGCTGCACGGCGTTCAACGCGTACGCTAACCGATGGATCAAAGCGCATGGAATCGATCAACGGAAGAAGGCTCGAACCGGCGATTGTGATCGTGTGCGTGATGATGACAGGGCATCGTTCTGAAGAATCACGAGACAGCAGCATCAATGTGTCGATGTCGCCAATAGCCAATTCAGTTGCACTAGTAACTTGATGTGTCGAGACACGCGCACACAACGGCACGATGATGCCAGGTTCGCCGGGCCGTGCGTTGAAGGTCGCTCCTGGACCTCCATTTACTCCCGATATGCCGCCGCTTCGCTCAACGCGTAGTGTGCTATCGGCACGTTGGAGAGCTGAAGGCTCCACGAGCAGACGTCCACCACCACCACCACCGCCGGGACCATGACCACCGGAGCAATTGCCGCCCTGACCACCGCGAAGCGAGGCGTTGAGTTGGGCAGCGATCGTGCAGACATCCACGACGATTGTTCCGCCGGCTCCGCCCCCACCCCCACCGTCATTCGCTGCTGCACGCGAGTTGTTCTCTCCATCGGCAACAACGCGAACCGTATCACCTTCGATGCGTGGTGCATGGAGAACAACGATGCCTCCACCGGCAACTCCATCAGTACCAACACTATTGTTCTGATGTCCGCCACCGCCACCGCCACCGAAGACATATCGGTCGAAGGTCGTGTCACGAATTGCACAGCCAGGCATGCCATGCATTCCGAGTGGTAGACCACAGCTCCACTGATCGCCACCACGTCCGCCGGCTCCACCGTTGCCCCCTCCACCACCGCCAGCATTATGCGCATCTCCACCGCCACCGCCAGAAGCCCATGGGATGTGACCTGATATGCACTGCGGATCGGGAACAACGATTGATTCGCCCTTCTCTGCTGTTCGACCACTCTGCGCGGGATCACATGCCTGTGTGAGCGAGCACGAACCTCCATCAGCCGAGCGCCGTCCGCCACGATGTCCTCGAGCCGACACATCAACTCGTCCGCTGTCGAAGATGATTACCTGTGATGCGTGCAACTCTATCACACCACCACGACGACCATTCCAAGGCTCACACGTGAGGACAGAATCAATTGTTATCGTATCAGCACGAATTGGAAGCACAAGCTGGTACACTGCCGTGGGATCTATCGCTGCGCGCACGCTAGGTCGAAGAATAACAGCGGAGTCGGCGCGTGATTGAATGGTCACGGGTATGCGCGTACCCACCAGACCTGGAACATTGACGACAGGGATCACTGCGCTATCAAGAACCGTGCGGACTTGCATGCAATACAGCACAGCGTCCGTTGTTGAGTCGGGAAGTGTTGAATCCACAACTGCGCGAATGTAGATCGAGCTCGGTGCATCAACGATGCGAATGGGTACGCAGGTACGGACGAGACCTCGCACGCGTCGATGCGTCGGGGTTGTATCGGACTGTGCAGTGCACATCATGATGTTCGCCAAAACGAACATCACAGTGATTGCCAGTCTGCTATGGGAGATGCGGGTCACGATATCGGAGATCTCGGGGAAGAAGTGTGTCAGTCAACGTCAACAGAAATGCGATGATGTCTTTGCGCTGAGAATCATGCAGCATCCCTATCTGAGCAATTCGCTCATCCGCATACGCTGCATGCATCGATGGAGTACCGTAATGCTCCAACACATCGCGCAGTCGACGAAACCGTCCGTCGTGCATATAGGGGTAGGTGATCGCAACATTGCGCAACGACGGTACGCGGAAACGGTAGCGGTCTTCCTCTTGCTGTGTCACGCGATACCGTCCTACATCAGGCATCACCGTGTCAAGATGTAAGCCGTTACTTGTGTATGCATTGCTCATGAATGTGGGTTCGGTGTGACAGCTAGCACAGTGTTTGCGAAACAACGCAAGTCCACGCTGTTCATGCTCGGCAAACACAATCTTGCCATCACGCATCGCATCGTATCGCGATGACGTGCTCGTGATAGATCCCGTGAAGGCAGCTAGTGCATCAAGTATGCGGGGAATCGTAATCTTCTTGTCATCATACAGCGCAGCGGCGAATTGCTGATACCGAGGCGATGCGGCAACGCGTCGTAAGACCTCGGGAAGTGAGGATCCCATCTCTGCATGACCTGTAAGTGGGTTGACCGACTGCATTGCGAGATTCTCGAATGCGCCATCCCACATAAAGGAGGTCTGCTGATGAAGGTTCTGCAATGCTGGTACGTTTCGCGTACCAATACGGCCATATACACCATGGCTTACTGCATGATCCACGTGTGCAAACGCTGCAAACTGTTGATGACATGTTGCGCAGCTTGTTGAGCTATCTACCGATAGTTCAGGATCGTAAAACAAATAGCGACCGAACTCACGGAGTGTATCAACCGAACGCACCGCATTACCGTCCTGTGTCGACAAGCTCGATTGCGCAAGAAGTGCTGCGACGAGAACACCAGCAATCGTGATTGACCAACTAGCGATTCGCACGGAACGCACTCGAAATGGAATTCATCAAAGGTGCTGCCGAGCGTACGTCGGTTGCCGTTGGTTGTTTTGCAACGTCAACGCCACACGCATCAAGCCATGCTCCTACGTCAAACATTACATCAACCGCGATATCGTGGGTTGTCATCACAAGTGGACGTTTGAACTGAAGCGTAACCCATCGAGTATTCTGATGTGGGTGAGCAAACCCACCTAGGTGATACTCGAGGCGATTCTTGGGTTGCTGCGAAAAGGGGCTGGCCCCCTCGATCTTCACAAAGATGAAACCTGTTGCCCAGGTCCAATACATCCCATTCAGTGGATCGAGTGCTCCCTCGAGCGGCCCTCCCGTGTTATGGATGCTGTCGACGCCGACCATGAAGGTTAGACGAGTATATGTGCCCTCGGGGACGTCGCGGAGAGCAATCAGGCCCGACGTGGAATCCTCAGCATCGATCAGCACGTGATCAGCCAAGATGTGGCGCGTCCCCGTACGGCCCTCCAGTGTGACGTGGCCGATATAGTACTTCACTGTCGAGAGTGTGAATCGCTGTCCACGGCTGGATACATAGGATGTGGTGTCCAGCGCACAAGGTTTCCCATACACGGACGTGCGGAATGCCAGATTGACGCTGTGGCCCTGCCCCTGTGCTGGTTGTCCCACTGCAAGGACTCCAAGAAGCACGCAGATACCGACCGTGATGTGTCGAGTCCACATCATTCTACCCCCGTAAGAATGCGCAACCCCTCTGTCCCTTTGGGTATTGCCGCCCAAACATACGCGATTCCTGCTGGCATACGACATCGTTTTACCCGGGTTTAGGGGGCGATCAGGCGGTAGGGTGATTTTTTGTTTTGATGGCATTATGCTTTGGTTATTTTGACGGGCGCAGCGAGGTGCTGGGACCACCAAAGCAGCGCACAGCAGGGGCATCGAAGTACACGAGATACAACGGGGACACACCAAACGTCGGGAGCGCTTCGGCGCACACATACATTCAGAAGAAAAGTCCACTCTTTTTCATCCACTCTTCAGTGCAGGAGTATGAAACACTTTTTCTCTCTGGTTCTGGTTCTTTGCACAGCGGTTGTGGTGACCGTCGCACAGGACAGAACAGTTAAAGGAACTGTCACAGACAGTGACGGTTCTGCAATCGCCGGGGCTACCATCCAGGTAAAAGGCACAAAAGGCGGTGCCTACTCAAAGAAGGATGGGTCGTACGTAATCAAGGTAAGCGATGGCGCTACCCTTGTCTTCCGATCAATCGGAAAGCTGGTTAAGGAAGTCGTTCTCGGGACAAGTGACGTCGTCAATGTCACGATGGAAAACGACAAGAGCACAGAGTCGGAAGTAGTTGTAACTGCTATCGGTCTCGATCGCTCGAAGAAGTCGCTGGGTTACGCAACCCAAGAAATCAAGAGCGACGAAATCATCAACTCTCGCGAGACCAACATCGTGAACTCCCTCGCATCGCGCGTAGCTGGTGTTCAGGTGAATAGCTCGACGGGCGTTCCTGGTGCTTCGTCATACATCCGCATTCGCGGTTCGGCATCGCTGACTGGTAACAACCAGCCACTGTTTGTTGTCGACGGTATTCCGA
>Ga0209229_10000363_pt1 | contig 18339 bp, 14 predicted proteins | sample SanBayMetagenome_FD_187466 | JGI IMG/M metagenome (GOLD analysis project Ga0209229, IMG submission 187466) | Freshwater and sediment microbial communities from dead zone in Sandusky Bay, Ohio, USA (SPAdes) (version 2) | ecosystem: Environmental > Aquatic > Freshwater > Lentic > Sediment... | reverse complement strand
GGTGACTGGTACAGTAGGGATTCAGGGTGATATCGACCCATCGGATGTTTTTAGGTATAGAGAGCAAAAAACGTTCGCCAGACGCTTCGGAAAGTGACGGACCAAAAATCCCCAAGTAAGGAATTAAAAAAGGTTGATATAAATACCGGATGCCATATTTCTTTCTTACGGGTAATGGCATCACGAACTCATAGTCTCCCAATATTAAGGCTTCCCAACCGGGGGTTAATGCATCCAGATAGTCGGATAGTGCATAGGGACTATGATTGCAGGCGGCAGAAATACATCGATCCCAACGCACGCGGTCGATTTCAAGATTGGGAACATGTCGTATGTGGAGCTCCGTTACCATAGATCAAGTTCCGGTTGTAGGCGTCGAGGATTCCAATTCGTGAGATTGATCTGGAATGATATTTTTTGCCAAAAACGCTTTTTCGGCTCCAGTATCGATTGCACATAATCGCGGTAGGGCTTACTGTATAGGAGTGGAATGAAAAGCCGGAAATTCCGTTGTAAAAAGGGGAGTTCCAACCCGGCAACATAAAGCCATTGTGTCTCATCCGCAGAAGTAGACGCTCCAATATCAACAAATACATGCAAAGGGATCCGGATCGGCAGCACGCGAAGTGGATTCAGATTGTCCGGCACAGAGCTGCTCAGGTTCAAAGCCATCAGCCAGCGATCGCTTCTTCCTACCGGACTCGCTAATCGGTCGGTCCGCATCTTAAAAGCACCATCCCGGTTCATGATCTGTTGGGAAGCGAATCCTTCAAATGCTGATCGACCTACGAAGTAGTCATGGTAGGTGTAGTCTTCCATACCTGTTGGACCCTGCATCTGTAAATAATATCTCGATTGTCGAAATTTATCTTGTAAGGAGGGGTTTCCTAGATAGAAAAATGTACCCGCAAAAAATCTTGCCTGTAATCCGCCTTTGGCTGGGTAGTTGAAGAATTGTTCAGCCGTCACAGTAGGTCGAACAAAGTTTTTGTTTCCTTCTAGTTTGATCTCTACTCGGTACGGATAGAGCTTCCGATTGTTCTCCGTCACATAACTTACTTGTGCCAGGGAGCGATTTTCTCCGCGTGTGCGATAGTAATTGCGAATGGTCGTATCGGTTCCGATAATGGTCGTATCCCGTTGAAACCGATAACCGGTTTCAGTAAACTGAAACCAGCTGAATTGCAGGTGTCGGTGTTTCGTTGAACGGGCGGTTTCTTTCCAGGTGAGTCTTATGCCCGGTGAAAGTTTAGAGAAACGTTGGGTGATGGATTGTCCGTTCGGTGCGATGAATCGGTTGAAAGAAAAGGTTGAAAAGCCGATTCCCAGATCGATCCGATTCCAGATACCATCCGGTCGCCATCTGTGATTGATAAAACCGATCCCATTCAATTGCTTAGAACCAATTGCATACAGTGGGGCAATGAACCATTGTAAGTCGTTCAAGGGTAATTTGATGTTAGTGATGCCAAATCCGGCTTGTAACCCATCTGCTCGATTGTATCCAATGAGGGGCATAACGGTGATCTGATTTTTTATGGCAAGATTGGCCGGGGCAGACCAATTAAATATACTTTGCCATTTCCAACCTCGTTTGGGTTCCGGCTGTAGGGGACCTTTTTTATCGAGTAATTGAAACCAATATCCCAGATCCGCTTTGCTGTGTTGTTGAAGATGTGCTTTGAGGTCAGCAGGGGTGGGATGTTTGAATTTCCAGGTGCGGTAGTAATCCTGCATGGCCCTATCAAAACTGCTTTTCCCCATCATTTTTTCCATACCCTCCATCCACTTTGCAGCCTTCAGGTAAGCGATGGCCGCATAATTCAATAGCGAGAACTCATCAGCAGCCGTTTGTATCGGTTGATCTTTTCTTTCCTGATAAAGGGATTGCAATAACAATTCTTCAGTAGGGTCAGATAAGGTGTTCAATAAACTGCTCTCATAAAAGCTGTTCAATCCTTCATCGAGCCAGGGATAATTTCTTTCGTTCGAGGCCAGTGCGCCATAAAACCAGTTATGGCCGATCTCGTGTATGATGACCGATCGGAGGTCGGTTGTGTCCGAAATTGGATCGATGACGGAAAGCATGGGATATTCCATGCCACCACCCGGACCGTCCGCCGATTCCACCACCGAGATCACCGGATACGGGTAGCTGCCGATCCGTTCAGAATAATAATGAAGTGCATCCTTTGAGTGACGAATGGAATGTTGCCACGCATCCTCGAAGGAATTGGTATTGTAATGCCAGATCTCTTTGATCGATCCGTCCGACAATCGAGTGGTATCAAATTGGACCTTGTAGTTCGGACTGGCGAACCAGGCAATGTCGTGTACGGAGTCTGCCCGGTAATGCAATGTCTTGAATGGACGCAGTTCTTTTTTATCGGCCGTCCGACTGGTGATGCCGTGATTGCCTTGAAGTCCTCTGGACATTAGCCATACTCTTTCAACGGAATCAAGTAAAATACCCGTTGAGGCTACCACGTATTCCTCCGGCAAGGATATTTCGATTTCATAATTGCCGAATTCGCTGTAGAATTCACCTTGATCGAGGTAAGGCATGGGGTGCCAACCGTCACGATCATATACTGCCGGTTTCGGATACCACTGTGTCACTTGGTAGATATTCAATTTTCCGTGACCACTGCGGGAAAAGGTTGCCGGCAATTGGACGTTGAAGGGTGTTTGAATTTTTATTTTTTGTTGGGGCAGGATCGGTGTAGGTAATATCAGTTTTATGATATCGATATGTTGGGGATGATCGCTGACTTGTGCAGTTTTCCCATCTACCTGAAAAGCCAGCCCATTGAGATATCCTTTTTCTTCCGGTTTAGAAAAGTAGAAGCGGGTGTCACCATTCTCGATCTGTTGTTGTCCGAAGGCCGTTCGCTCTGACTTATAGGCGTTCGGCCAAAGGTGAAACCAGATATAGGTTAAGGTGTCGTTTGAATGGTTCGTATAATCGATCTCAGTCCATGCTTTCAAAAGATGCAGGCTGTCATCCAATGTTACCCTAATGCGATGATCGACCTGTTGTTGAAAGTATGGTTTTTGCCCATGGATCGGATCCTGAAGCAGTAGTGACAATAGGATAAGTGCATATCGCATGTAGCTTGTCATGTGTGATACCCCGAATTTACTTGCCTTTTCCTTTCCAAATGATCCGTATCGTATGCAGCAGGATCTTGAGGTCCAGCAGCAGGGATATATTTTCCAGGTATAATAGGTCGAATCGGCTTCGGTCGATCATTTCTTTCACATTCTCTGCATAGCCAAACTGCACCATGCCCCAGCTGGTGAGACCGGGTTTCACTTGGAGCAAGAATCTGTAGTATGGGTGAATGCGAACGATCTGGTCGATATAATGTTTCCGTTCAGGACGAGGTCCTACAAAACTCATATCTCCCTTAAGAATATTCCAAAGTTGCGGTATCTCATCCAAACGCCATTTTCGAAGGGTTTTGCCGAATCGAGTGATACGCGGATCGTATTCCGAAGAAAGAGCCGGGCCATTTTCTTCCGCCGCCTCGATCATTGAACGAAACTTATATAAGCTGAATGGTTTTCCTTTTCGTCCGATCCGCTCTTGGAGATAGAAAATAGGACCCGCACTGCTTTTTCGGAGCTTGATCATGATCCAGCAGATTATGGGGATCAATAAAATACCTCCGAGCAGCGAAAAGATTATATCCATCAATCGCTTGATATTGCGTTGCCAGGACGGCATTCTGGCTGTATAGATCTCCACCAGCGGAGTGCCCAGAACATTATTTGTCTTGACGGATCCGGAGAGGATGTCAAGCATATCCGGTACCATTCGTATTTCCACCTCGAGGTTCATCAGTCGATCGACAGTCGGTTCGATCCATTCAGCGGATTTATTGCTTGGCGCAAGAATGACCAGCCGGATCTGTTTTTGATGTACGATCGATTCTAGTGCCTCCAGATTGCCCAGAGACGGTAAATTGGTCAACTCCTCCGGAAGATGAGTATTGTTTTCATTTATAAATCCGATACATCGGTATCCACCATCTCGCAAGTTCAATTGCTGATCATCTACGATCTCTTGACAGATATCGACCTTACCAATGAGTAGGGTGTTGAAATGTACCCGACCGCTCAATAATTGTTTTTTGAAATGATTCAGCAGTAGCAGTCTGCCCGCTGAAATCAGAGCCGTCAGGATCCCGATTTGCTGTAGCGACTCCGTGTAGGATTCGCTATCTGTAATTGTCTTTGTTCTTGTCAGGGATGATATCGAATAGAATATGAAAACACCGATGAGAACTGTGAGTAGCGTTCGGACCATCTCCAACAATCTTGATTTGTGATACAACTCCTGATAACTGCCGGAGAGTGCAAAGAGGAATGACCAGAATATACAGGTAATGCCGATTAGTAAAGAGTCAAGCTCCAATCCATGAAGCCTGCGGATAATGAGATAGCCAATGAAAACGCCTAGGATATCGGTGAAGATATACAGCCAAACGGGGAAGGACTTTCCGCTGGGTCTCATTCGTGCATACCATTTTTGGCGATGCGCTCTAATATTCGATGGGCTACATCCAGGGCGAGGAGTCCGTCGGTTTCATTTACTATCGTACGGGTATTGTGCTCGATCGAGTATTTAAATGCCAATAGTTCTTCTTTGATGGCATTGTGATCCTGTACCTGTGGGTTTCGAATGGCGATGGTTTTATGTCCGGTTGGGGTTGGAATTTCGAAGGTGAATGCGTTGGGGTCCTCTCCCAGATCCATTTGTATGACCTCTGCTTTTTTGTCCAGGAAATCGATGCCGATGTAAGCATCTTTTTGAAAGAGCCGCATTTTGCGCATCTTCTTCATGGAGATGCGGCTGCTGGTCAGGTTAGCGACACAACCATTGTCGAATTCGATGCGGGCATTGGCGATGTCGGGTGTGTCGGTGAGTACGGCGACGCCACTGGCAGAGATCGTTCGTACATCGCTTTTTACCAGACTCAAGATGATATCGATGTCGTGTATCATGAGATCCAGTATGACGCTAACTTCTGTGCCGCGTGGATTGAATTGAGCCAACCGATGCACCTCAATGAATAGGGGTTGTAAGCCAAGATCTTTTACTGCCATGAACGCCGGATTGAAACGTTCTACATGTCCCACTTGAAATTTGATCCCTGATTCCTGCGCCAGCTTCACCAGCGTTCTTGCCTGTTCGGGCGTTTCGCAGATCGGTTTCTCTACAAAGACATGTTTTCCTGACCGGATGGCTAATTCAGAAATCGAAAAATGGTGATCGGTGGGGGCAACGATGTCTACCGCATCGCAGTTCAAGATGAGCGATTCAGGGTCCGAAAACCTCTTTATGCCATAATTTTCAGCAACAGCAATCGCCTGCTCATCGTTCGGATCAAAAAACCCCACCAGCTCTACGCCTGGGATCTCTTTCCAGTTGTTCAGATGGAATTTACCGAGGTGGCCAACACCTAATACGCCGATTCTTAACATGGGCGTAAAGTTACCCTCGATGATTTTGGCTCTTGTTCTTACTTATCAACAGAGGTGGGTGGGGGGAAGATGAAGGATGAAGGATGAAAGATGAGAATTAGAGGAAACAAAAAACCCCTCGTTTGAGGGGCTTCTTGCGGACCGGACGGGACTCGAACCCGCGACCTCCGCCGTGACAGGGCGGCATTCTAACCAACTGAACTACCGATCCGTTGCCCGGAATTTTCCGGGAGTGCAAAGATAGGAGGGAGCGGTTTTTGCCCCAAATGATTTTTCAAAATTTGAGGATCGGTTCGGGGATTTTGGTCTTGTCCACAGCAGCGAGTTTCGAGCGGTCAAACCCCTATTTTTGTCACCTAACTCTAGGTATGCCCACTGATAAGAACCGCCAGTACATCGACTTTGAACAGCCCATCAAGTCCCTGATCGAGGAGATCATGGATCTGGAGGAAAAGGCCCAGAAAAGTCAAGTTGATTATTCCGACGTAATCAACGGTCTCCGTCATGAAGTGAATGCCAAGCGTCAAGACCTGACAAAAACACTTACGCCTTGGCAAAAAGTGCAACTTAGCCGGCACCCCGACCGCCCCTACACCCTCAAGTACATTGAGAAAATGACGACCGATTTCGTAGAGTTATTCGGCGATCGGAACGTCAAGGACGACAAAGCTATGGTCGGTGGATTCGCAGACCTGGACGGGCAGACGGTCATGTTCATCGGACAACAAAAAGGAAGCAATACCCGACTTCGTCAACTGCGCAATTTCGGGATGGCCAATCCCGAAGGATATAGAAAAGCCCTTCGGTTGATGAAGCTGGCCGAAAAATTCAATAAGCCTGTCGTTACACTGATCGATACACCCGGCGCATTTCCGGGATTGGAAGCGGAAGAACGTGGACAAGGAGAGGCCATTGCCCGAAATATCTATGAGATGATGCGGCTCAAAGTACCAGTGATCTGTGTGATCATCGGGGAGGGAGCCAGCGGCGGGGCCCTCGGCATCGGTGCCGGTGATCGGGTCTACATGATGGAAAATACCTGGTACACGGTGATCAGTCCGGAAAGCTGTTCGTCGATCCTCTGGCGTAGCTGGGATAAAAAAGAGGTGGCTGCCGATCAATTGAAATTGACCGCAGATCGAATGCTTGAATTCGGCATCATCGATGGTATCATACCCGAGCCTGCCGGCGGCGCCCATTGGGATTATGCAGAAGCGGCAACACTCGTGAAGACCACGATCCTCCAGTCATTGAAAGAGCTTGCGGCGATCGATCCTCAAAAACGCATCGAGCAGCGGGTTGAAAAATTCGGTAAGATGGGCTTCTGGGAAGAATTTCAAAAATGAGTCAATATCCCCTTTTTTACGGAACCGGTATCGCCATTGTCACACCATTCGATGCCTCAGGTTCCATCGATTGGAATAGTTTTGAGAAGCTGATCGAACACTGGATCAGCGGTGGCGTGGAGTACCTGGTTGTGTTGGGCACTACCGGTGAAAGTGCCACCATACATGGATCCGAAAAGCAGGAAGTTTTTTCGTTTGTAAAGGATCGTGTTAAAGGGCGAGTGCCATTGGTTGCGGGTATAGGAGGAAATGACACCCGAAAATTGATGTCGGAGATGACATCATTCAACCTGGATGGATACGAGGCCATTCTTTCCGTCAGTCCGTACTACAACAAGCCCAATCAAGAGGGCATATACCAACATTACAAGGCAATAGATGAGGTGAGTCCAAGGCCCATCATCATTTATAATGTTCCAGGCCGAACCGGACAGTCCATGACTGCCGAAACGCAGCTACGGATCGCTAAGGATTGCAAGAACGTCTTTGCCACCAAGGAGGCCAGTGGCAATATAGAACTCATTCAACAGATCCTTCGGGAGAAGCCGCATGATTTTCTAGTGATCAGTGGAGATGATCCGATCACGTTGCCGCTGATTGCGGATGGGGCTGTTGGTGTGATATCGGTAGTTGCTAATGCCTATCCGGCTGAATTTTCTCGGATGGTCAGACTTTGTCTGGATAAGAAATTTGAGGAGGCCCGTCCCTTGCATGAAAAATACCTGGAGATCATAGCATCTATGTTCGCAGAGGGGAGTCCCAGTGGTGTAAAAGCTTATCTGTCTGAAATGGGTCTCTGTCAGAACCTATTTCGTATGCCCGTTTGGCCGGTCAGCGACGGACACCTGCAGCAGATACGCGACTTGATGAAAGCTGCTCAGTAATTAACGGATCGGATAGCAGAGTCCTTCCAATGCCAGTTCGGTATTCGGAAATACCGTTCTTGCTTCATTTTGAAACTCCTCCAGCGAAGCGTACTTGCTGCTGAAATGTCCCAAGAGTAATTTTTTGATGCCTGCTTTTTCGGCTAAGGTTGCGGCTTGAATACTGGTGCTGTGAAACCTCTCCTGTGCCCGTTCAGCCAATGCATGCAGATAGGTCGATTCGTGATAAATCAGATCGAATCCTTTGATGTGCTCGAGGATCGATTCATTGTACCGTGTATCGGCGCAGTAGGCGTATTTCGGTCCGGGTGGCGTAGGCTCTGTAACCGAATCCACCGATATGATCTCGCCAGTTTTAGTTTGATAGTCCTCTCCCTTTGCTAACCTTTCAAAATAGGCTGCGGGGATACCGGCTGCTTTTGCTTTTTCGGGTAATAGTTTGCGGGGGATCCTCTTTTCCTCAAAGCTGAATCCGAAACAGGGGATGCGGTGATCGGTCGGAAAACAATTGATCCGGATCGATGCGGTTTCTACAAGTGTGGCAGCTGACTCGATCGGATGAAAATGCAGCTCGAAATTCAGGGTTGTATCGGAAACCTTCAGCTGAATATCGATGATCTCTTTGAGGAGAGGAGGAGCAAACAATGTAATAGGTTGTGTGTGCCCGAGCAGGCTCAGTGAATTCAATAGTCCGATCAGGCCGAAGTAATGGTCGCCGTGCAAGTGCGAGATGAAAATATGACTGATCTTACTTCTTTTGACTTTGTAGCGCAGTAGTTGTATCTGCGTTCCTTCACCGCAATCGATCAAGTAGTTGTTTCCGTTGTGCGTGATGACTTGACTGGTCGGATGTCGATCAAATGCCGGTACCGCTGAATTATTTCCCAAGATGGTCAGTGCGAGCATGGTTAGTCTTGTTCCTCTTCACCACTTAGTAATTCCCGTTCGATCTCTTCCATTTGTACAATATCCCAGGCTTCACTTTCTGTGGGTGTTATGTTCATGAGATCCAACAGGTCGGCTAGCTCTAGGGTTTTTTCAACAGCTGGTTGCAAACAGCAGATCACAAAAGAAGCGCCGGATTCGTAAAAGGATGCCTGTAGTTCCGCCAGCGATTCGGCGGCGGGTAATTCGATCCGTTGAACGGGATGCATGATAAGGATCAGATTCCGAACGTCTCCGGTGCCGACCTCCTGGGTTAAGATTTTGTTGGCGAAATCGGTGAGTTCGGCTGACAGACTTGCAGTCAACTCCGGCTCATCCACCGTTATGGCATGAAACTTCTCCTTGGTTTCGAATTTGAAGGGCATGAGGAGTAGGATGTGTTTCAGCAAATTTAACAAACCGCGGTCAGTCGACCTTATGTCGCCTTGCAGGTTGGTGTATAACTTTGTCTGCATCCTGCCGATCATAATTCATTAATATTGTAAGAACCACTCAATACCTATGGACAATAGCTTTTCCCCCCAGGTCAAGGAGATCATCTCTTTCAGTCGTGAAGAAGCCCTCCGGTTGGGCAACGACTTCATCGGAACGGAGCATTTATTACTCGGACTGATTCGCGAGGGTGAAAACACAGCCATTCGAATCCTAAAGAGTTTTAATGTCGACATCTACGAACTCCGAAAGGAAATTGAGTTGGCGGTAAAGGACAAGACCGGAAAGAACATCGCTAACATCAATAGCTTGCCCCTGACCAAGCAGGCCGAAAAAGTGATCCGCGTAACCGTATTGGAAGCCAAAGCATTGAAAAGTGCCACGGTGGAAACAGAGCACCTGATGTTATCCATACTGAAGAATAAAGAAAATGTGGCTACACAGATCTTAAATCAATTTGATGTAGACTATGATCTGTTTCGGCAGGAATTGGGCATCGTAAAGTCAAATGAACCCCGTGCCGAGTTTTCGGATGAGGGCGATGAGGAGTTCGAGGAAGAAAAGAAATTCAGTCAATCGAAAGGCTCTGCTAAATCCGGTACTGCAGCAAAAAGCAAAACGCCGGTGCTGGATAATTTCGGTAGAGATATCACCAAAATGGCTGAGCTCGGGGCACTCGATCCGATTGTTGGTCGGGAGGCAGAGATTGAACGCGTTTCCCAGATCCTCAGCCGACGTAAAAAGAATAATCCCATCCTCATCGGGGAGCCCGGTGTGGGTAAGACGGCTATTGTAGAGGGATTGGCCCTTCGGATCGTACAGCGAAAAGTATCTCGCGTACTATTTGATAAGCGCGTCATCTCATTGGATCTGGCGGCGTTGGTGGCAGGTACCAAGTACCGCGGACAGTTTGAAGAGCGGATGAAGGCCATCATGAATGAACTCGAGAAAAATCGGGATGTGATCTTGTTCATCGATGAATTGCATACGATCGTAGGGGCTGGTGGTGCCAGTGGCTCACTGGATGCCAGTAATATTTTCAAACCGGCATTGGCTCGTGGCGAGCTCCAGTGCATCGGTGCATCTACCTTGGATGAATATAGAATGCACATCGAAAAAGATGGCGCATTGGATCGTCGTTTTCAGAAAGTTATCGTGGATCCGCCCAGTGTAGATGATACGATTCAGATCCTGAATAACATCAAATCCAAATATGAAGAGTTTCACAATGTGGAGTATGACAATGAGGCGATCGATGCCTGTGTAAAGCTGAGTGATCGGTATGTTACAGACCGACTACTGCCCGACAAGGCCATTGACGTTTTGGATGAGGTGGGCGCTCGTGTGCACTTGAAAAACATCAATGTGCCACAAAATATCGTTGAACTCGAACAGAAGATCGAAGATGTGAAGGTGGAAAAGAATCGGGTGGTGAAGAGTCAGAAATTCGAAGAAGCGGCTGCCCTGCGGGATACGGAGAAGAAACTGCAAGAGGAATTGGAGCGGGCGAAAGCTTCCTGGGAGGAGGACAGTAAGCATAAGAAATTTCCGATCGGGGAAGAGGATATTGCCGAGGTGATCAGTATGATGACCGGCATTCCGGTGAAGCGTATGGTAGAAGCTGAAACCGAGAAGCTCCGTAAGATGGCGGATGACATGAAAGGCATGGTAATTGGCCAGGATGAAGCGATTTTAAAGGTGGTCAAGGCCATACAGCGTAACCGTGTCGGATTGAAAGATCCCAAGAAGCCCATCGGTACCTTTATTTTTCTAGGTCCGACCGGCGTCGGTAAAACAGAGTTAGCCCGTTCATTGGCTCGTTACATGTTCGATTCGGAGGAGGCCCTCATTCGAATCGATATGAGTGAGTATATGGAAAAGTTCACCGTGAGCCGACTGATCGGAGCGCCTCCCGGTTATGTAGGATATGAAGAGGGTGGACAATTGACCGAGCGTGTACGACGTAAGCCCTACAGCGTGATACTCCTGGATGAGATCGAGAAAGCGCATCCGGATATTTATAACATCTTGCTGCAAGTGCTAGATGATGGTCAACTGACAGATGGCTTGGGTCGCAAGGTCGATTTCAAGAATACCATGATCATCATGACCTCCAATATCGGAGTGCGTCAACTGAAAGATTTCGGTTCGGGTGTGGGCTTTACCACAACAGCTCGTTTGGAAAGTGAGGATGAGGCGAACAAGGCGGTGATTGAGAAAGCCTTGAAAAAGACCTTCTCGCCTGAGTTTTTGAATCGTATCGATGATGTGATCATATTCAACAGCCTGACCAAAGATGATATCTTCCGCATCATCGATATACTCATGAAAGGTGTCACCAAGCGCTTAGCCAATCTTGGATTCAGTATGGAGTTGACCGAAGAAGCTAAAACTTTCTTGGCCGACAAAGGGTATGACCAGCAATTCGGCGCTCGTCCCTTACACCGGGCCATCCAAAAATACCTGGAGGATCCATTGGCGGAGGAGATCCTGAATATGAATGTAAAGGCAGGCGATGTGTTGTTGGCGGGAGTAGATGCTGAACAATCCAAGCTTACATTCACCTTCAAGAGTCGGACCGAAGAGACCAAACCAGCTTAATCTGATTTTTCTTTTTGGGGATGCATGGCCGCTACTTCTTTTCGGAAGCAGCGGCCATCTTGTTATTTTTGGGTGTGTCCAAATCTCTTACCATTGCCATCGATGGCTGGTCCAGTTGCGGAAAAAGCACCCTGGCCAGGCAACTGGCGTCAAGGCTCGGCTATCTCTATGTGGATTCCGGGGCCATGTATCGAGCTATCACCTTATATCTTTTGAGGAAGGGGGTTGACCTGTCCGATCTGACCCAAGTGAGGGAACGGCTGAAGGAGATCCGCTTGGATTTTTCATACAACCCGGCCCGGGGGGCTAGCGATATGATCCTCAACGGAGAGAATGTGGAAGCGGAAATACGGGACATGAAAGTGGCGACTCATGTTAGTGCCGTGGCAGCTATTCCGTCCGTTCGGGAGTTAGCAGTAGCCAGACAGCAAGCATTGGGCAAGGCAGGAGGGGTGGTCATGGATGGCCGGGATATCGGCTCGGTGGTATTCCCGCATGCTGAGTTGAAGATCTTCATGACGGCCAGCCCAGAGGTAAGGACCCAGCGTAGATTGGCTGAATTACTGCCTAAATACCCTGAGATTACAGTGGAGGAGGTGAAAACTAATTTATCCCACCGGGATCATATAGACTCGACCAGAGCGGTCAGTCCGCTGATCCAATGTCCGGATGCACGGATTTTGGACAATTCAGAACTTACCATAGAAGGGCAGCTGGAAATCGCCTCCGGTTGGGTTAAGTCATTACAGGGCTGATTTAGCAGCATAACTTATTGAAAATTGTCATGCTATAGGTATATGCAAATATTAAAATACGTATAAATGCCCATGTTTTAATCGTGGTTATACGAAAGCCCCCGGCGAGAACCACGTTTGTTGATAATCCGTAGAGAAAGCGAAGAGTTTTCCTCCACGACCCTAGAATCCAACCATTCCGGACAAAACCCTTGTTTATGAAAAAATTCTATATCGCCCTTGTTCTAGGTGCCTCAGTTTGCTGGGGTTTGCGCAGCAAATTGTTTTGAATGAAATCTACACTCGTCCATAAAGCAGGCGTTATAAGTTTTTTGAGTCGTACATCAATAGTTTTACTCGATTAAATACTAATGGAATTACAATTGTAACCTATTATCTTAATGCTGCAACAGATCAAGATATCTATGTATTGTATCTCCCATCAGGGTATGTGCTACCAGCAAAATTCTATGTGGGTGGTGCCGTTTATTGCTTCGGTGCTTCGGGGGCAGCTTGGGCGCGCTTCACGCCTAGCAACTCCACTTCAAAGACTAAGGTGGATCCACCGGGGATTGACATCATATCGAATTCGCCATATCCCAGCTTGTAGGGGATGAAGAATTTGTATTTCGAACCGACAGACATAAGTTGAAGTCCTTCCGTCCAGCCGGGGATCACTCCGTTCAACGGGAACGTAATAGGCTCACCGCGGTCGTAGGAATTGTCAAATGGTTTTCCGTCCAGAAAAGTACCACGATAGTGGCAAGTTACGCTGTCAGTAGCACCGGGCTTTTCACCTGTTCCTTCCTGCAGTACTTCATATTGTAGTCCACTCGCAGTTGTTTTAACGCCCGGCCGCAGCTTATTTTCCGCACAGAATTTTTCACCAGCCTCGATGTTCGGTTTCGATTTCTCCGCCTGCATCTGACTCATGAATTTATTCATTACGGCATTGGCAGTTGTTTCGTCCATCAAGACCTTTCCTCCCTGTAATTGATCGGAGATGGCCTTGGAGACCAGATTCGCATTGATCTTATTGATGCCTTGTTGTTTATAAAAATTAGCGACACTGATACCCACGGCATAGCTCGCCGAATCCAGCAATGTTTTAAGAAGAGGAGGGGTCGGTTGAACAGGGGCTGTTGTTTTAGCAACTGGCTTTGGAGTGGAAGGGGTACCCGGTTTTTGGGCAACGGCTAAACCGGGAACCAGTAAAGCCATACCCAAGATTGAAATAGGTTTCATGAATTTGATTTAGAAAACAAATTTAGTGGAACGCATCCCTAACAAACAGCCAAACTTTTCAGCGGGCAGGATTCGATCTGATATTTATCGGATCTCGATGACTTTTTCGGGGAACCGGCTGGCATGACCCAGGATCAGATTTCGGACAAAACTGTTCTCCCGCATCCGAGGGATCTTTTTTTCCAGGTATTTACGGTCCACCGGGTGGTTTTCCTTCAGATATCCCATCCCATAAAAAGCGCCCTCCACCACCAGAATGCAAGATCGTTCGCCTTCCTTTATGCCCCGGTCGACCAAAATAAAACTCGGCGACTGACGCAGCGTTCGGATCGCTTCTACCACGCGCGCATTGTACCCCTCAGGAGCTTCTACCGATTCGCAGGCTCCCCAACAATTACCAGCCGATTTTTCTTGACAAGGGATGGACGATCGTTGTAAAAAACAAAGTTTTGGACAGAGCGTGTGTTGCTGTATCAACTTTCGGATCAGCGATTGTCCGTCCGTCAAGTAGTGAAAAGTGCGAATGGGTTGTTCTCCGGAACGGACCTTGTTGATCGCCAGGCGTAAATAACCTTGTTGATCTTCAAACCGGAAAATGCCATACACCTCTTCCCGATTTTTTTGTGCGGCGTTGAATTTCGGCCACTGGTGTTTGATCTCGATGGATTCCAATACCTGTGCCATCAGATCGGTGGCGCATTCCCGGTATTGAATGCGATGTACATGCTCCATGAAACGAAGGCGCTGACGGGTAAGCGTGCGTCCGGTGAAGTGACTGTTCACCCGATAACGGATATTCTTTGCCTTCCCGATATATACAGCTTTGCCTTCTTGGTTCAGGAAATAGTAAACGCCCGGGGTGTAAGGTAAGCGATCAATATCAGCCAATGGAACATTCGGCGGCCATTTGGTTTCTGATCTGCTTTTGGGAAGTGACTTGGCGATCAGCCCCTGCATATCGTTTTTTAGCAGACGATGAAAAAGTTCCAACGTGGCCAATGCATCGCCGGCCGCCCGGTGCCTTTCACTAAGGGGGATATCCAACGAGCGGCATAGTTTTCCAAGGCTGTAGGAGACCTGTCCCGGAAAAATTTTTTGACTCAACCGAACCGTACAAAGTCGTTTTCCCTGCAGCCAATAACCGTTTCGCTGCAACCCGGTATCGATGAAGGAATGATCGAATTGTACGTTGTGGGCCACAAAAATTTTGCCGTTCAATTTTTCGTAGACAGTTTCGGCCAGCTCACGGAATGCGGGGGCTTTGGAAACCATACGGTCGGTGATACCGGTCAAACGTTGTACGAAAGGTGGGATCGGCATTTCGGGATTCACCAATGACTCCCATCGTTCGATCAAGCGTTCCCCATCCGTAATCAGAATACAGATCTCAGTGATTGCCCCTTCTCCGGCATGAGAACCGGTTGTTTCAATATCGACTACGGCGTACATGGATGCGCTAATTTCGTTAAAAAGCAAGCATGTTTGAAGCCCGGCTCGAGATGTTCCGAAATCGGTTGGTAAAAGTGTACCGACACGTAGGCCGTCAGGCTCGTCGGCAGGGTATAGAGTGCTACCGATTGTACGATCACGATCTACCCGAATTTCCCATCCGGATCGAGTTGTACGGCGATCGGGTATATATCTCCGAATACAAAAGATACCATGGTATGACCGAAGCTGTTCACGAGCAGTGGCTCGAAGAGGTCTATAAGGTCATATCGGAAGTCCTGGACGTACCAATCGATCATATTTACGGAAAACTCCGACAGCGCAAAACTGGTCGGCAGGGGCAATATCAAAAAACGGGGGAAGAGCAGGAATTCTTCGAGGTGAATGAAAATGGTCTGCGATTTTGGGTCAACCTCACCGATTACCTCGATACAGGTCTATTTCTAGATCATAGGACTACCCGACAACGGGTGCGTTCCGAATCCTCCGGGAAGCGAGTACTGAATTTATTTGCTTACACCGGATCGTTCTCAGTTTATGCAGCGGCGGGTGGCGCCAAAGAAGTTTGCACGATCGATCTGTCGAATACCTACTTGGATTGGTCGAGGCGGAATATGATCTTAAATGGATTTGAAGGGGAAAACTATTCTTTCATCCAAGCGGATGTAAAATCCCATCTGTCTGAAATCCCCAATGCCCGCTACGATCTGATCGTTCTAGACCCACCTACGTTCAGCAACAGCAAACGCATGGAGGAGGAATTAGATGTACAACGGGACCATGTCGTCCTGATCAAAGAATGCCTACGAATACTAACACCGGGTGGACTCCTTTATTTCAGCAATAATTACACAAAGTTTGAGTTGGATGCCTCAGCTATACCCAATGCCGAGATCAAAGACATTACCCGTGCCACTACACCTTTTGATTTTGAGGGAAGACTGAACCGGCCTTGTTTCTGCATAAAAAAGAAAAATCCCGACTGAACAGCCGGGATTTTATATTCAATTTCTGCCATCCGGCAGATCATATGTAAGCCGATCAGAGCGTCTTCAGTACGTCGTTCATGCTGCGAACGGCATCGGCGCTTTTTTGGAAAGCAGCTTGCTCGGAGTCGTTCAATTGGAAATCCAGGATTTTTTCCCAACCATTACGCCCGATAACCACCGGCACACCCAGGCAGATATCTTTTTGTCCGTATTCACCATCCAGTGAAACGCAACACGTGAACAGTTTCTTTTCATCACGAACAATGGATTCTACCAATGCCGCTCCGGCAGCTCCCGGGGCATACCAAGCTGACGTGCCGATCAGAGCAGTCAGCGTAGCACCACCGACCATGGTATCTTTTACGATCTTTTCCTGCTGCTCCGTACTTAAGAAATTGGTAACAGGTGTACTGTTCCAGGTGGCAAGGCGGATCAGGGGGATCATCGTGGTATCACCATGGCCACCCACCACTACTGCATTCAGATCAGCTGGAGAACATTCGAGGTGCTGACTGAGTTGATATTTAAAACGGGCACTATCGAGTGTACCACCCATTCCGATGATGCGATGCTTTGGCAACCCGGTTGAGTGCAATGCCAGGTAGGTCATGGTGTCCATCGGGTTACTGATCACGATGATGATGGCATCGGGGGAATATTTAAGTACGTTCTCACAAACGCTTTTCACGATGCCGGCATTCACGCCGATCAATTCTTCACGGGTCATACCGGGTTTGCGAGGCAAACCGGAGGTGATCACCACTACATCGCTGCCGGCTGTTTTTGAATAGTCGTTTGTCGATCCAACGATCTTGGTATCGAACCCGAGCAGGGTAGCGGTTTGCATCATGTCCTGTGCTTTTCCTTCTGCTACACCTTCTTTGATGTCGAGCAGGACAAGTTCATTACAGAGTTCTTTGCGAGCGATGTTGTCGGCACAAGTGGCGCCTACGGCGCCGGCTCCGATCACAGTTACTTTCATGGTGATGTGTATTTGGATTTGGAGAGGTAAATGTCGCCGCAAAGGTAGGTCATGGGAGGCTTTGTCATACAAGGCGGACCGGCTATCTTTGCGCCTCAATCAAGCGTTATGGCAAGTACTTCAGACATCAGCCGCGGGCTGATCATCAAATTGGACGGCAGCCTTTATTCGGTGGTCGAGTTCGGGGAAAATAAAACAGCCCGTGCCGCCGCCAAAGTATGGGCGAAGCTTAAGGGCGTCGACAATAACCGTACCATCGAAAAAACCTGGAACTCGGGGGATAACATTTTTCCGGTTCGGGTGGAACGCAAGAATTATACTTTTCTCTATAAAGACGATACCGGTTTCAATTTCATGGATGCTGAGACCTTCGAGCAGGTTGCTCTTCAGGAAGGCCTGATCGATGCACCGCAATTTCTCAAGGACGGAGCCGAGGTCAGCGTACTGTTCAATACCGAGACTGAGCAGCCAATGAGTGTGGAGCTGCCCGATAAGATCGTTCTTCAGGTTACATACACCGAGCCCGGTCTGAAGGGCGATACCGCCACCCGAACCCTGAAGCCCGCAACCGTTGAAACTGGAGCTTCCGTTAGCGTCCCTTTGTTTGTAAATGAGGGTGAGCTGATCCGGGTGAATACGAAAACCGGAGAGTATGTGGAGCGTGTGAAAGAATAAAAAAATCAAATTTTAAGTTTGGCCTGATTTCACTGATTTCAGGCCTTTTTTTTGTCTTTTTCTATCGAAATCGGGTAAAAATCACCCAAAAACGTTGGTTTTTATGATTCTTACCTACCTTAGCCCCGCCGCCGAACGGCTGTCTAAATTAAACCCAAAAAGTGAAAAGCATGGACTTTAAGCAGATCCAGGAGTTGATCAAAATGGTCAACAAATCCAATATCGGAGAGGTGACCATCGAGCAGAAAGATTTCAAGGTCACCGTTAAGCAAAAAGAAGATAACATCACGCAGGTCGTTTCAGCTGCACCGGTTGTTGCCGCACCTGCTCCGGTGGTTGCTGCCGCTCCCGTGTCTGCTCCAGCACCCGCCGCGGCTCCTGCTGCCGCTCCAAAACCGGCTGATGCAGGAAACCTGATCACGATCAAGAGTCCAATGATCGGCACGTTCTACCGCAAATCCTCTCCCGATAAACCCAATTTTGTCGAGATCGGAACCGATGTAGCTCCTGGAAAAGTGGTGTGCATCATCGAGGCGATGAAACTATTCAACGAGACCGAGTGCGAAG
>Ga0209229_10000362_pt1 | contig 18353 bp, 12 predicted proteins | sample SanBayMetagenome_FD_187466 | JGI IMG/M metagenome (GOLD analysis project Ga0209229, IMG submission 187466) | Freshwater and sediment microbial communities from dead zone in Sandusky Bay, Ohio, USA (SPAdes) (version 2) | ecosystem: Environmental > Aquatic > Freshwater > Lentic > Sediment... | reverse complement strand
ACCAATGACCAATTGAGGTCAAAAACCACTGAATTTAGAAAAAGGATCCAAGATCATTTGAAAGAGATCGATCAATCGATCAACACCCTCAATCAAGAGGCAGAAAATTTACCTGCAGAAGATATTATCGCAAAAGACGATATCTATAAACAAGTAGATGAATGGAAGAAAAAACGCGATGGCGAAATTGAAGAAATTTTAAATGAAATCCTCCCTGAGGCGTTTGCAGTAGTGAAAGAAGCAGGTAGAAGGTTTAAGGAGCACGATGAGCTTACCTCAACCGCAACAGCATTGGATCGTGATTTAAGTGTAAAAAAAGATTATATCACCATCCAGGGAAATGAATCGGTTTTTAAAACCAGTTGGATGGCAGCAGGAAATTTGGTGAACTGGAACATGGTGCATTACGACGTGCAGCTGATTGGAGGTGCCGTTCTCCATCAAGGAAAAATTTCCGAAATGGCTACCGGTGAAGGAAAGACGTTGGTTTCGACCCTGCCCGCATACCTCAACGCATTGGCCGGAGAAGGAGTTCATATAGTAACCGTTAATGACTATTTGGCAAAACGAGACTCTGAATGGAACGGCACTTTATTTGAATGGCTGGGACTCACCGTTGATTGCATTGACAAGCATCAGCCTCATTCAGATGCAAGAAGAAAAGCATACCAGGCCGATATTACATACGGAACCAACAATGAATTTGGTTTTGATTATTTGAGAGACAACATGGTTCATTCGCCGGATGAAATGGTGCAAAGAAAACATCATTTTGCAATGGTGGATGAAGTAGACAGTGTATTGATTGACGATGCAAGAACCCCCTTGATTATTTCTGGTCCGGTTGCCAAAGGCGATGACCAGCAATACCATATTCACAAGCCCCGCATCCAGCAATTGGTTGAAGTTCAAAAACAAATTGTTGCAAAATCAATTCAGGATGCAAAAAAATTAATCGCAGAAGGAAAAGATGGTCCGCAAGATGGTGGACTGCACTTGGTGCGCGCATTCAGAGGATTGCCAAAAAACTCAGCACTGATCAAGTACTTGAGTGAACCTGGCATCAAAGTCAAGTTACAAAGAGCAGAAAACTTTTACCTGGCTGAGCAGCAAAAACAAATGCCGGTTGTCGACGAAGAACTTTACTTTCACATCGATGAAAAAAACAACCAGGTTGAACTCACAGACAAGGGTTTGCACTACATTACCAAATCAGGTGAAGACCCGAACCTCTTTGTACTTCCCGACCTTTCAATTGAATTGGCAGATATTGAAAAAAGCAACGCAAGCATTGATGAAAAAATCAGCCAAAAAGAAGCACTTCTTCAAGAATACTCTCAAAAAGCAGATAGGATTCATACCATTCAACAATTGCTGAAGGCTTACACGGTTTTTGAAAAAGACGTGGAATATGTTGTGTTGGATGGCTTGGTTAAAATAGTTGATGAGCAGACCGGAAGGATCATGGAAGGAAGGCGTTACAGCGATGGATTGCATCAGGCAATTGAGGCGAAAGAAAATGTAAAAATTGAAGCCGCGACACAAACATATGCAACAGTGACTTTGCAGAATTATTTCAGAATGTACCATAAACTAGCAGGCATGACTGGTACAGCTGAAACAGAAGCAGCAGAGTTTTGGAATATTTACAAATTGGATGTTGTTTCCATACCAACCAACTTGAATTTAATCAGAAAAGACCAAGAGGACCTGGTTTATAAAACCAAAAGAGAGAAATTCAAAGCCGTCATTGACGAAGTAGAACAACTCAGAAATGCAGGTCGTCCCATTCTTGTCGGTACCACTTCTGTTGAAGTCTCAGAATTGCTATCAAGAATGCTGCAACAGAAAAAAATTCCACACAATGTATTGAACGCCAAGCAACATGCGCGTGAAGCCCAAGTAGTAGCAGAAGCCGGATTGGCTGGAAACGTTACGATAGCAACGAACATGGCTGGTCGTGGTACAGATATAAAATTGGGACCGGGTGTGAAAGAAGCAGGCGGACTCGCCATCATCGGCACTGAGCGTCATGAAAGCAGACGTGTCGACAGACAGTTAAGAGGTCGTGCCGGTCGTCAGGGCGATCCAGGTTCTTCCCAATTCTACGTTTCATTGGAAGATGATTTAATGAGAATGTTCGGCAGTGACAGAATTGCTTCGCTGATGGACAGAATGGGTTACAAAGAAGGTGAAGTCATTCAACACAGCATGATCACCAAGAGCATTGAAAGAGCACAGAAAAAAGTAGAAGAAAACAACTTCGGTATCAGAAAAAGATTACTGGAATATGATGATGTGATGAACAAACAAAGAAATGTGGTGTACAGCAAAAGACAACATGCCTTGTTTGGAGAGCGATTGGCTTTGGACCTTGACAATTCATTTTATTCAGTCGCTTCGGGACTGGTACAGCAATACAGCGGAACATCAGACATTGAAGGATTTGGATTGAATGCCATTATGCAGCTTGGCATCAATACTTCCATCACTGCGACAGAATTGGAAAAAAGCAATCCGCAAGAGTTGAGCGAAAAGTTATATCAGGAAGCGATTCAACATTATCAATTCAGAAAGCAGTCGATTGCAAAGCAAGCCTTGCCTATTTTCCAAAACGTCAAACTAACCCAGGGAAGTCATATAGTCAATGTATTTGTTCCATTCACGGATGGCAAAAAAACAATCAATGTCCTTACAAATCTTGATAAAACAATCCAGACAAAAGGCATTGAACTGCTCTCTTCAATAGAGAAATCCATCACGCTGACAATCATAGATGATACATGGAAAGAGCACCTGAGGGCAATGGATGATTTGAAGCAAAGCGTACAAACAGCCGTATACGAACAAAAAGATCCACTGGTCATCTACAAACAATCAGCATTTGAACTTTTTTCCAATATGGATGCTGAAATCAACAAGGAAATTGTCTCCTATCTCTGCCACGCCTCCTTGCCGGCAGAAAACAGCACGCATGCATTGAGAGAAGGCAAAGAGTCCAAAACGGATATGAGCAAGATGAAAGAGAGAAAAGATGAGTTCACCTCTGCGCCTTCGAATGAAATGATGGAAGGTGGAGGTGATTACCATGATCCATCTCAAATTTCCAAATCAGAACCTGTCAGGGTTGGCCCGAAAGTAGGAAGAAACGATCCATGTCCTTGTGGCAGTGGAAAAAAATTCAAAGCTTGCCACGGCAGAGAACAGGGAGATTGATTGACTGCAAATTTGTAACAACATGTTGAAAGAGAAAATAGAAACGCTTTCCAAAGCATACTTTGAATCTTATCGAAGTGTTCGACATCATCTGCATGCCAATCCTGAATTAAGTTACAAGGAATTCAATACGTCAAAATACATACAAGACCATCTACAATCCTTGGGTATCTCTTTCAAGGTGATGGCTGAAACGGGTGTCGTTGCATTGATAGAAGGTAAAAAATCAAGCAGGGCTATAGCCCTCAGAGCGGATATTGATGCACTTCCCATACAAGAAGCGAACAATGTAGCCTATGCTTCTTTGGTTCCAGGGGTCATGCACGCCTGCGGACATGATGTACATACAAGTATCCTGCTTGGTGCAGCAAGAATATTGAACGAAACCAAATCTGATTGGGAAGGAACAATTAAACTAATTTTTCAGCCGGGAGAAGAAAAGAATCCTGGCGGAGCAAGCATTCTTATCAAAGAGGGAGTGCTTGAAAATCCTGCACCCACTGCAATTGTTGGACTACATGTTCATCCAATTTTAGAAACCGGAAAACTGAGTTTTAGAAGCGGGAAAGCGATGGCAAGTGCAGATGAAATTTACATCACAGTAAGTGGAAAAGGCGGACATGCAGCAACACCACATTTAACAGCCGATACAGTACTGGCTGCATCTGAACTGGTCGTTGCATTGCAAAAAGTTGTCAGCCGTGACAGAGACCCCCTCTCCCCTTCTGTGCTTTCCATTTGTTCCATCAATGGGGGATTCACCACGAATGTTATTCCCTCGGAAGTAAAACTCATGGGAACTTTCAGAGCAATGGATGAAGACTGGAGATTCAATGCACACAAAAGGATGAAAGAGGTGGCAGCGGGCATCGCAACATCATCAGGCGCTGAAATTGATTTTAAAATTGACGTAGGTTATCCAACCGTCTACAATGATCCCATCCTAACAGAGAAAGCAAGAGCAATCGCCGCTGCAACAATTGGGGCTTCGCATGTAGAAGAGGGTGAATTGAGAATGGGCGCAGAGGACTTCGGTTATTACTCACAAAAAATCGCCGGTTGCTTTTTCAGACTGGGCACAGGCAACAAACAAAAAAATATTACATCGGGTGTTCATACACCTACCTTTGATATTGACGAAGATGCAATTGAAATTGGTATGAGGATGATGGCAACTTTGGGCGCCACACTCTAACCACTTGAAATTTTAAATCAGCCATATGCAACAAAAACTAAGGAAAGAACAAGCGTTGGAGTACCATGCCAAAGGAAGACCTGGTAAAATTGAGGTGGTTCCAACAAAAGAAGCGAAGACACAAAGAGACTTATCACTTGCCTATTCTCCTGGCGTTGCAGAGCCATGCAAAGAAATTCATGAAAATGTTGAGAACGTATACAAATACACTGCCAAAGGAAATTTGGTCGCAGTGATCAGCAACGGAACTGCTGTACTTGGATTGGGTGATATTGGACCAGAGGCAGGAAAACCTGTCATGGAAGGAAAAGGAGTGCTCTTCAAAATATTTGCAGACATCGATGTATTTGATATAGAAATTGCAGAAAAGGATCCTGAAAAATTTGTAGAAATTGTAAAAGCATTGCAACCAACTTTTGGCGGTGTAAACCTGGAAGACATCAAGGCTCCAGAATGTTTTTACATTGAACAGCGATTGAAGGATGAAATGAATATCCCCGTGATGCATGATGATCAGCATGGTACTGCCATCATCAGTTCTGCAGCTTTGTTGAATGCACTTGAATTACAGGGAAAAGATATTTCTAAAGTGGTATTCGTCGTCAATGGCGCAGGTGCAGCTGCAATGGCCTGTGTTGAATTGTACTTGGCGCTTGGTGCAAAAAGAGAGCATGTGCTGATGTTTGATTCTAAAGGACTCATACACAAGAAAAGAGAGGATTTGGATGAAAGAAAAAAATTCTTTGCAGTTGATAAAAAAGAAATGACGCTGGAGCAGGCATTCAAGGGGGCAGATGTATTCATCGGACTCAGCAAGGGAAATGTAGTAAGCAAAGAAATGGTAAAGTCAATGGCTAAAAATCCAATAGTATTTGCCATGGCCAATCCAGATCCCGAAATCAGTTGGGAAGATGCTACCTCTTGCAGAGAGGACATCATCATGGCAACGGGAAGATCAGACTATCCCAACCAGGTGAACAATGTATTGGGCTTCCCCTATATCTTCAGAGGTGCATTGGATGTGAGAGCTACACAAATCAATCAGGCAATGCAACTGGCTGCGGTCAATGCACTGGCTGAATTGACAAAGGGCCCGGTTCCTGATATTGTCAACATGGCTTACAATGAATCAACCATCGCGTTTGGCCCCAACTATATCATCCCCAAACCAATGGATCCCCGACTCATCAGCACCGTGTCCCCTGCAGTTGCAAAAGCTGCAATGGATTCAGGTGTTGCGAAAAAGCCTATCTCAAATTGGAGTGCTTATGAAATTGAACTCAACAAAAGACTGGGTATTGACAACCAGCTTGTTCGCGCATTGGGAGCAAAAGCAAGAAGAGATCCGAAACGGGTCGTATTTGCAGATGCAGAAAATACCAATGTATTAAAAGCAGCTCAAATTGCATTGGATGAAGGAATTGCCACTCCCATACTTTTGGGAACACCAGAAGTAATCAAAGCATTGTGTGAAGAACACAACATCAGTCTTGATGATATTCAAATCATCAACCCAAAAAGCCAAGATCAAAAAGAAGTCAGAAAAAAATATGGGGAGGTCTTCTTTAAAAAACGTCAACGCAGAGGCGTAAACAGCCAAGAAATTGATAAGCTGATGCGAGACAGGAACCATTTTGGGTGCATGATGGTTGAGATGGGCGATGCCGATGCCATGATTTCAGGCTTGAGCAGAAGCTATCCAGATACCATTCGTCCCGCTATACAAATCATAGGCAAAGAGGAAGGTGTCTGCAAAATTGCAGGCATGTACATCATGCTTACGAAAAAAGGTCCATTGTTTCTCGCGGACACCACCGTGAATTTCAATCCAACTGCCGAAGAACTGGCAGATATTACTTTGCTGGTTGCAAAAGAAGTTAGAACCTTTGGTATCACTCCTCGTGTAGCCATGTTGAGTTACTCAAATTTTGGAAGCAGCGATACGCCAGAAGCAATTACAGTGAGAAATGCAAGAGCAATTGTGAAGCAAAAAAATCCATCGCTGATTGTAGACGGAGAAATGCAAGGCATCGTTGCATTTAATAAAGACGTGATGCGTGAGAGTTATCCTTTCTCTGAATTGATCGATGCAGGTGAGGTAAATACATTGATTTTCCCGAACTTGAGTGCAGGCAATATTGCGTACAACCTCTTGCAGGAGGTAGGTGGTGCTGATTCCATTGGGCCCGTATTGTTGGGCTTGAAAAAGCCGGTGCATGTATTGCAGATTGGATCATCCACCCGAAGTATTTTGAACATGGTTGTAATTGCAGTCATTGACGCACAATATAAAATGAGGAAAGCTGACAAAGGATGAACATATTCTCTAGACTAGGTGAGTTTCTTCTGATGATCAAGGGCATGTTTACCAAACCCGAACATTGGCGCATGTATTGGAAAGAATTGATGCATCAATGTGTTGAATTAGGAATTGGCTCATTGGGAATTGTTTCGATCATCTCGGTTTTTATAGGTGCCGTTTCAACTTTGCAAACCGCATATCAATTCGTGAGTCCAATAATTCCCCGTTCCGTTATTGCACAAATTGTAAGGGACAGTGTAATTCTCGAATTCGCTCCTACTATAACCTGTATTGTACTTGCTGGTGTTGTTGGAAGTAAAATTTCATCAGAGTTGGGAAACATGAGAGTAAGCGAACAGATAGATGCGCTGGAAATCATGGGCATCAACACAAAAGCATTTCTCATCCTTCCAAAAATCATTGCGGCACTGATTACCATTCCATTGCTGGTGATCATTGCAATGACGCTGGGAATCTGGGGCGGAAGAATGATTGGTGATATTACCGGCATACTTCCACATGAAATATATGACAGAGGATTGTTAGATGCCTTTGTTCCATACAATGTCACGTTCGCTTTAACCAAAGCATATACTTTTGCATTTATCATCACGGCCATTCCAGCTTATTTTGGCTACAATGTAAGAGGCGGTGCATTGGAAATCGGAAGAGCAAGCACCACAGCAGTGGTTACCAGCTGTATCATGATTTTGTTGGCAGACTATTTACTCGCTGCAATACTTTTATAATCAACCAATGATTCTAGTAGAAAATATAAAAAAAGGATTCTCAAACAAAACAGTCATTGAGGACGTCAGTGCATCATTTGATGCAGGCAAATGCAACTTGATCATTGGTGCCAGCGGAAGCGGAAAAACAGTGTTGATGAAATGTCTTGTTGGACTGCTAGAGCCAGATGCTGGAAATATCATATACGATGGGGTTCATTTCACGCAATTGAATGCAGATCAAAAAAAAATCATGCGGAGGAAAATCGGTATGCTTTTTCAGGGGTCTGCACTATTTGACAGTATGACAGTAGAGCAAAACATCATGTTCCCCTTGGATATGTTTACGCATCAAACAAAAGCAGAAAAACAGAAAAGGGTTGATGAAGTACTGGACCGCGTCAATCTTGGAGAGGCACATAAAAAATCACCTGCAGAATTAAGCGGGGGCATGAAAAAAAGAGTGGGCATTGCCAGGGCCATCGTTCTGAATCCCCAGTACCTTTTTTGCGACGAGCCCAATTCAGGATTGGACCCCCAAACCTCGCTGGTGATTGACAAACTCATCAAAGAAATTACACAGGATTTTAATATTACCACAGTGGTGAATACGCATGATATGAACAGTGTAATGGAGATTGGAGACAAAATAATTTACATGTACCAAGGAAAAAAAGAGTGGGAAGGGAGCAATAAAGAAATCATATTCAGCAAAAGCGAGCGACTCAATAATTTCATCTTTGCCTCTGAATTCCTGAAAGACGCCAAAGACATGCGAATGCTAGAGGTAAAAGGTAAAATCCAGAATGACCGGGACATGGATAGCCTTTTAAATTCTTAGCCCAACCCCTCTCCTTTTTTTATTATCTTCGCGACACAAAATAAAGATATCACCATGTCTGTTTTAGTGAATAAATCATCCAAAATCATTGTGCAAGGTTTCACGGGTACAGAGGGTACATTTCATGCAACCCAAATGATTGAGTACGGCAGCCAAGTTGTCGGGGGGGTTACCCCAGGCAAAGGCGGAACAAAACATCTGGATCGCCCCGTTTTCAATACCGTTGCTGATGCCGTAAAAAATACCGGAGCAGATGTCAGCATCATTTTTGTCCCACCTGCATTTGCAGGAGATGCAATTATTGAAGCAGCTGAAGCTGGCATTGGATTGGTTGTATGTATCACAGAGGGAATTCCTGTGCAGGATATGGTAAAAGTTAAAAATTATTTAGAGGGTAAGAAAACCAGACTGATCGGACCTAATTGTCCTGGCGTGATTACAGCTGATGAGTGCAAAGTGGGTATCATGCCTGGATTCATATTCAAAAAAGGATCCATAGGGATTGTTTCCAAATCGGGAACCCTAACATATGAAGCTGCTGATCAGGTAGCAAAAGCTGGATTGGGCGTTACCACTGCAATTGGCATTGGTGGAGATCCCATCATTGGTACTCCAACCAGAGATGCGGTAGAGCTGTTGATGAATGACCCCGAAACAAAAGGCATTGTCATGATTGGTGAAATTGGCGGAAGCATGGAAGCAGAAGCAGCAAGATGGATCAAGGAGCATGGAACAAAGCCCGTTGTCGGTTTCATTGCAGGCCAGACTGCTCCTCCAGGAAGAAGAATGGGTCATGCTGGTGCAATCATCGGTGGATCAGATGATACAGCAGCTGCTAAAATGAAAATCATGCGTGAATGTGGCATACATGTGGTTGATAGTCCTGCAGACATTGGAAAAACCATGGCAGCAGCCATGTCAGGCAAATAAAACACCCTAGTTTCTGATGAAGGAGCAAAAAGTTTATCATATCCCTTACAAATACCGTAGGGTTGAAAACCTTCACATCCTGCTTTGGTTGATCAAGGACATATGCTGGGCTGTAAACCTGAAATATCCTGCATTGATCATGATCATACCCACGCTCACTGTTGCAGTTTTAATTACTTACCAAACAAGAAAAATAACCAGTGAGTTGATTCACAACCTCGCGATTGATTTTTGGATAACAGCGAACTGCACATGGATGGTAGGCGAGTTTTTTCACTGGGATGAAAACTTGATTGGTGCATATGGACTGAGGCAATTTTCAATTATCCCCTTCGGAATTGGTCTACTCTTCCTTGGATATTATTACCTCTACTATGTGCATCGTCCCGATTTCAATGAAAAAATGGAGAAGCAAACTGAAATCCTGATACAGGAGGAAGAAAACAGACGGGTGAACTAATCTTGCCCAAAACCCATCCTTGAGCTATCTTTGGGCACTTCAACGCACGAATCTTTTACTATGTTCAGATCACATACTTGTGGGGAATTGAGAAGCAGCCATATAGGATCAACCATAACACTTGCTGGTTGGATTCAAACCATCCGTAAATTCGGAGCCATCACATTTGTTGATCTGCGCGATCGATACGGCATAACACAATTGGTTTTCAATGAATCTCTGTCGAATCAGCTGGACAGCACTCCACTTGGCCGAGAATTTGTGCTGCAGGCAAAGGGCACAGTAATTGAAAGAAGCAATAAAAACCTGACCATCCCTACAGGGGAAATTGAAATTGAAATTCACTCATTCACCATACTGAATAAATCAGCCACCCCTCCATTTACCATTCAAGATGATACAGATGGTGGCGATGATCTCAGAATGAAATTCAGGTACTTGGATCTGAGAAGAAATGCAGTAAAAAAGAATATTGAATTGAGATATGCGGTCAACCGCGCTGCAAGAAATTATCTCCATGAAAATCATTTCATGGATATCGAAACGCCATTTTTAATTAAGTCAACTCCTGAAGGTGCAAGAGATTTTGTGGTACCATCGAGGATGAACCCTGGGCAGTTTTATGCATTGCCCCAATCACCACAAACCTTCAAGCAATTGCTGATGGTGAGTGGATACGACAGATACTATCAGGTCGTGAAATGCTTTAGAGATGAAGACCTGAGGGCAGACAGACAACCTGAGTTTACGCAAATCGATTGCGAAATGTCTTTTGTAGAGCAGGAAGATATTTTACATATGTTTGAAGGTTTAATCAAAAGAATTTTCAAAGATGTAAAAGGCATTGACTATGTGGATGCGGTTGAGCGTATGACTTGGGAAGATGCCATGTGGCAATATGGAAATGACAAGCCGGACATCCGCTTTGGCATGAAAATTCATACACTCAAAAAACCTTCATCGGTTTATTTCAATAAACAAGATCAATCAGCCTTGATCAATGATGCCAACTTTGCTGTTTTTGACGGAGCCGAATCTGTATTGGCCATCACTGTGCCAGGTGGAGCTGCTTATTCCAGAAAACAACTAGATGAACTTACGGAATGGGTTAAACGTCCACAGATTGGCATGAAGGGACTGGCATACATTCGTCACAATGAAGATGGAACAGTAAAGAGCAGCATCGATAAATTTTACAGTGAAGAGAGACTGAAAAAAATTGTTTCATTGGGTGAAGCCAATAGAGGTGATATCGTATTGATTTTGGCAGGTGCTGAAGAGAGAACCAGAAAAGCCATGAGCGAACTCAGACTTGAATTGGGAGAACAGCTCGGACTCAGAAAGAGAGATGAGTTTAAATTATTGTGGGTTTTGGACTTTCCACTCTTTGAATACAGTGAAGATGACAACAGATGGGTGGCAAGGCATCATCCATTTACTTCTCCCAAACCCTCTCAGATCAGCACAATGATAGACAATAATCCATCTATTCAAGATGCAGCCAATTATCTTTCACATCCTTATGCACAGATCAAGGCAAATGCCTATGACATGGTATTGAATGGAAATGAAATTGGTGGAGGTTCCATCAGAATCTATCAACGTGAGCTGCAGGAAAAAATGTTTGAGGCGCTTGGAATGAGCAAAGAAGAGGCACTTCACAAGTTTGGATTCCTTCTTGGAGCATTTGAATATGGCGCACCGCCCCACGGTGGCATTGCATTTGGATTCGACAGACTCTGTTCCATTTTAGGAGGGAGTGAAAGCATCAGAGATTTCATCGCATTCCCAAAAAACAATTCCGGAAGAGACGTCATGCTGGATGCACCTTCCGTCATTGATGATATTCAACTGAAAGAGTTGAACCTCAAGATCAATTTGTCTTAGCCTTTTATTTTTTCTTGGCAGGAGTTAGCTCCTTTATCCTGATATTTTTGAAACGCACTACATCTCCGTGTCCCAGGAAACCTATATGCCCTGTTTTATTTTTCAATCCAGGATGATCTCTTTTGTCGGGCGTCCCATTTACAGAAGCTTCATGAATATTTCCATCTAGAATAACCTGGCCATTCAAGATAATTTTTACCTGCTCTCCCTTTAGGATAACAGTTTGATCGTTCCACTCACCAGTTGGTTTCAAATACCCGCGCATTGCAGGAATGGCTCCATAAACCGAACCATGGTATTGATAAGGGTTCAATTTGGCATAAACAGGTGATTCGTTGTCGAGGATCTGAAGTTCCATTCCAACATATGCTGCATCCCCCGTGAGTGGTGCCCTGACGCCGAGTCCGTTGTTGGCTCCAGGTGTCAATTGAAATTGAAACCTGAGTTCAAAATCAGCATACTCTTTTTCTGTATATAAATTTCCTCCGCTTCCTCCTGTTGGATCAACCTCGATGGCACCATCTTTTACAATATAACTTGTTTTACTGCCTACCCATTTATCAAGATGGCTTCCATTGAACAGCGACTCAAAGCCCTGACTGGTTTCTTCAGAAGACAATGCAGTTGTCATGTCATCTGAAGGAATTTCTCTGATGTATAAATTACGATAAGCAACATAAGTGCCGTGCGCCTGTAACTCAATTTGTTCCTTCACGAAAATGGGCAAATTTCTGTCCCAATAATTTTCAAGTACGACATTGTCGGTCACCTTTATTCCATTGAGAAAAACCGTCACTTTATCCCCTTTCATGATAATATGAAAATGATTCCATTGATTGACAGGATTATCAGCAACTGCAGCAGGTTTGCTCTGATTCAATTTATTGTTGTAAAGTCCGCCAGAACCAACCTGGGCTCCTGCTTCTCTTCTGCTTGTATCCCAAATCTGCACTTGTGGACTTCCTCTCAGATAAATGCCAGCATCTCCTTTTTCTGTAATCTTCCAATCTACATACATTTCAACATCACCATATTTTTTTACGGTACAAAGATTGTCTCCATGCCCGGTAAATACCAGTAAACCATTCTCCACAATCCAATCGCTCTTTGCCTTTGCATTGGCATCAGCTTCTGCCATCAGCAATTCCTCTGGAGTCATTTTCGCTCTTGCAATCGGATTGCCAACCAACCCCTTCCATCCCGATAGGTTTTTTCCATTGAACATGCTTTCGAAACCATAATCGTAGGGGATGGATTTAAGTCGGGCTCTAAGCAATTTGGAAAGTACTTCTGCATCTACCCCGGCAATCAGCGGCAAGGCTTTTTCCAATACATCTCTCACTGCTCTTCCCCTGAGCGTATTATCAGACAGAGCCAATCTCGCGGCAATCAATGCTGCCTGTTTTTTAAGCGACTCTTCATCCAAATATTTTCCTACAAACATGAGTGATGTAAATCCTGGAATGTATTCAGCTTCATGTAGAATGCTGAGTTTTTCAATTGGGTTCTTGGCAGTCAACATGCGGTCTTGCAATTGCAAGAGATGCTGGACCTTGTTGCTGATTACAACCTTTTTTGAAGTGGAAGCGGTCGAATGTGGTAAAATAAATTTTGCGTGATTGATTGCTGCCTCGATATGTTCTTTTTGGGTATCTGTTGATTTTATCAACGCCGCTTCCAGTGCAGCAATTGCCGACTTGGATTGAATCGTGGCCAAAGCCCTTGCTGCTGCTTGCCCAATAAAAGTTTGATCCTTCAGCAAGGATGAAAGTTTTTTGATGGCAGCATCGTTTCCGATTACACCAAGATGTTGGATGATAAAATTTTTGGCGTAAAATGATTTTACCTGAGCATACCCTGACAACAAAATTTTTATCCCTGTTGCAGCATTGCTTTCAGATTTTGCTGCATCATGCACAAATGATGACAATGCATAAGTGGGGGCAAGACGCATTGAATCATCATCCAGCTTTGAAAATATTTTTTTCCATTCAGCGGACTGAAGGGTATACATTTCGGCAATGGAAGGCTGTGCTTCGGAGATCTGTTGATAAGGAAAAGCTGTAAGGATCCTATCAAGTTTGTCTTGGGCAACCAGGTTGATTGCTATCAAATATATAAGAAGAGAGAGCGTTGACTTTTTCATTCAATGAATTTTGAAATTAAATATTCCAGGGTGCACGCATGGGCGGATAGATCATTCTGTTTGCTTCATCGTCGCTGATAAAGGTTTGAGCAACAGGATCAAAATTGAGTGTTCTTCCAAGCTGCAGTGCAATTTTACCAAGATTTACAATGGTACATGAACGATGGCCATTGCTTTCATTCAATGCAAATGGCGTTCTGTATTTGACGGAATCAAGGAAATTGGTTACCTGCGGTTCTGGATCTGGCATCATGGCCAATTTTTCTTGCAGGTTAGGAATATCAGACTTGAATCCGTTGAACAATTTACCTTTGGGCCCCTCGATATAAGCAACATTGGGATCTTTTGCCTCTCCATCCAATATGATTTTACATCCGTCTGCGTAGGTATAAGTGATTTTTCTGAAGGTACCACAAGCATCATAATGCTGCTGTTCTGCATCCACTTCAACTTTAATTGGACTCGTTTCATCTTTTCCCAGAAAATATTGAATGGGATCTAAATAATGCTGACCCATGTCGCCCAGTCCTCCTCCATCATAATCCCAATAACCCCGGAAGGTTTGATGGGTTCTGTGCAGGTGATAAGGCTTGAATGGCGCAGGCCCCAACCATCGATCATAGTCAAGTGTTTCTGGCACAGGTTGCGGTTCCAGCTGATTTTTTCCTACCCAATAAAACTTCCAGTCAAATCCGGTATGTTTACTGACGGTAACTGTAAGCGGCCATCCCAGCAATCCGGATTCCACGAGTTTTTTTATTGGTTTTACGGTCGTTTTCATGCCGTAAAAATTGTCTTCAAATCTAAACCATGTATTGAGCCTGAACATCCTTCCGTATTGCTTTACAGCCTCAACTACACGTTTACCCTCTCCGATGGTTCTGGTCATTGGCTTTTCACACCAAATATCTTTCCCAGCCTTTGCGGCGTCTATTGCCATGATGCCATGCCAATGCGGGGGTGTTGCAATATGAACAATGTCTACTTCAGGAAGTGCGATCAATTCACGGTGATCATGGAATGTCTTGACACCTCCCCCTATCATATCAGCTGCTTCTTTCAGGTGCAGTGAATCAACATCACAAATGGCAACCACCCTGGTTCCGGCATATTTAATATGCCCGCGCCCCATGCCTCCCACACCGATGATTCCTTTGGTAATCTGATCACTGGGTGGGATATAGCCTTTTCCCAGTACATGTCTTGGCACAATAAAAAATCCAGCAGCAATGGCAGCACTGTTTTTTAGAAAATGCCTTCTCCCTTTGTTCGAAAATGATGTCATATGAAAGCTTGTTGAATCAGTCTTAAAGATAAAGAATCTATGCTTTTAATCCAGTTTTAGCCTGGGTGAATCATATTGAAGTCAATTTTTTCAGAACAATGTCGGTGGATGATTGTTTTATGGGCATGAGCAACACAAAAACATATATTTTGGCTGGAAGCAACAGTGCGATAGCCAAGGAAACAGCCATTCAGTTAAGATCCCAAAACCACAGGGTCATTGAAATCAGCAGATCTGTTCCGGAAAGCGAAAATCAGTTTCAAATTGAAAAATATGAACTGGGGAGTTTCCCCAAAATAGAGGAAAAGATCAATGGACTGGTTTATTTCCCTGGTACGATCAATTTAAAATCTTTTGGTCAGCTCAGCATGCAGGATTTTCTTCAGGACTTTTCCATTCATGTACTTGGAGCAGTGGCTTTCGTGAAATCATACATAAATCAAATTGAAAAAGACGGTAAATCATCTGTCGTATTCATCAGCAGCGTTGCCGGGAGTGTAGGCATGCCATTTCACAGTTCTGTTTCTGTTTCAAAAGCCGCGTTGGAGGGACTCACAAAATCTTTGGCTGCGGAACTAGCTCCTCATATCCGGGTTAATGCCATTGCGCCTTCACTTGTGAATACCCCTTTGGGCGAACGATTCATCAATAGCCCTGAAAAATTAAGTGCGATTGAAAAAAGAAACCCATTGAGAAAAGTAGGTGCGCCAATTGACATAGCAAACATGATCAACTTTCTACTATCGGATCAAGCTAATTGGATCACAGGGCAAGTCATTGGGGTGGATGGCGGAATGAATCATATTAAACTTTGATCAATGGAAAAATTTCTCGATGGAGAAGCCATTGCTACATTAGAGAAACTCGAAAGAGCAGCTCTGATCAATTCCATAACAGGCTTCAAAAGCCTCAATCTCATTGGCACATGCAACAAAACCGGGCATGCCAATCTGGCTGTTTTCAACTCGGTCATTCACATAGGTGCAAATCCTCCTTTGATGGGATTCATCGTCAGACCTGATTCGGTGGAGAGACACACATTGAGCAATATCGAGGAAATTGGATTTTTCACGATCAATCATGTGAACAAAGAAATCTACAAGCAAGCCCATCAAACTTCTGCAAGATACTCTAAAGATCAATCAGAGTTTGATGCATGCGGACTCACCCCATCCTACAAAAATGAATTCAGTGCGCCCTATGTAAAAGAAAGTTCTATCCAAATAGGTCTTTCATTTGTAGAAAAAATAAATATTACAATCAATGGCACTATAATGGTAATTGGAGAAATCAAGCAATTGTATTTTCCCAAAGATGCATGGTGTGTTGATGGATACTTAGATATTGAAAAGACCGGAACAATTGCATGCACCGGACTGGACAGCTATCATGAAACAAAAAGAATTGCTAGGCTCACATACGCCAAGCCCGATCGCGTCGCACTCGAGGTAGATCTGAAATACAAAAACTGAGCATAAAATCCGCTTTCTGTTCCTAGAAACAGCTCCTATTCCACACCCTTGTATATAGAAGCACGCATTTGATCTCCAAAATAAAATCCGTAAGGGTTAGGGTTACCTACTGAGGCAACCTGCGTCATGAAAATACCGACCAGCTTCTTGGAAGGGTTTACAAAAAAGTAAGTTGAATTGGCCCCGCTCCAAAAAAATTCACCCTTGGTTGCTGCTGTTCTCTTTGCCTTGGCAGGGTCTTGTACAATAGCAAGTCCGAGGCCAAATTGGTAACCCGGCTCCAGGTTAAGTGTGCCCAGTGAGTCGGTAACGATGCCATTCCCCAACCTTACATATTGTGACGAAGTATCTAATCTGTACCTGATTCCACCAGTATGATCAGACGACATCAAATCTACCGTTTCAGGCTTGAGTATACGTTTGCCATTGAGCTCACCCCTGTTCAGCAACATGGTTGCGAAGGTGAGATAATCTTTTGCACTGCTGAAAAGCGCATTTACGCCTGAGTAAATGGTATTGCGAGACATGCTGGGCTGTGGATCCATTCTGCGCAACGAAGAATCCTGATTGAACCCATAAACAACCATGACTCTTTTTTGCTGGTCTTCTGTGAGATTGTATCCAGTCTCTTTCATCCCAAGTGGATCGAAGATTTTTTCCTGTAAATAAGCAGATAAATCTTTACCTGATATTACTTCTACCAATCTCCCAACGATATCTGGTGTAAATGAATAATTCCATTTGCTTCCAGGTTCCCACATGAGGGGCAGCTTGGACAAAGCGGTAACTCTTTCACCGAGGGTTTTGATATTTGGATTTAAAATCAATGCATTCCATATTTCTTTGTCATAGGCTATAGGTGCAATTCCATGGCTCATTCCAGCTGTATGACTCAATGCCTGACGAATGGTTACAGGAGAGACAGCGGGATATGTGCCGGAGGAGCTTCCTTGTGTTGGATCCTTGACAACTTGCAGACTTGAAAACTCTGGTAAATATTTTGAAACAGGATCATCCAATTGAAATTTTCCCTCATCATACAAGGTCATCAAAGCAGCAGAGACGATGGGTTTGGTCATAGATTGAATGAAGTACAATTCATTTCCCCTCATGCTGTCACCCGACTCACGATCTCTGAGTCCGTATGACTTCTCGTATATCAGTTTGCCATCTTGGAACACCATTCCCTGAACGCCAACCAGCCTGCCTTCCTTTACCTCATTCGACAAATAGCTGTCGTATGCTGAAAAATTTGGCTGAACAGATTCCTTTGTTTGTTGGCAACTCACCAACATCATGGTGAGGGATAAGAAATAGAATAGCTTTTTCATATGCAATGATTTGTTGTGCAAATAAATGTACTAAAAAGAAGGAACTGCTTCAAAAAATCACCGGGTTATTTCCCGATGCAGAATTTAGAGAAAATATAATCCAGCTGGTCTTCGTTTGTGATGGTCCCTGTTATCTCTCCCAGATGATAGAGACATTGACGAATATCAATGGCAAGTAAATCGCCAGGTACATTTTCCCGCATCCCTTTTTTGATTGCCTTGATCGCATCTGCGATTTTTTGAAGGGATTGAAAGTGGCGGGCATTTGTCACGATCGTCTGCTCGGAGTGTATATTTCCCTGAACTACAGATTTAGCTAGTTCCTTTTTCAATGCCTCAATATTCAAATCATTTTTAGCAGATATATTGATTCGATTGGATGTACATGATGCATTTTTTTTCTCCAATTCTGCCAGATCATCCATCTTGTTTCCAACCAAAAGATGTTGCTTGGACAAAACTTTTAATTCACTTTCCACTTCATTCAATTCAGCCTGTTGCATTGTATTTGCGTCATACAAATAGACCACTATATCCGCTGATTTCATTTTTGCTATGCT
>Ga0209229_10000361_pt1 | contig 18376 bp, 46 predicted proteins | sample SanBayMetagenome_FD_187466 | JGI IMG/M metagenome (GOLD analysis project Ga0209229, IMG submission 187466) | Freshwater and sediment microbial communities from dead zone in Sandusky Bay, Ohio, USA (SPAdes) (version 2) | ecosystem: Environmental > Aquatic > Freshwater > Lentic > Sediment... | reverse complement strand
GTCTAGATGACTGAAACCGTCGTCTCGAAGAACGATTGCGTTCTTAGTCTTATAGATAACGGTAGTGCTATTACGATAGCAGCCATAATAACCATCAGTACCCCCTATCGGACCCTTGAACCTAATTGCAATAGCAATACGAAGCTTCCCGCCATAACCCATAGTGAAAGTTACTCGCTTCACAACACCATAACAAATGCCGTATCGTTCAGACGACCATGCAAGCTTGCATCCAGGAGTAATAACAGCGCCAAAAGCATCAGTAGCAACAGTTGTCATTCAATCAATCCTCTATATTATAATCATTATACATCAGTTATTGCCCATTGTACATAGGCTAAATTGTCTTTTATTTATGTTTAATTCTTAAGAGATTTAAGAAGAAACTTAGAAGAAACTAGAAGAACATCTTCGTGATCCATAATTTCATCGATTCTCTTCTTAGGAATGTCGTAGTGAGAATATTTACCTTTAGAGTGAAACCATCCACGCTTAATTCCAAATTTTTCGGCCATCTTATGGAGATTTTCGATGGAATACGGATGGCATATCATATGCCTTTTATTGTCAACGAATACAATCATATCTTAACCTGCGGCTTAATGAAGCAATATACTACACCAACTTCACTCATACAAAGATGTGCATTGCCATCTTCAGGCATAGGTTGATCTTTCAAAATCATCTTAGATTCAGGAATAGGAATCTTTCTACCATCTACGTATGCATACCAAGTACCATCGTCATCCGGCCATGCCCGAACCGGCCTGCAATCACCTGTGATAGAACCATCAGGATGGACTACACGCAAATTGCAACAAGAGCCAGGTACCCTATCTGGATTATCTGGAATGTATAGTTTCTTGTAATATTCGTGCAGCTCTGAATGACCATGATTATGCGATCCGCTCTGTGCAAAAGTCATGGTCGGAATCAAACTAGCAATAACGATAATACGTTTCAACAATATACATCTCCAATATTGGAGCAGTGAGAGGGAATCGAACCCCCATTCGGGGATTTGCAATCCCCTGCATCGCCATTCTGCCATCACTGCTAGATAAATTTGCCAACATGCATAATGATAGTAAAGAAAATGCCAGCATCAAAAGCATTTACAACTGATATAAGCATAAATCCTACACGTCTCCATTTCAATTCTTCATTTACCGCACCAATGAACGTAACCACAGCAAGTGCTAACGAAAATATAGCGGCAAATAGTAAAAATTCCATGAATATACCTAATTGTTAATCCACATATCTGCTAAAACAGATTATAGTAGCTGAATTAGCAGAACATGAAATAGGAGTTCCACGTTTAAACACATCCCAACCAACATACGTTACTGCGGCAAACGCCATTATGCCTACGATAAAACACAAAAATGCCAACGTAATAAAAATGCATTGCATTATCTTATCAAACATCTTTACCCCTTTTACGCTATTAACTATCAGTTATTTACCAACAGTTTATAAAGTATAAGCTAGCTTCCAGTTTTTAACCTTAATACCAATCTGAGCATAATCTTTCCAAGACCATACACGAATTTCTGGGTTTAGATTAACATGGCCAAGTACATAGTCATTAATGTCTTCAGAAAAATTCAAACCCTTTTGATTTAGTTTTAAAACTGCCCGAAGAATACGTCCATTGCTTACATTAAACTCATAATGCCGGAAGTCAGGGAAATTAGAAGAATTAAATGTGCCATAATCATATGCTGATTTATCAATAGATGACGAAACCATATAACTATTGGTACCTTCATCTAAACTGACATGCTCCATAAATCTATATGATTCTCTGCTATCAGCTAGATTAAGTCCCATCCAAAAGCTTTTCTTATTCTTCTTGTCTGCAAAACTATACCACGCAACAACGTGTGCAACACCTTTGTTAAAGGTTTTCATCGAAGGTACGGCCATATCCAAAGAATACACAAAAACCTTATCCTTGACAGGAACAGGTACAAAATTGTATCCCATCACAATCGTACCTTTGCGCAGATTCTTTTGAATGTTCTTCCAATCAGACCAAGCTTCAATATTGATACCAACAGTATCATCATCGACCTGAATACCGGTCGATCCTGGCCAGAATGAACTCTTAGTAGAAACCTGAGATTTAGCCTTAAACCCAAGCAGATAATTCTTAAAGAGATCATTGGTCGGCTTAAGAGAATACTGATCACCCCAAAGAGTAATGCCCATCTTACCTTTTACGTTATTAGCATTAACCTTAGCATGATCTAATACGTTAGAGATACGCGGCTGTTCGAAGATGATCATTATCAATCCTAAAATGGTGAACCAGGTGGGATTCGAACCCACGACCTGCCGTTTAAAAGACGGACGCTCTAAACCTCTGAGCTACTGGTACATGTTTCATTTAAAGCGTTATGCTTTATTAAGCTAATTGTACTACATATGCTAGTGCGTGTACAACGAAATAATGGTGGAGCCTGTCGGGATCGAACCGACGACCTATTGCTTGCAAAGCAATTGCTCTTCCAGCTGAGCTAAGGCCCCATTAAAAGAATGCTTTTTATTTATCCTCAGAAAGTCTAGAATACAATAAATCATGCACTTCAAGTAGTGCCATCTCGAATTCCATTGTATTTTTATCCTTGATACTGTCCATATCCTGGATTAGTCTAACTGCTTCATTAATTGTGTAATAACACTTCAACAAGTCATTAGCTAATATTACATTGTCTGTATCAGTTAATACCATAATACTTACCATTGTTTTTACTGATACCAGTATTATACAGCTGTTTGTGGTGGTTGTACATACAAAAATGCGGCTTCTTGCATAAAAAATGTGTAAAAAAAGGGGCCCCTAAGGACCCCTTTTTCTGATGAAAAGTTCAGATATCTTAGAACTTAATAGTACTTCCTACAGTGACCATATTGGTATTCGTCTGGTTCCACATTCCCTGAACATAACGATAACGAACATCCATATCTACTCGTGGCGAAAGATCGACTCGGAGCCCACCACCAACGTTCCAGACGCCCTGGTTGATGCCGTTCTGGAACTGGTAACCCATTCCGACCAAGGCGTATGGAGTAACCAAAGTGCGCGGAATTCGGTACTGGCCAACTAGATTGCCAGCAAGGTTATCAATCGACCACGGACCAGAATTGAATACATGGTCATACGTACCCTCTAGACGAAGATACTTGTTAACCTCGTAACCACCATTCAGACCAAGAGAAAGACCATCATTGCCGAAAGCTCCACCGATCGTCGGACCAGCAAACCACTTGTAATCAGGCTTAACTTCCTGGGCAAACGCAGAACCAGCAGCGACGATCGCAGCAAGAGCAACAATACCAATCTTTAGAAACTTATTCATATTACTCACCTTTTACTTGTTTGGAATACACTTATATCGGCCGCGCCAAGTTATATAACTTGTTTGCGGTTGTTTATTCATTTCAGTAGTTAATAGTAGACCGATTTTATTACATAATTCCTCGCTCTTTACTTCATGAATATTCATAGTTTGTTCTCTATATCCGTAGAGAACAATTATTAAAAGCCATTCCATTTTACGGTTGCTTCTTGATTTCTTCAATAACTAGTGAAGCAAGATCATTAACAGTTAGCACCCAATCTACATAATGAATATTTACAACTACATCGTAGTAGTCTTCGATGTCATTGATAACATCCATAGTATTCAATGAATCCATATTTGGGATATCAAAGAATTTGGTGTCAGCTGAAATTTCTACGTTAGGATTGTTTATAATTTCGATAATCTTTGAAACTACAACGCTGTTATCTGGAATATTCACTTAGGCCTCCGTGGCCCTCTTGGCCTAGAATCGATATATTCTGCAACCAACACGACAGCAACCATGGTTGCAAAAAGACTAAGCCCAATTATAAAAATGAGGATAGAAAACCAAATAGGAGCGGTTACAACTATCGCCAAAAACCAAAAAAGTTCCATCATTGTTTATTAATCCCTACTGCCCAATTTACAACCACATAATCTGTAATGCACACGTCACCAAGTCGTCGGATTAAGATTTCACGGGCGCTAGAATTTTTTTCAGCTACTTTAGCCATTAGCTTAATCCAATGATCAAAATAGGAATCTAGAATATCTTGGCCAGTCAAAATCTTGTTATCATCTACATCAGAGCCAGTATACTCAGAGACATGGTATGCAGGATAAACCGGCTCCGGAATTCCAAAAGTATTTATTAGAGTTTCAGCTAGGTTGATTAGATTAGCAACATTATTTGCTGAAACATACGAACCATCTTGGTCTAGTTTACCAACCGTGATTCGACACCGATCGATAATATCTTTGACTGCTTCTTTATTTTGAAGCTCTTCGAGTTCTTTAATTGTGAGCATTGCTTACAGGGTCCAATTAACAGTATTGGATACAGGCTTTGCATTTTCATAGCCTTCGTTCCAATCTGCATGCTCGAATGTATTATTCGCACACGGATTAGAAACAACACCACACGCGGCAGCAAGAATACCGCCGATGTAGTATTCATCTTCTACTTCGAATTTGTCATCGCCATAATTAATACTGGTCATCTTCGGGTGCCTCTTTTTCGTCGGTTTCAATTGTGACATTCTTGCTTGCATTACCAAACTTGAGAGTCCCGTTAGAATAACTGCAATAAACAGGTTCATCAAATGTGAATACGTGGCCAAGCCCAATATCATTGTCAGGATGGTTATCGATATCGCTCAGGGCGATCATGCCGATCATGCCTGCGTCAACACCGTACTCATTGCCGAACTGGTCATTATACGTACCATCACCATACGCAGTAGAACAGAACATAAACTTGGTTCCATCCTTAAGCGTATACACGTTGCGTGTAACACTCTTGCCACGATCATCTTGGATCATGTCACAAAGCTGATCCCACTTAGTATCGTCCTGAATGACATAACAAAGATCACCAATCCAGTACTGGCCAGGAGGAAGCTTAATCTTAGGATCGTATGTCGGTTCCGGCGAGTTCATGATCTTCTTTCTGATTGACTGAGCAAACAAACGTGCTTTTTCAGAACACTTGCTAAAGTTTGAATTATCGATGTAAAACTTTGTGAGATTATCGATATGCTCTAGCGCGACTTCCAAATCACTCTTCTTCACTTACAACTCCATAATAACGTTCAATATGTTCTCGTACGCGCGAGTCTTCCTCAGAAGACAAATAGATTACATAATCACCAATGGTGATGATGTCTGCCTTATCTACGTACTCAAAGCCGCCGTAGTAATCTAGTAGACCACGGTACCGAATAGGAGTGGCGATCGCTTCTTTCGAAATGTAAATGACACCAACTCGAGGATCGAGACCGATCTTCTTGAATGTAGCATCATCAATTTTACGATCAGGAGTCATGTAATTAGGAACACGATCCATAGTGTTCTCAATATACAATGAAATAAGATCGTTACACTTTTCAAGAATAGTGTGTAGATTATCCATTTTATTCACCTTTACGAAATAGTAATTTCATTGGAGTTTTTAGTAGATAGCTCAATGCCTAGAGCCGAACGAATTTCGGCCCGCTGATCTCGCTGACCCATCTTATAGGCATCATTGATCAATCTCTCCAAACCTTTAAGGAACACGATAGACGGAACAATTTTGTCGGTTGTTACGCACGTGATCCATTCTTTATCACACGATCCATTATTAAGTTCCATGTAAATACTACCAGAACTATATGAGAGCTCTAATTCAGCCATCACTTACTCCATTCACTAATCATTAAGTTTATTATACACTAATGACTAGTGGTTGTACAACACTATTGCATAACCTTATAACCGTCATACGACATCATAAAACCCCATACAACCGTAAGGAGCTGTGACTTTGTACGAGCGGCAGCAATCGCACGATTTGCACGAAGAGCGTTAATCTTTCTAGCATTAGGCTGAGAGCGGACTGCCCCGAAGGCAAGCTTCTTGGCTTCGTCTAGCGAAGCTTCTGCTTCAATTAGAGCTGCAATCTCAGTAGAGAAAAACTTATCTGTCATGACATCATTCCAAAAGCTTTAAAAAGCAAAACGACTGAACCAAAAAAAAGAATAGTGGCAAACAAATGACGCCAAAATCCGTCAGTACATGTCCATAGCCAGAGGCTATATAACATCATGGCAGCAGAGATAATTAAATTCAATACTATCATGACGACTGTCATTTCACGCAGAACATCCAAAGATATTAAGGAATCCAAAAACAATCCCGACAACTGCCATGACTACGTTAAATGCATAAAGCCATATAAACGGCTCATGGTCAGAATACATAGTAGCTGCCAAAAAGAAAATGAATTGAAGAACAGAAACACCGAGCAAGAAAAATATCATAATATATTACCCAAGTAGTTTAGCAACACCGATAGATATACAAAAACCTGCTAGTCCAACGTTTACAGCCCACAAACCAGCCAATGGGTATTGCTTACTACCAATATAAAGAGCTAGAAACACAAAGCACACGAAAAATATAAAAACAGAAACACCAAGAAAGAAAATATCCATAATATAAAATCCAGTTTTTAATCGTCTACAGAATGGTGCGCAGCAACAGTATCGAAGATTTCTTATTCGTTCATTACGGCTTCCATTCGGTAATAAGTTCAACTGCGTTGGGGTCTAGATCATACTTGACCGCCACGTCACTAAGGTCTTGGCGAATACTATATGGCGTTGCCGCACAGTCATCATGAATGACTTGCAAATCAATCAGCATTCCAAGATCATTGCGAAGATAGTCAGGCAACACGTCAAGCACCTTAAGAGTCGTGACTGACTTACCTTCCATATATGGAAGGTAATCCTCATCAGGAATAAGACAACCAACAGCACACATTGTACCGTTGTTGCCACGATATGCACAAGCCCACCTACTAACTGAAAGTGCGCGGGTCTTCTGTGCAGCCAGATGCTTCACTACCGTATCAAAGATTTGTTGCTTGTTCATCATTAGCCTCTATTATACTATAGTTTGTCTACAAAGAACGGATCAGCTTGATGGCATCATAAAGCACACGATGTGGCTTATCGGCCCAATCAGCTGCATATCTTCCTTCACCAGACGGTGCGAGGAACATCTCTTCGGCTTCTAGCTTGGCCTTCTCTAGAGATACAGGCGCGCCCATAAGCCGCTTGGCCATATAAGCGGAAAGAAGCCCGATGATATTTGCAGCTCCTACCGGATTGGCAGAGTGCACATTGAATGCAAAATCATGGGGCATAGAATCATTGTCCATGTCAAGATTGACTAGCCAAAGAGCAAAATGATATCCGGTGTAAGCAGTCTCGTCACCAAGATCATGGTCAAAAGAGACATATTGAGGAAAGCCATGCTTCAGGACGAACGACGTCGCCTCAATGAACGACCGTACCACAACCCAAGGGCCAGGAGTGGTAGGGTTCCGAATATCGTCTAGATAGAGTTTGTATGTCATCATTAGCCTATTATACTATATGCCTATGGCAATGTACATAGCCACACAAATAATTAAATTTTACCGTCTCTCCGGTGGCAGACGGTGGAGATGCACGCGAATAGGAATATCATATGGACGACTTACCAGATACTTCCTGAACAAAGGGTTTGAAACCACTTTACCAGGTTGAATCGTCAAGATTTCATCATGATCATAGGCATGCAATCTGCAGTACTTGTTTTCACTCATAGACAACCATGAATAATCACCAGATCTAATATTATACGCAGTATAGTATCCTAGTGATTCCATGTGAAGAGTAGCTTCATTCATGCATGTAGTAGCCAAGACCGTATAACCGTTGTCGTACTTCTCATTAGGTGCACCCTTACGTGTAAAGAGTACAGACGAATAGACATTGAGGAGTGGGAGTTCTGTCCATGGCTTTTGAAGCACAACACCTACAAGAACACCGCCGGTGAAGACACCAATAGTTATGTGTTTAGAGCTATCAAAAGCATCTGGATGATTGGTATACCATTCGAAGTAAGTATCCGGCACCTTGTTCGTAGAGACAATCATCATGTTTGTACGTGAATTGATCACGTCGCAAATGTCTATTGCGTACTCCTTTGTCAAAAGTTTAGATGTATATTCTACCATAATATTCCCTATAGGCTATTGTCATATGGTATATTTAGCCTATATGAGTTGATGTACACTGATCATTTCAGATCAGTGTACATCTTCAGCAGTTGTTCTTTCGTGGATGTATATCGGTCATTGAACCATGCATGCTTCATGGCACGCAGTGCTTCACCGATTTCCGGACCCTTGATGCCCGGGACAGCAGCCATGACATCATGACCGTTGACCGGGAATGCAGGATACTCACCCCGGCTCTTCAGGACGCACCCATAAGCCTCTGACGCCCAATCCTTGGGCATGCCAGCGACCAGGTAGTCATACTCGGCCATATACGTCTCACGATCCTTATCGCCAGACCGGTACGTAGTGATCGTATACATGGCCTGCTTTCGCTCGTCACCAGACCACTTCAGCCGCTCAGCAGCATCAGCCACAGACCCCGCCAGAATTCCAACAGAAGCCTCCTGAGCCAGCATAGCCCAGATCACAGCCGGAGTAGAGTACTCCGAGACAATACGGGAGACTGCTAGCCTTGCATCATTATACGTATAATTATCAATGTACGTATATGAGCATGCCTGATTGAAGCTGAACAGCCCGGAGTCAACAGCATTCATGGTGGCACACATCATCCGGATCGCATCAGCAACCTTGGCCTTATCCTCTACAGCAACCAGCTTGGAGAACTCGGACCAGACCCGTTCGGCAGACAGAGTACCCAGGTTCTCAGATACCTCGGCCAGCGCATTGATAGTCACCGGGTCAGGAATTCCGTCATGACCAAACCGTGCATGAAACCTATAGTACCTCAGTGCCCTCAGGTAATCTTCCTGGAGACGGACCTTGGCATCACCGACGAAGCGGACGATCCCAGCTCGCAGATCAGCTTCCCCACCGAACCAATCATACAGATTGCCATCTCTGTCAGCCATCATTGCATTGATAGTGAAGTCCCGACGGGCCGCATCAGCCTCCCAGTCTGAGGTGAATTCAACAGTGGCATGCCTCCCGTCAGTCTCGACATCCCTACGCAGGGTCGTCACCTCATAGGCCGACCCGTCGTTGAATAGGACCGTGACAGTGCCATGATCAATGCCGGTGGGCAGGATATTACGAACCGATGGCAGAAAAGCCATACGATTGTATACCGTCTGAGGATCATACGGCGTGCAGAAGTCATAGTCAGAAGGCTCAACGCCAATCAGCTGATCACGGACACACCCACCGGCCATCCTCAGATTGCCGTCCAGGGCGTCTGCCATGGCCAGCATGTTCGGGGTCCAATTAAAACTGCTCATCATTAGTCTATTCTACCACGGGTCTAGGCAGTTGTACACAGCCGGTTTTAGCTACTTAACGTTTGGAAACATATCATACAAATCGACGCCACCCTTTTCCAACACGTCAGTTAGCTGAAAATATATGCTATACGTGGCTGAGCAGATATCTCCCTTGGCCCTGCCGAGGAGAAGAGCCACGGCTGCGGCTTCTTTGGCAGTCAATCCTTCGATCGAATACGTAGCTGTCTGTAAAGGGGTAACTGTGATTTTCATTGTCATATTCCTTATGTAAAGATTACGTGAGAGCCGTCGTTGTCCATGTCCCGGATGTAGGCATAATAGCCCAGGGCATGGAACTGCTTGGTGATGTTGATTGCCTCGTCCAGGGCCGTACATGCCGGGCCGATCACCGTCTCCAGGAACTCGTCTGAGCCACCATCGTCCATATCGTTCAGGCCGCCCCAGATCTCGAAATGTCGTTCCATCACGACTTCGCCTTGTACTGATCGTACCCGGCCGGCAGTGCCTTGAACATCCGTTCAATATCGGCGGTACAGAAGGCGTCGAGAAAATCGCGATGATCATCACGATAGACAGACAACAATTCATACAAGGTTGCAGTATCAGCAGCATGCGTTGCGAGGGCGAAGCACATCTCTGCGCGCGTAGGCAATGCAGGAGGCGTGTTCCGGACCTCGTCGGCGAGCTGGGCGGAGAGGGCGGAGTCGTTCGTGTTGTTCGTATTCATAAGCCTATTCTACCATCGTTTGAGGCTGGTGTACACAGCTAAATGCGGTAACAATGTTTCAAAGATGCTAGTCGTTGTAGACGACAATTTCCATCTTGATCGCCTGATTGACAGGCTTGAACGTCCATTGCATCACGTCACCGTCCTGCGAGTACTTCGTGTCGTCCAGGTAGAACAACTCACAGTTGCCAGTACGCTCGGACTTGAGGTAGAAGCCGACATCACAGGCGTCGGCATAGATGCGCCCAGCCAGCTTGCGACGGCTGCGATCGCAGAGGGTCGAGGCCTCGATCGTGAATACTTGGTACGGATAGCCACACACGGCCGTGATGGCCTCAGAATCGAAGCGGTCGAACTGGAGATGGATGGAGGGGTGGGTGACGTTCAGGATGATGTTGTTCATATTGTCAATATACACCCTATCGAGGCTCATGTACACACTTCAGTGCGGTAACAATGTTTCAACGTTGCGGCAGGGATTGAAATAATCGTATAGCGATAGCGAGCCTATGGGGAGAGGTGTGCACACCTCTCAGCTACACTCGGTATGGGGGTCGAACCCATGTAGATCTCAGTGAGCGGTACAGTAGGGTCATGACTCCCTCTCTACGTCCAATTGTTATGGCACTCACATGGCCGCTGAGGGCACTAAGTCTGTCCTATCCGACTAGACGAACCGTTGTCCATTCGGCGCGCTATCGCTATATGATTACTTCTCCGACTGGATGGACGACATCCTGAGGATGCCGAGGAGGATCTCGAGGGCGTGGATCTCACCGGCGAGATGATCGGTCGGTGAAACATCGTGGTACTCCCTGAGATCGTCGAGCTTGCGATCGATGAGTTGGTCGATCCAGGTGGGGCAGGGCACATTCGTTGTCATTAGCCTATACTACCTTAGTTCGAGGGTGGTGTACATCGAATAGTGCGGTAATATTGTTTCTTTATTGTTTGTCCATCTGTTCGAAAAGAACCGCCATGGCTGCCTCTAGATCAGTAGCTGCCTTCTCGGCTTCTGCCTTGGTTTTGTACGGACCGGCATACGACCGGTAGTCGATACCTCTCCAACGAGCCAGACAGTGCCAGCCGGAAGGTGATATGGCGTACGGCCGATCACCAGGCTTGTCGAAAGAGCCGAATGCCACGTGGTAGATCATGATCAGCCCCCGGTCCGTTCGAGCTTTAGCAGCTGCGCGGGCACCATTGACATGTCGTAAATGTCCCACAGGTTCCAGCCGCCGATCTCGCGGATAGCCTTCTCGGCCCGTTGGACCGTCTCGTACATAGCAAACGGCTTGTCGTTCTTCATGAGCAGAATGTACTTCATGACTTAACCCCAGTCCTTGAAGGAGCCGGACTCCTCGTTGTCGCGGAAGCCGGCCTCGTATTCGGCGCGCTCGGCTTCTGTCACGGCCTGCACCTTGGAGCCGTTATACGTGCCGCCCGGATACCAGTGCGGATCACGGGGGCGGCCGTAGTACGAGTCGGCAGACCCGCGGTCATAGAGGGAACCGTGCTTGCGGTCGAAGGGATTGCGCTTGTTCGTATTCATAAGCCTATTCTACCATCGATCGAGTGCAATGTACACCGCTGAGTGCGGTAATAATGTTTCTTATTTCAGCCCGATTAGAGCATAATGAAACACAGCCGGTTCGTCTGGGTAGTCAGGATTGGGCGAGATGATGTGCGCATAGCCAAACAACTTCTCGAGGTCATCCCAGCCGCGGCTGTACATGCCTATGGCCACATACTCATAGTAGCTCAGATCATAGCCCATCTTCTCGAGGACGAAGATGTCCTCGGGCGGCAGATCGCGGCGATGATACACGCGTACCATTATTTGAAACCCTTCTGGAAGATGTCCACAAACTCAGAGCGTGCATCAGCCGGCAGTGCGGCAACGACGCCGAGGAAGGCGCGGGCGAGGCGCGTGTCCTGGCGGACGAGGCGTTGTGCCTCGGCGTGCGCCTTGCGCTTGCCCTCCGCGATGAGGTGGGCTTCGCGGCCGGTCGGGATGCCGGCGGCCTTGAGATCGGAGAGCTTAGGATATTTGTTCATAGTCCCAGTATACACCCAACCTAGCCTATTGTACAACGAAAAGAGCGGTTCGTTTATTTCAATTTGAGCTCACGCTTTAGAACTTTGATACGGCGCTCAAGATGCGCCAGTTCTTCGAGCTTGCCCGAACGTTCGAACCGCGCGATCGAAGCCTTACGTTCAGCCGCAGTGCACTCAGCACGTTCACGCGATCCACCGCGAGCGATGATGGTGTCGAGCTCGTGGATGATACGGCCGGTGCGGGCCCGACGCCGCGTAGTAGCACGGTGGATCACCTTCGCACCTTTTCGTACCGCTTTCTCAAGCTTGTCCTTGTCCGTGCTTGAGATCGTCATGGTGTACTTAGCCGGCCCGTACCAGTAGTCTTCCACGTACTCGTACGTGAGGGTGTAGATGGCGATGGTCTTGGTGGGCTGTTTGGTCTTTTTCATATTCTCAATATACGACTAATCTAGCCTATTGTACAACGAAAAGAGCGGTTCTTATGTTTCAAAGAACCGCTGCAATTGGTAACTTTATTACTGCCTTAGCCGGCGTTGAACGACGAACATATGACACCGGCCTCGGTACCGTCGACTGCTTCACCTAGGTACTGGGCTGAGACGTACTGAGGTTCGACCCAGGTATACCAGCCGCCATCACCAGGATGCATCTGCCTAGCATCGTTCTCGGTCTCAGCGGCAACCACCGCGGAGTCATACGAATCGTATCCGAGTCGCATGGTCTGCATAATCAAGAAGAGTTTCATGTTACCTACCGTAGTTGAACTGCGGCGCCTGGCGAACCGGGAACGCCTGAGTGGTGATCACAGTCGACTGAGGCTGCTGCGGTACCACGACCACGACCTGAGGCGGCTGCTGGACCGGAGCAGGACGGTTGTTCTGGATCAGCATGCCGATGATACCAGCGGCGGCGCCGATACCGGACACTGCGATGTTCGAGTCATAAGGACCCGAGCCGGCATAACAGCCGGTGCAGTTGTAGTTGTACGACCGGTTCGGCTGGTTCCAACCGTAGCCGTACCCACCACCGTTGTACGTGTTGTTGATCGTGTTGTTGACGACCTGGCCACGGACCTGCTGGGCGTTGGACTCGGTCGACATGATGGTGACAGCACAGACGGCCGCAATGGCCAAGAGGTAACGGTTTTTCATATTATTGTCCTTGTGAGCACGTGAGTGCGATGAACAGGAAGGCACAGAGCGCTAGTACTGTAAGAAGCTGTCTGATCATAGGATGCATTACGGTTGACCCATGGAATACTTGAGCATGATGAACAGCCACGTGATGTAGCCGACGAAGGTAGCGGTACCGACACAAATCGAGAGCCACGTGAAGGGGCGGAAGAGCCAATATCTATTGGTTAAGGTGTTCACATTCATAAGTTCATTCTACTCCAGATCGAGGCCAATGTACACTACTATTTACGGTAATAATCGATCAAATATGAGACAAAAAAGAAAATATATGCACCGACCCAGATCGCCAGGAGAATCGGGGCTCCGAAGAACATCACGATCCTCTTGAGCGTATTGAGGTACTTGCCAAGAATCAGCTCGAGGATAAAGTACGAAATTAGCCATATGAGAGCGGTAGTCATGATGTTCTCCGTTGATAAAAAAGAAGCCGTACTGCATGGGCGACAGTACGGCTTCTCGTCGTGAGACCGGGCTCATCCGGTCCGTCGTGTGGACTGGGTGTCGAGGCCAGTCCGGCGTGTTAGGATTACAGGACGTTCTTGAGGTCGTCCAGTGACAGCGAGTCCGGAGCAGCGAGACCCAGTGGATCATCCGACTGCCTAACCTCCGGCTCCGAGTCCTCATCGAGGACAGGCTTCTCGGCACGGTCCAGATGGATACCGGCCTTCTTGGCGGCCGCCTTGAGGCGATCGAGGCGATCCGCATCCGGCTTGGCCGTCTTCACGACCGCCTTCGTCGCGGTGCGCTTGACGGCCGTCTTGGCCTTGGTGGGGGCCTTCTCGACCACGCCGGTGGCGAGACCACGCTTCGCGAAGTCGCGGTACCACGCGCGGGCGTACGACATAGTCATCGAGAGGTCCTTCGCGATGATCGCGCAGGTCTCATGCATCGGCTTGTCGCCGTTCGCGTTCATGATGTCCTTGACCGCCTGAGTGGTCGAGCCGCGCTTGGTGTCCGTCATGGTGTTGTCCTTGGTTTGGTTGGTGTTGGTCATTATGATCATTCTACACCGCAACGACGGCAATGTACAACAAAAAGTGCGGTTCGTTTATTTCAATTATGCCGTCTTGGCGGTAACATTGTTACCGAGAAGCTTGAGGCAACGAGGGCACTCCATCCAGTACATCGGACACGCGAACTCGATGTAGTCGGTACCAAAATCCGTCTGCGACTCGATCGCGTCTTGGCCGTCCGCGCGGGCCCGCCACACCTTGCCGGTCCAGCGGACGATCGCGACGTCGTTTGAGTACCGGCCGCACACGATGATCTCGCGGGCGGGCATGGCGGTTTCGATAGGTTGCCATTCGTTATTCATAAGTTCATTCTACACCCGATCCATGGTAATGTACAACGAAAAGAGCGGTTCGATTGTTTCAAAGATCACTCGGGCCACGAAATTTTATTTCGCTGGTCTCCACATCTTTGAAACATTATTACCGCGCTTTTTGATGTACACTAGCCTCGATCGGTAGTATACTGGGAATATGAAAAACACACACAAGCAAAACGTCAAGCTCGCTGTCGCCGATTCGCCCGGCTCTATCCAGCGCCGGGCCGGCTACACGGATTACCGGTTCGGTAATGCGTTCAACTACGATTTCGGCGATGCGCGCGCCCAGATCAACTACGAGTGCGGCCGCACTCAGGCGTTCCTGGTCAAGAAGCTGCTAGGATATGTTCCGGCATGGCCGGCCGGCAAGACTCTAGGTGATGTGCTGCTCGAGAGCGGCGTTTCGATCATGATGATGAACGCCAAGATCTTCAAGGAAAACAATCGCCACTTTTACAGCGAGTGCAAGCGCTAAGTTGAGTGGAAATAGATACCGCGATCTTTTTGAAAAACGCAGGTGGGCCGCTTAAGCGGCCCACAATGCTCAATAAAATCAATATGTTACAGAAGTAAAAATCGAGGTTTTTTGTAAGATGTAGGCCTACTAGGCCTGGATGTAATAAATTATGGGCCCACCTAAAAAGAAAACAGCTTAGTTGAACTAAGCTGTTGATTTTATTTGTTTTATTTGCGTTGATAATTAAATCAATCGCGTTTATGCGACCTTATTGTTCACATAGAGCCGAGTGACGGTTTCACCCGAGCTGGGGATCGATTGTGCACTCGGGCTCTTCGATGTTATATCGAGCCCAGTTGTTCCAGAGCCACTTCTGCGCTTCCTCGAGCGTATCCGTGACCACGTCCTCGTTCGTCGAGATCGTCCAGAACTGGCCGGTATCTTCCATGAGCTGGATGAACGAGCCATCCGCGTCGAAGATGTAGCCGGAAGCGCGACCATCTTCTTCGAAGAAGTCGATCTCTTCCGAGAGATCGAGGACGAAGCGCCGCGAGGCAACCCACTTGTCATATGCTGTATTCATAAGCCTATTCTACACTCGATCGAGGGGCATGTACACTAGAAAGTGCGGTTCTTTTATTTCAATTTTACTTGAAGATGAAGTCGCCGATCGCCAGGAACTGGAAGTAGTTCTCGATCCGGATTTCGAAGGCGGCCACTTCGCCGAACTCGCCGCTCTCGACGAACGAGTACGGAATCTTGTTCTCGATCAGGACGCCGAAGATGTCATTCCCGTCCGCATTGAGAAGGACGCCGCCATCCGCGAGGAAGTCGACGGTGAGCTTGATAGTCATGATTGTGTTGTTCATATGCCTATTCTACTGCAAGTCGAGGGTGTTGTACAACGAAATATGCGGTTCTTATGTTTCAAAGAACCGCACTCGTAGATATTGTTACAGCCGGTGTTTTTTACGCGGCCGCAGCTTCGCCGGCTTCCGCCGACGCTTCCGGCGCGGTCACGACCGCCTTCATGGCCTTCCGCTTCGCGCGGAGCGCCTTGAGCTCAGCCTTCGTCGGCTTCTTCGCGATCTCGCCGGGCGCCTTGCCGCGGCGGACCATGTCGCGGTACCAGGCACGCGCGTAGCTCGTCGAGATCGAGAGCTCGCGGGCGATGATTTCCGACACGACGTGCATCGGCTTCTCGGAGTAGCTCTCCATGATGTCGCACACGATGGCGGTCGGCTGACCGAACGCGAGCGTCGCGGACAGGATCTTGTTGTTCGTCTTCGGGGTCGTCGGGGTGGTCGTGTTGAGGTCGGTCGTCATTTTCATCATTCCTAAGTTGTGGTTGTCAGTCTCAATCAATATAGTCATTCTACTACGCTACTAAGCTGTTGTACACTCTTTTCAGCGGTTCTTTTGTTTCTTTGTTGGCAAAGAACCGGATCTTTTATTACCGTCTCACTTTCGCGAAATCCTCGCGCTTGGTGTACGTCTTGGGGGCCGCCGGAACGACCTTCACGTACTTAGAGAAGTCGCCGTATTCGGCGGCCGCAACCACGAGTTCGAGGCCATGGTTGCGCAGCTGCGCGTCCAGAAGCTTCAGGCAGCCCATGCGGACGTCCATCTCGACGTAGCCGGGCTGGGTGTTGGAGTCCCAGAGACCCGTGTTGTTGAAGATCTCAGTCATCGTGATTGTTTTCATATTTCAATTCTACTGCAAGTCGCGGGTGGTGTACACAGTTAAGTGCGGTTCTTTTATTTCAATTTCACCCGAGCTGGGGATCGATTTGAGCGGCCAGTTCGTCCGCGTCGATCGCCTCGTAGAGCTCGCGGCCAAGCTCGACCATGAGCTGGAGCCGCCCGTATTGTTCCGGATCGGACCAATCGTCGTTCTCGATCGCGTCTTCCGCGTACAGTGCGTCTATTTCGATGCGGTCGAGGAGGGCGAGCGTCCGCTGTCCAATTTCGTAAGGGCTTTTGTTTTTCATATTCCAATTCTACTGCGGAACCGCGGTCTTGTACAACCCTAATCGCGTAATATTGTTTCAAAGATCACTCGGGAAGCGAAATTTTATTACAGTGGCGCGCCGCAATGAGTCACTTTATTACGCTATTAGCAGTGTACACGTGCCTCGACTGGCTATAGAATGGGGTTATAACGCACGGGCAATCCGGTAGGCCGCGACTTTCTGCGGCCGGTGCGGGGGCTGGAGTCAACCAGCAGGGAAGCCACCAGACCTGGGGTTTTTCTGGACCCCCAAACCCGCGTAATGCGGCCACAGATCGGACCCCGGGGCAAGGTAGCTAGCTCCCTAGGCGCGAACCGTGGCCGCTGTGGGCATGGATACGAGGGCAGTTCTTTTATTACAAGAAACCGCATTTCATTGAAATGTACTTATTGCCACTGGCATAGTAGAATATACTATATGATGAATAAAGCGAGCGAGTTCACAGCTACCCAGGGTATGGAACAAACCAAGAACGGGAGGCGGTATCTTTTCCGAACCGCGGTTACCGCGGGATACCGTAGCCCCCGAACCAGGGAACCATGGCGCTCGATGGGGCTTCTTGGAATTCCACGTCGATCATCGGGTTCACGGAATAAATCACGGCCGCTTCCTGAATGTTGCGGCGCACATATTCCTCTGCGTCCTGGGCGGAGTGGGCCTTTACCACCTTCGAAAACTTAGTGGCCCCTGATTCCGAATTCAGGACCCCACGGACCAGGAACTTCCGTTTCTCAGTCATCACGGGGACTCCGGTTTATCGAGCGTGAAGAGCCACCGGAAGAAGAAAGCGGCCGCCAGTGGGCCGGTGGCGGCGAGTGCGAGGATAATCCATGCCGGCACCCCGGTATACATCATCGAAGCGGCTCCAAATGCCACCAAGAATCCGGAGCAATACCCGGCATAAAATATGTCGCTGAACTTCATTTTTCTTCCTCTTACAATGATATCGCTGGTTTTTAACTGGTATAGATACACATCGTGAATTTGTCTTCTCAGATCCTAATTACTGGTCCGAGTGGTCGGTCTGGTTGGTCTGGTTGGTCTGAGAGGTAGGTCCTAGAACGGTAGTGCGTTGGTCCGGATGGTTGGTTCGAGTGGTAGGTGACTGTTCCTTTACCTTCATATCAACAGACAAGACGACTTCATAGATATCGACCGGGTAATCATGTGAATGGTACCATGC